>Ga0213875_10000135_pt1 | contig 82147 bp, 90 predicted proteins | sample BarmaccomBMRX_R8_FD_160105 | JGI IMG/M metagenome (GOLD analysis project Ga0213875, IMG submission 160105) | Root-associated microbial communities from Barbacenia macrantha in rupestrian grasslands, the National Park of Serra do Cipo, Brazil - RX_R8 | ecosystem: Host-associated > Plants > Roots...
CGGCGCAGCCGGTGGTGGAGGGGGATTTCGGCTGGGCGCAGCGCGTGCGGCGCTCCCCCTCCACCACGCTTCGCGCGATCCCCCTCCCCATTCCGGGGAGGATCATGGTCAACGTCATCACCCCCGCCGCCTACCGATAGGCCGCATCGGCGGCAAGGTTCGCGGCGAGCGCGCGCTCCCAGCGGTCGCCATTGTCGAGCAGCTTGGCCTTGTCGTAGATCAGCTCCTCGCGCGTCTCGGTCGAAAATTCGAAGTTCGGCCCCTCGACGATGGCATCGACCGGGCACGCCTCCTGGCAGAAGCCGCAATAGATGCACTTGGTCATGTCGATGTCGTAGCGCGTGGTGCGACGCGAGCCGTCGGCGCGCGGCTCGGCCTCGATCGTGATCGCCTGCGCCGGGCACACCGCCTCGCACAGCTTGCACGCGATGCAGCGCTCCTCGCCGTTCGGATAGCGGCGCAGCGCGTGCTCGCCGCGGAACCGCGGCGAGAGCGGGTTCTTCTCATAAGGGTAGTTGATCGTCGCCTTGGGCTTGAAGAAATACCGCAAGGTCAGCAGGTGCGCCTTCACGAACTCCCAGAGCGTGAACGACTTGACGTAATAGCCGAGGCTCATCGGCCTGCTCCTTCTTGCGGGTCGGCGGCGACGCGGCACGTCCCATGTTCTTTGACCATCCCGCCCCCGTCGGTCAGCAGATAGGATCCGGTGTAGATCGCTTGCGCATCGCCGGCGCTGAAGCGTTCGATCGCAAACGGGCCGGCGACGAACATATCGAACCGCGCGTAGCCGCCTGTTTCCCGATACGAAATTAGCGAACCATCGTTTGTCCAGGTGCGCAAGCCTTGCGTATAGGCAACATGAACGACGCCGTTACTCAACTCGATCCTCTCTTGGATCGGGGCGCCATATGGCGCACTCTGCAAAGTGGCCGTAACGATGCATTGCGCTTGTAGCGTTGGCGGCGGAGCAGATGCGGCAGCGAGCATGGCTCAGGCTCCATAGCGGGTGAGCATCAGCCACCCGGAGACGAGGAATACCCACAAGAGCGAGAGGGGCAGGAAGATCTTCCAGCCGAGCCGCATCAGCTGGTCGTAGCGATAGCGCGGCACCGTCGCCTTCACCCAGCTGAATATGAAGAAGAAGGCCAGGATCTTCGCGAACAGCCAGATGATGCCGGGAACGTAATAGAGCGGCGCCCAGTCGATCGGCGGCAGCCAGCCACCCCAGAACAAAGTCGCGTTGAGCGCGCACATCAGCAGCACGTTGCCGTACTCGCCGAGCCAGAAGAGCGCGAAGCTCATCGACGAATATTCGGTCTGGTAGCCGGCGACGAGCTCGCTTTCCGCCTCGGTAAGGTCGAACGGTGCGCGTGCGGTCTCCGCCATCGACGAGATCAGGAACACCACCGACATCGGGAAGAGCAGCGGATTGAGCCCGTTGAAGTTGAACAGCCCAAGGATCTCGCCCTTCTGCGCGAGCACGATCGTCTGCATGTTGAAGCTGCCCGCCCACAGCACGACCGTGACGAGCACGAAGCCGATCGAGACTTCGTAGCTGACCATCTGGGCGGCGGCGCGGATCGCCGAATAGAAGGGATATTTCGAGTTGGACGACCAACCCGCGAGCACGACGCCATAGACGCCGAGCGACGACACCGCGAGGATGTAGAGCAGGCCGACATTGATGTCGGCGAGCACCGCGCGCGCGCCGAACGGGATCACCGCCCAGGCGACGAGCGCGACCGTGAAGGTGATGATCGGCGCGATCAGGAACAGGCCGCGATTGGCCGACGACGGGACGATCGTCTCCTTGAGGAAGACCTTGAGGCCGTCCGCGAAGCTCTGCAGCAGCCCGAACGGGCCGACGACGTTCGGCCCGCGCCGCAGCGCCATCGCCGCCCAGATCTTGCGATCGGCATAGATGATCATCGCGACCGCCAGCATCAGCGGCAGCGCGATCACGAGGATATCGATGATCGTCGCGACGAACCAGGCGCCCTCATAGGGCAGGAAGCCGGTGAACCAGGAGATCATGTCGTGGTCACCCCCCTACCCCTGCCACCACATCCGTTCGCACTGAGCGAAGTCGAAGTGCGGCCACCGTCAGCGCGTGGGCTTCGACGGCGCTCAGCCCGAACGGAGGTTGGGACAAAGACCATCATTCCGCCGCCTCCAGCATCTCGGCAGGCTGGCCGTGGAGGATCTCGGCCGAACAGCGCTGCATCGTCGGCGAGGAGCGCGCGATCGGGTTGGTGAGGTAGAAGTCGTCGATCGGATAGACGATCGCACCGGAGACGCGCTTGGCGGCGCGGACGCGAGCGGCGGCTTCGGGCTCGGCGAGGCCGACGTCAGCGACGAGCGGATACGCGCTCGCGATCGCGTTGCGCAGGCCCATCAGATCGTCGAACGGCAGCGTCTTGCCGAGCATGGCGGAGAGCGCGCGCAGGATCGTCCAATCCTCGCGCGCATCGCCCGGCGGGAACACCGCGCGCTCGGCGCGCTGGACGCGCCCTTCCATGTTGACCCAGGTCGCGGGCTTCTCGGCATAGGAGGCGCCGGGCAGGATCACGTCGGCGACGCTGGCGCCGACATCGCCATGCGTGCCGATATAGATCTTGAACGTTTCGGCGAACGGCGAGAGGTCGCGCTCGTCGACGCCGAGCAGGAACAGCGCCCTGAGCTTCGCCGCCTGCGCCTCGATCGCGGCGACGCCGCCCTCGGTCGCGAAACCGAGCTCGAGCGCGCCGACCCGGCCGGCGGCGGTGTGCAGCAGCGAGCAAGACGCGCCGATCTCGATCGCCGCGAGCCGTGCTGCGGCATAGGCGCCGGGGAGCTGAAGCGCGCCCATGCCGACGATCATCGCGATCCCGGCGTCCTCGCCCTTCGCGCCGGTGAGCGCATCGGGAAGGTTCTGGAGGACCGCGATGTCCTCGCCCAGCCACTCGACCGGATAGGTGAGATCGACCCGCGGGCCGATCGCATAGACCTTGGCACCCTTCTTCACCGCCTTGCGGATGCGGGTGTTCACAAGCGGCGCTTCCCAGCGCGGGTTCGTGCCGACGAGCAGGATCGCCTTGGCGCTCTCGACGCCGGCGATGGTGACGTTGAAGCGATAGGCGGCGGGGCGCGACACGTCATAGTCGGCACCGTCGACGCGGCATTCGTGCAGCGCCGAGCCATAGGCCGCGAGCAGCGCCTTGAGCGCGAACACGCTCTCGACCTCGGCGAGATCGCCGGCGAGGCCCGCGACTTCATCCGCGCCCGCGCCGTTCAGACGTGCCGCGATCGCGGCGAAAGCTTCGTCCCAGCGCACCGGCTGGAGCTTGCCGTCGACGCGAAGATAGGGCCGGTCGAGCCGCCGCCGCACCAAGCCATCGACGGCGTGGCGCGTCTTGTCGGACGCCCACTCCTCGTTGACGTCGTCGTTGAGGCGGGGGAGCGCGCGCAGCACCTGGCGGCCGCGGCTGTCGAGCCGGATGTTGGTGCCGACCGCGTCCATCACGTCGATGGCCGGCGTCTTGGTCAACTCCCAGGGCCGCGCTTCGAACGCATAGGGCTTGGAAGTCAGCGCGCCAACCGGGCAGAGATCGACGACGTTGCCCGAAAGCTCGCTGGTCGCAGCATGCTCGAGATAGGTGGTGATCTGCATATTCTCGCCGCGGCCGATCGCGCCGATCTCCTCGACGCCGGCGACCTCCTCAGCGAAGCGCACGCAGCGCGTGCACTGGATGCAGCGGGTCATGATCGTCTTGACGATCGGGCCCATATATTTCTCGGTGACCGCGCGCTTGTTCTCGTGGAAGCGGCTGTGGCCGCGGCCGTAGGCGAGGCTCTGGTCCTGCAGGTCGCACTCGCCGCCCTGGTCGCAGATCGGGCAATCGAGCGGGTGGTTGATGAGCAGGAACTCCATCACACCCTCGCGCGCCTTCTTGACCATCGGCGTGGTGGTGAAGATCTCCTGCTTGTCGGCGGCGGGCAGCGCGCAGCTCGCCTGCGGCTTGGGCGGCCCGGGCTTCACCTCGACGAGGCACATGCGACAATTGCCCGCGATGCTCAGCCGCTCGTGATAGCAGAAGCGCGGAATCTCCTTTCCCGCCGCCTCGCACGCCTGCAGCACGGTGGCGCCGGCGGGAACCTCGACCTCGATACCGTCGACGGTGAGCTTAGGCATTAGCGCAGCACCTCAATGTCTTTGCTGCAAAGCGAAGGTTTCAAAGTCAGCGGGCCCGTCATCCGAACCCCCCAACCCTTTTCAACATGATCAGCGACCTCATGTAGCGTGGCCACAAGACGCGCATTTTCAACCACATTCCATCGCCGCTTTCCGTCGTCCCCCACAACACCGTCGGGTGAGTAAACGCGATAGAAGCCGTCCGAGTACATGTGGGATTTGCGGACCTCGAACTGCCCCTTCCGCGGACCGGTCGCAAAGAGATGCCGCTTGATGATTTCCGGCCCACTCATCCCGCCACTCCCCCCATCGCCGGAGCGACCGCGAGGCGGTAGACACCACTGGCGACGATCAGGCGCAGCGTCGAGCGATCCATCGCGACCTGGAGCGCGGTGCAGGGCGCGAGCTTGGGGGTGAGCGTGGCGACGGCGGCCTTCTCCGCGGGCGATCCGCTCGGGCTGCGCAGCAGGGCGACCGACGCCGCCCAGTCGCTTTCCGCGACGCAGGTGCCGAAATCGTCGAGCGCCAGCGCGTCGCGATCCACCGTCGCGCCCGAAGGCAGCGCCGCGAGCTTGGCATCATACCAGCGGGCATTACCGGGCTTGACCGGGCTTGCCGCCGGCAGCCCCGCCAGCCGCCGCGCCACCAGCGCCTCGGTGACGAGCATGCGGAACTCGGCATCGCGCGCGCCGAAGCGGCCCCAGGCGCCCGGCGCCTTGTCCATGCAGGCGGCGAGGCTGAAGCGGGTGGCGAGCGGGCCATCTTGCTCGCTGCCGGGCAGCGTATCGAGCCAGGCGTAGAGCGGCGGCGTTGCGCTCGCCGCGATGCACGTCGCGACGCGGCGGCGCAGCGCCTGATCGGGCTGCGCCGGCGCCGCGACGGCGGGCACGGGACGCGCGACCGGCTTCGGCGCCGCCAGCGCGGGCGTCGTTGCGACCAGCAGGCCGAGGAGGATGCCCCCGCCTCGCCTCATTCGGCGGCTACCGCATAATCGGCGCCGCCCTGCTTGTCGGCGATGCGGCGCTCGAGCTCGGGGCGGAAGTGGCGGATGAGGCCCTGGATCGGCCAGGCGGCGGCGTCACCGAGCGCGCAGATGGTGTGGCCCTCGACTTGGCGGGTCACTTCCTCAAGCAGATCGATCTCGCCGACCGCGGCATTGCCTTCGCGCAGCCGCTCCATCATCCGCCACATCCAGCCGCAGCCTTCGCGGCATGGCGTGCACTGGCCGCAGCTCTCATGCTTGTAGAAATAGGAGATGCGGCTGATCGCACGGACGATGTCGGTCGACTTGTCCATCACGATTACCGCGGCGGTGCCGAGACCGGACTTGAGGTCCTTCAGCCCGTCGAAATCCATCGGCGCGTCCATGATCTGCGCTGCGGGCACGAGCGGCACCGACGAGCCGCCGGGGATCACCGCGAGCAGATTGTCCCAGCCGCCGCGGATGCCGCCGGCGTGCCGCTCGATCAGCTCGCGGAACGGGATGCTCATCGCCTCCTCGACGACGCAGGGCGTGTTCACATGGCCCGAGATCTGGAAGAGCTTGGTGCCCTTGTTGTTGTCGCGCCCGAACTGGGTGAACCAGGCGGCGCCGCGCCGCAGGATCGTCGGCGCGACGGCGATGCTCTCGACATTGTTGACCGTCGTCGGGCATCCGTAGAGCCCCGCGCCCGCCGGGAACGGCGGCTTGAGGCGCGGCTGGCCCTTCTTGCCCTCGAGGCTCTCCAGCATCGCGGTCTCTTCGCCGCAGATATAGGCGCCAGCGCCGCGGTGGACGAAGACGTCGAAATCATAGCCCGACTTGCAGGCGTTCTTGCCGATGAAGCCCTTGTCGTATGCCTGCTGGACAGCGGCCATCAGGTTCTTGGCCTCGGCGATGAACTCGCCGCGAATGTAGATGTAGGCGGCGCGCGCGCGCATCGCGAAGCCGGCGACGAGCGCGCCCTCGATCAGCTTGTGCGGATCGTGGCGCAGGATCTCGCGATCCTTGCAGCTGCCGGGCTCGGATTCGTCGGCGTTGATGACGAGGAAGTTGGGGCGGCCGGGCTTCGGCTCCTGCGGCATGAAGCTCCACTTCATGCCGGTCGGGAAGCCGGCGCCGCCGCGCCCGCGCAGACCGCTGTCCTTGATCGTCTGGATGATCGCCGCCGGCCCGAGATCGAGCAGCGCCTTGGTGTCGTCCCAGTCGCCGCGCTGGATGGCGCCCTCTACGCCCCAGTCCTGGAAGCCGTAGACGTTGGTGAAGATGCGGTCCTTGTCTTCAAGCATGGGCCGCCCCCGCCTTTTCCTTCTTCGTCATTCCCGCGCAGGCGGGAATCCATATACGCAACGTCGCACCTCCAGCCGCAGCGTCGCGGCTATGGATCCCCGCCTTCGCGGGGATGACGGCGGAGTTCGGGCCGCGCATCACCGCCCCTTCCCCACCAGCGCTTCCGCCGCGAAATAGGCGATCACCGCGAGCACGATGCCGACGAGGATGGCGATCAGCTTGAGCGCGATGCCGAGCAGCACGATCAGCAGCCAGATCGCGATCACCGCGACCAGCACACCGATGACGATCGAGACAAGCCGGTCCATCAGCCACCCTGCTTCTGGCCCTGGCTCGGCGCGGGCGGCGGAGGCGGCGTCACCGTTCCCCAGCGCGGACGATAGTCGACATTGGCGTCGACCATCTCCTTGAGCACGGTCGGGCCGCCTTCCGGGCAGCTCACCTGACGATCGACCTGCGGGCCAATCTTGGGCTGCTCGCCGCGCGCCAGCGTGTCGAGCACCGCGGTCATGCTATCGAAGGTCAGGTCCTCGTAATTGTCGTCGTTGATCTGGACCATCGGCGCGTTGGCGCAGGCGCCGAGGCACTCGACCTCGCTGAGCGTGAACAGCCCGTCCTCGGTCGTCGCGCCCTTCTTCATGCCCTTGGCATAGCAGGCGGCGAGCACATCGTCGGAACCGCGCAGCATGCACGGCGTCGTGCCGCAGACCTGGACGTGGAAGCGGCCGACCGGCGTCATGTTGTACATGGTGTAGAAGGTCACGACCTCATAGGCGCGCATATAGGGCATGTTCACCTGCGCGGCGACGAACTCGATCACCGGCACCGGCAGCCAGCCCTGGGTGTGCGTCTCTGCGCCGACCTGGCGCTGCGCGAGATCGAGCAACCCCATTATCGCCGAATGCTCGCGGCCCTTCGGGTAGCGCGCGATGATCTCCTTGGCGATCCGCGCATTCTCGTCGGTCCACGCGAACCCACCCCAGCGCGCCCGCGTCTCCGCCTCGTCGGGGATATGAGCAGCGTCGGACATCAGCGCGATTCCGTCAGATCGAGGCGCCGCTCGATCCGCTCGACGCGGTCGTTCAGGCGATCAAGCCGCGCATTCACGCTCGAAATTCCGAGAATGCTATGACCGAGATGTTCCTCGACCATCGTCATGCGGATCTTGAGATCGCGCACGTCGAACTTCATCTCCGACATGTCGGCCTGCATCTTCTGCAGCACGCCATAAATCAGTTCGTTCGTGACATTCTCGCTCACCGGTCCACCTCCCCGAAGACGATGTCGATCGCCGAGAGGATGGCGGTGGTGTCGGCGAGCATGTGGCCCTTCATCATGAAGTCCATCGCCTGGAGATGGCTGAAGCCGGTCGGGCGGATCTTGCAGCGATAGGGTTTGTTCGTCCCGTCCGCGACGAGATAGACGCCGAACTCGCCCTTGGGGCTCTCGGTCGCGACATAGACCTCGCCCGCGGGCACGTGGAAGCCCTCGGTGTAGAGCTTAAAGTGGTGGATCAGCGCTTCCATCGACTGCTTCATGTCGGCGCGGCGCGGCGGCGCGACCTTGCGATCCATCGTCAGCACCGGACCTTCCGGCATCTCCTGGAGGCATTGCTTCATGATCCGGGCGGACTGGCGGACCTCTTCGACGCGGACCATGAAGCGGTCGTAGCAATCTCCGCGGGTGCCGACCGGCACGTCGAACTTCATGCGGTCATAGACGTCGTAGGGCTGCGACTTGCGCAGATCCCACGGCACGCCGGCGGCGCGGATCATCGGCCCGGAAAAGCCCCAGGCGATCGCATCCTCCTTGCTCACCACGCCGATGTCGACGTTGCGCTGCTTGAAGATGCGGTTGTCCGCGACGAGGCTGATCGCATCCTCGAACAGCCGCGGCAGCCGCGTGTCGAGCCAGTCGCCGATGTCGGTGAGCAGCTTCAGCGGCACGTCCTGGTGGACGCCGCCGGGCCGGAAGTAGTTGGCGTGCATGCGCGCGCCGGACGCGCGCTCGTAGAAGTTGAGCGTGTCCTCGCGGATCTCGAACAGCCACAGGTTCGGCGTCATCGCGCCGACGTCCATGATGTGGCTGCCGAGATTGAGCATGTGGTTCATGATGCGCGTCAGCTCCGCGAAGAAGACGCGGAGATATTGGGCGCGGATCGGCACCTCGAGCCCGAGCAGCTTCTCGATCGCAAGCACGAAGCTGTGCTCCATGCACATCGGCGAGCAGTAATCGAGGCGGTCAAAATAGGGGATGTTCTGGAGATAGGGCTTGGCCTCGATCAGCTTCTCGGTGCCGCGGTGGAGCAGCCCGACATGCGGATCGACGCGCTCGACGATCTCGCCGTCCAATTCGAGCACGAGCCGGAGCACGCCGTGCGCGGCAGGATGCTGCGGCCCGAAATTGACCGTATAGTTGGCGATCTTGGTGTCGCCCTCTTCGGGCTTGTCGACCGTCGTGCCATAGCGCGGGTCGCCGTGCGGGATGCCGGGATAATCGGGATCGTAGGTCGGCCGCCCGAGCCGCTGCTCGACGATGTCGCTGTTGACGGGCTCAGCCATGCGCGCCTCCAAAGCCCTCTCCCTGGAGGGAGAGGGTTGGGTGAGGGTGGTCGGCGCCATCGATAGCGAGGAACCCCTCACCCCGACCCTCTCCCCATGGGAGAGGGCGATGCGTTGAGCGCGCCGCCATCACTTCTTCACCTCGTCGGCCTTGACGGGGCTCGGCGCGCCGGGAGCTTGCGGGCTCGCCTTCTCGTCGCCGGGGAGGACGTATTTCGCACCCTCCCACGGGCTGAGGAACTCAAAGGTGCGGAAGTCCTGCGCGAGCTTCACCGGCTCGTAAACGACGCGCTTGTCGGCTTCCGAATAGCGCAGCTCGACATAGCCGGTCATCGGGAAATCCTTGCGCAGCGGATGGCCCTGGAAGCCGTAGTCGGTGATGATCCGGCGCAAGTCCGGATTGCCATCGAACAGCACGCCGTAGAGATCGTAGACCTCGCGCTCGAGCCAGCCGGCGACCGGCCACAGCGCCGTCACCGATGGCACCGGCTTCTCCTCGTCGGTCGCGACATGAACGTGGAGGCGGTGGTTCCGCGTCAGCGAGAGCATGCAGTAGACGACCTCGAACCGCTCTTCGCGATCGGGATGGTCGACGCCGGCGATCTCCATCAGCTGCTGATATTCGAGACCCGGCGTATCGCGCAGCAGCCTGAGCGCATCAGCGATGGCCTCGCGCTTCACGATCAGCTTGATCTCGCCGACATGCTCGAGCGCGTCGATCAGACGATCGCCGAGCGCGGTGCGAACGCGCTCGATGACGCCTTCGTTGGATGTGAAGCGGGGATGCGGGGAACCCATCAGTCCACCTTCCCCGCAACAAAAGCACCGTTCGTGCCGAGCGAAGTCGAGGCACGCGCCCCATGCGGCGCGCCCGGAACACGTCCCTCGACTTCGCTCGGGACGAACGGATCGTGATTGGCAATCGGCACGCCGTTCACCGCTCGATCGTGCCGGAGCGGCGGATCTTCCGCTGGAGCTGCATGATACCGTAGAGCAGCGCCTCCGCCGTCGGCGGGCAGCCGGGCACGTAGATGTCCACCGGCACGACGCGGTCGCAGCCGCGCACCACCGAATAGCTGTAGTGGTAATAGCCGCCGCCGTTCGCACAGCTGCCCATCGAGATGACGTAGCGCGGCTCCGACATCTGATCGTAGACCCGCCGGAGCGCCGGCGCCATCTTGTTGCAGAGCGTGCCCGCGACGATCATCACGTCGGACTGGCGCGGCGATGCCCGCGGCGCGGCGCCGAAGCGCTCGAGATCGTAGCGCGGCATGTTGACGTGGATCATCTCGACCGCGCAGCAGGCGAGCCCGAACGTCATCCACCAGAGCGAACCGGTGCGCGCCCAGTGGAACAGGTCCTCGGTCGAGGTGACGAGGAAGCCCTTGTCCTGCACCTGCGCGCTGAGATCGTCGAAGAAGGCCTTGTCGGGCGCGGTCTGCGCGCTCTCCGGCGCGAACGGCGCGTTAGGGTCGTTGAAGACCTCTACTCCCATTCGAGCGCTCCCTTCTTCCACGCATAGGCGAAGCCGAGCACGAGCTCGACGAGGAAGCCCATCATCGCGAACCAGCCGGTCCAGCCGGTCTGCTTGAGCGACACCGCCCAGGGATAGAGGAACGCCGCTTCGAGATCGAAGACGATGAACAGGATCGCGACCAGATAGAAGCGCACGTCGAACTGGGCGCGACTGTCTTCGAATGCCGGGAAGCCGCACTCATATTCGGCGAGCTTGTCGGCATAGGGCCGCGCCGCACCGGTGAACTTGGCGACGATCATCGGCAGCACGACGAACGCCGACGAGAGCAGCACGGCGACGCCCAGGAACAACAGGATCGGCAGATATTCGGCGGCGACTGACGCCATGGAGAGAGCCTCCCGGGCTGCCAAGCAAATGAAAACTGAACGGGTCTCTAAGCCTGCCGCACCTGCGAAGCAAGGCGCGCACCGGCTGAGAATGACTCGCAAAAAGAGGCGCGTGGCAAGAGCGGCGCGGCGGCTCTGACACCCAAAACCCCGTTCGCCCTGAGCCTGTCGAAAGGCCGTTCCTTCCTCTGAACGGAGAAGCAGGACAGTGCTTCGACAAGCTCAACACGAACGATAGTGTGGACGGGTTCGGAAGCGGACGGAGGCAAAGCCCGATGCGCATCGCCGAGGGCGAGTTCGACGATCCCCAAATCATCGCGCTACTCGACACGCACGTTTTGGCGGCGCGTGCCGAGACCGCGCGGGAAAGCGCGCACGCCTTCGAGATCGATCGACTGAAGGCGCCGGACATCCGCTTCTGGACGTTGTGGGAAGGTGAGACGCTGCTCGCCGTCGGCGCACTCCAGGCGCTCGGCGCGGGACGCGGCGAGATCAAGTCGATGCATACCGCGCAGGCCGCGCGGCGGCGCGGCGCCGGCGGCGCGATGCTCGACCATATCGTCGCTGCGGCGCGCGCGATGGGCCTCGCGCAACTCAGCCTCGAGACCGGCAGCTGGGCCTATTTCGCGCCCGCCCACGCGCTCTACCGCAGCCGCGGCTTCGTCGACTGCGCGCCCTTCGGCGACTATCGCGACGACCCCAACAGCCTGTTCATGACGTTGGCCCTGTAGGGCGGATCGTTCTTCAGCGATTACCAGTCTCGGACGAGCTGGTTTCAACACACGCCGTGCTCCGGCGAAGGCCGGAGCGCTGGCGGCAAGTGCCGCACTTCAAACTCCAGCGCTCCGGCTTTCGCCGGAGCACGACATCGCCTGGAGGGCACCGTTCAAGGCAGCGAGCCGAATATCGCCCCTTACGGCCGCGATGGCCAAAGCCGCGGGCGGGTGGCAAAGCCTGCCCATGCGCTCGCCACGCTCCGGTCATGTTCCTCACTGACGCGCAGCGGCTCGTCGGCGCGCTGCTCGCGCCGCTGCCGCTCGCTGCGTTCATGGCGCGGCTGGCCGAGGGCCGCGCCTATAAGATCGACGGCCCGGGCGATCCCGCACGCATCGCGCTGCTCGGCGCCGAGCCCGGCGAACTGCTGCTCGGCCACCACGCGCACCTCGCCGACAGGCTGACCTTCCACGCCATCGCGCCGTCAGGTCCGCCGCCCGCTATCGGCCCCGCGCCCGACGAGAGGGCGTTCCGCGATCGGATCGCGGCCTTCCACGCGCGCGGCTATTCGGTGCGCTTCCCCGAGCTCCGCCCGCTGTCGCCGCCGCTCGACCGCACGGCCCGCGCGTTCGAGGTGCTGCTCCACCAGCCGGTCAGCGCGTCGGCGTTCTGGAGCCGCAGCGCACTGCGCGCGCCGGTCCACTATGACGAGCACGACATCGTCGCGGTGCAGCTGCGCGGGACCAAGACCTGGCATCTCTCGCAGGGCCCCTCGCCGCTCTGCACCGGCTGGCAGTCGATCCCCGGCCCGCTGCCCATGCTCGGCGCGGCGATCAGCGTGACGATGCGGCCCGGCGACGTGCTCTACGTGCCGCGCGGGCTGCCGCACACCGTCGACGGCGCGGGCGAATCGCTGCACGTCGCGATCGGGTTCACGCCGCTCACGGTTCGCGACGCGGTGATCGCGCTCGTCGACCAGCTGAGCGAAAGCGAGCGCGGCTTTCGCGCGACGATCGGCGGCGATCTCGCGCTCCGGCTGCTGCGCGGCGAGGCGGCAGGGCTGATGCCGCCGGTTGCGAATGCCGTCACAAAACTGCGCGAGGCGGCCGGCTCGGCACCCTATTTCGCCGCCGCGCTGCAGCGCCGTTCGGCGCGCGCGATCGGCGCGCTGGACGGGTTCAGCGCGCAGCCCGATGCGCCCGCCATCGGCCTCGACACCGAACTGCGCCCGCGCGACCTCGCCTTCTGCCACTTGAGCGCCAACGCCGATACGATCGACCTGAGCTACCCCGGCGGCCACATCTACGTACACCGCGGCGCGCAGGAGAGCCTCGTCTACATCATCAACGCGCACCGCTTCCGCGTCCGCGACATTCCCGGCGCGATCGCCGACGACGTCCGGCTCGCGCTGGCGGACCGGCTGCTGCGCGCAGGCTATCTGGAGATCGTGCCGGGCTGAGCGCGTTCAGGCGAACCGATCCGTTCGGTTCGAGCAGCTTCGAGCGAAGTCGAGAAGGGTAACAGGTGAACCATGCCCCCGGCATGGTTCAGGATCGTCCGGGGGACGATCCGTCCTGTTACCGGTCGAGAACCGGCCGTTTTTTTGGCGCCACTTCTCGACTACGGATCTCGACAAGCCCGATCCTCCGCTCGAAGCGAATGGTTCTAGTTTGCGAAGGACTAGCGCCGCCTCACCGCAGCGCGCCGGCCACCAGCTTGTGCAGCTTGTTGTGGATCTGGTCGTTGCCGGCGAGATACTCGTTGCGCTCGGTCATGCGGTCGCCGCCGCGGAAGTCGGTGACCCAGCCGCCCGCCTCGCGCACCAGCAGCACGCCAGCGGCGACGTCCCAGAGCTTGAGCTGCTCTTCCCAGAAGCCGTCGAACCGCCCCGCCGCCACCCAGGCGAGATCGAGCGCGGCCGAGCCGAAGCGACGGATGCCCGCCACTTCCGGCCCAACGGCTTCAAAGATCTTCTGCCAGCGCGCGAAATCGCCATGGCCGTTGAACGGAATGCCGGTCGCGATCGCGCAATCGGCAAGGTCGCGCCGCGCGGAGACGCGCAGGCGGCGATCCTGCAACCACGCGCCCCTGCCCTTCTCGGCCCAGAAGCTCTCGTCGGTGAGCGGCTGATAGACGAGACCGGCGATCACCTCGCCTTTCCCGCCCGGGCGCGGCTCCTCGGCCGCGATCGAGACCGCGAAATGCGGAATGCCGTGGAGGAAGTTGGTGGTGCCGTCCAAGGGATCGACGATCCAGCGCGGCTTGTCGGGATCGCCTTCGACGACGCCGCGCTCCTCCATCACGAAGCCCCAGTCGGGCCGCGCCTTGTGGAGCTCCTCGTAGAGCGTCTGCTCGGCCTGGCGATCGGCGTTCGAGACGAAGTCGGCCGGGCCCTTGCGGCTGACCTGGAGCAGCTCGACTTCGTTGAAGTCGCGCCGGAGCCGCGGCGCCGCCTTGCGCGCGGCGCGCTGCATCACGGTGATCAGGCCGGAATGGGAAACCATAAATCCTCCCCCCTTCCGCTTGCGGGAGGGGCTGGGGGTGGGCTCGCGCCATCGGCGTCGCCCAGCATTCGGGGCGGTTGCCCACCCCCCCGACCCCCTCCCGCTCGCGGGAGGGGGAGCTTCAATCAGTCAGCCCGCCGCACATATTCGCGGCTGTAGACATCCACGACGATCCGCGTCCCGCTCGCGATATGCGGCGGGACCATGACGCGCACGCCGTTGTCGAGCACCGCCGGCTTGTAGGACGACGACGCCGTCTGGCCCTTCACGACCGCATCGGCCTCGACGATCGTCGCCTCGATCTGATCGGGCAGCTGCACCGAGATCGGCCGCTCGTCATAGAGCTCCATCACCACGTCCATGCCGTCCTGCAGGAAGTCGGCGGCGTCGCCGAGCAGGTCCCGGGACAGATTGATCTGGTCGTAGCTGTCCTTGTCCATGAAGGTCAGCATGTCACCATCGGCGAACAGGAACTGGAAATCCTTGGTGTCGAGGCGGACGCGCTCCACCGTCTCGGCCGAGCGGAAGCGGACGTTGTTCTTGCGGCCGTCGATGAGGTTCTTCATCTCGACCTGCATGTAGGCGCCGCCCTTGCCGGGCTGGGTGTGCTGGATCTTGGTCGCCTTCCAGATCCCGCCCTCATATTCGATGATGTTGCCGGGACGGATGTCCACGCCGCTGATCTTCATTTCGTCTTCTCGTATGGGAAAGAGCCGGGCGGCGACTTAGCGAGGGGGGGCGGTTCGGGCAAGAGACCACGCCCTTCCTCGAACGATCCGTTCGCACTGAGCGAAGTCGAAGTGCGTGCTCCAGCAGGGCACCGCTCGCGAAACGTCCTTCGACTTCGCTCAGGACGAACGGAAGCCGGTTTGGCTATCGACCCGGTACCAGCAGCGGATAGGGGTCGACGTTGGTGCCCTGCCACCAGCGCTCGCCGGCGGCCATGCGCTTGACTTCGAAGTGGAGGTGCGGCGCGCCGGGATCGGCGTCGCCGGTCGCGCCGACGAAGGCGATGCGCTCGCCGGGCAGCACCGGCTGCCCTTCGTGGAGGCCCAGCCAATAGCCATCGAGATGCGCATAATAATAGACCGTGCCGCCGTCCTCCGAGCGGACGTACACGGTGTGGCCGCCCGGCACGCTCTCGAAAAGCTTCTCGATCCTGCCGGAGGCGGCGGCGAGCACCGGAGTGCCCTTGGGCGCCATGATGTCGATCGCGTGGTGAGCGCGGGTGCCGCCGCCGCGCGGTTCGCCCCAATCGTCGTGCAGCGCCGCGGCGGCGACGCCGGCGACGGGGATGACGAGGCCGCTTGCTCCCGTCGCAGTCGACGGTGCCGGCCGCAGCACGCGCGAGCCCGACGCCGGCGTCGGCGTCGGGGAGCGCTGCGGCGACGAGAGCTGCCCGCTGCCGAGATGCACCATCGTCGCAAGCGCAATCCCGCCCAGCACCAGCAGCGCGAGGATCGTCCAGCCGAGCCGGTTCATCCAAGTTGAACCATGATCGATCCCATCTCCGTTCGTCCCGAGCGCGGTCGAGGGACGTGCCTCAAGCGCACCGCCAGCGTGTCTCGACTACGCTCGACACGAACGGAAAGGCAGAGAGGCCGTTCGATCGGCTCAAGGCTCGAAGATCGCGGGCGTGCCGGCGTGGACCATCAGCGCCAGCCTAGCGACGTCCCAGTTCGCCATGCGGATGCAGCCGTGGCTCTCGGCCCGCCCGATCGTCTCGGGGCGCGGCGTGCCGTGGATGCCGTAATGCTGCTTGGAGAGATCGAGCCAAACGACGCCGACCGGCCCGTTCGGCCCCGGCGGCAGCGTCTGGCGCTTGTCGCCCTTCTTGGCGTCCCAGAACAGCGCCGGATTGTAGTGGAACACCGGATCATAGGCCGCGCCCTTGATCGTCCAGGTGCCGATCGGCAGCGGATCATGCTCGCTGCCCGTCGTCACCGGGAACTGAGCGACGAGCTTGCCGGCGGCATCGAGCACCTGCAGCGAGCCCGCTCCCTTGCTGACGACGACATGATCGGCCTTGGGCTGTTCGGCGGCGACGTTGAGGCCGATCAGCGTACCCTGCCAGTAGCTCGGCAGATAGGCGGGGTAGCCGTGCGCGAGCGTGCCCACCGCCGGCACCTTGAGCTTCGCGCCGACGACGAGCCGCACGCCGGGATTGAGCGCGGCGAGCGCGGCGGCGGTGGAATGATAGCGCTCGCCGAGCATCTCGGCGGGATCGGCGTAGCAGAGGCAGGGCAGCTGCGCCTGGAGGTCGTAGCCGTGCGGCAGCGGGCCGACGAAGGTGCCGAGCAGATCGGCGGCGCCCAGCGTCAGCGTCTCGATCGCCGGCACGTCCTTAAATTGCGCGAGCATCGCCTTGGTCTCGGGGCCGAGCGTGCCGGTGGCTTCGAGTCCGTTGGCGGCCTGATAGCCCTTGATTGCAAGAACCAGGCTTTTCCCGCCGCGACCGTCGATCACCCCCGGCGCGAAGCCGAGACGATCGAGCACCACCTGGAGCTGCAGCACGCCAAGATCGGGCGTGTAGGGCGCCGGCGGCAGCGTGACGATGGCGCGCGGCATCGTCGGTGGCGGCGCGGCCGCAGCGATCGGCGACGTCGCCTCGATGGGCAGCGGTTCGGCGGCGGCAGGCTTCGGCGCGGACGGCACCGCAGGCTTAGGCGCCGCCGGCTTCGCCGTCGCCTCGGTGGCGGGCTTGGCCGCGGCTTCGGCAGGCCGCGCGGCGGGCGTCCCGGCCGGCTTGGCGGGCTTCTCTGCCTTCTTCGCGGGCACGGGCGCCTGCGCCGCGGCTGCGGTGGACATCATCAGGATCGCAAGGAGAATGGCCCGCTTCACAAACGCTCCTTCGTTGCACGCCCGAAGGAAACGCGCCGCGCGCCTCAAGCTTTCCCGAGCACGCCCGCAAAGGCTTGCACGGCCGCCGCTTCCCCCTGTGGAGCGCTCCATACCGCGCCGCAGACCGCGAGGAAATCCGCTCCGGCATCGACGAGCGGCCGCGCATTCGCAGGCGTGATCCCGCCGATCGCGACGCAGGGGATCTCGAACAGCGTCGACCACCAGCCGAGGATCGACGGCTCGGGGCGATGCCGCACCTCCTTGGTCGTCGTCGGGTAGAAGCTGCCGAACGCGACATAGTCGGCCCCCGCCTCGCCTGCGTCCATCGCGAGATGGCGGCTGTCATGGCAGGTGACGCCGATCTGCGCGGCCGGGCCGAGCAGCGCGCGCGCCTCGCGCGGGTCGCCATCCTCCTGCCCGAGATGGACGCCGTCGGCGCCGAGCCGCTTGGCGAGGCTCATGCTGTCGTTGACGATGAACGCGATCTCGCGGTCGCGGCAAACGCGCAGCAGCGGCTCGGCGCGCTTGGCAACGTCATGCTCGTTCATGCCCTTGAGCCGCAGCTGGAACGCCGCCACCGGCCCGGCATCAAGCGCCGCGGCGAGGCGGCTCGCGAAGCCCGCGTCGATCGCCGGCGGCGAGATCAAATAGAGCTGGCAGGGCGGCCGCGGCTGGCGCTCGAAGCGCTGGGCGAAATCGGGATCGAGCGCGTTCTCGTCGTCGAGTTCGGGCAATTCGTCAGGGCCTTGCATGCCGTCTTCCATCAGCCGGCCGGAGCGCGCCGGCACGATCCGCATCGGCTGCTCCGGCTGGATCTACCGCCATTGGCGCGGCCGCTTCTACCCCGCGCGCCTGCCCGTCAAGCGCTGGTTCGCGCATTATGCCGAGACCTTCGACACGGTCGAGCTCAACAACAGCTTCTACCGGCTACCGAAGGCCGAGACGTTCGACGCGTGGGCCGCGCAGGCGCCGGCGGGCTTCCGCTTCGCGGTCAAGGCCAACCGCTTCCTGACGCAAGCGAAGAAGCTCAAGGATTGCGCCGAGCCGGTGGCGCGGATGATGGCGCCGGTGCGGCATCTCGGCGATCGGCTCGGGCCGATCCTCTACCAGCTGCCGCCGCGCTTCCGCATCAATCTCGAGCGGCTGGAAAGCTTCCTCCTGCTGCTGCCGAACGACCTGACGCACGTCTTCGAGTTCCGCGACACGAGCTGGCTCACGCCCGAGACGCTGGCGCTGCTCGAACGATACGGCGCCTCCTTTTGCGCGCACGACATGCCGGGTTCGGCCACCGAACGGATCGCGGTCGGCCCGATCGCCTATGTCCGGTTCCACGGCGGCGAGGGCAAATATTGGGGCCGCTATTCCGACGAACGGCTGCTGGAGTGGACCGACTGGATGGTTGATCAGGCGCGGGGCGGCCGCGACGTCTGGGCCTATTTCAACAACGATGCCGAAGGCCACGCGGTGGAGGACGCGCTGACGCTGAAGGCCATGGTGCGCCGGGCGCTGCCTTGAGGCGCCGGAACCCGCCGGGCCATGACAGCTTTCGCTCAAGAGCGGTCGTTCAGTCCTCCCCCATGCGCAGCATGGGGAGGGGGACCAGCCGCAGGCTGGTGCAGGGGCGGCGCGCAGCGCCGGATGATCGCGCCGAGGATGGCCTCGAGATCGCCAAGCACATCGCGCGCGCTGAGCCGAAGCACGGCGATCCCTCGGCTCGCAAGCCATTGGTCGCGCCGCGCGTCCCGTGCCGGATTGCCGCCCATCTCATGGGTCATACCATCGACTTCGATCGCGACCCGCGTTGCGGGGCAATAGAAATCCAGCACGAACGGTCCGACAGGATGCTGGCGTCTAAACTTGATGCCTGCCGGGCGTTTCCGCAGCCTATCCCAGAGCGCCAGTTCCGGTTTCGTCATCGCGCGCCGTAGGCCACGCGCTTTCAGGACGGTCGAGCGCTCCGCCATTCCCCTCCACCATCCGCTGCGCGGATGGTCCCCCTCCCCATCTGCGATGGGGAGGATGCGCAATGCGTCGGCCCGGCGCAACGGCAGCAATCCACCATAAGATGACACCCGACGCGTCCGAACATACCAAGAACATCCTTGACATTTCGCCCTCGTTCCGCTACAAGCCCCGCCGTCGCGCGAGGCTCCTGACGAGAGGCCGACACGCGGCGGGATGGGACGACGCGGTGCACTCGCGTCGCGATCGTCCGGACGGCCGGCGCGCCAGGGCCTTCGGGGTTCGAACCCTGACGCAACGTAAGTTCAACCATGCCAGCGCCAGGCTTCCATGCTCGTGCCCAAAACGGCATGGCCCGCGGCGTCCGCCACAACGAGCCAGTTCCCCCCGCCGGCCCGACGCGCCCGCGGAAATGGGCGAGGTGCTCTCGCCGGTAAACTGAGACACCGGCAAAGCCCCGAAGGCCGCGAGGCACGCGAGGGGCGCCGGCCGTTTCTCCCGCCCGGAGCTGAGCTACGGGATCGGTGCGCGCGCAAATCCAACACGCTTCGCCGCGTCCAGTTACTGCCCGACGGATCCGCACGAACGCGGTGCTCCTGCGAAAGCAGGAGCTTCCAGCGGCGAGCATTGCATCCGAAGCGCCAGGGCTCCTGCTTTCGCAGGAGAACGGTCGGGCTGCGAAAGGCCCTTGTGCTCCGGCGAAGGGCGGAGCGTTGGCGGCGAGCGTCGCACTCCATTCTCCGGCGCTCCGGCCTTCGCCGGAGCACGGCACCGGTCAGCCCTCGACGATCGCGATCAGGAATCCATCCCAATGCTTGGCGCCGACGGTCTGGATCGCGGTGGCGGTGAGCTTCTTCTCGGCGTGGACGAGATCGAACAGCGCGCGGGTGCCGAGGATCATCGGATCGCTGCTGGCCTCCTCGATCACGCCGCCCTGGCGGATGACGTTGTCGACGATGATGATCGTGCCGGGATGCGCGAGGTGCAGCGCGGCGCGGACGTAATCGGGATTGCTCTGCTTGTCGGCGTCGATGAAGACGAGGTCGAACGCCGCCTCCTGCGTGGTCAGCATCGCGCCCAGCGTGTCGATCGCCGGCCCGACGCGAATGTCGACCTTGTCGGCAAGACCGGCATTGGCGACGTTGCCGCGCGCGACCTCGGCATGCTTCGGGTTGATCTCGCAGCTGATCAGCCGCCCACCCTCGGGCAGCGCGCGGGCGAGGAAGATCGTCGAGACGCCGCCGAGCGTGCCGACCTCGAGGATGCGCCGCGCGCCGATCATTCGCGCGTAGAGCTGGAGCATCCGCCCTTGGGCGATCGAGACTTCGATCGGCGGCAGGCCGGCGGCGACGTTCGCCGCCAGCGCCGCCGCCACCGCTTCGTCCTCGCCGATCAGCCGCTCGACGATATAGTCGTCGACAGCGGCTTCACGCTCGGTCGCCATGCTCACCCCTTCTTGTTCACCGACGCGTCGTAGATCTCGTCGATCGCCTCGCCCAGCGCCCTGTCGAACTCGGCGTCGCTCATCTGGAAGCGCAGGTCCTCGAGCAGCGCGCGGCTGAAGCTCGCGATGATGCCGGGGTTGCGGGCGAGCTCGACGCACGCCTCGGGGCGCTTGAAGCCGCCCGACAGCGCCACGACGCGCAGCACGCGGGGGTGATCGACGAGCGGCTGGAACAAGCCTTCCTTGGCGGGCAACGAGAGCTTGAGCATCACCTTGTCGTCGCCCGGCATCGCGTCGAGCGCCTTGACGAGCTCGTCGAGCAGGATCCGGTCGGCCTGCGCCCGCTCGGGGCTCTTGATGTTGACCTCGGGCTCGATGATCGGGACGAGCCCGGCCGCGAGGACCTGCTGGCCGACCTCGAACTGCTGCTTCACCACCGCCGCGATGCCCGCGGGGTTCGCGAGGTTGATCACCGAGCGCTCCTTGGTGCCGAACACGCCGAGGCCAGCGGCGCGGGAGAGCAGCGCATCGACGCCGGTCAGCGGCTTCATCAGCTGCACGCCGTCCTTCTCGTCCTCGAGCCCCTTGTCGATCTTGATGAAGGGCACGACGCCGCGATCCCTGAGCACCTGCGGCACCGGCTTGCCATCGGCCTGGCCGTCCATCGTCCGCTCGAACAGGATCGCGCCGATCACCTTGTCGCCGGTGAAGGCGGGCGAGGTGATGATGCGCACCCGCATCTCGTGGATCAACGCGAACATCTCGTCGTCGTTCGAGAAAGCGTCGGCCTCGATGCCGTAGCCCTTGAGCGCCTTGGGCGTGGAGCCGCCGGACTGGTCGAGCGCGGCGATGAAGCCCTTCCCGCTCGCCATCTGCCCAGTCATCTTGGCCGTCATCGTCGGATCGGTCATCGCCTGCATGTCCCCAGCTTCGTGATTGCGGTTGAAAGGTCTAGCGTTTGCGCCCCGGCGCCGGCGCCCAGGGCGGCCCCTTGAGCTCGATCGTGTTGCCTTCGGGATCGTCGATATAGATGGATGGCCCGTCGCCGTCCGCGCCGTAGCGCGAGACGATCTGCGCCTTGATGCCGTGGCGCTGCAATTCCATGACGATCGCGTCGCCGTCCCACGGCAGCACGCGGAAGCAGACATGGTCGACGTTGCGGCCTTCCTTGCCGGGCGCCGCGCCGCCGACCTTGCCGAGCACGCCCGAGACCGGGATCAGGTCGATCAGCGCATCGCCGATCCGCATCTGGTAGAGGCCGAGCTCCTGCTGATGCTTCTCGAGCCGCGCGCCGAGCACGTCCTCGTAGAAGCGCGCCATCCGATCGAGATCGACCACGCGCAGCACGACATGATCGATGGAGCGGATGGTGATCATCGCCTCAGCCGTTGCCCACGCTCTTGGAAAGCGCGGCGACGCCGGGCAGCTCCTTGCCTTCCATCCATTCGAGGAAGGCGCCGCCGGCGGTGGAGACGAAGGTGAAGTCGTCGGCGACGCCGGCCTGGTTGAGCGCCGCGACCGTGTCGCCGCCGCCGGCTACCGAGACCAGGCTGCCCTCCTTGGTGAGTGCGGCGGCGGTGCGCGCCAGCGCAACAGTGGCGGCGTCGAACGGTGGCGTTTCGAACGCGCCCATCGGCCCGTTCCAGACCAGCGTCCGGCAGGTCTTGAGCGCGTCCGCCAGCGCCTCGACCGCCGCCGGGCCGACGTCGAGGATCATCTCGTCCGCCGCGACCTCGTGGACGTTGACGGTGCGCGTCGGCGGGTTCGCCCTGAATTCTTTCGCGACGACGACGTCATAGGGCAGGTGCACCGTGCAGCCAGCTTTGTCGGCGGCGTCGAGGATCGCGAGCGCGGTGTCCTTCAGATCATGCTCGCAGAGCGACTTGCCGACGTCGATCCCGCGCGCGGCGAGGAAGGTGTTGGCCATGCCGCCGCCGATGATCAGGTGATCGACGAGCGCGACGAGATGCTTGAGCACGTCGAGCTTGGTCGAGACCTTCGCGCCGCCGACCACCGCCGCGACCGGATGCTCCGGCGTGCCCAGCGCCTTCTCCAGCGCCTCGAGCTCGGTCTGCATCGATCGGCCGGCATAGGCCGGGAGCTTGCGGGCGAGACCCTCGGTCGAAGCATGCGCACGGTGCGCCGCCGAGAAGGCGTCGTTGACGTAGAGATCGCCAAGCGCGGCCATGCCGTCGCACAGCGCGTCGTCGTTCTTCTCCTCGCCTTTGTGGAAACGCGTGTTCTCGAGGATCGCGATGCCGCCCTCCGGCAGCATGTCGATCGCCCGCGCCGCATCGGCGCCGACGCAATCGTCGATGAAGATCACCTCGCGGCCGAGCACGGCGCTGAGCGGCTGCGTCACCAGCGCGAGGCTCATGTCGGGCGTGCGCTCGCCCTTGGGCCGGCCGAAATGGGCGAGCACGAGCACCTTGGCGCCCTTGTCGGAAAGCTCGGCCAGTGTCGGCGCGGCGGCGCGCAGCCGGGTGTCGTCGGTCACCCGCGCGCCATCCATCGGCACGTTCAGATCCTCGCGCACGAGCACGCGCTTGCCGGTCACGTCGCCGATGTCGTCGAGCGTCTTGAAGCGGCTCACATGAACTCCCGTTTCAATGACCGTTCGCACTGAGCGAAGTCGAAGTGCGTGCCCCAGGCGGCATCTCTTGCGGCACGCACTTCGACTGCGCTCAGTGCGAACGGGTTATGGTTTAGCGCGCCGTTACAGCAGCTTCGCCATCGCCGAGGCGGTGTCGACCATGCGGTTCGAGAAGCCCCATTCGTTGTCGTACCAGCTTAGCACGCGGACGAGCTTGCCTTCGAGCACCGCCGTCTCGAGACTGTCGACGGTCGAGCTCGCCGGAGTGTGCTGATAGTCGATCGAGACCAGAGGCTCGTCGGAATAGTCGAGCACGCCCTTCAGCGGACCGCTTTCGGCCGCCGCCTTGAGGATCGCGTTGACCTCGTCGCGCGTGGTGTCGCGCTTCGGCGTGAAGGTCAGGTCGACGATCGAGACGTCCGGCGTCGGCACACGGATCGCCGAGCCGTCGAGCTTGCCCTTGAGCTCCGGCAGCACCTCGCCGACGGCGCGCGCGGCGCCGGTCGTCGTCGGGATCATCGACATCGCGGCGGCGCGCGCACGGCGGAGGTCGCTGTGGATCTGGTCGAGGATCTTCTGGTCGTTGGTGTAGGCGTGGATGGTCGTCATCAGGCCGCGCTCGATGCCGATCGCGTCGTTGAGCACCTTGGCGACGGGTGCCAAGCAGTTGGTCGTGCAGCTCGCGTTCGAGACGATCGTATGCTCGGCGGTGAGCTTGTCGTGGTTGACGCCGTAGACGACGGTCAGGTCGACGCCCTTGGCCGGCGCCGAGATCAGCACCTTCTTGGCGCCCGCCGAGAGATGCTTCTGCGCGCTCTCGCGATCGGTGAAGAAGCCGGTGCATTCGAGCGCGATGTCGATGCCGTTCTTGGCGTGCGGCAGGTTGGCGGGATCGCGCTCGGCCGAGACGTGGACGCGCTTGCCGTCGATGATCAGGTCGTTGCCGTCGACCTCGACAGTGCCCGGATAGGGGCCGTGCACCGAATCACGCTTGAAGAGGAGCGCGTTCGACTTCGCATCGGCGAGATCGTTGATCGCAACCAGCTCCAGCCCGCTCTCCGGCTTGGCGAGGATCGCGCGCGCGACGAGCCGACCGATTCGCCCGAACCCGTTTATCGCAACTTTGACCGCCATTCCGTGTGACTCCTTTACCTGCGCCCGTCCCGTGACGAGCGGCGCGCCGCGGCAGGGACGCCGCCATGCGTGCGAGGACATACCGCGCGCACCCCCTTGCGCCGGCTTCGCGGGCTGCTTTGTCGCGCTGCAGCGTCAGCGTCAACCGCATGGGCGTGGTAAAGAAACGGCTCGGCGCTTGTTGCGGGACAGCGGCACTTCTAGACGGCTGTGCGACGACGCGGCGCGGAGAGGCGCGATGACGATGATCGAGACGCTGGTGGCGGCCCGGCTCGGCGAGGCGGCGGCGGCGCGCGCGATCGCCACGCTGGCGATCGATCCGGCGATCGCGGCCGAAGACGGGGCGAGCGCCTCCCGCGCGGCGATCGCCATGGCGCTCAACATCTGCCTGTTCGACGACCTCCTCGGGCGCGTGCCGAGCGCCGCCGCCTATGTCGCCGACGTGCGCGAACGCGGCCAGCGGGTGGTGTTCGATCATGGCGCGCTGCGCACGATCCGCTTCGGCAATGGGCCGACCGGTGCGCTGCCGCCGGGCCAGGACGCCTTCCAGCGGCTGCTCGAGCCGCTCGGCTATCGCCTCGCCGATCGCTATCCGCTGCCGCGGCTCAAGATGACCGGCCATGTCTACTGCCACGCCGATTTTCCCGAAACGGTGCCGCAATTCTTCGTGAGCGAACTCTATGTTGACCGGTTCGACGACACCTTCGCCGAGGCGGCGCACAATGTGTTCGACAGCTCGCGCGATCCGATCGGCGCGGACGGCGAAGCGCTGTTGGCGGCGCTCGCACGCGACGGCTCGGCGCCGCCCGCCATCGCCGCGGCCGGCCTCGGCGAGCTGCTCGCGGCCTTCGGGCGGCAACACGACACGCCGGCGCTCGGCGATTACGACGCGCTGCGGGCGCAGTCCGCGGAGGCGGCGTGGATTGCGACCGAGGGCAACGCCTTCAACCACGCCACCGATCGCGTTCCCGACGTCGAGGCGCTCGCCGGCGAGCAGAAGGCGCTCGGCCGGCCGATCAAGGACGCGGTCGAGGTCTCGGCGAGCGGCCGCGTCCGCCAGACCGCCTTCCGCGCGGACATGGTCGAGCGGCTGTTCCTCCTGCCCAACGGCGGCGAGAGCGTGCAGCGCGTGCCCGGCTCCTTCTACGAGTTCATCACCCGCGCCATCGATCCGGAGACGGAACGGCTCGACTTGCGCTTCGACCCCGCCAACGCCACCGGCATCTTCGCGATGACCCGGAACAAGGATGATCCTTCCCCGCCCCGGAGATGATGAGCTCAAGTTGAAACCGACGCACTGTAAGGGGCCCGTCCCATGAAAGCCCGCGCCGCCGGCAAGATCGCACTGGATCCGATGATCACGCACGTGCTCATGCTCGACGACATCGACAGAGGCTTCGTGCACGCCGGCGAAAGCATCCGCAGCGTGGTCGTCTACCAAGTCTAAGGAGGAGAAAGAGGATGTTCAGCCATCTCGTGATCGGCAGCAACGATCTGGAGCGCTCCAAGCGCTTCTATGACGCAACGCTCGGCGCGATCGGCGCGCAGCCCGGCCGCACCGACCGCAAGGGCCGCCTCATCTATGCCCATGACGGCGGCCGGCTGCTCGTGACCAAGCCGATCGACGGCGAGCCTGCGACCTATGCCAATGGAGGCACGATCGGCTTCGCTACCGATAGCCCCGAACAGGCCGCCGCCTGGCACAAGGCCGGCGTCGAGCATGGCGGCACGGCGATCGAGGGAGCGCCCGGACCGCGGGATAGCGAGAGCGGGCGGCTCTATCTCGCCTATCTCCGCGACCCCGACGGCAACAAGCTCTGCGCGCTCCATCGGATGGCGTCCTGAACGGATCCCTTTCGCCGCGCTGGCAGGCGCTAAAATCGGGAGAACCGACAACTATCGGATGTGGCGCTACGTCACCGAGAGGCTGTCGGCGCTGATCGCCGCTTCGTTCCCGGCATCATGACCTTCATGGCCGACCACCTGCGCCAGCACGCGGAGCGGCTTGCGTCATCAGCACGCCCCCTCACGGAGAGGGTTGGGTGAGGGTGTCCGCCATAGGTTGCGCAGACGCCCGGCTGCGCCGGAATCCCCCTCACCCAGCCCTCTCCCCGGCGGAGGAGAGGGAAAGTTCGATTATTGCGGCACCACCGTCACGGCACGGCGGTTCTGCGCCCAGGCGCTCTCGTCCGAACCCTCGGCGACCGGGCGCTCCTTGCCGTAGCTGATGACGCTCAGCCGCGACGCCGGCACGCCCGCCGAGACGAGGAAGTTCTTCGCCGAGTTGGCGCGGCGCTCGCCGAGCGCGAGGTTGTATTCGCGCGTGCCGCGCTCGTCGCAATGGCCCTCGATCGTCGCCTGCACGCCGGGATGCGCGACGAGCCACTTGGCCTGCGCCGAGAGGATACCGCGCGACTCGCTATCGACATCGTAGCTATCGGTCGCGAAGTGGATCGTGTCCGATCCGGCCTGCGCGATGAAGTCCGCGCGCGAGCCCGGGATAACGCCGCTGCCGACGCCGTTGCCGGAGCCGTTGCCCATGCCGTTGTTGTCGCTCGGGTTGCTGCTCGACGGCGGCGGCGGCGGAAGCTGCTTCGGCGGCTTCTTGGCGCAACCGGCGAGCGCGACGAGCGTGGCGACGGCCAGGATCGAAAGCTTGGCTCGGCTCATGGTCGGGGACTCCTTCACAACGTTCTTGTCATATTTCGCCGCCACTCCCGCAGCGTCAACCGTTTCAAGGCAGCAACGGCGACCAGGACGGATCCGATCCGTCCAGCGGAGTCGGAATCCGCCGCTCGTTAACGCCGGTGAGATCCACGGACCAAAGATCGGCATGACCCGATCCCTGCGCGGTGCGGAAATACATGATCACGCGGCCGTTGGGCGACCAGCTCGGCCCCTCGTCCTGCCAGCCATGCGTCAGCGTCTTCTCGCCGCCGCCCGACGGGCTCATCACGCCGACGTTGAAGCCGCCGCCGATCTTGGTGAAGGCGATGAGGTCGCCGCGCGGGCTCCACGCCGGCGTCGCATAGCGGCCGCCACCGAAGCTGATGCGCTGCTGGTGCGAGCCATCGGCGTTCATCACATAGAGCTGCTGGGTGCCCGAGCGATCGCTCTCGAACACGATCCTGGCGCCATCGGGCGAATAGCAGGGGCCGGTGTTGATGCCGGGGCCGTTGGTCAACCGCTGCGGCGCGCCGCCGCCGGCGGCCACGCGGTAGATGTCGGTGCCGGCGCCGTTCGACATCGAGAAGACGATATAGCGGCCGTCGGGCGAGAACCTGGGCGCGAAGGTCATGTTCGGCTGATCGACGAGCAGCCGCTGATGACCCGAGCCGATGTCGTAGACATAGACGCGAGGCCGGTTGCCCGAGAAGCTCATGTATGTGATCGTTTGCTGGTTGGGCGCGAAGCGCGGCGTCAGCACGATCGCCTGGCCGTTGGTCAGGAAGCGGTGGTTGGCGCCGTCCTGGTCCATGATCGCCAGCCGCTTGATGCGGTGGTTCTTGGGGCCGGTCTCCGAGACATAGACGACGCGGCTGTCGAAATAGGGACCTTCGCCGGTCAGCCGGGTGTAGACCGTGTCGGCGCACTTGTGCGCGGCGCGGCGCCAGTAGGCGGGCGTCACCACGAAGCCCTGGCGGGCGAGCTCGGTCTTGGCGAAGACGTCGTAGAGGTAGCAGCCGACGGTCAGCGTGCCGTCGTTGTTGGCCTGGACGAAGCCCTGGACGAGCGCCTGCGCGCCAGTGTTGGCCCAGGTCGGGAAATCGGGCGCAGTCACCTGCGGATAAGCGACGGCGGCGAGCCGGCCCTTCGGCACCGGCTGGAACAGGCCCGAGCCCTTGAGATCGTCGGTGACGATCTGTGCGACGCGGTCGCCGAGCGAGGCGGTATCGCCGGCGGGCGTGCCCTTGGGCGCCGGCGTCGGCATCACCGGGATCGCGATCGGCATGGGCTGCGAGATGCCGCCGTTGATGTCGACGACCAGCCTGCCGCCGTTGCCGGAAGGTGCCTGCGCCGAAAGCGCGATCGGCGCGGTGAGCTGCAGCAGAGCAGCCATCAGCTTCCAGACCTTCATCTTACGCCTCACTGCATCTTTACGGATGGAACACGAAATCGAAGTCGTCCCAGCCTCCCGCATAGAGATCGGCCGGCAGGTCCTTGATCGGCGAGCAGCGTAGCACCGCGCGCTTGGCGGCGTCAGCCATCTGCTTGGCGTAGGCCTGGTTCGAGTCCGTGACGCCCGATTGCCTGCCCGCCGCGACCGACACCACCGACCCATCCTTGTTCATGCGGATGCTGAGCGTCGTGACGATCTGGGCGGCGTCGGCACCGCCGGCGGGCGGGTTGTAGCAGGGCTCCACCTTCGATCGGATCAGGCCGACGAGCCCCGCCATCTGGCGCGCGCTCACCGGCGCGGACTTGGCGGCGCTGGAGCCCGCGCTCTTGCCCGAAGCCGCTGCGGCGGCGATGTCCTTCGAGAAATCGGCGCCGAGCCGCGAGCCGGCGCGCTTCTCGGCCTTGCCGCTGGCGCCGTTGCCCTCCTTGGCGGAGAGATCGGTCGGTAGCGTGAACGCCTTGTCGCCCTTGGCGAGCTTCGATCCCGCCGGCGCGGCCTTGCCCGGCGGCGCCTTCTCGGATGCCGCGGACGCCTTCGCGCTCGGCTTCTCCGCCGGCTTGGCGGGCGCGGACTTCTCCGGCGCCGCCTTCTCGGGCTTCGTCTTGGCTGGTTTCTCCGCCTTCTCCGGCGCCGGCTTCTGGGGTGCCGGCTTCGGCGGTGTCGGCTTCACCTTTTCCGGCGCCGGTTTCGGCTTGGGCTCGGGCTTGGGCTTCGGCTCGGGTTTTGGAACCGGCTTAGGTTCCGGCTTCGGTTTCGGCACCGGCTTGGGCTCGGGCTTCGGGACCGGCTTGGGCTCCGGCTTCGGAGCGGGTTTCGGTTCCGGCTTCGGCGCGGGCTTGGGCTCCGGCTTCGGCGGCGTCGGCTTGGGTTGTGGCTTCGGTTCGGGCGCAGGCGCGGCGGCCGGCTTGGCGGCCGGCGCGGGTTTCGGCGCGGGCGCGGGCGCGGGCTTGGGCGGCGCGGCTTCCTCCGGCTTGCCGACCTCCGGCGCCTGGCGGGCCTTCGGCGCCGCCTTGGGCGGTCCCTGCAGCTCCGCGCGCAGTGCCGCCTCGGAAATCATCGAGACGTTCATCGAGGTCGAGGCGAGCGGCGGCTTCGGCTTCGGCGCGAGCAGCCCCAGCGACAGCGCCGCGAACAGCAGCACATGCGCGGCGACCGATGCGCCGATGCCCTCGCGTTCGGCGCGATCCACCCTAGCCGCCCCGCCTATTCGCCCTGATCATCCCGACCGCCGGCGCGATCCCCGCGCGCGTCGCCGGCCTGGCTGACCAGCGCGACCTTGTTGAGGCCGGCATGGTTGAGCTCGCCCATCACCGCCATCACGCGGCCATAATCGAGGCTCTTGTCGGCGCGCAGGAAGAGCTGCGGCGCTTGGTCCTCGCGCCCGCGCGTCGCGGCGATGCCCGCCAGCCGTCCGGCGAGCTCGCCCTGCGGCACCGGCGCCTCGTCGATGAACACCGCGCCGGAGCCGTCGATCGAGACGACGATCGGCTTCTCCTTCTGGTCGAGCGCGGCGGCGCGGCTGTCCGGCAGGTCGATCTTGACGCCGGTGACGAGCAGCGGCGCGGTGATCATGAAGATGATCAGCAGCACCAGCATGACGTCGACGAGCGGCGTCACGTTGATCTCCGCCATCGGCGCGCGGCGATGGCCGCGGCCGCCGGATGGAGGCCCGGTCATCGCCATCAGCAGACCCCCGAACGAAAGTCGCCCCTCCCCTTCAGGGGAGGGGTTGGGGTGGGGTAAACGACGACGGGGCTCGATGCCCCGACGGCGCTCCGGCTTGGCGTATAGTGGCCGTTTGGCGCGCAGACGCGCGCACCCACCTCAACCCCTCCCTTGAAAGGGAGGGGCTTTAGTTTGAGAACAGCCTCACGCCTCATTTTCGAGCTCGCGGCTGAGCGTCGCGTGGAAGCCGTCGGCGAAGCGGTTGAGCCGCGCCTCGAGCCGGTTGATGCCATGGCTGAGGCGGTTGTACGCGATCACCGCCGGGATCGCGGCAAACAGGCCGAGCGCGGTCGCGAACAGCGCCTCGGCGATGCCGGGGGCGACCACCGCGAGGTTGGTGTTCTGCTGCGCGGCGATGTCGGTGAACGAGCGCATGATGCCCCACACCGTGCCGAACAGCCCGACGAATGGCGCCACCGAGCCGACCGTCGCAAGGATGTTGAGCCGATCCGACAGCTTGTCGATCTCGACGGCGATCGCGGCGCCGAGCGCGGTCGCGAGCCGCGAGCGGGTGCCGTCACGATCGATGTTCTCGCCGCTCGTCGAGCGCCGCCATTCGGTGATGCCGGCGCCGAGCACGCGCGCGCTCGGCAGATCGCTGCCGCGCCGCGACGTGTAGAAATTGTCGATGTCCTCGGCCTTCCAGAAGTCGCGTTCGAAGCGGTCATTGGCCTCGCGCGTGCGCTGCATCCGGAGCGCGTGGGCGATGATGATCGACCACGTCCAGATGCTCGCCGCCAGCAGCCCGAGCATCACGAACTTCACGATGATGTCCGCGTTCAGGAACAGGTGGATCGGCGAGATGGTGGCCGTTCCGGCGGCGATCTGACTACTGGCCTGCATAGGCTGGCATTACCCCTTGATATGCGAGCCGTTGAAGCTCTTCAGCGCCTCGACGAACGGCAGCGGCTGGCGACGCGGACGGCCTTCCGGCGTGACGAAGGCCGCGGTCACTTCCGCCTCGGCCATGATCTCCGCGCCGCGGCTGACTGTCTGCTGAATGACGCACCGGGCAGCGCCGAGTTTCCGGACCTTGCTCGCGATCACCAGCGCGTCGTCGAGCTTGGCGGCGCGGCGATAGCGCACCGCGAGCTCGGTGATCGCGTAGAGGCCCTCGCCCGCCTCCAGCGCGCTGCGCTGATCGATGCCCGCGCAGGCGAGCATGTCGCTGCGCGCGCGCTCCATGAAGCGAAGATAATTGGCGTGGTAGACGACGCCGCCCGCATCGGTATCCTCGAAATAGACGCGCACGGGGAAGCGATGCTCGCCATCCTCGGCGATGCGTCCACGCTGGGGGTGATCCTGGCCGCTAACCATGTTCATTCCGGGCTTTAGAGTCAGACCATGCGGTGGGTAAACCCCGCACGCCCGGTTCATCCACACTCTTGCGGCCGATGGACGCACGCGCGCGGTCTTTTGGCCGATTGCCTAACCCGCTATGCGGAAATCCTAAGCCGGAGAGGAAAGCGCGCGATGTCGTCACGCCATCTCATCGACCCCGAACTCCTCGCCGCGCTCGAGATGTTCCCGCCGAGGGGAGACATGGCGACGCTGCTGCCGATGATCCGAGATGGCCTGGGCGCGCTGCCGACGCCCGATCCCGAGACGTTGCCGGCAACGATCGAGGAGCGCCGCATCGCGACGCGCGAGGGCCATGAGATCGGCATCGTGATCCTGACGCCGAAGGGCGAAGCGAGGACGCGGCCGGCGCTGCTCCACATCCATGGCGGCGGCTATGTCATCGGCAGCGCGGCGATGGCGAACGCGACCAATGCCGGGCGCGCGGCCGCGGCCGATTGCGTGGTCGTCTCGGTCGATTATCGTCTTGCGCCCGAAACGCCGCATCCGGGGCCGCTCGAGGATTGCTATGCGGCGCTCGCCTGGCTGCACGACGATGCCGATGCCCTTCGCGTCGATCGTGCCCGGATCGCGATCGGCGGTGAGAGCGCCGGCGGCGGGCTGGCCGCGGCGCTCGCGCTGATCGCGCGCGATCGCGGCGAGATCCCGCTCATCCACCAGCACCTCATCTACCCGATGATCGACGATCGTACCTGCACGGCCGAGCGTCATCCCTATACGGGCGAGTTCGTCTGGACACCCGAGCAGAACCGTTTCGGCTGGTCCTCGCTGCTAGGCCGCGAGCCCGGCGGCGCGGACGTGCCGCACTATGCCGCGGCGGCGCGCGCGCCCGATCTCGCCGGGCTGCCGCCGAGCTTCATCGCGGTCGGCGCGCTCGATCTCTTCCTCGAGGAAGACCTCGAATATGCCCGCCGCTTGATCCGGGCCGGCGTACCCACCGAACTGCACGTCTATCCGGGCGCCTATCATGGCTTCGAGGTCTTCAGCGATGCGCCGGTGGCGAAGAACGCCAACGCCAATTCGCTCGCCGCACTCAAGCGGGCGCTGCACCCGGACCGAACGGATGCGCCCGGCGATCGGGACTAGTCGAACAGGCCGCCCTGGCCGCCCTCGGGCACCGGCAGGCCGAGATGCGTCCAGCCGCGCGAGTTGAGGCAGCGGCCGCGCGCGGTGCGCGCGATCAGGCCGATCTGGATGAGATAGGGCTCGACGACCTCCTCGATGGTGTCGCGCGGCTCGGCAAGTCCAGCCGCGAGCGTCTCGACGCCGACCGGGCCGCCGCGATAGATGTCCGCGATCATCGTCAGATAGCGGCGATCCATCGCATCCAGACCGAGAGCGTCGACCTCGAGCCGGTTGAGCGCGCCGTCGGCGCCCTTCGCGTCGATGACGTCGTGGCCGGCGGCGTGCGCGAAGTCGCGGACGCGGCGCAGCAGCCGGCCGGCGATACGCGGCGTGCCGCGCGAGCGGCGGGCGATCTCGTGCGCGCCGTCCCGCGCGATCGAGAGCCTGAGCAGGCCGGCGGCGCGCGCGACGACCTGCTCCAGCTCGCCGATCGTGTAGAAATTGAGCCGGATCGGGATGCCGAAGCGATCGCGCAGCGGCGTCGTCAGCAGGCCCTGCCGCGTCGTCGCGCCGACCAGCGTGAAGCGCGGCAGCTCGATCCGCACCGAGCGCGCCGACGGCCCCTCGCCGATCATGAGATCGAGCGCGCGATCCTCCATCGCCGGATAAAGCACCTCCTCGACCGCCGGATTGAGCCGGTGGATCTCGTCGATGAACAGCACGTCGCCGTCCTCGAGATTGGTGAGCAGCGCGGCGAGATCGCCCGACTTGGCGATCACCGGCCCCGACGTCGCGCGGAAGCCGACGCCGAGCTCGCGCGCGACGATCTGCGCGAGCGTCGTCTTGCCAAGCCCCGGCGGCCCGAAGAACAGCACATGATCGAGCGCTTCGCCGCGCGCCTTGGCGGCAGCAATGAACACGCGAAGATTGTCGCGCGCCGCTGCCTGACCGACGAACTCGTCGAGCGCCTTCGGGCGCAGCGCCGCATCGGCATCCTCCGGCCGGCGCGTCGGCGTGGTCAGGCGGTCGGTGTCGGTCACGAATGTTGCCTAGACGTTCCGGCGGGCGGCTGTCGAGTGCGACGCGGTTAACAGGACTTTGACCATATTGGCGGATGGTCGCGCGATGCTGATGGAGCCGATCCCGCACGTCGAAGCGATGGCCGCTGCCGCGGACGATCGCCGCGCGCGGCTTGCCTTCGCGGCGATCCTGGTGCTGGCGTTCGGGCTGCGGCTCGCGCTGCTCAGCCCCTACGGCTTCTTCCACCCCGACGAGACCGTCCAATATCTCGAACAGGCGCATCGCCTCGCCTTCGGCACCGGCGTGGTGCCGTGGGATGTCCGCTACGGGCTGCGCAATGCGCTCGTGCCGCTGTTGCTCAGCGTGCCGATGCGGATCGGAGAGGCGCTCGATCCCGGCGGCGACCTCTACCTGCTGCTGCCGCGCTTGTGCGTGATGCTACTTTCGCTGGGCGCGATCTGGGCGGCTTGGGCGATCGGCAGGCGGCATTCGCCGGCGCATGGCCTCGCCGCCGCCGCCGTGCTCGCGATCTGGTACGAGGCGATCATATTCGCCGATCACGTCATGATCGAGCCGATCGTCACCGACTGCTTCCTGGCCGCCGCCGCCCTCATCGACAGACCGGGCCGCCGTCGCGTCGCCGCCGGAGCGCTGCTCGGGTTTGCCGCCGTGCTGCGCCCGCAATATGCGCCGGCCGCCGCTATCCTGGCGCTGCTCGAGTTGCGCCGCGATTGGCGCGGCTGGGGAGCGCTGGTCGCAGGTGCGGTGCCGGTGCTGCTCGCATCGGCATGCGTCGATGTCGCGATGGGCCAGATCCCGTTCGGCCAAGCGTTCGCCAATCTGCGCCTCAACGTGATCGAGCACCGCGCCGCAGCGATCGGCGGGACGCTGCCGCCGTTCGCCTATCTCGGCATGCTGCTGCTGCAATGGGGCCCGCTCGCACTCGCCGCGCCGCTGCTGATCGCGCCGGTCGCGCGCCGTCACCTGGCGCTGCTCGCCGCCGCGCTGGCGACGCTCGCGCTGCACATGGCGATCGGACACAAGGAATATCGCTACATCTGGTTACCGGCGGAGACGCTGCTGCTGCTCGCCGCGATCGGCTCGGCGGAACTGGCGACGCGTGCCGCAGCACCGGCGCGGCGGCGCACGGCGTGGCTCGCGCTGATCCTCGGCTGGACGGCGCTCTCGGCGGGTCTCGCCGCCGTGCGGCCGATGCCGTCCTACGAGGCGCATTATGCCGATCGCCTGCGCATCGCCCGCCTTGCCGGAAAGGATGCGCGGCTGTGCGGCGTCGCGGTCTATCGCACGCCTTATTGGACGGCGGGCCATGCCTATCTGCACCGCGCCGTGCCGCTCTACCTCCCATGGCGGACGACGCCCGCGGCGGCGCGGCGCGATCTCCTGCGCGGTACGCCCGCCTATAACGGCCTGATCGCACCCGCAGACGAGACTGACGCGCCCCGGCTCGGCTATCGCCCGATCGCCTGCCGCGGCACCGGCGCGGACGGCATCTGCCTGTGGGAACGACCGGGCGGCTGCGATGCGCGCGCCGCGCCCGATCTCGAGATGCAGCACGTCCTCCGGCGCGAGGACGCCTAGCCTTTCGACGCTTTCCTGAGCGCGAGGCGGACCAGCGCGTCGAGCCCGGCGCCCTCGCCAAGTTCGTCCGCCGCCGCCGTCACCGCCGCGCTCGCCTCGCCGGGCTTGAAGCCGAGATTGGCAAGCGCCGAACGTGCGTCCGCGAGCACGCCGCCGCCCGCAGCCGGTGCGAGCGCGGTGCCGAGGCTGGCGCCGCCTTCGAGCAGCGCCTTGTCCTTGAGCTCGTTGACGATGCGCAGCGCCAGCTTCGGCCCGACGCCGTTGGCGCGCGCGACCATCGCCTTGTCGCCGGCGTTGACCGCGCGCGCGAGTTCATCGGGCGCCAGCACCGAGAGGATCGCGAGCGCGACGCGGCCGCCGACCCCCTGGACGCTGGTCAGCAGCCCGAACCAATCGCGCTCGGCCGCCGAGCCGAAGCCGTAGAGCGTGATCGCATCCTCGCGCACCTGCATCTGCGTGAAGATCATCACCGCGCCGCCGACCGGGCCGATCGCCGACAAGGTGCGGGCGCTCGCCTGAACGAGATAGCCGACACCGCCGACGTCGATCACCGCGAAGTCCGCGCCGGCTTCGGCGAGCGCGCCCTTGAGCCGCGCGATCACGCGGCGCCTTTCAACGCGCGAGCGGAGGCGAGATGGTGCGCGTGGCAGATCGCCACCGCGAGCGCGTCGGCCGCGTCCGCACCGGCGATCTTCGCACTCGGCAGCAGCCGCGACACCATCGCGTGGACCTGCGCCTTCTCGGCGGCGCCGGTGCCGACCACCGCCTTCTTGACCAGCCGCGGCGCATATTCGCCGACGGGGACACCGGCCTGCGCTGCGGCGAGCAGCACGACGCCGCGCGCCTGGCCGAGCTTCAGCGTCGATTGCGGATTGGCGTTGACGAACACCTCCTCGACCGCGGCGGCAGCGCAATCATGCCCGGCGATCACCGCGCAGAGCTGCGCGTGCAGCGCGGCGAGCCGCGCCGCGAGCGGATCGGTCGCACGCGTGCCGATCTGGCCGTTGGCGACATGGCCCAACCGATTGCCCTCGGCGAAGATCACCCCCCACCCGGTCGTGCCGAGCCCCGGATCGAGGCCGATCAGGATCATGGCGCCCCCACCCCCAACCCCTCCCCTGAAGGGGAGGGGCTTCGATCGGCACGCCTCGGTGGCCCCTCCCCTTCAGGGGAGGGGTTGGGGTGGGGTCCGCCCGGCCAGCGATCCGGCAATTGCTCGAGTTGAATAAGGATGACCTGCAAGACGCCGTCCAGATATTTGATCACGTCTGCATTCGAGAAGCGAAGCGTGCGATAGCCGAGTGCATCCAGAGCAACATCGCGCATCGCATCCGCCAAACTCACGTGCGTATCGCCGTCGATCTCGACAATCAGCGCTTTCGCCGGGCACAGGAAGTCAGCGAAATAGCGGGCGATCGACGCCTGCCGCCGGAATTTGTGGCCGCCAAGCTGCGAAGCACGCAGGGCTTGCCACAGCCGAAGCTCCGGCTCGGTCGGATTGCTGCGCAGCGACCGCGCGCGAGCTGTGAGCGGGTTCCCCACCCCCAACCCCTCCCCTGAAGGGGAGGGGCTACGTTTCACGCGACCATCTAGCCCCTCCCCTTCAGGGGAGGGGTTGGGGTGGGGCTTCCCCGTCCGCCTCAACCGAGCCTTTCCATGATTGCCTCGGGCACTTCGTAATTCCCCCAGACGGTCTGGACGTCGTCGTCGTCGTCGAGCCGGTCGATGAGCTTGAGGAGCTGGCCAGCCTGGGTCTCATCGTCGAGCGTGACGCTGGTCTGCGGGCGCCAGGCGAGCTTGATGCCCTCGGCCTCGCCGAGCACCGGCTCGAGCGCCTTGGCGACCTCGTGCAGCCCGTCGATCGCGGTCCAGATCTCGTGGCCGTCCTCGGAGGAGCTGACGTCCTCGGCGCCCGCCTCGAGCGCCGCCTCGAACACCTTCTCGTCGCTGCCCGCCGACGCCGGATAGTTGATCAGCCCGAGCCGATCGAAGCCGTGGCTGACCGACCCGCCGGCGCCCAAGTTGCCGCCGTTCTTCGAGACGATCGTGCGGACGTTGGTGGCGGTGCGGTTGCGGTTGTCGGTCAAGGTCTCGATGATCAGCGCGACGCCGCCGGGGCCGAAGCCCTCGTAGCGAACCTCCTCGTAATTCTCGCCGTCGCCGCCCGCCGCCTTGTTGATCGAGCGCTCGATATTGTCCTTGGGCATGCCCTCCTTGCGCGCCGCGATCACCGCAGCGCGCAGCCGCGCGTTCGCGTTCGGATCGGGCAGGCCGGCGCGCGCCGCGACGGTGATTTCGCGGGACAGCTTCGAGAACAGGGCGGAACGCTTCTTGTCCTGCGCGCCCTTGCGATACATGATGTTCTTGAACTTGCTATGGCCGGCCATCGCCGCTGGTCTCTCGTTTTCGGTCCGTCAGGTAGCGACGATCTAGCGCCTGTCCGCGTGCTACGCCAGTTCACACTCCGTTCGGGCTGAGCTTGTCGAAGCCCAGCCCTTATCGTCCCGGCGAAGAAGAACAGCCGTTCGACAGGCTCAGGGCGAACGGGTTTGTCGTTGGGAACTTAGAACCCCAGCGCCGCCCGATACGTCTCGAGCAGCGCGTCGGCTTCGTCGCGCGCGTCCTTGGCCATCTTCCTGAGGCGGACGACCTGGCGCATCGTCTTGGTCTCGTAGCCCTGGCCCTTGGCTTCCGCGTAGACGTCCTTGATGTCGTCCGCGATGCCCTTCTTCTCCTCCTCGAGGCGCTCGATGCGCTCGATGAACAGGCGGAGTTGGTCCGCCGCGACGTTGATCGGCTCGTCGGCCATATTACCCTCTTCACTCTCGGAAGCGTGCGCCTCTAGGGGCAAGCGCGCACCGGCTCAAGCGGGCGGATTGCGCTTCATCGACTCCGCCATGCGCGCGAGCTGCTCGGGCGTCGCCTCGGGCTGCATCGCCTTCCACGCCTTGTAGGGCATGCCGTAGATCGCGTCGCGGGCGGCATCCTTGTCGAGCGCGCCGGCGCTCGCCTCGGCGGTCCAGTCGGCGAGGCAGTTGCGGCAGAAGCCGGCGAGCCCCATCAGATCGATGTTCTGCGCGTCCTGGCGATGGCGCAGATGGCGCACCAGCCGGCGGAACGCTCGGGCCGCGACCGCGTCGTCGATTGCATCGATATCCATGTCGTTCGTCCTTCGGGGTTGATCGCTTTTCGCCAGCCGATAAGGAACGCGCCGCGCGCCGCAACAGGAGCGAAGCCCGCCATGACGAACCAGATAGCGCCGCGCGGGCGAAAAGTCCGGATTCTGGCGACGCTCGGGCCGGCGAGCCGCACCCCGGAAATGGTGCGCAAGCTCGTGCTCGCGGGGGCGGATGCCTTCCGTGTCAACATGAGCCATGGCGCCCATGCCGATCATGCCGCGACGATCCAGGCGATCCGCGCGCTCGAGAAGGAGCTCGGCCGCCCGACGACGATCCTCGCGGACCTGCAGGGTCCGAAGCTGCGCGTCGGCGCGTTCGCGGACGGGCGGACGACGCTCGTCACCGGCAACCTTTTCGTGCTCGATCGCGATCCGGCGCCGGGCGGCGAGCACCGCGTCAACCTGCCGCACAAGGAGATCTTCGCGGCGCTGCGGCCGGGCGCACGGCTGCTGCTCGACGACGGCAAGCTCGTGCTGCGCGTCGAGGAATGCGACGCCGATCGCATCGCGACGCGCGTCGAGGTCGGCGGGCCGCTCTCGAACAACAAGGGCCTCAACGTCCCCGACGTGATCGTGCCGATGGCTGCGCTCACCGACAAGGATCGCGCCGATCTCACCTTCGCGCTCGATCATGGCGTCGACTGGGTGGCGCTCTCGTTCGTACAGCGGCCCGACGACGTCGCCGAGGCGCGGCGGCTGATCGGCGGCAAGGCAGCGTTGCTCTCGAAGATTGAGAAGCCGGCGGCGATCGACCGGCTCGACGAGATCCTCGAACTGTCGGACGGCGTGATGGTCGCGCGCGGCGATCTCGGCGTCGAACTGCCGCCCGAGGCGGTGCCGCCGCTCCAGAAGCGCATCGTCGAAACCGCGCGCCATATGGGCAAGCCCGTCGTCGTCGCGACGCAGATGCTCGAATCGATGATCGTCGCGCCGACGCCGACGCGGGCGGAAGTGTCCGACGTCGCGACCGCCATTTACGACGGCGCCGACGCGGTGATGCTCTCGGCGGAAAGCGCGGCCGGCGCGTGGCCGGAGGAGTCGGTCGCGATGATGCACCGCATCGCGCTCTCCGTCGAAGGCAGCGCGGGCTATTCGGCGCGGCTCCACTTTACCGAGACCGAGCCCGACCGCACCACCGCCGACGCGATCGCGGCGGCCGCCTGCCGGATGATCGACACGGTCGACGCCAAATGCGTGATCTGCTTCACCAGCACCGGCTCGACCGCGCGGCGCGTCGCACGCGAGCGTCCAGGGGCGCCGCTGCTCGTGCTGACGCCGCGGCTGCTCACCGCGCGGCGGCTCGGGCTGCTGTGGGGCGGCCATGCCGTCCGCACGCGCGATGTCCACAGCTTCGAGGAGTGGGTCGCCAAGGCGCGGCGGATGGCGCTGCGCTCGGGGCTCGCCAAGGCAGGCGATCGCGTCATCATGATCGCCGGCGTGCCGTTCGGGACGCCGGGCTCGACCAACGTGCTCCACGTCGTCCGGCTCACCGGCGACGAGCTCAAGGGCTACGCGGCGCCGGCCAAGGCCTGAGGCGCGCGCGAACGCGGCGCGAGCTGCCGCACGAGATCGGCAAGCGCGGGAATGGCGAGGACGAGGCCGATCGGCAGGATCGGCGCCATCAGCAGGCCCCAGTAGAAATTGTCCGGCCGGCCGACAGCCATGAACGCGCAACTCCAGGCGCCGAGCGCCAGCGCGGCGCGGGCCGCGTAACCGCCCGGCCACGCCGCCCAGCCGAGCAGCGCCAGCGGCACGAGGATCGCGGCGACCGGCATCGGCACCGCCCGCAGCAGCGAGCAATCGCGCGCCACCACGAGCACGAAACGCCAGCCGCCCAAGCCCGACCAGCCCGGCGAGGCGAGATCCTGCGGCGTCGACACCGCGTGCACCGCGACGGCGTGCGCCGCCATCGCCAGCGCGAACGCGCCGATCGCCGCCACCCAGCCGAACGCCTCGCCGCGCCGCCGCTCGACCATCGCGGCGCACGCCATCACGAGCAGGAACGGCAGCGCGATCTCGCGCATCAGCGCGGCGGCGAGCCCGATCAGCACGCTCGGCCACCAACGTGTAGGGCTGCGACAGGCGAGCGCGAGCGCGACGAGCAATCCCGCCCACATCTCGTGCCACAGCGCGAGCACCGGCTGCGCGAACGGCACCGCGCAGGCGGCCGCGAGCACGCAGGCGGCGACGCGCAACGGCGGCGCGGCAACCGCCTGGCGGATGCGCACGATGGTGGCAGCGATGGTGGCGACGACGAGCAGCCGCAGCAGCAGCAGGGCTCCTGCCGGGCCGGCGGCCGCGGCGAGCCAGCTCAGCGTCGGCAGCCGCACGGTCACGAACGGCCGCAGCGGATAGCGGCGCAAGCGCTGCTCCTCGGCGGCAGCGCGATAATAGCCCTCACCCGCCGTCATGCGCGCGTCGATCGCGCGATAGAGCGCGGCATCGCCATGCGCGGGTCCATGCGACGGATGCGGCGCGGGAGCAGACGGGCCCGCCAGGCCGTAGCCGATCAGCAGCAGCAGCACGCCGACCAGCGCGAGCGCCGCACGCCGATCGAGCTGCGCGAGCCGCGTCACTTGCGCCACGTCAGAAGCGAGGAAGCGCCGAAATTCCACATCGCCCCGACGAGCGCGCCGGCAATGCCCGCGATCCACCAGCGCTCGTGCGCGCCGGACATCAGCGTGCCGACGCCGACATTGGCGGCGGCGCCCACCGAGCAGACCAGCCCGTAGCTGACGAGGCCGGTGACGAAGCGCCAGCCGGTCAGCCGCCGGTCGCGGTAGGTGAGTGCGTTGTTGAGCGCGAAGTTGCAGCTCATCGCGACGATCACCGCGATCGTCTGCGCCGCCGCGAAGCGCATGCCGCAGCCGAGCAGCAAGCCGAGTGTAGCAAGGTTGGGCAGCACGCCGAGCGCGCCGACCGCGAGGAACAGGATCAGCCGGATCGGAACGAAGCGGCCGAGCGTCTTTTCGATCAGCAGCAGCGCGTAATCGAGCATCACGCGCGAATCGAGCTTGCTCGCGCCTGCCTGGCGCGCGCGGAAGCGGTAGGGCAGCTCGGCGATCGCGAGCGGGTGCGGGCTCGATGCGACGAGGTCGAGCAGGATCTTGAAGCCGCCGCCCGAAAGCCGCGGCAGCGCGCGATCGAACGCCGCGCGCGAGATCGCGAAGAAGCCGCTCATCGGATCGGAGAGCGGCGTCGCGGTGAGCGTCTGGGCGAGCCGCGTCGCGAGGCGGCTGGCCCTGTGGCGGCCCGCGCTCCAGTCGCCGACGCCACCCCCGCCGGTGTAGCGGGAGGCGACGGCGATATCGGCGCCCGCCATCACCGCATCGTAGAGGCGCGGCAGCAGCCGCTCGTCATGCTGGAGATCGCCGTCGATCACCGCGAGCACCGGCGCCGCGCTTGCCAACATGCCTTCGATGACGGCGGAAGAAAGCCCGCGCCGGCCGACGCGCTGAATGATGCGCACGCGCGGATCCTCGCGCGCCAGCGAACGCACGATGTCGCCCGTACCGTCGCGCGAGTCGTCGTCGACGAAGATCGCTTCCCAAGCGACTGCCCCCAGCGCCTGCTCGAGCTTGGCGAGCAGCGGCCGGACGTTCTCGGCCTCGTTGAGCACCGGGATGATCACGCCCAAGGCGAGCGGCGCGCCCTGCTGCTGCAGGCCGGGCTCGGCGATGATCCCGCGATGAAGCAATCGGCACTCCTCGCCCGCGGCGGTCGATCCGCCCAGCTATGAAGCGCGATGGTTAACGACAGGTAGCCGGAGCCGACGCGGCGCTATGAACTTCGCGTCACCCGAGGCGGTCAGCGATCGAAGCTCGCCGGCGCGGACGAGATCGTGACGAAGCCGCCGGGCTTGATCTCGTAGACCTCGAGCCCCCGCTCGGCGACGCCCTCGTGGCCGAAGCGGAAGGCGCCGTCGACGCCGCTGAAGCCGCCGTGATCGCGCAGGCGGCTCTCCGGGAAGGCATCGCCCATGCGCCAATCGGGCGCGATCCGCGACGCGAGAAGAACCGCGTCGTAGCCGAGGCTCGCCAGCCGATAGGGCGACTTGCCGAAGCGCGTGCGGTATTTGGCGGCGAAGCGGCCGTAGAGCGTGTCCGAGACTCCGGCGAACCAGGCGCCCTGCATCGCCGGCGTGGCGGCAAGCGACGGCTCGGTGTTCCAGAGCTCGGTGCCGAGCAGCTTGCTGCCGCCGCGCTTGAGCGACGGCGCGGCCTGGATCGCGATGCGCCCGTTGTCGGCGACGAGCACCGCGTCGAAGCCGGTGCCGAGCTTGCGCGCCGCCGCCGCCAGGCCCGCCGGCGAGCGATCGTAGCTCTGCATGGCGACAACGCTGCCGCCGGCCGCGTTGACCGCGTGCAGGAACGCGCTCGAGGCGCGATCGCCATAGATTCCGGTCGGCACCAGCCCGCCGAAGCGCTTCATGCCGCGCGACGCCGCATATTGCACCACGCGCTCGATCGATTGGGCGGGCTGGTAGCCGAGCAGATAGACGTCGTCGCCGGCCGCGCCGAGATCGTTCGAGAAGGCGACGATCGGCACGTGCGCGCGCGCCGCGACCGGCGCCGCCGCGCGCACTTCCGGCCCGAGCAGCGGCCCCAGGATCAGCCCGTTGCCTTCGGCGATCGCGCGCTGCGCCGCCGCGGCCGCGCCGCCGTTCGTGGTGTCGTAGATCGTCATCCGCAGGCCCTTGCCGCCAGTATCCAGCAACGCGAGATTGGCGGCGTTGGCGAGCGATTGGCCGACATTGCCGTTGGCGCCGGACAGTGGCACGAGCAGCGCGATGCGATGGCGCTCGCGATCCTCGGGCAGCGCCTGGTTACGCGGTGCCTCCACCACCGGAGGAGGAGGCGCGGCGGGGCCCTTCGGCACCACCGTCGAGCAGGCGGCGAGCAGCGACGCGGCGGCGATGGCGAGCGTCCGCGCGAAGCCGACCCGGCGGATCGCCGCCGCCGACTGTTGCATGGCGCCGCTGCGCTCTGTCATGGATGCACGCATGGATGACGATCCCCTCTCGCCCGGGCTCTATATCGTCGCCACCCCGATCGGCAATCTCGGCGATCTCAGCCCGCGCGCCGCCGACGTCCTGCGCCGCGCCGACCTGATCGCCGCGGAGGACAGCCGCGTCACCGCCAAGCTCCTCCGGCATATCGGCGCGAAGACGCCGATGACGCCGTACCACGATCATAATGGCGAGCGCGTCCGCCCCGAGTTGATCGCGCGGATGAAGGGCCATGCGGTCGCGCTCGTCACCGACGCCGGCACGCCGCTGGTCTCCGATCCCGGCTACAAGCTGGTGCGCGATGCCCGCGCCGCCGGCCATGCGATCACCACCCTGCCCGGCCCCTGTGCCGCGATCGCCGCGCTGACGCTCGCCGGATTGCCGAGCGATCGCTTCCTGTTCGCCGGCTTCCTGCCCGCCAAGGCCAGCGCGCGGGACAGCGCGATCGCCGAGCTCGCGAGCATCCGGGCGACGCTGATCCTCTACGAGAGCGGCCCGCGCCTCGGTGCGACGCTGGCGGCGCTTGCCGGACGGCTCGGGGCGCGCGAGGCGGCGGTGGCGCGCGAGATCAGCAAGGCGTTCGAGCAGTGCGTCACCGGTTCGCTCGCCGATCTCGCCGCGCGCTATGCCGAGACCCCGCCGAAGGGCGAGATCGTGATCCTCGTCGGTCCGCCGGGGGAGGCCGACGCCCCCGCGACCGAAGATGTCGAAACGATGCTGCGCGAGGCGCTGGCGCGGCTCGGGCCATCGCAGGCGGCGAGCGAGGTGTCGAAGATCACCGGCCAGCCGAAGCGCGATCTCTATGCCCGGGCGCTCAAGCTCCAGGAGGATGACGGATGATGCTCGCCGCGATCATGCTCGCCGCTGCCCATGCTGGCGGCCAGCCGCCGACGCCGGCGTGGCTCGCCGGTCAGTGGGTTCATGTCACCGACGCCGCGCGCGCCGACGATCACGCCTGCAGCGACGAAGAGAGCAAGGCCTGGCACCGCGACGGCAGCTTCGAGGACGCCGCCGGCGGCGGCCGCTGGCAGCTCGCCGGAACGCGCCTCATCGAGATCGGCGACGACGGCGAAGCGCATCGCAGCCTCGTCCGCCGCCTGGGCGCCGACCATATGCAGATCGTTGACGAGGACGGCGACAAGAGCTGGTACGCACGGTGCCGTCGCTGACGTGAAGCCGCCGCGTTCCCCCGATCCCAAGCGCACCCGTGCCGAGCGCGAGGGCCGCGCGGGTGAGGCGACGGCGGCGTGGTGGCTCCGGCTCAAGGGCTGGCGGATTCTCGCGACGCGCGTGCGCACGCCGGCGGGCGAGGTCGACATCGTCGCGCGGCGCGGCAGCCTCGTCGCCTTCGTCGAGGTGAAGCATCGCGCCGACGAGGCCGCGCTCGATCTCGCGCTCGACGAACGCCGCCTCGCCCGTGTCGCCGCCGCGGCGGAGATCCTCGCCGCGCGTTTCGCCGGCCCGGGCGACGACATCCGGATCGACGCCATCCTGGTGGCGCCAGGCCGCCTGCCGCGCCATCTCGAACATGTCTGGATGGGATGACTTTGTCCGTGCCACCCCCTACCTGCCGTTCGTCCTGAGCGAAGTCGAAAGACGTGCCGCAGGCGGCGCGTTCGAGGCACGTGCTTCGACTTCGCTCAGCACGAACGGGTTTTGGGGAACGGGTGAAAACATGAGCCTGAGGGTCGCGGTCCAGATGGACCCGCTGGAAAGCATCAACATCGCCGGCGACTCCACCTTCGCGCTGATGCTCGGCGCGCAGGCACGCGGCCACAGGTTGTGGCATTACGAGGCCGCGAACCTCAGCTATCGCGACGGCCGCGTCACCGCACCCGCCCGCGCCGTCACCGTGCAGAACATCGCCGGCGACCATCACCGCTTCGAGGACTGGACGACGCTCGATCTCGCCGACGATGTCGACGTCGTGCTGATGCGGCAGGATCCACCGTTCGATCTCGCCTACATCACCGCGACGCACCTGCTCGAGCGCATCCAGCACGCGCCCTTGGTGGTCAACGATCCCGCCGCGGTGCGCAATGCGCCCGAGAAGTTGTTCGTGCTCGATTTCGCCGAGTTCATGCCGCCGACGCTGATCACACGCCGGCTGGAGGATGCGCGCGCCTTCCACGCCGAGCATGGCGAGGTCGTCGTCAAGCCCCTCTATGGCAATGCCGGCTCGGCGGTGTTCCATGTCGGCCGCAACGACGCCAACCTCGCCGCGCTTACCGAGCTGTTCGGCCAGGTCTGGCGCGAGCCGTTCATGGTCCAGGCCTTCCTCCCCGACGTGCGGCTCGGTGACAAGCGCATCGTGCTCGTCGACGGCAAGCCTGCCGGCGCGGTCAACCGCCTGCCGAAGGAAGGCGAGATCCGTTCCAACCTCGCGGTCGGCGGCTCCGGGGCCAAGACCGAGCTGACCGCCCGCGAACTCGAGATCTGCGCGAAGCTCGGCCCTGAGCTCGCGCGGCGCGGGCTGCTGTTCGTCGGCATCGACGTCATCGCCGGCCACCTCACCGAGATCAACGTCACATCGCCGACCGGGATCGTCGCTATCGATCGCTTCAACGGCACCGACACGCCGGCGCTGATCTGGGAGGCGATCGAGATGAAAGCCAGGGCTCGATGAAGGCGAAACAGCGGTGAGCACAAGCCCGTGGTGACGACGGTCGGCGCCGAGACGGTCGGCGCACCCGCCGTCGCGCGGTGGCCCGGCCTCGTCTGGAGCTACGCGCCCGAAGCGGGCGGGCTGGCGGCGGGAGAGACGCCGCCCGAATGCGAGGGCCTGCGCTGGCTGCACCTCAACCTCGCCGATCAGCGCAGCCAGCGCTGGATCGCGACGGAGAGCGGCTTGCCGCCAGCCTTCGCCAACTTCTTCGCCGAGCATGACGCCCATCCGCGGCTGCTCATCGAGGGCGGCGTCGTCGGTCTTGTCCTGCAGGATCTCGAGCGCGACTTCGATCGCAAGGAGACCGGCCGAATCGGCGCGCTGCGCGTCGCGATCGCGCCCGGGCTCGTCGTCACCGGCCGCCATCATCCGCTGCTGACCCCCGACGCGATGCGCAGGCGGCTCGGCGACGGCGGCGACGTGGCGTGCGGCAAGACGGCGCTCGATCTCATTCTCGCTGCGCTGGCCGATACGGTCTCGGCACGGATCGCGGAAGGCACCGATACGCTGCTCGCCGCGGAGGATCAGCTGCTCGCCGACCGGCCGCCCGACAATCGCACGCTGATCGGCGTTCGCCGCCTCACCACCCAGCTTCACCGCATCACCGCCGGGCTGCGCGCGACGCTGCACCGCTGCGAGAGTGCTGGCGCGCTGCCGCTCGATCTCCAGGAGGTGACCGAACGCTACACCCAGCGCTTCCAGATCCTCGATGCCGAAATCGTCGCCGCGCAGGCGCAGTTGCGCCTGCTGCGCGAGGAACTCGATCTCCAGGCCGCGCAGAAGACCAACCGGATCCTTTATTTCCTGTCGGTGGTGACGGGGATCATGATGCCGGCGACGCTCGTCACCGGCTTTTTCGGTATGAACACCAGCGGCCTGCCGTTCACCGCGGGGAGCCACGGCACCTTCATCGTGACGACGATCGCCTGCGCCTCGGCCGTGCTTACCTATGTTGTGCTCGAGCGAATACGTTCGGGCGAGCGCTGACGAATGGAGCGCAACGTCTGCGTTTCGGGATCGCGGATCTCAAGGGCAGCGACCCTCCGCTCGCTGGGAGCGAAGGGCCGCTATCATTACCTTAGCCTCAGCCGTTCGCGCCACGCCGGGCCGGCTGAAAGCCGCCGATCTGGGGGCGGACGTTCGGCCGCGCGGGGCGATAGACCAGCTGTTCGCCACGCACGTTGTTGAGGGGAGCTGCCGACACCGTCTCCGCGGGCGAGCGCGTCACGCCAGCCTCGCGACGATCGCGCTGATCGAAGAAGCGGGCCCGCGCGAGACGACGCTTGAGCGAGTGCGACGGATTGTCCGTGGTCGGCCCGCGATAGGCCGCCTGCACGCGCGGACTGTAGCGCGAAAGATCGAATTCCGGGGGCAGCGCCGTCGCGGCGACATCCGGAAGCGGCGCGGGAGCCGGAATGGACATCGCCGGGCTGGCCGCGATCGGAGCGATATAGTCGACATCGTCCCGAGCGGCCGGCACGCGCGCGGCGACCGGAACTGTCTCGACCACTTCGCCATATCCCTCGTCGTCGCGACGACGGCGGCTATACGCATAGGCGCCACCCGCGAGCAGGACGATGCCGAGACCGGCGGCGGCGATCAGTTCATCGTCGGTCGCCGAGCGATCGCCGGGCGTTGCAGTCGCCGTTGACTTTTGGACAGCCGCCGTCTGCACCGGCGGCTGCACCTTGGCCGCCGTGGTGGGAATCGGAGCGGGCGCGATCGGAGCCGGCACCGGCGCGGCCTTCGCAACCGCCGGCGCGGCGGCGTGGTCGATGATCGTTGCGGGGGCGGCCGGGGTAGGTGCGGTGGCGCGCGCCTTGGTGGCCGTGTGCTTCACTACGTTGGGCGCGGCGCGGGCCTCGTCGGCCGCCAAAGCGCTCGTCGTCGAAGCGGTCACCGGCGGCGGCGTCAGCAGCACCGGCTGCGCGGACGATTGCGCAGCAGCGGTATCGCTCGCCACCGGCGCGGGCGGCGGCGCGATCGCGACCGGGGCGGCACCATCCGAGGCAGCGTCGGCGCTCTGCGCGAAGGCGGGAGCGGCGGTGAAGGCGACGACGGCAGCGATGGCGGTCATGGCCGGGCGGAGCGGGGTAAGATCGTTTCGCATGCACGGCCAACCCGCAATTTCCGATTCGCGCTGCATCGATAGCGACGAAGCGTTCTTATTCGGCGATGAAGCACCACGACTCGATGCATTATGCTATTGCGGCGCGCACGCGGCCGAGTCGCCGTGCTCGCATGCGATCGCTTGCCGGCGCCACGAATCGAGCGCACGCTGATACTCGGCGCTTGCCGCGCGATAGCGATCGAACTTCGCCTGATCGGCCGCATCGCGTCGCGCAACCTGCGCCATCACGCCGCCGTTGAGCTGTCGTACCGCCGCACGATCGGCGCGATGCGCGGCATCGTCGGGCGCCTGCGCGAACGCCGCTGCCGACGACATGAGCCACATTGCGAAAAGAAGTCGCCCCACCGTCGCACTCTCGTCTTCACGGGATGACGAAAGCGTGAACGACGCGCTCGGACACGCTGCATTGAAATTTTCGCGACGTTCCTGTACAAGGATCGTCAGCGACGCCTCATGCAGCGTGATCGGGCCATCTGGCCTCGGCTCGGCGTCGCCAACCGTTTCAGCTTCCCACATCACGCGGGGCGCATCCATTCGGCCCCGCAGCCGTGGTGCGCACCAAGCCCCACGCGCCTGCCGCTTAACAAGGCTACTCACTTCATGTCATTCGACCAGCTCGGCCTGTCCGAGCCCGTGCTCCGCGCGCTCGCCGCGAAGAGCTACGCCACCCCCACCCCGATCCAGCGCCAGGCGATCCCGCCGCTGCGCGCCGGCCGTGACCTGCTCGGCATCGCGCAGACCGGCACCGGCAAGACCGCCGCGTTCGTGCTGCCCTCGATCGACCGGCTCGTCGCCGCGAACAAGCGGCCGGCGCCATTCACCTGCCGGATGCTCGTACTGGCGCCGACGCGCGAGCTCGCCAGCCAGATCGCGGAGAGCGCGAAGGCCTATGGCAAGTTCGTCAAGCTCTCGGTCGGCACCGTGTTCGGCGGCACCTCAATCGCCGCCAACCGCCGCACCGTCGAGCGTGGCATCGACATCCTCGTCGCGACGCCGGGGCGTATGCTCGATCTCGTCGACCAGCGCCTCTTGAGCCTCAAGGACGTCGAGATCTTCGTGCTCGACGAGGCCGACCAGATGCTCGATCTCGGCTTCATCCACGCATTGCGCCGCACGATCTCGCTGCTGCCCAAGCAGCGCCAGACCTTGTTCTTCTCGGCGACCATGCCGGCGGCAATCAAGGAACTTGCCGACAAGCTGCTCACCCAGCCCGAGCAGGTCGTCGTCACGCCGGTCGCGTCCGCCACCGAGCGGGTCGAGCAGCACATCACCTTCGTCAACCAGCCCGAGAAGCAGGCGCTGCTCACGCTGATGCTGCAGCAGCCCGAGGTCGAGCGCGCGCTCGTCTTCTCGCGCACCAAGCACGGCGCCGACAAGGTCGTGAAGCTGCTCGGCGCGAACGGTGTCGCGGCGAACGCGATCCACGGCAACAAGAGCCAGCCGCAGCGCGAGCGCGCGCTCGCCGAGTTCAAGTCCGGCAAGACGCCGGTGCTGGTCGCGACCGATATCGCCGCGCGCGGCATCGACGTCTCGGGCGTCAGCCACGTCTTCAACTTCGATTTGCCCGAGGTTCCCGAGCAATATGTCCACCGCATCGGGCGCACCGGCCGCGCCGACGCGACCGGCGTCGCCTATGCCTTCTGCTCCGAGGATGAGCGCGGGCTGCTCCGCCAGATCGAGAAGCTGACGCGCAAGAAGGTGCCGGTGCAGCCGTTGCCCGAGCGCTTCCTCGAGCGTGCGAGCCAGCTCGTCAGCCGCGCCCCCGCCTCGCCGCAGTCCGAGCAACCGCAGCGCCGGCCGCATCAGCCGCGGCCGCCGGCCAAGCGCTTCAGCGCGCGTCCGGCGGGAGCCGGTGCAGGTGCAGGTGCCGGTGCGCAAAGGAGCGGACGCCGCCGCCGCGCGCGGTGATCCTTCTAGCCCTCTCCCGCACGCGGGAGAGGGAGTGGACTTCACTCCTTGCCGAACAGCCCTGACGCAAGCCCCCCGAGCTTGCCCGCGAGGCCGCCGCCGTCGCTCTGGAGCAGGCTCGAGAATTGCGCGAGCGCGCCCTCACCGCCGATATGGCCGACGATCTCCTGCAACGTATCGCTCGGCAACCCGGTCTGCGCGGCCGCGGTCTCCACCGTGACACCCGGCTCGGGATGCGCGACGCCGAGCGCATGCACGGCCTGCTCGACCTGATCGGGCGGCAGCCCGACCTTGACCGCGAGATCGTCGATATCGACGTTGCTGCCGAGCTGACCGAGCAATCCGTCCAATAGGCCCATCGCGAATCTCCCGCTGCGAGATGCGGGCGAGCTTAGCATGGATCAGTGGCTTCAGGCCCGCGGATGCGCGTTGCGATAGACGTCCATCAGGTGCGCCGCGTCGACGGCGGTATAGATTTGCGTCGACGAGAGGCTGGCGTGGCCGAGCAATTCCTGCAGCGCGCGCAGGTCCGCGCCGCGCCCGAGCAGGTGCGTCGCGAAGCTGTGGCGGAGCGCATGCGGCGTCGTCCGCTCAGGCAATCCCAGGCGCACGCGCGCGGCGCGGACCGCGCGGCGGACGAGATCGGCGGACAGGGCGCCGCCCTTGGCGCCGCGAAACAGCGGCTCGCCCTTCGCCAGCGGCCACGGGCAGAGCCGAACATAGTCGCGGATCGCCTCCTTCACCTGCGGAAGGATCGGCACGATCCGCGTCTTGGCGCCCTTGCCCGTCACCGCGATCGTCTCGCCTACCGGCAGGATCGCCGCGGTGAGTCCCGTCGCCTCGCCGACGCGCAGGCCGGCACCGTAGAGCAGCAGCAGCACCGCCAAATCGCGCGCCGCGATCCAGGGCTGCGCGGCATCGTCGGCGGCATCGTGCGCGAGCGCGAGCGCGTCGGCGGGCGCGACGGGACGCGGCACGCCGCGTTTGACGCGTGGACCTTTGATGGCGGGTGGGCTCGCCGCCTCGCCGCCGACGAAGCGGAGGAAGCCGCGCACCGCCGAAAGCTCGCGCGCGGCGGAGGCGTTGCCCAGCCCCTCGCCTCGGCGTTGCGCGAGATAAGCGCGCAGGTCCGCAGGCTCGAGCGAGGTCAGCAACGCGGCCGTCACGGCCTCGCCGCGATGCTCGCCGAGAAAGCCGATCAACCGATGCGCGGTCGCGACATAGGCGCGGATGCTGTGTTCGGAACGCAGCCGATCGCGGCGGAGGTGGACGGCCCAGTCGGCCGCGAGACCGCGCGCGGGATGATCGTCGAGAGGGGGCGCGCTCATCGCCTTAGACTACCGTTCGCCCCTGAGCTTGTCGAAGCCTGTCCTGAGCGACGGCCGCAGGCAGGCAGTCGAAGGGGGCTGTTCTTTTTTCGAACCGGGAAGAAAGGACAGGGATTCGACAAGCTCAGCCGTGACGGTTCCCCGAGGCGCGCTCAGGGCAGCAGCCACCGCCCCATCATCCGCGACAGCACGTCGCCGAGGAAGAGCAGCAGTTCCGAGCCGTGGCGCGTCTCAAAACCCATGCCGGCGCGCTGGCCGAGCGCGAGCAGGCCGGAGGGCAGCGGCGAGGGATTGTCGAGCCGGATCAGCGCCTCAGCCCGGATCAGGTCGGAGGCCTCGCCGAACAGCGGATGGCCGCGGCCGACGCCGCGCAGCACCACGCCCTCGACGCCCTCGGTCGCACGCTCGATCAGCTTGCGATCGACGAACTGCATGCCGCCATGATCGGCGCGCATGCCCTGATCGCCGACATAGAGCGCGATCGCCACCGCATCGAGACCGAGTGTGTCCGGCCACTGCTGCGTGACGATGTGGACGAGATGATCGAAGCCCTCCGCCTCGATCGCGGCGAGCACCGCGGCGTGGATCGACGAGACCGCACCGCTATGGCCGCGCGCGAAGGCGATGAGGTCCTGATTGGCCTCCTCCACCTCGGCGACGCGGCGGCGCAGCGACGCCACCGCGCGGTCCTCGAAGCTGATCACGCTACCCATGGGAGGAGCGTAGCCGAACGAGGTTAAAAAGCGATGGCGGTTGCGACGAGCCGTTGCGGCGCGGCGCGATGCAGGGTGGGCGTGGCGCGAGCGCCGCAATGTCGATCAAGGCACCTCGGCACCCCGACAATGGCTCGTTCGTGCTGAGCGTCGTCGAAGCACGTGCGACGCGCGTTGGTGCATGAGGCACGTCCTTCGACTTCGCTCAGGACGAACGGATCTCACATCAAGCAGATTTGCGAGGAAGGCGCCCCAGAGGCCTCAGCCACCGTAGCCGCCCTGGCGCTGCGCTTGCTTCGCCTCGCGCGCCTGCTCCTTCGCCTCGCGCGCCTGCTGCTTGCGCATCTTGCGGCCATAGTTGCGATCGGCCTCGGCGCGGCTCGTCGTCAGCTTGTCGACGGTGAAGCTCGTGGCATGCACGGGCAGCATCACGACATGCTCGGCGGTGGAGACGCAGCCGCCCAGCACCAGGGCAAGCGGGGCGAACAGGAAAAGGTGCGGCTTCATGTCGCCGATCATGCGCCGGATCGGGTTAAGCGGGGATGACCGCGCTTGCGCCCAAGCCTCGGCTTGGCGCAGACGTAGGCGAGCAGAAGGATGCCAGATGAGCGAAGCCGAACTCTATCCGGTGCCCGCCGAATGGGCGGCGACGGCGAAGATCGATGCCGAACGCTACGCACGCGACTATGCCCGTTCGCTGAGCGACCCCGACGGCTTCTGGCTCGATCAGGCGCAGCGGCTCGATTGGATCGCGGCGCCGACCGTCGCCTCGGGCTCCTCCTTCGACGAGAAGGATTTCGGCATAAGCTGGTTCGAGGACGGCGTGCTCAACGTCTCGGCCAACTGCGTCGATCGCCACCTCGCCAGCCGGGGCGATGCCGTCGCGATCATCTGGGAACCCGACGATCCCAGCGAGGAGCCGAAGCGCTTCACCTATGCCGAGCTGCACGCGCACGTTTGCCGCTTCGCTAATGTGCTCAAGGCGGCGGGCGTCCGGAAGGGTGATCGCGTCACAATCTATCTGCCGATGATCCCCGAGGCGGCGTTCGCGCTGCTCGCCTGCGCGCGCATCGGTGCGATCCATTCGGTCGTGTTCGGCGGCTTCTCGCCGGAAGCGCTCGCCGGGCGCATCACCGATTGCGACAGCCGCATCGTGATCACCGCCGACGAAGGCCGGCGCGGCGGCAAGAAGGTGCCGCTCAAGGCGAACGTCGATGCCGCCGCCAGGCATGCCGCGGGGCTGGAGCGCGTCATCGTCGTCAAGGCGACCGGCGGCGACGTGCCAATGCAGGCTGGCCGCGATCTCTGGTATCATGACGAGGCCGCCAAGGTTCCGGCGCAGTGCGAGCCCGCGCCGATGGGCGCCGAGGATCCGCTGTTCATCCTCTACACGAGCGGATCGACCGGCAAGCCCAAGGGCGTGCTCCATACCTCCGGCGGCTATCTGCTCTGGGCGGCGCTCACCCACGGTCTCGTGTTCGACTATCGCGACGGCGAGGTGTTCTGGTGCGCCGCCGACATCGGCTGGGTGACCGGACACAGCTACATTGTTTACGGCCCGCTTGCGAACGGCGCGACGACGCTGATGTACGAAGGCGTGCCGAACTGGCCGGATGCGAGCCGCATCTGGCAGGTCGCCGACCGCCATCAGGCAACGACCGTCTATACCGCCCCCACCGCGCTGCGCGCGCTGATGCGTGAGGGCGACAGCTGGGTCAAAAGAACCAGCCGCAAGTCGATCAGATTGCTGGGAACGGTCGGTGAGCCGATCAATCCGGAGGCGTGGCGCTGGTATCATGACGTCGTCGGCGAGGGCCGCTGCCCGATCGTCGACACCTGGTGGCAGACCGAGACCGGAGGCCACATGATCACGCCGCTTCCCGGAGCGATCCCGCTCAAGCCGGGTTCGGCGACCAAGCCCTTCTTCGGCGTCGAGCCGCAGATCCTCGACGGCGACGGCACGCCGCTCGACGGCGCGGCCGAGGGCCCGCTCGCGATCGCGCACTCCTGGCCCGGGCAGATGCGCACCGTGTGGGGCGATCACGACCGCTTCTTTCAGACCTACTTTACGACCTATCCCGGCAGATATTTCACCGGCGACGGCGCGCGCCGCGACGCCGACGGCTATTATTGGATCACCGGTCGGATCGACGACGTCATCAATGTCTCCGGCCATCGCATGGGCACCGCCGAGGTGGAGAGCGCGCTCGTGCTCCACGCCAAGGTCGCCGAGGCGGCAGTGGTCGGCATGCCGCACGAGATCAAGGGCCAGGGCATCTACGCCTATGTGACGCTCAACGCCGGCGAGGAGCCCAGCGACGCGCTGCGCAAGGAGCTCGGCCAGTGGGTCCGCACCGAGATCGGCCCGATCGCCGTGCCCGACGCGATCCAGTTTTCGCCGGCGCTGCCGAAAACCCGCTCCGGCAAGATCATGCGCCGCATCCTGCGCAAGATCGCGGAGGGCGACGTCGCGCCGTCGTCGCTAGGCGACACCAGCACGCTGGCGGATCCGGCGGTGGTCGACGATCTGGTGGCGAACCGGCTAGGCTAGCCAGAACGACCGTCATGCCAGCGCAGGCTGGCATCCCAGTCTCGCTCGTCGCATCGTGACGCCCCCAATTAGTTGCCGCCGTCACCGCAGCAGCACCAGCTCCTCCGCCATGCTCGGGTGGAGCGCGACCGTGTCGTCGAACGCCTGCTTGGTAAGGCCGGCCTTCACCGCGACCGCGGCCGCCTGCAGGATCTCCGGCGCATCCGGCCCGATCATGTGCAGGCCGACGACGACGTCCGTCACCGGGTGGACGACCATCTTGTAGAGCGCGCGCTCGTTGCGATCGGCAAGCACGTTCTTCATCGCCCTGAAGTCCGAAGTATAAGTCTTTACCGTCCCGAACTTCTCGCGTGCCTGCGCTTCGGTCAGGCCGATGCCGGCCATCGGCGGATGGCTGAACACCGCCGACGGAATGCAGCCATAGTCGACGCGGCGTGGCGTGTTGCCGAACACGGTGTCGGCGAACGCCTGCCCCTCACGGATCGCGACCGGCGTCAGCTGCACCCGGTTGGTGACGTCGCCCACCGCGTAGATGCTGTCGCAGCTCGACCTGCTGTCATCGTCGACCTTGACCGCGCCCTTGTCGTCGAGCGCGACGCCGGCGGTCTCGAGCCCCAGCCCGGCGGTCTTCGGCGCGCGGCCGGTCGCGAACAGCAGCACGTCGCAGTGGAGCGGGTCCTGCTTCTCGAGGCGGATGCAGAGCGAGCCGTCCTCCTGCTTCTCGATGCGCTCCGGCTTGCAGTGGAACTTGAAGTCGATGCCCTTGGTCATCGAGATCTGGAGCAGGCGGTCGCGGATCTGCTCGTCATAGCCGCGCAGGATCTTGTCCGCGCGGTTGACCAGCGTGACGTGGCTGCCGAACTCGTGGAAGATGCCGGCGAACTCGTTGGCGATATAGCCGCCGCCGGCGATGACGATGCGCTTGGGCAGCTTCTCGAGATGGAAGACCTCATTCGAGGTGATGCCGTACTCACTGCCGGGGACGTTGGGGATCGCCGGCCACGCACCCGTCGCGATGAGGATCACGCGCGCCGTCAGCGTGCGGCCGTCAGCGAGCGCGATGTCGTGCGGCCCGGTCACGGTCGCGCGCTGCTTGATCACCTCGACCCCGGCATTCCCAAGCGTATTCTGATAGATGCCCTCGAGCCTTGTGACCTCGTCCAGAACGTTGTCGCGCAACGTCGGCCAGTCGAAATCGCAGGTCGGCACCTTCCAGCCGAAGCGGCGCGCGTCCATCAGGTCCTCGGCGAAATGGGCGCCGTAGACGAGCAGCTTCTTGGGCACGCAGCCGCGGATCACGCAGGTGCCGCCGACGCGATGCTCCTCGGCGACCGCGACCTTGGCGCCGTGCGCCGCGGACACGCGCGCGGCGCGCACCCCGCCCGAGCCCGCGCCGATCACGAACAGATCATAGTCGTACGCCGCCATCGCGCGCTCCCGTTGCTGTGATGCGCAGCTAGGGTGCCGCGGCGATCTGGGCAACGGTCTCCGGTGCCTGAACCGCCGTTCTTGACCGGATGCGGCCCGGCGGCCCAAAGCGCGCCGGATGGATGCCGCCACCGAGACCAGCCCGATCGCGCCGCGTGCCGCGCGCGAGATCGAGCGCGGGCTGTGGATCCTGCTGGCGTTCGCGGTCGCCGCGATGCTCGTGCGCGGACTCGTCGCGATGCCGCGCAGCGTGCCCTCCGAATCGATGCTGCCGGGGCTGCTGCCGGGCGACTATGTGCTCGTCGCGCGCTGGCGCTACGGCTGGTCGCACACCAGCTTCCCGTTCGGTTGGCCGCGCCTGCGCGGCCGGCTGCTAGCGCGGGCGCCGGAGCGAGGCGACGTCGTCGTGTTCCGCGCGCCGCCCGACGGGCGAACGGATTACATCAAAAGGCTCGTCGGCCTGCCCGGCGACACGATCGCGCTGCGGGGCGGTCAGCTCATCCTCAACGGCGCGCCCGTGCCACGCGTGCGCGGCGCCGACATCGGCCGTCCGAACGCCCCGAATGCCATTGCCCTGTTCGGGTGTTGCAATCCCCTCTATACCGAGACGCTGCCCGGCGGCCGCCGCTATGACGTCATCGTGCACGACGCGATGCCGCAGGAAACTATGGGTCCGTTTCGCGTGCCGCCCGGCCATTATTTCATGCTCGGCGACAATCGCGACGTCAGCCTCGACAGCCGCTTTCCCGCGCGGCCGGGCGGCGGCATCGGCATGGTGCCGGCCGATGAGGTCGAGGGGCCGGCGGTGCGCGTCCTGCTCTCCGTCGACGGCACCGCACGCTGGGCGGCACCCTGGCGTTGGCTCGCCGCCCTCCGCATCGATCGCACCGGCAAGCCGATTGCATGAGCCAGTCGCTCGACGAGTGGGTCGCCGCCAATATGGGGCATCGGCCGCGTGATCCCGCGCTGTTCACACAAGCGCTCACCCATTCGAGCCATGCCGGCGGCAGCTACGAGCGGCTCGAATTCCTCGGCGACCGCGTTCTCGGGCTGGCAATGGCCTCTTGGCTTTACGCTCTGTTTCCCGATGAACCCGAAGGTAATCTCTCGCGCCGCCTCAACGCGCTCGTCGCCGGCGAGACCTGCGCGGAGATCGCGCGCGAGCTCGGCCTCGCCAGCCATCTCCGCCTCGGCAAGCAGGCGCGCGACGACGGCGCCGCCGACAGCAGCTACATATTGGGCGACGTCGTCGAGGCGCTGATCGGCGCGCTGTATCTCGAAGCGGGGCTCGAGGCAGCGCGCGGCTTCATCGAGCGGGCGTGGGGCGATCGCGTCCACGGCCAGCGCGCCGCGCCCAAGCATCCCAAGGCGCAGCTGCAGGAACTCGCCGCCGCCAAGGGCTGGCGCCCGCCGGTCTACACGGTCGCACGGCGTTCGGGGCCGCAGCACGCGCCGACCTTCGAGATCGTCGTCGAGATCCCCGGCAAGGGCTCCGCCGACGGCAGCGGCAGCTCAAAGCAGGAAGCGGAAACGGCGGCGGCACAAGCGCTTATCGAACGGATCGGAAAATGAGTGAGAAATGTGGCGTCGTCGCGGTGATCGGCGCTCCAAATGCCGGAAAGTCCACGCTGGTAAATGCCATCGTCGGCCAGAAGGTCGCGATCACCAGCGCCAAGGCGCAGACCACGCGCGCGCGGCTGATCGGCATCGCGATCGCGGGCGAGAGCCAGATGCTGCTCGTCGACACGCCCGGCATCTTCGAGGGCAAGCGCCGGCTCGATCGGGCGATGGTCGCCGCCGCCTGGAGCGGCGCGCAGGACGCCGATCTCGTCGCGCTGGTGATCGACGCCAAGGAAGGCCTCCGCCCCCGCGTCGAGGCGCTGGCGGCGGCGCTGGCCGATCGGCGCGAGCCGCGCATCGTCATCCTCAACAAGGTCGATGTGTCGCCGAAGGAAGGCCTTCTGGTGCTCGCCCAGCGTTTGCAGGAGATGCTGGCGCCGCAGGCGATCCTGATGGTTTCGGCCGCGACCGGCGACGGCGTCGCCGATCTCAAGCGCTGGCTGGCCGAACATATGCCCGAGGGGCCGTGGCATTTCCCCGAGGAGCAGGTCTCGGACGCGACCGACCGCATGCTGGCGGCAGAGGTGACACGCGAGCAGCTCTACCACCAGCTCTATGCCGAGCTCCCCCATGACAGCGCGATCGAGACCGAGCGGTACGAGGAGCGCAAGGACGGCTCCGTCGCGATCCACCAGCAGATCCTCGTCGCGCGCGACAGCCAGAAGGCGATCGTGCTCGGCAACCGCGGCAGCCGCCTCAAGGAGATCGGCTCGCGTGCCCGCGCCGAACTGAGCGCGCTGCTCGGCCGCAAGGTTCACCTGTTCCTGCACGTGAAGGTCCGGCCGGAATGGCAGGAGGATCGCGGCCTCTATCGCGACATCGGCCTCGACTGGGTGGAGTGAAAAGCCGCCGTGCTCCGGCGCAGGCCGGAGCGCCGGATGGCGAAGCATCTCGTCTGCCGCCGGCGCTCCGCCTCCGCGGAGTACGGGATAGCTTGACGGACGCTCAGTCCCTGAACACCACCGTCTTGTGGCCGTTCATGAACGCCCGCCCTTCGAGGTGAAAAGCGACGGCGCGGGCGAGCACACGGCGCTCGATGTCACGGCCCTTGCGGACGAGATCCTCGGGGCTGTCCTGATGGCTGATCCGCTCGACGTCCTGCTCGATGATCGGGCCCTCATCGAGATCGGCGGTGACGTAGTGCGCCGTCGCGCCGATCAGCTTGACGCCGCGGGCGTGCGCCTGGTGGTAGGGCTTGGCGCCCTTGAAGCCCGGCAGGAAGCTGTGGTGGATGTTGATGCAGCGCCCCGAGAGAAAGCGCGCGAGATCGTCCGACAGGATCTGCATGTAGCGGGCGAGCACGACGAGCTCGGCGCCGGTCGCGTCGACCAGCGCCATGATGCGCGCTTCCTGCTCGGGCTTGGTATCCTTCGTGATCGGCAGATGGTGGAAGGGCACCGCACCGAAATCGCTCCCCGCGTAGGTCTCGCGCGGATGGTTGGAGACGATGCCGACGACGTCCATGGCGAGTTCGCCGATACGCTGGCGATAGAGCAGATCGACGAGGCAATGGTCGAACTTGGAGGCGAGCAGCAGCACGCGGCGGCGCTCGCCCCGTGCGCGGATCGCCCACTCCATCGCGAACGCGGCGGCGATCGGCGCGAAGCGGGCGCGCAGTGCCTCCGGCGCCGTGTCGACGGGCACGTCGAAGATGATCCGCATGAAGAAGCGGTTGGTTTCGACATCGTCGAACTGGTGCGCCTCGAGCACGTTGCCGCCGAGCGCGAGCAGCTCGGCGGTGACGCGCGCGACGATGCCCGGCCGGTCCGGGCAGGAGAGGGTCAGGATAAAGGCGGTGCGGCTCATGATCCGCCGCTGACAGCTTTCGCGGCGGTGATCCAGCCCCGGCGCGCCGCGGCCGGAACCTCGCGGATGTCCGAGCGCTCCGCTGCGATACCCCAGGGAGGTGATCCGTCGATGATCGCACCGCTTTTCGCGCTCGCGGCGGCCGTCGCGCCGCCTGCCGCCGCGCCGATCGATCCCGCGCGGCTTTCCGACATCACGCGCACGCTCGCCGCGCCGGCCTTCGAAGGACGCGCGCCCGGCACGGCGGGCGAAGCGAAGACGGTCGACTATCTGATCGGCCGGTTTCGCGCGCTGGGGCTCGAGCCCGGCGGCGAGAATGGCGGCTGGACGCAGGCGGTCCCGCTGCTCCGCACGCAGCTCGATACGGCCGCGCCGGTCCATCTCGCCACGCCTGCGGGCAGCGTCGATCTGGCGCAGGATCGGGACGTTTCGCTGGGCACGCGGCAGGATGTCGACGTCGCCCGCATCGCGAACGCGCCGCTCGTTTTCGTCGGCTATGGCGTCACCGCGCCCGAGCGCGGATGGGACGATTACAAGGGCGCCGATCTGCATGGCAAGGTCGCCGTCTTCCTGGTCAACGACCCCGATTTCTACGCCGCAGCCGGCGAACCCGTCGCGGGTCGCTTCGGCGGCCGGGCGATGACCTATTATGGTCGCTGGACCTACAAGTTCGAGGAAGCCGAACGGCATGGCGCGGTAAGCGTCCTCATCGTCCACGACACCGATGCGGCGGGTTATGGCTGGAGCACCGTCGCGGCGCCGCACGGCGAGAGCTACGACATCCGCCGCCCCGATCAGGGCGCCAGCCATCCCGCGCTCGAAGGCTGGATCTCGCACGAGGCGGCGCAGGCGCTGTTCCGCGGCGCCGGGCTCGATCTCGACCGGCTCGCCGTCGCCGCGCGGGGCGGCAACTTCCGCCCCGTGCCGCTTGCCGGCGTGACGCTGTCCGCGGCGATTCCCGCCACGCGCGAGCGGATCGAGAGCCACAACGTCGTCGCGAAGCTCACCGGCCGCATCCGCCCGGACGAGGCGATCCTGTTCGGCGCGCATTGGGATGCGTACGGCATCAAGCCCGGCACCGGCGGTCTGGACGCGATCCGGCCGGGAGCGGCGGACGACGCGCTTGGCGTCGCCGGCGTGCTCGAGCTCGCGCGCACCTTCGCACAGGCGCCGCGCACCGCCCGCACGCTGGTCTTCGCCGCCTGGACCGGCGAGGAGCGCGGCCTGCTCGGCTCGGAATATTATGCCGAGCATCCGCTGGTCCCCGCGGCCAAGACCGTCGCCGACCTCACCATGGACGTGCTGCAGACCGCCGGGCCCGCGCGCAACGTGATGCTCGCCAGCGCCGGCCAATCGGCGGACATGGACGCGATGGTCGCGGCGGCGGCGGCGCGCCAAGGCCGCACGGTCACGCCTGACCCCAAGCCCGAGCGCGGCCTGTTCTACCGGGCCGACCATTTCTCGCTCGCCAAGCGTGGCGTGCCCGCCGAGCTGCTGATGGGCATGACCGGCGGGCTCGATCTCGTGAACGGCGGCAGGCCGGCAGGCGATGCTTGGCTCGCCGCCTACATGAAATGCTATCACCAGAGCTGTGACCGCTGGGACGCCGGCTGGGATCTGCGCGGTGCGGCGCAGGACGTGGCGCTGTTCTACGACGTCGGCCGCCGGCTTGCGGACTCCGATGCCTGGCCACGCTGGAGCCCGGCTTCCGAGTTCGCGCATCTGCGACCATGATCTCAACTGCTTGCGAACCGCTCCTCGAGCGCGTCCAGCAGCGGCAACTGGCTTGGCAACATCATCGCGCGGGCATCGGCGAGCCCGAACCAGCGTGCGGCGTCGACTTCGGGAAAGGATTGCATCCGGCCCGAGCGCGGCGGCCACTCCATGGTGAACGTGATGCTCCGGATCGCGTCGGCATCGAGATCCTGTTCGAGCGCGAATGCCTCGACCCATTTGCCGCCGGCCTGACGGATCGTCGCGAGCGGCGCGGGCGCGCCGGTGAGCCGCACGCCCAGTTCCTCCTCGCATTCGCGGATCGCCGCCGCCGACGCAGTCTCGCCCGGCTCGATCTGCCCCTTCGGGATTTGCCACGCGCCGGCGTCGCGCTTTCGCCAGAACGGACCGCCGGGATGGACGAGCAGCACCTCGCGCCCGGCCGATCCTGGGCGGTGGAGCAGGATTCCGGCACTGCGCTCAGCCATGTCTCGCGCTCCCGAGCGATCCGCATGCGCCATCATGCGGACATCGAAAAGTCGCATCGTCATAACGATGCGCGTAAGAACAACGCAGGCGCGCCGGGAGAGCATATAGGTTGGGCTGGATCGTTAAGGCGCGCCACGGGGCGAAGCGCTTCCTGAAATGGCATGGCGAGGCGATCGTCTACCGTGTCGCCGGCCTGCCGGTGCTGATCGGCGGACTCGTCTCCCGCAGCGAGGCGACCGCGGCGGGGGAGCTGCGCGCGCTCTATCTGCGCCACTATTTCGATCCCGATCTCGGCAACGAGTGGTTCGACATGGCCATGGCGCTGCTGCTGTGGCCGCTCGTGCTGTTCGGCGGCATGGCGCTGTTCACCGCGCGCAACGGCCGCGCGATCGCGGCGCGCAGCGGGCGCTCGGTGCCGCTGCAGCTGTGGGATCAGCTCCGCCTCTATTGCCGCCACGGCTATCTCGCGCCCTGGTACTATATCTTCTCGCTGCACGATGCCGAGCTGCGCAGCGCCGGCCCCGGCTTCCTGCAACGCTTCGAAACCAAGCGCTGCGTCTATCAGCGGCTGGCGCGGCGGCTGCGGCCAACCACGCCGCTCAGCGACAAGGATGCCTTCGCGCGACACTGCGCGGCACATGGCCTCGCCGCCACGCCGACCCTGCTGATGGCCGGTGGCGGCAGCGCGGCGCCGGCGCTTCCCGAACGGGATCTGTTCGTGAAGCCGTTCCGCGGCAACGGCGGCAAGGGCGCCCAACGCTGGGACTGGCTGAGTGACGGCCGCTACCGCCGCGCCGACGGTCTGATCCTGGACTCCGCCGGGCTTGCCGCGCATCTCGCCGCGATTTCCGAGGGCGAAGCCCATATCGTCCAGCCGCGGCTGCGCAATCATCCCGCGATCGCGGACCTCAGCAACGGCGCGTTGCAGACGGTGCGCGCGCTGACCTGCCTCGACGAGCATGGCGAGCCCGAGCTGATCGGTGCCGTGTTCCGCATGGGTATCGGCGCCAACGGTACGGTCGACAATTTCCATGCGGGCGGCATCGTCTCGGCGATCGATCCCGCCACCGGCACACTGGGTCCGGCAACGGATCTCGGCACGTCGGCGCGGATCGGCTGGCTCGACGCCCACCCCGATTCGGGTGCCACTATCGCCGGGCGCGCGCTGCCGCTCTGGCGCGACGTCGCGGAGCTGGCGATCGCGGCGCATCGCGCGTTCGCGGATCGCATCCTGATCGGCTGGGACATCGGCATCACGCCGGAGGGCGTGCGTCTCGTCGAAGGCAATTACGCGCCCGATCTCGACATCATGCAGCGCCCGCAGCGCCGCGGCCTCGCCGACAGTCGGCTTGCCGAGCTGCTCGCCTTCCACCTGCTCGGCCGCCCGACCGAACGATCTTCGGAATCAAAGCACAAAAGCGTGGATTGTCGCCAAAAAGCCGCGCTGCCCGACCAAAGTCCGCTGGCAATTTGACGCTGCGCGCCGCATCCTTCGCGGCGCAGCATAGTTACCCATGCTGACCGGAAAGGATCGGATGAGCCGAAAGCCCATTCCCGCGCAACCTGGCGACCGCGCCCGCCTCGAGGTCGCCTTCGAAAAGCCGCAGCTGCTCGGCACGCTCTTCGGCCAATATGACCAGAACCTGGTCGCGATCGAGAACCGGCTCGGCGTCTACATCTCCGCGCGCGGAAACAAGGTGCAGATCGAGGGCCAGGCGGAACAGGCGGCGCGCGCCCGCGACGTGCTGAGCGGCCTCTACAACCGCATCGCGCACGGCCAGGAGATCGATGCCGGCGTCGTCGACGGCGTGATCGCGATGTCCGCCGAACCGACGCTGGACGGCATCGTCCGCTCGGACGTCGCCGAGCCGCCCTCGGTGATGATCCGCACGCGCAAGAAGACGATCGTGCCGCGCACAGCCGCGCAGATCCGCTACATGGAGGCGCTGGGCCGCGACGACATCATCTTCGCGCTGGGGCCGGCGGGCACCGGCAAGACCTATGTCGCGGTCGCCCAGGCGGTGCAGCAGCTCATCACCGGATCGGTCAGCCGGCTCATCCTGTCGCGGCCGGCGGTCGAGGCCGGCGAGCGGCTGGGCTTCCTGCCCGGCGACATGAAGGAGAAGGTCGATCCCTATCTCCGCCCGCTCTACGACGCGCTCTACGACATGCTCCCCGCCGAACAGGTCGAGCGGCGGCTCGCCAGCGGAGAGATCGAGATCGCGCCGATCGCGTTCATGCGCGGCCGCACGCTCTCCGAAGCGTTCATCATCCTCGACGAGGCGCAGAACACCACGCCCGCGCAGATGAAGATGTTTCTCACCCGCTTCGGTCAGGGCAGCCGCATGGTCGTCTGCGGCGATCCGAGACAGGTGGATTTGCCCGACATCGGCAAGTCGGGCCTCGCCGACGCGGTCAACCGCCTCGAAGGCGTCGACGGCATCGCGACGATCCGCTTCTCGGCGGCGGACGTGGTCCGCCACCCGCTCGTCGGCCGCATCGTGGAGGCGTACGAGGGCAAGGATGGGTAAGCTACATCAGTGGCTAGCGGCGTGTGTTGCTGCTAGTACATTTTTATTGTGTGAGCCGGCGCGCGCCGCTGATGTCGCTGATGAAAAGGCATGGCCTCTCGCAACCACCAGCGACTTCGTGTTCCGCGGAGTCACATTTGGTGTCCACTACGACGGCCCGCTGGAAGGAATCGTTTGTGATCGCTCACGAATTAATCCTGAGGAACAGGACTGCACATTCAAAAATTACTTCTTCTATGAAGTTCCCGCGGTAGTTGGCTTTGAGATGTATAAAGGTATCCCTTATGATTTTGAACTTTCAACAGCTTTGGTTTATTCCGAAGACCTACTAAAGGCGTTTTACAAGAAGTATGGCCCTCCTTGTGTCAGCGACCTGCATCCGAAAGGTAAAAAAGCAAAGACCGCCATGTGGTGCTTCAGGTATGCGCCATTGTTATTTTTCGTTGGTGGAGGAAAATTGCCGGTCACCTTCTCCTACACAGATATAGATGTGAGAAAGCGATACCCGAAAGTGCTTGATTTCTGATGCTCGAGGTCGAAACCGATATCGGTGCTTGGGACGAGAGCATCGAATGGGCGGCGTTGGCCGAGCGTGCGGTGCGCGCGGCGATCCTGAACAGCCCGCACAAGCCGCTGATCGCCAAGCGCGTGACCGTCGAGGTCTCTGTGAAGCTCACCGACGACGCCGAGGTGCAGAGCCTCAACGCCAGCTACCGCGACAAGGACAAGCCGACCAACGTGCTCTCCTTCCCGATGGTCCAGCGCGATCTGATCGAGGACCTCGCCAACTCGGACGACGGCGAGGCGCTGCTCGGCGACATCGTGCTCGCCGCCGGCGTGTGCGAGCGTGAGGCCGCCGAGAAGGGCGTAACGCCGCAGGAGCATGCCACGCATCTGATCGTCCACGGCACCTATCATCTGCTCGGCTATGATCATGAGCAGGGCGAGGCCGAAGCCGAGCACATGGAAGAGATGGAGCGCGGCGCACTGCGATCGCTGGGCCTGGGCGATCCCTACGCCATCAAGGATTGCTGAGCAGGTCGCTCCAGCCGCTCCATCCTTCACTGTCATCCCGGACTTGATCCGGGATCCATGGACGGCGGCGCGCTCACGCTTTCAGACTTACCCTATCCATGGATCCCGGCCTTCGCCGGGATGACGAAGAGAATGAGTGACGATAGGCGCGCCTTCCCTATAATGCGCGCCCAACAGGGGCCATCAGACAGAAAGATGCCGGACGATTCCAGTAGCAAGCCCGCCGAGGGTGGCGGGCGATTGTGGCGTGGCCTGCGCGGCCTGCTCTTCGGTGACGAAAACGAGCCGACGCTCCGCGACCTGATCGAGGAGCAGATCGACGAGCATGAGGGCGAGGCGCCGAGCGCGGGCGACCTCTCGCCGCTCGAGCGCCAGATGGTGCGCAACCTGCTCCATTTCGGCGATCTCACCGTCGGCGACGTCGCCGTGCCGCGCGGCGATATCGTCGCGATCCCCGAAAGCGCGAGCTTCAACGAAACCGTCGCCGCCTTCGCCGAGGCCGGCCACAGCCGCCTGCCCGTCTATCGCGAGACCTTGGACGCGATCGTCGGCATGATCCACGTCAAGGACGTGTTCGCCATTCTCGCGCGCGGCGAAGCGCCGCCCACGAGCCTCGCCGGCCTGATCCGCGAACCGCGCTATGTGCCGGCATCGATGGGCGTGCTCGATCTGCTTGCCGAGATGCGCGCGACGCGCACCCATCTCGCGATCGTCGTCGACGAATATTCCGGCACCGACGGCCTCATCACGATCGAGGACATCGTCGAGGAGATCGTCGGCGACATCGAGGACGAGCATGACGAGGCCGAACCCGCCATGCTGATGCCGCTCGACGATGGCCTCTGGGACGCCGATGCCCGCGCCGAGCTCGACGAGGCCGCGGCGCTCATCGACCCGCGCCTCGCCGAGGTCGAGGAGGATGTCGACACGCTCGGCGGCCTCGCCTCGGTCATCGCGGGTCACGTTCCACAGGTCGGCGAGATCGTCACCCACGACAGCGGCTGGCGGCTGGAGGTGACCGAAGGCGACGCCCGCCGCGTGCTTCGGCTGAGACTTCATCCGCCGCGGATGGAACAACCCGCCGAGGCGTGATGTTTCCAAGACGAGTTGCTGGAGAGAACCGATGCGCGAAAGGTTGCTGGCGGCGCTGATGAGCGCGGCCCTGCTGGCGGGCTGCGGCGAGAAGGCGAAGCTCGACGTCGCCGCCGGCACCGGCCCAAATCCCGAGCTTCCCGCGCCCAACCACACGCTGCTGCCCACGATCAACATGGCCAAGCCGGCCGGCTGGGCGCCCGGCGCGATGCCGACGCCGGCCCCCGGCCTCGCCGTGGCGGCGTTCGCCAGCGGCCTCCAGCATCCGCGCTGGCTGCTCGTGCTGCCCAATGGCGACGTGCTCGTGGCCGAGAGCGACACGCCGCAGCCGCACGATCAGGTCAGCGGCTTCTTCGGACGCCTGCGCAACTTCGTCGAGCGCCAGATGATGAAGCGCGCCGGCGCGAGCGGCGGCTCGCCGGACAAGATCGTCCTGCTCCGCGACACGAACGGCGACGGCAAGGCAGACGTCCGAACGACTTTCCTCTCCGGGCTGCGCTCCCCGTTCGGCATGGCGCTGGTCGGCGACACGCTCTACGTCGCCGACACCGACGCGCTGCTGAAATTCCCGTACCAGACGGGCGAGACGCAGATCACCGCCAAACCAACCAAGGTTGTCGACCTACCCGCCGGCCCGATCAACCACCACTGGACCAAGAACGTCGTCGCCACCGCCGACGGCAAACTGCTTTACGTGACGATCGGATCGAACAGCAATGTCGGCGAGAACGGCGCCGATGCCGAAACCGGGCGCGCCGACATCTGGGAGGTCAATCCCGCGACCGGCGAGCACCGCATCTTCGCCGCCGGCCTGCGCAATCCCAACGGCATGGCCTGGGAGCCGACGACCAAAGCGCTGTGGACCGTCGTCAACGAGCGCGACGAGATCGGCTCCGACCTCGTGCCGGACTATCTCACCAGCGTGCAGTTCGGCGGCTTCTATGGCTGGCCCTGGCAATATTGGGGCAACCACCCGGACAGCCGCGTGAAGTTCGACAAGCCCGACGTGCTCGAGGACGCGACCGTGCCCGATTATGGCCTCGGCCCGCACGTCGCGGCGCTCAGCCTGAGTTTCGCGACCGGCGAGGCGCTCGGGCCGCATTATGCCAGCGGCGCCTTCATCGGCGAGCATGGCTCGTGGAACCGCAAGCCGCGCTCCGGCTACCAAGTCGTGTTCGTGCCCTTCGCCGGCGGCAATCCCGTGAAGGGCGCGAAGCCCGAGCAGCTGCTCGGCGGCTTCGTCACCGCCGACGGCAAGGCCCAGGGCCGCCCCGTCGGCGTCGTGCTCGATCCCAAGGGCGCGCTGCTCGTCGCGGACGATGTCGGCAATACGATCTGGCGCGTGACCGCGGCGACACCGGTGACGAGCGCGAAATAGGCGCATAAAGTCCGTTCGCACTGAGCACAGTCGAAGTGCAGCCACCATCGGTGCATGGCCTTCGACTACGCTCAGGCCGAACGAACGGTGGGTGCTTCCGATATTCTGCGTTGCGAGAAGGCGGCTTGTCTGCGCCACCGGATCACGCTCTAGCACCGCCATGACCGCCATGTTCGGCACCGTGCTTCCGATCTTCGCGCTGATCGCCTGCGGCTTCGGCTTCGCGCGCTGGCGACGGCTGGGGGCAGACGCGGTCGCGCTGCTCAACAGCTTCACCGTCTGGCTGGCGCTGCCCGCGCTGCTGTTCCGCGCGGTCGCCTCGGCGCCGGTCGTGCAGCTCTGGCAGCCGAGCTTCCTGATCGCGTTCAGCGCCGGCATGGCGGCGACCTTCGTCGTAGCGCTGCTGCTGCCGCATGGTCGCGGCAGCGATCTCGCCAGCCGCACGATCGACGGACTGTGCGCAGCCTACGCCAACACCGCATTCATCGGCATCCCGCTGATGGCGGGGTTGTTCGGCGCCGCCAATATCGGCCCGGCGATCGTCGCGACGCTGCTCACCGTCTGCCTACTGTTCGCGATCGCCTGCCTGCTGATCGAGCTCGATGTCCACCGCGATCATCCGGCGCGCGTCGCGGCACGTCGCGTCGCGATCGCGCTCGTCCGCAACCCGCTGGTGCTCTCGCCGCTCGCCGGTGGCCTCTGGAACGCCTGCCGCCTGCCCCTCCCCGCCGCGCTTGACAGCTTCACGACGCTGCTCGGCGGCGCGGCGACGCCGGTGGCGCTGGTGACGATCGGCATGTTCCTCGCGCAGCCGAGCCGCGCCGGCCGCACGCCTGGGCTCGCGCCGCTGCTGCTGCTCAAGCTGGTCGCGCAGCCGCTGCTCACCTGGCTCGCGCTGCTGGCCTTGCCGGCGATGCCGCCCTTGTGGGCGAAGGGCGCGATCCTGATCGCCGCGCTGCCGACCGGCACCGGCCCGTTCATGGTCGCCCAGCTTTACGATCGCGAGCTCGCGGTCTCCTCGCGCGTCATCCTCATTTCGACGATCATCTCCGTCATCACGGTGTCCGCGCTCGCCTGGCACATGACGGGCTAGCTGGACGCCCGGTCTGCGATCGGGCAGGGCGCGGCCAGCCAAGAGGAGCAGGACGATGGCCGCTGAGCAGGTGACGATCCGCACGCGCGACGGCGAGTGCACGACGCGCGTCTTCACGCCCGAGCGCGGCAGCGGCCCCTGGCCGGCCGTCATCCTCTACATGGACGGGCTCGCGATCCGCCCCGCGCTGTTCGAAATGGCGCAGCGCATGGCGGACGGCGGCTATGTCGTGCTGCTGCCCGACCTGTTCTACCGCGCCGGCCCCTACGCGCCGATGGACCCGAAGGAGATCTTCTCCGGCGGCAGCGTGCGCGAGAAGCTCGCCCGCTTCTTCACCTCGACCAGCAAGACACTCGCCGCCGAAGATAGCGCCGCCTTCATCGCCTACATCGATACCCGCACGGACGTGCGCGGCACGAAGATCGGCGTCACCGGCTATTGCATGGGCGGCGGCATCGCGCTCACCGTCGCCGCCACCTATCCCGATCGCATCGCCGCGGCCGCCTCCTTCCATGGCGGCAATCTCGCCACCGACGACGCCGACAGCCCGCACCGGCTTGCGTCGAAGATCAAGGCGCGCGTCTATGTCGCGGGCGCCGACAAGGACGAGGGCTATCCGCCCGAGCAGGCCGAACGGCTCGAGAAGGCGCTGAGCGAGGCGCATGTCGATCATCGCTGCGAGATCTACCAGGGCGCACTCCACGGCTGGACGATGACCGACTTCCCGATCTTCGATGCCGAAGCCGCCGAACGCCACTGGCGCGAGCTGTTCAAGCTCTTCGGCGAAACGCTGGGGTAGAAGCAACACGGCAGCTATCACGGTTGCTGCCCGGTGCGACTGCCCAGCAATCACAGCGCAAGACACTATCCTGCCGAAGTATTGCTGCGAGTTTGTGGTAGGTTATAAACCCAGGTTATCGGCAATGCCTTAGGGATATTCGGAACCACCTCTTCCGTAGTCTGTTCTCTCCGATCATTATCTACGGCATTTTTCTCATGAAAACGCAGATGCGGATCGCAATCGCTGGATTGGCCTCGATGTTGACGATCGGCTGTAACAGGTCGCCCACCAGCGGGATCGCCAATTCCGATCCAATTTCCAATGCGGTCAGCCTCGTGCCGGCGGGTACAAGTGGTGCGGACGCGAACACTACAGCGGCAAAAGGCGACAATGCCGCCGAGGGCAACCAAACGGCGGGAGGGCCGCCCTACTAGCCGAGCGATCCAACCTGCGCGGGGTCAATTGCCGACCGTCGCCCTCACCGGCCCAGCAGATGATCGACCAAGCCGCCCAGCGTCGCGAAGCGCTGGAGGCTCAGCGCACCCTTCTCCTCGACGGGCTTCGGCACCAGCGCCTTGCCGAAGCCGAGCTTGGCGGCTTCCTTGAGGCGAAGGTTCGCGTGCGCGACGGGGCGAAGCTCGCCCGATAACGCGAGCTCGCCAAACGCGATCGCGTCCGCCGCCACCGGCCGCTCGGCAAGCGCCGAAACGAGCGCGGCGGCAACGGCAAGATCGGCGGCGGGATCCGAGATGCGATAGCCGCCGGCGACGTTGAGATAGACCTCGGCGGTCGAGAAGCTGAGCCCGCAGCGCGCCTCGAGCACGGCGAGCACCATCGCGAGCCGCCCGCTGTCCCAGCCGACCACCGCGCGCCGCGGGGTCGCGCCACTGGCGAGGCGCACGGTGAGCGCTTGGATCTCGACGAGCAGCGGCCGCGTGCCTTCCAAGGCGGGAAAGACGATCGCGCCCGCCACGCCCTCGCCGCGGCTGGTCAGGAACAGCGAAGACGGGTTGGCGACTTCCTCCAAGCCCTTTTCGGCCATCGCGAAGACGCCGATCTCGTCGGTCCCACCGAAGCGGTTCTTGATCGCGCGCAGCACGCGATACTGGTGGCCGCGTTCGCCCTCGAAGCTCAGCACGGTATCGACCATATGCTCCAGCACGCGCGGACCGGCGATGCTGCCGTCCTTGGTGACGTGGCCGACGAGGACGAGCGCGGCGCCTTCCTCCTTGGCGTAGCGGATCAGCTCCTGCGCCGAGGCGCGGACCTGGCTGACCGTGCCCGGCGCGCCCTCGATGACGTCGCTGTGCATCGTCTGGATCGAATCGATCACGATCATCGCCGGCGCCGAGCCCTGCGACAGCGCCGCGAGGATGTCGCGCACCGAGGTCGCGGCACCGAGCAGCACCGGCGCGGCGCCGAGCCCCAGCCGCTGCGCCCGCAGCCGGACCTGGTCGGCCGCCTCCTCGCCCGAGAGATAGGCGACGCGCCGCCCCGCGACCGCGAGCTTCGCCGCCGCCTGGAGCAGCAGCGTCGACTTGCCGATGCCGGGATCGCCGCCGATCAGCGTCGCCGAGCCGGGCACGAAGCCGCCGCCGATCGCGCGATCGAGCTCGGCTATCCCGGTCGCGATACGCTCGGGCAGCGGGATGTCGTCCGAAAGGCCTACCAGCGTCACCGGCCGGCCGCCGGCGCGGAGATCGTGACGCGCCGCGAACGGCGTCACCACCGCCGCCGCTTCCTCGACGATCGTGTTCCACTCCGCGCAATCGGTGCACTGCCCCGCCCAGCGCTGCGAGACGCCGCCGCAGGCCTGGCAGACATAGCGTTTCTGCGGCCGCGCCATACTAGCCTATGCCCTCCCGTGAACGAAACTGGAACATAGCGGGCTGGAGAGTGCCTCGCAACCGACGAACTGCGGGCCGCTGCTATGGGCCGGCCGGCATCGCTCGGCTAGAAATGGCGGTGCCGCGATCGGAGAGGATGCGGCGCCGGGGAAGAGTACGAGTGACGCGTAGACTGTTCGCAATTCTGGGCGGGATGATGCTCGCCCTTGGGCTTGTCGCGCCGGTCTCGGCGCAGGATGCGGGCCTGCCGCCCCCACCCAATGTCGAAAACGCGCCTGAGGCGCCGGCGCAGAGCTATGTCGCGCCGCCGTCCTCATCCTGGAGCGCCGAGACGCCGGTCTACACCTCCCATTCCAGCCATCACGGCCATCGCGGCCGCCGGCATCATTCGCGCAGCCACGCACGTCGCAGTCGGCACCATCACGAGCATGTGCATCGGCATCACGATCGCGCCAACGAGCATCACGATCGCGATCGTCGCGAAAGCCGCCACGACGAGAAGCGCTCGAACCACGATCGCCACGATCGCCACGATCATGGCACCGCCACGCATCGCGACCACGACACGCACGGCCGACACGACCACGATCAGCGCTCGTCCGGCAAGCATCCGGACAAGGATAAGAAGCATCGCGACCAAGCGCGCGATACCTCCTCGCATCATGCGACCAGGCACGATCACCAAAAGGCAGACCGCGACAAGGTGGGGCCCAAGGCCAAGCACGGCAAAACCGAGCACGCCGACAAGGATCACCATCACACGCATCGCGACCGCGACGCCACGACGAGCAAGCCGCGCCACAAGCATCGCTGAGCCGCGGCTCTCGAGGCTTTCGATCAGTCTCGCTCACCCGCGGCCGTTCGCCCTGAGCGAAGTCGAAGGGCACGCGCTGCGGAAGGCGTGCGGGACCTTCGTCAACCAACGCCCGCCTGCCCGCTCCTGAAAGGGAGGGGGCTTCAGCAGTGCATCATGCCTGCGCCGTTTCCGCAATCGTGACCTTTCGGGGGGGGCTCCCTCCCCCTCTGGCCATCGTGACTTCATTTGGTATCGTCGCGCGCAAAATGGGGGGCGCGCAGGATGCAATTCCTCAAGACGCTGTGTTGGGTGGTGATCGCGGTCGTCGCGGTGGTGTTCGCGATGCGCAACTGGACGATGGTGCCGGTTTCGCTGTGGGGCGGGCTCGAGCTCGACGTGAAGCTGCCCGTGCTGTTGCTGCTTGCCTTCCTGCTCGGGCTGCTGCCGACCTTCGTGTTGCATCGCGCGACGCGCTGGAGCCTTCGGCGCAGACTCGAGAGTGCCGAGCGCAGCGCCGCCGAATTGCGCGCGCCCGAACCTGTCCCGGCGCAGGCGCCGGTAGCGCTTGGCGGACGCGGGCCGGCTGACGTAGGGTAAGCCATGCGCTCGCCGATCTACGTCGCCATAGACACCCCTGATCTCGACGCCGCCTGCAACATCGCGCGGCAGGTCAAGAACCATGTCGGCGGCCTCAAGCTCGGCCTCGAATTCTTCTGCGCGAACGGCCATCACGGCGTCCACGAAGTCGCCAAGCTCGGGCTGCCGATCTTCCTCGACCTGAAGCTGCACGACATCCCCAACACCGTCGCCAAGGCCGTGCAGGCGCTACGTCCGCTCGAGCCATCGGTGCTCACCGTGCACGCAGCCGGCGGTCGCGCCATGATGGAGGATGCCAAGGCCGCCGCGCCGCTCGGCTGCAAGGTCGTCGCGGTGACGGTGCTGACCAGCCTCGACGAGGAGGATCTGCGCGACATCGGCGTCGCAGGCGATCCGCACGATCAGGTGCTCCGGCTTGCCGAATTGGCCCGCTCCGCCGGGCTGGACGGCATCGTCTGCTCCGGCCGGGAAGTCGGAGCGGTGCGCAAGCATTGGCATGACGGCTTCTTCGTCGTGCCCGGCGTACGCCCCGCCAATGGTTCGCTCGCCGACCAGAAGCGAGTGGTGACGCCGCGCGACGCACTCGATCACGGTGCCTCGATCCTCGTCGTCGGCCGCCCGATCACGCAGGCGAAGGATCCCGACCAGGCCGCCCGCGCGATCGAGGCGACGCTCTAGCGGCTCGGCGCGCGAGCTACGTCACGAGCCCGTCGGCTCGTCTGCGCAGCCTTCGCTTGTCGAGTCCCTGTTCCGAGCCTCCACCAACGCGCTGCAGCGAGTTCAGCGCTTGCCGCGCGGCGGCTTGTTCCCGCCATCGTCCGGGCGCGGGCGCGGGCGGCGCTTGGTCTCGACCACGGGCGGCCGGCCGCCGGCCGGGCGCGGCGGGCGCGGCGGCATCGGCGGCCGGCGCTCGATGCTGGGCGCGACGGCATAGCCCTCCTTGAGCAGCCGGGTGAAGGCGGCGCGCACGCTCTGCTGGATCGCCGCCTGGGCATGCGGCGGCAGGTCCGCGAAGGTCGTGTTCGGATGCACGGCGTTGAGATCGCGCAGCAGCACGTTCTGCACGCCGCGCGCGCCTTCCTTGAGCGCGAGCACGCTGTCGATCACGGCGGAGAAGATGATCTCCTGCATGATGTCGGTGGCGGATTTCTGCATGGCGACTCGGCTCTTGGCGGCGACGCTCGCGCCTTGGCGAATAACGGCGCGGCTGTCGACGGCTTAGGAAGCATTGCCGAGCGCGGCGGCAAGCTCCGCACCCCGTGCCCGCGCGAGCGCGCCGCAGCTCCGCACGAGCTCCACGGTGCGCGCGAGCTCCAGGCCGCCGCGCTTGTACTGCGAGACGCGCGGCGCGAAACGACGCTCGATCTCGTCGGCCTTGGCGACCGAGCAGTAGCGATCGGGCATACTCGTCAGCCGCCCGAAATCAAATATGCTCGCGGTCTTCGCGATCCGATCGAAATTCGCATCGAGATAGGCGTAGGCGGGATCGCGCGTCGCCGGCTCGGTCATCATGTCGGCGAGGATGTTCTGCTCCTCGGGCGGCCGCAGCGTGCCGTCGCCGAAGTGGCCGAGCAGCCACTGCGCGTCCACCGCGCTGTCGCTGGCGCCGAGCGCCTGCTGGGCGGCGCCGCGGAACAGCGCGTCCTGCGATGCCGCCATCTTGGCCACGAGCGCCTCCGTCGCCGACACGCCGCCGTCCTGCAGATAGACGACGAGCGCGATCGCGAGGATCGACTGGTCCAGCGCCTTGGCGTCGCCACCGAGATAGGCTTTGGACGCCGCGACCAGCCGCGCGCGCAAGGCCCGATCGCCGGCTTCGCGCGCGACCAGGCCGATGAGCGCGGCGCGCAGCTTCTGCCGGTCGGGCGGATCGGCCGCATAGGCCTGCGCGCGGAGGTCGGCGCCAAGCGCGGCGAGGCGCGGGCCGTAGATCGCGGCCATCAGCGCGCGATAGGCCGGCAGCGAGGCGGCGGCGATCAGCCCGCGCGCGCGCAGCCCGCCGAGCCTTTGGCCGCCGTCGATCGCCGCGGTCGTGTCCGGATTCGCGGCCATCGCGCGCGTCATCTCGATGAGCCGCGCGGGCGCGATCTCGCCGGCGCGGAAGCCTGCCCACAGGCTGTCGCTCGCCGCCAACGCCTCGCCCGCGCCGAGCCTCGCGCCCTCGGCGATCAGCGCCTGCCAGTCGGCATCGTCGAGCGCGAAGCGATAATAGCCGGTGCCGCCGGCGTTCGGCATGATCGGCGCGGCGCCGAGGGCCGGTCCGCGATAGCCGACCCGGGCATGATCCCGATCGAGCAGATCGCACTGGCGCGTGCCGCCGATGCGCATGCAGAGCGGGATGGTCCACGTCTCGGCGGCGGGCATGCTGCCGAGCAGCGCATAACGCTTCTGCGAGACGTCGAAGCCGCCGTCGGCCGCGCGCGTCACGCGCACCACCGGCACGCCCTGCTGGTCGACGAAGCTCTTCATCGCCGCGACGATGCGCGGATCGTGCGCCGCATCGGCCAGCGCCGCGAAGAAATCGTCCGACGTCGCGTTGCCATAGGCGTGGCGCTTGATGTGCAGCCGCACCCCGTTCCGGAAGGTCTCGTCGCCAAGATAGGCGGCGATCATCGCGACGACCTGGCCCCCCTTGCCGTAGGTGACCGGATCGAACGCGCTGTCGATCTCGCCGGACTGCGTGATCGGCTGATGGATCGGCCGGCCGGCGACGAGGCTATCGATCGTCATCGCGGCGAACGCCTCGTCGATCGCGCCGACGCCGATGTTGAGTTCGGGCCGCCAGGCGTTGCCGATGCGGTAGCCCATCCAGTTGGCGAAGCTCTCGTTGAGCCAGATGTCGTCCCACCAGGCCGGCGTCACGAGATCGCCGAACCATTGATGCGAGAGCTCGTGCGCGACGACCTCGCCGAATTCCTGGCGCTGGGTGGTCGAGGCGCCGTCGTCGAGCAGCAGGAGATTGTCCTGATAGGTATCGGCGCCGGCATTCTCCATCGCGCCTTCCTGGATCGGCGATGCGATCTGATCGAGCTTCGGGAAGGGAAACGGCCGGTCGAAATATTGCTCGAGCAGCGTGACGATGCGCGGGCTTTCCTTGAGCGCATAGGCCAGCTTGTCGGCGTTGGACCGGGTCGCGACGATGCGGAGCGGCAGCGGATTGGCGCGCTGCGGCGTCGGTGGCACCGCGCCGGTCGCGATGGCGAACGGGCCGACACCGAACTCGACGAGATAGGTCGGCAGCGGCAATGTCGGCGCGAACAGGTGCTTGTCGAGCGCCCCCTGGTGGACGACGCCCGTTTCTGGCGCGTTGCTCGTCGCCGATTGGCCGGCATGGGTGGTGAGGCTGATCGTGAACGGCGTCTTGTAGCCGGGCTGATCGAAGCTCGGATAAACGGCGCGCGCGTCGATCGATTCGAACTGTGACCAAGCATACCACGCGCCGCCGACCTGCACATGGTAGAGCGCCGCGGCCGCGCTCGAGAACGGCGCGTCATAGTCGAAGACGAGTGTGGCATGGCCGGCCGGCAGCGGGCGCGCGAAATCGAGCCGCGCGACGCCGAGCCGATCGACCTGCTCGTAACGCGCCACGATCGTCCCACTCGACGTTCGTGCCTCGACATGGGCGACGTTCAGATCGCGCCCGTTGATCCACAGCGCCGGACGCGGCGCCGCGAGATCGACCGTGATTTCGACATGGCCGGAGAAGCGCGCCTTCTCGGGCAGCAGGGTGAGATCGATGCGATAGGCCGCGGGATGCGCGTCGTCGGGCAGGCGGCCCGGCGGCACGGCGCCGATGTCCGCTTTGGCGGGGATCGTCGTCGGCACATGCTTGGCGGGCGGCGCCGCTGCGAGCATCATGATGGCGAGCGCGGCGCTTCGCATGAACCTCCTTCCGGAGCGGCGACGCGCCCCCGACATTGAACCACGCATCTCGTGGGATATCGAGGATGCTGTCAATGTTGCGTTTTCGGCAGCGGACCGCGATCGAAGGCTCGCGCTGCAGCGTGGAAGGGATTCGATGATGGCGGATGAGGCGGGGCAGTTCGGCGCACGATCCTGGCTGTTCGCGCCCGGAGACAGCGAGCGCAAAATGGCGAAGGCCGCCGATGGACCTGCCGACATCGTGCTGCTCGATCTGGAAGACGCGGTCGCCGAATCCGAAAAGCCGCGCGCGCGGACGCTGGTGCGGGAATTCCTCGCGGCCAACCCGGATCGCCGGGCGCGGCTATGGGTGCGCGTCAATCCGCTCGGGAGCGGCCACATCCTCGCCGATCTCGCCGCCGTGATGCCGGGGCGGCCGGGCGGGATCATGCTGCCCAAGGCCGAAGGCCGCGCCGATATCGAACGGCTCGACCATCATCTCTCCGCCTTCGAGGCCGCGCACCACATCGCCGACGGCGCGACCAAGGTGATCGCGCTGATCACGGAAACCGCCGCCGCAATGTTCAAGACCGGCGACTATGCCGGCGCGCCTCGCCTCGTTGCGCTAACCTGGGGCGCGGAGGATCTCGCCGACGCGGTCGGCGCCAGCGCCAACCGCGAGGCGGACGGCAGCTTCGGCTTCACCTTCCAGCTCGCGCGCAGCCTGTGCCTGCTCGGCGCGGCCGCCGCCGGCCTGCCCGCGATCGAGACGATCCATGGCGACTTCCGCGATGCGGATGGCCTGCGCCGCACCGCCGAGCGCGTCCGCCGCGACGGCTATCGCGGCATGCTCGCCATCCACCCCGCCCAGGTCGAGCCGATCAACGCGGCCTTCTCGCCGACCGCAGAGGAAATCGCCGACGCGCAGGAGATCGTCGCGCTGTTCGCCGCCAATCCCGGCGTCGGCGCGATCGGCTATCGCGGCGGCATGCTCGATCGGCCGCATCTGGCGCGCGCCGAGCGGCTGCTGCGGCTGGCGGAGCGGCCATGATCGGCGGCGCGGCGTGCGAGAAGGCTTGACTTGTCGCCGCGCCAGCCTCCATCCGCCCCGCTATACCCGGCTGGACTCCAGCCCATCTTCGCCATCAAAGGAGCACCCATGGCCACCGAGATCCTCCTTCCGAAACTCGGCTTCTCGATGAACGAGGGCGTGCTCGCAGAATGGCTCGCCGAGGATGGCAGCGAAGTGACCGCCGGGCAGCCGCTCTATGCCCTGGAAAGCGACAAATCGACCAACGAGGTCGAAGCGCCGGCGTCCGGCAAGCTCAAGATCATCGCCGCAGTCGGCGAGACCTACCAGGTCGGCGCCGTGCTCGGCGAGATCGAGTAGGCGCGCATTAAGTAAATCGATCTGCCTGGATCGGTCCATAAGTTCGGCCTGAGCGAAGTCGAAGCCCAGCCACTATGCTTGCCCTTCGACTGGCCCGAAGGGCCAGCCTGTCCTGAGCGCCTGCCCTGCAGGCAGTCGAAGGGCTCAGGGCGAACGGATGTGATCGCAAAACAGCCTTGGCCACGCGACCGCGCTCCTCCCTGCGAAGAGAGGATTTGCGTTAGCTGATCAGCCGCATGTCCGATCTACAGCGATCGCGCGATGAGCATGCGCTGGATATCCGACGTGCCTTCGTAGATCTGGCAGACGCGGACGTCGCGATAGATCTTGGCGACGCCGAACTCCTCGAGATAGCCATAGCCGCCGAGCGTCTGCATCGCGCCCGAGACGACCGCCTCGGCGGTTTCCGAGGCGAACAGCTTGGCCATCGAAGCCTGCGTGAGCGCCGGCCTTCCCGCATCGCGCAGCGCGGCGGCCGAGAGCACCATCTGCCGCGCCGCCTCCAGCCGCGTCGCCAGATCGGCGAGCCGAAAGCCGACCGCCTGATGCTCGATGATCGGCTTGCCCATCGATTTGCGCTCCCGGGCATAGCCGACCGCGATGTCGAGCGCGGCCCGCGCCATGCCGATGCACTGCGCGGCGATCCCGATGCGCCCGGTCTCGAGGTTGGCGAGCGCGATGCGATAGCCCTGCCCCGGCTCACCAAGGACGAGATCGTCCTCGACGAACATATCCTCGAAGCGCAGCGCACAAGTGTCCGATGCGGCCTGCCCGAGCTTGTGCTCGGTCTTTTCGACGACGTACCCCGGCCGATTGGTCGGCACGAGGAAGGCAGTGATCCCCTTCCGTCCGGCGTCGGGATCGGTCACGGCAATGACCATCGTCACGCCCGAGATCCCGCCCGATGTGATGAACTGCTTGGATCCGTTGAGCCGCCAGCCGCCCTCGACCTTCGTTGCGCGCGTGCGGATCGCGGCGGCGTCCGAACCGGCATCGGTTTCCGTGAGAGCGAAGGCGCCGACCGTCCGGCCCGAAATGAAGTCCGGCAGGAACCGCGCTTGCTGCGCCTCGGTGCCGTCCTTGAGCAGCCCGGCGACCATGATCGAGTTCTGGATCGACAGCACCGTCGACAGCGCGCCGTCGGCCGCCGCGATCTCGATCAGCGCCAGCGCATAGGAGACATAATCGCTGCCCGCGCCGCCGAACTGTTCGGGCGCGACCATGCCGAGCAGCCCGAGCTGCCCAAGCTCTTCGAACAATCCGGCAGGATAGCCACCGTCCGCTTCGAATTGAACGGAGTTGGGCTTGATCCGCTCCTGCGCGAATGCGCGGACTTCGGCGGCGATCGCTTCCTGCGTTTCGGTGAGTATCATGCCCGGCGTCCTACTGGGGCACGATCGCTTTATCGACCGCTTTTTGTGGCCGCGTTCACCTGCCTTGCAGGAGGCGCTCAACCCGGCGGGTGAGTTCTTCGACCGCGAACGGCTTCGTCAGCAGTTCCATGCCACGCTCGATGTGGCCGTGGTTGAGCACCGCGTTCTCGGCAAAGCCGGTGATGAACAGGACCCGCAGCTCGGGCCGCAGCGCGCGCCGCCTCGGCGACCTGGCGGCCATTGAGCCCGCCGGGCAGGCCGACGTCGGTGATCAGCAGATCGACACGGACATCGGAATCGAGGATGCGCAGCCCGGCCGCGCCGTCCCCCGCCTCGAGGCAGGCATAGCCGAGATCGGCGAGCGCATCGACGATCAGCATCCGCACCGTCGGCTCGTCATCGACGACGAGCACGGTCTCGTGCGCGGCGCTGGCGACGTGCGGCAGGGCGTGATCCAGCGACGGCGCGTCGGCGTCGCCATGGTGGCGCGGCAGGTAGATGCACGCCATCGTCCCCTGCCCGAGCTCCGAATAGATGCGGACATGGCCGTGGCTCTGGCGCGCGAAGCCATAGACCATCGAGAGCCCCAACCCGGTACCCTCGCCGAGCGGCTTGGTCGTGAAGAAGGGATCGAAGACGCGCTCCAGCGTCGCCTTGTCGATGCCGGTGCCCGTGTCGCTCACGCACAGCGTGACATATTGGCCGGGCTCCAGCGCACGCTCCTTGGCGGCGCGCTCGTCGAGCCATTTGTTGCAGGTCTCGATCGTGATCGTGCCGCCGTCGGGCATCGCGTCGCGCGCGTTGATGCAGAGGTTGATGACCGCGTTTTCGAGCTGATTGGGATCGACCAGTGTCGACCACAGGCCCGCGGCAGCGACGGTCTCGACATGGATGCCGGGCCCAACGGTACGCTGCACGAGCTCGACAAGGTCCGCCATCAGGCGGTTGACGTCGGTCGGCTTGGGCGAGAGCGTCTGCCGGCGCGAGAAGGCAAGTAACCGCTGCGTCAGCGCCGCCGCACGCCGCGCCGCGCCCTGGCCGGCGGTGAGGTAGCGTTCCACATCCGCGCTGCGCCCCTGCGCGAGGCGCACGCCGATCATCTCGAACGCGCCGGAAATTCCGGCGAGCAGATTGTTGAAATCATGCGCGAGGCCACCGGTCATCTGGCCGACCGCCTCCATCTTGAGCGCCTGGCGCAGCGCCTCCTCGCTCGCCTCGCGCTCGGCGATGGCCTCGGCGATCCGCACTTCCAAGGTCTCGTTGAGCTGCTTCAGCGCCTGCTCCGCGTTCAGCCGCGCGGTGACGTCCTTGAACAGCACCGCCACCTGGCGGTCCTCGAGCGCGCCGATTCGAAAGGCCGATACTTCGAGCTGGCGGCCGGTGGCGACCAGCTCGCGCTCGAAGCGCAGCGGCTTGCCGGTCTGAAGGACGCTCCCATAGAGCTCCACCCAGCCCGAGGCTTCGTCGGGCACCATCTCGCGCACCTTCTGGCCGATCACGTCCGGGATGCCGGCGTGGCGCGCGTAGGCGGCGTTCGCCTCGACATGGACATAGTCGCTGAGCGGGCCGTGGGCGCCGTCCAGGAACTCGATGATGCAGAAGCCGTCGTCCATCGAATCGAACAATGCGCGATAGCGCTCCAGCGCGATCGACGGGGCCATGTCCGGCCCGTCATGAGTGGGTGTCGGTTGTTCCGGCATGCTCCCCCGCTGGCAGGACGTCGCACGTCCGCCAATCCAACTTGGATCAAGCAGACGGGCGCCGAACGCACAAACGCGGCCGGTGCTCCCGATGCACGCGCATCGGCCTCTTTGCGGCGGCCGCTAGGAGGCGCGGCGCTCGCCGAGCGCCCGTTCCCATGCGAGCGCGTGGGTGACGATCGTTTCGAGATCGGCGTGGCGCGGTTGCCAGCCGAAGGCGGCGACGATCGCTTCGTTAGCGGCGACCAGTGCGGCGGGATCGCCGGCGCGGCGCGGCTCCATGCGCCGCGCGATCGGCATGTTGGTGACGCGCTCCACCGCATCGAGCACCTCGAGCACCGAGAAGCCCCGGCCGTAGCCGCAGTTGAGCGTGCGGCTCTTCTCCGGCTCGGCGATCAGCGCCTCGAGCGCGAGCAGATGCGCGGCGGCGAGGTCGCTGACGTGGATATAGTCGCGCACGCCGGTGCCGTCGGCGGTGTCGTAGTCGGTGCCGAAGACGCTGACGCCGTCGCGCTTGCCGGTCGCCGCCTCGACCGCAACCTTGATGAGGTGGGTCGCGCCGATGGTCGACTGGCCGGAGCGGCCCTGAGGATCGGCACCGGCGACATTGAAGTAGCGCAGCGCGATATGGTTGATCGGATGCGCGGCCGAGACATCCTTCAGCATGATCTCGGTCATCAGCTTGGACATGCCATAGGGGTTGATCGGCACCGTGGCCATGTCCTCGCGGACCGGGCTGGTCGCCGGCGTGCCGTAGGTCGCGGCAGTCGACGAGAAGATGAAGTGCTTCACGCCGCCCGTCACCGCCGCCTCGATCAGCGCGCGGGAGGCCGCGGTGTTGTTACGATAATATTTGAGCGGATCGCTCACCGATTCGGGCACCACCACCGAGCCGGCGAAATGCATGATCGCGCCGATGCCGTGCGCGGCGATCGTGCGGCCGACCAGCGCCATGTCCGCGACGTCGCCTTCCACGAAGCGCGCCCGCGGATCGACCGCCCAGCGGAACCCGGTCACGAGGTTGTCGAGCACCACGACCGGCCAGCCGGCATCTGCGAGCGCGAGCACGGCATGGCTGCCGATATAGCCCGCGCCGCCCGTCACCAGCACCGGCAGCTTGTTCATTTTCCACCCCTCTTGTACCATAGACATAGCACTAACTACTAATCTTACTGAGTCACAAAGCGCGAA
>Ga0213875_10000136_pt1 | contig 81423 bp, 81 predicted proteins | sample BarmaccomBMRX_R8_FD_160105 | JGI IMG/M metagenome (GOLD analysis project Ga0213875, IMG submission 160105) | Root-associated microbial communities from Barbacenia macrantha in rupestrian grasslands, the National Park of Serra do Cipo, Brazil - RX_R8 | ecosystem: Host-associated > Plants > Roots...
CCTTCGGATTGTGCTTGGCCAGCGTCTTGGTGATCGCCGCCGTCAACGTCGTCTTGCCGTGGTCGATGTGCCCGATCGTCCCGATGTTTACGTGCGGCTTGCTGCGGTCAAATTTCTCTTTCGCCATGAGTTGCTCTTAAAATTGTCGAACTGGTCGTCCTGCTTGGAGGAAGGAGGCGCAAACACACTTAACCGGTGGCGCACCCGTTCGTTTATTGATGGTACCATGCGACCTGAACAAGCTACACAACCGGAACATTCGCCACAATGTCGTTCGACATGTCCAGGCCCATGCTCGAGAGCTTCGCCAGCGCCGCCAATATGATGGTTCGAGTGTTTGCAATTCTGGCGGCCATCTCCGCGCTGCTCTATCTGCTCTCCAACTGGCGTCTTCAAAAAGCCTCCAGGCGTGAAACCGATCAGAGGCTGGAAGCCGAAAGGCGCCGCGCAGACCTCGAAGCGGAACTCTCCCACTCCCGCAACCGGCTCGATGCGTTGAACGCGAAGCTGGAGGAAGCCAGGAAGGATAACCTGAGCCTGGTCGCGCAACTCGAACAGGAACACGAAACGCGGCTGCAAATTCAGAGGAGACTCGGGCCAAGGTTCTTGACGCCCCGAGCGCTTTCCGGGATAACGGCTGCGCTCCAACCCTTCGCGGGCCAAAAGGTGAACTTCGGTTATTTTACGGAGCTCGAAACCACCGGCTTCGCGCAGCAGCTTCTCGATGCGCTGAAGGCCGCCGGTTGGAACCCGCAGGTGTTCAAGCTGAAAAGCATGCAACCGCTCTACGGAATCGAATGCGGCGGCCCCAATTCGGACGACCCGGCCTTGCACGCTCTCGCCGACGCGCTGAAGCTGGCCGACAGGCACGCCGTCTCGGACGGAAACCTGGCCCCGCTTCTCGGACAAGTTGTGCAGCCGCAACTGGCGGACCAGTTGTGGATTCTTGTCGGACTGAAGAGACAGCGTCTCATGAATCCACATCCGGAAGCGGAATCGAATCAGTGAATGCCATTGCCATAGGCTCGCTCCTGTGCTGTTTCGCGTTCTTCCGGCATGCCCCGCGCGTGCCTACGCTCTGGACACTCGATCCCGGTCATCGTGTGCACAGGCTTAACCCCTCGACCGGGAAACTGGAGGGCGCAACCGGCCTGCTGGTCGCTATCGCGGAGGGCGCCGACGGCGATGTCTGGGGCCTGGGCGGCGGCCACGAGGTTCTTCATTACAACCCATCCGAGAAAGACTGGGATTGGCAAGCCGCCCGCCTGGTAAGTCTCTCGGTCGCATCCGTCAAGAATGCCTGGGGCCTCGATCCGGACGGAAACCCGTTTCATTTCCGCCCGGAATACGACGTCTGGGTCAGTGAGCCTGGCGTATTTGTACAAATCTCGGCCGCGCCCGACGGGTCTGTATGGGCGCTCAACAAAGCCGGGAAGGTCTACGAATTCCGCGCTAAGGGCGAAAAATGGGCGCCTATGCCAGGCTCTCTTTCCGCGCTTGCCGTTGGCAACGGCGCGAGCATTTGGGGTCTCGATCGGTCGCGCAAAATTGTGCGCTTCAACTCGGGAACCCGGAACTGGGATTCCATTCCGGGAGATTTGTCCCAACTCGCCGTCGCCGCGAATGGCTCGGCCTGGGGGATCGACAGCAAAGGCCGGGCTTGGCGCTTCGATCCCGCCTCTCAGCGCTTCCTAGAGCTGCCCGACACCAACGCCGCTGGCGCATTGACCAGAATCGAGGTCGCGCCCGATGGCGCCCCCTGGGGCCTCACCGCCGCCGGCCAACTCTTCCAGTTCGACACAACAACGCAAAGCTGGAAAGCGATTCCTGGAACCGCTGTCGACTTCACGGTGGGTTAAGAACGCAGTAAGTATCGCCACGGCGCCCGTAATGGGACCATACAAAAATGCCCGACCCCATCCCGGTCATGCTGATGACGCGCGAACTCGGACCAGGCGGCACCGAACGGCAATTGACCGAAGTAGCGCGGGCGCTCGATCCCTCCCGATTCCAGGTTCATGTCGGCTGTTTTCACGAAGGCTTTCGGGCTGACGAATTGCGCTTGGCAGGCCTGCCTGTCCTGCGCCTGCCGGTTACGTCTTTTGTGAATTCAAGCGCGGTGACCGGGGTCTGGCGGCTCGGCCGCTACTTACGACGGCACAAGATCCGGCTGGTACACACGTTCGACACCAATTTGAACTGCTTCGGCGTCCCGGTCGCGCGCGCGTTCGGGGTTCCTGTGGTGCTGTCCAGCCGGCGTTTTCATCGCGATCTCACGCCGCCCCGCTTCCTCAAGCTTCTTCGCGTGACCGACCGCATCGCAAGCGGCATCGTCGTCAACTCCGAGTCCGTCCGGCGCGAGCTGGTTCAGCAGGAACACGTCCCCGCCCGCCGCGTGCATCTTTGCTACAACGGCATCGACCTCGCCAAGTTTAACCCAGACCCGCGCCTGCGCATGCCGGTTTTGCAAGATGCCTCGCTCGTCATCGGCGTGGTTTGCCTCCTGCGCCCGGAGAAAGGCCTTCAAACCTTGTTGCGCGCCTTCGCTCAGCTCTCGCGCCTGCGGGAAGGAGTTCGATTGGTCTTCGTAGGTAGCGGGCCGGAGCAGCCCGGCTTGGAAACTCTCGCGCAAGAGCTTGGCGTTCGTCGGCAGTGCGTGTTTCAGCCAACCGTATCCGCCGTAGCCCCTTGGTTGCGGTCGATAGACATTTTTGTGCTTCCGTCCCTCTCGGAAGCTCTCTCGAACTCTTTGATGGAAGCCATGGCATGCGGCTGCGCGTGCATCGCCTCCTCCGCGGGCGGCAATCCGGAACTGGTTCGCGACAACGAAACCGGTCTCCTTTTCGAACCAGGCAATGCTCCGGCACTGGCGGAAAAGCTTTCCCTGCTGGCCTCCAATCCGCTGCTCCGCGAGCGGCTGGCGCGCGCCTCGCTCCACGCTATTCAAGCGCGCTTTTCGCTCGAAGCCTCCGCGGCGCGGATGCGGGAAATCTATGACAGCCATCTGCGGCCAGCTCCTGGCCAAATACCTCAGCCAGACGCGCCACGTTGATGTGTAGATTGTAATTCTGGATGACGTGCAGCCGGGCTGCTTCGCCCATCCGCTGCCGCAGAGTGGGGTCGTCGATTAGGACCCTCAGAGCGCGCGTCAAGTCCTCGATGTTCCCTGGACTGAATAGCAGTCCGGTCACCCCGTCGCGAAGGAGCTCCGGAATGCCCGTGATGCACGAAGCCACGCAGGGGATTCCCATCGCCATAGCTTCCATAAGCGCAACTGGAAGCCCTTCTGTAAAGCTTGCCAGCGCAAAAATATCGGCGCGCGCGTATTGCTCGCGGATGCGCGCGGGATTGATCGGACCGGTAAAACGCACGCAGTGATCGAGGCGGCGCTCCTTAACGGCAGCCCGCAAGACCGGGCTTTCCGGCCCATCGCCCACCAGCGTAAGCCGGACCGGGAAGCCATCGTTGACAATCCTCTCGAAAGCGTCGATGAGCAGCAGATGGCCTTTGAGATGCACTAACCGAGCTGCGCAGACAATCTCTAAGAAGGGCTTCGCAGCTCCTGTGTTAGCCGGTGAAAACAGTTTCGGATCAATGCTCGCGGGCACAACGTAGATCCTGTCCCAACGCTGCGCGCCGCATTCCAGCATAAGCTGGCTGCGGCAATAGTTGCTGATCGCGATAGTAAATAGGCAAGAGCGAAGCTTCTTCGCCAGATGAAATCCATCAGGATCGCGAAACTCGCGAAAGCCATGAATAGTCATCGACATGGTCAGCGGAAAGATCTTGCTCGATAGGAGCGCGACCGTGGATGTGAAGTGGCTGTGGACGTGGGAAACCTTAGCTTTTCGAAGCTGCTCGCCGAGTACCACTGCTTCAATAAAGTAAAAGAACGAGTAGAGTAGCCGGCGTGGATGCCAGTTAGAGAGCGTAATTGCCAACAGTAAACCGTGGAGATACCCGGCCGGCCTGGTGAGAAGCGTTCGCATGTGCGAATGGAGAACTGACAAGAAGCTTTCCGATTTGATGTAGAAAGTGCGTCGGCGCTCTTCTTGCTCAAGAGGATTAAGATCGTCGTTACCGCGGTCGGACGGGCTGACCGAAAAGGCATGAACATCCCACCCGAGACTTCTCAGTTCGCGAATCTCACGTAGTAGAAAATCGTGAGTTAGCCTCGGGTACTGGCTGACGAGGTAAGCAAGGCGGCGGCTCGTCGGAGCGGGAGGCATCGGTACGATCTAACATAACGCCGATTGCCAGCTACCCGACATTGCCCTTCGCGTGCTGCGCGGCAATAATAGGTACTAGCAGTTAGGGGGTCAGACCAGAAACCTGCATCCCGACGCAGCAAGATCGCGGCTGTGAATGGATGGAGCCGTTGACCGGGATTGAACCGGTGACCTCGTCCTTACCAAGGACGCGCTCTACCAACTGAGCTACAACGGCCTGCTTCGGCCAGCATAGCAGTTCCTACTTATCTTCTAAATCGTCCAACCGTGACTCGTGCGCGGTTGCAATGTTGGCAAGCGACCGAATGTTCTGCGCGTCCATTTCCAATTGGCGTGTGTGTTTGTCGATCTGCTCTGATTGCCTGTCGATCTGCTCTGACTGCCTCGACACCACCGCATACAGCCTCTCGATTGAATCGTGCAGCGATTCGGTCGATTTCACTAAAAATTCAAGCCGTTCATCGATGGTCATACCGGGAACTGGTGGACAGGGAAGGATTCGAACCTTCGTACCTCGCAAGGAGGGACAGATTTACAGTCTGTTGGCTTTAACCACTCACCCACCTGTCCGTCCAACTCCCAAAGCATAACACGCAAGATTGTCACCTCCGGCCGCCCGCCGCAGTCTGACAGAGCGGAGGCGAACATGCGCCGCGGCAGAGTTGGCTTTCTCCTTCTATTTGCCTGTGCATCTGGACTCATCCTCGCAGGCGCCGGTCCGTGGCAGAACGGTCCTTGGCAGAAGAAGGACTTCTCCGATTGGACAGACAAAGACGCGCAAGCAGTCATGACCGACTCTCCCTGGGCCAAGCAAATGCCCATGCCCGCCGGCGCGCGCCCCGCCGTCACCGTCATCGAAGCTGGCTCCAACGTGTCGTCTCCACCAGCCGCCTCGCTCGGCAACCCCGCGAACACCACCAGCGGCGCTAACATGAGCAATCCCGCTGTCGGCGGCAGTACCGGCCCAGCCGAACCCACTACCCCGCGCAACGTCTCCACCGCTCCCACCCCATCAGCCGTCTCACCCAATACCGGCGCGCCCGCGGCCCCTCAGGTTCTCACCGTCATCTGGGCCAGCGCCGCTCCTATTCGCCTCGCTGTATTGAAGCTGCGTGCCGGGGCCAATAAACCGACCGAAGATCAGATCGCGCACGCCTCGGCCACGCGCCCGAACTATGTGATCGCGGTGGTCGGCCTGCCCGCGCCCGACGGGGGCTCGGACCCCAAGGCGCTCGCCCAAAATGCATATCTGCACCTAAAAGGTCGCGCGGCGCAGCGGGCCGCCGATTCCGACTACCGGAGAATCGGCAACTCGGACGTGTATTTCTTTCATTTCCCAAGAGCCGCCATGGCCATCTCAACGGCCGACCACGAAGTCGAATTCAAGATGTCGATGGGCCAAATCGAAGTGAAGAAAAAATTCGATATCGGAGAAATGATGTATCGCGGGCAATTGGCTTTGTGACCGCTCCGCTCGGCGGATAATAGCCCTATGCACGACCTTCTGACAATCGCCGGGCGCGAGTTCCGTTCGCGCCTATTCGTAGGCACCGGTAAGTATCGCAGCAAGGCTCTGATGGGCCGCTGCCACGCGGCTTCCGGAACCGAAATGGTGACCCTCGCGGTACGGCGCGTCAACCTCGCCGATCGTTCGAAAGAATCCGAGCTCGATTACATCGATCGGTCGAAGATCCACATTCTGCCCAACACCGCGGCCTGCTACACGGCGGACGACGCGGTGCGAACCGCGCGCCTGGCGCAGGAAGCTGGCTTATCGAACTGGATCAAGCTGGAGGTCATCGGCGACCAGAAGACTCTGTTTCCCGACAACCAAGGCTTGCTCGAAGCCACGCGGATCCTGGTCAAGGAAGGTTTCGTCGTGCTGCCCTACACCACCGACGATCTGGTCAACGCGCGCAAGCTGATCGATGCGGGCGCGGCAGCCGTCATGCCGCTTGCTGCGCCCATTGGCTCGGGCCTCGGCGTCCAGAACGCCACCAATCTCAAAATTCTGCGCGAAGCCATCACGGACGTTCCATTAATCGTGGATGCGGGCGTCGGAACCGCCTCCGATGCGGCCATCGCCATGGAACTCGGCTATGACGGCGTCCTGCTGAACACCGCCATCGCGGAGGCCGAAGACTCCGAGCGGATGGCCCACGCCATGAAACTCGCCGTCGAATCTGGCCGCGCCGCGTTCCTCTCCGGCCGCATGCCTCGCCGCGAGTACGCCGTCCCGAGCAGCCCGCCTCTGGGAACCATCGCCGCCGCCCGCTAGCCCTGCTCACCAGGCGTGATAGTACCCGTTGCGCTCGAAGACGTCCACTTTCATTCCGAACAGTTCCGATAAAGCGCTCGGCGTCAAAACCGCCGCCTTCGGCCCGTCCGCAAATACCGCTCCGTCCTTGAGCAGAACCACCCGGTCGATCTCGGGAATAATGTCATCCAAGTGATGCGTCACTAGCAGAAGCCCCGCCCCGCCTGCCGCCAGGGACCGCAGATGCTCGCGGACTTCGTGCAGCGCCGGAAGGTCCAGGCTCGTGGTCGGCTCGTCCAGCAACAATGACGATGGATTGTGAATCAGCGCCCGCGCGATGAGCAGGCGTCGCGCCTCGCCCGAAGACAGCTCGTCCGTCCACCGGCTAGCCAGGCGCCATGCATCCAGGCGTTCCATGGCTCTCTTGGCCTTCTCTTCCATTTCGGGCAGCACGCGATGATTCGGCCAGATCCCGATAGATCCGAAAAATCCGGACAGCACCAACTCGCGCCCGGTGATGTCGCGCGTGCACTGCGTCATCAAATCGTTGCTGACGATGCCCAACTGCGAACGCAGCTCGAAGATATTCCAATTCTCGCGGCCCAGGATCCTAAGGCGCGCGCCCTCGCGCCGCAGCGGATAGCACTCCCGCGCAATGGTCTTGATCAGTGTCGATTTCCCGCTTCCGTTCGGACCGAGAATCGCCACATGCTCGCCCGACTCAATCCTAAGCGTCAGGCCGTTCAAGCCCAGGCGCTCGCCGCGGCTGACAAACACATTCTCGAAATCAAGCAGGGGAACAGGCAAAATATAAGTGAGGTTAGCAGCACGCGTGTCCATCACCCCGCAGCAGGCAAAACAACTCGCCCACGCTTGTGGATTTGAGCTTGCCGGAGTCGCGGCCGCATTGCCCTCTGACGACTGGGAGCGATTCGATTCCTGGCGCGCCGCGGGACTCGGCGGCGAAATGAATTATCTGACCGACCGCCGCGGCGATCTCAGGAGCGATCCCCGTCATCTCCTCCCCAGCGCTCGCAGCATTCTCTGCGTTGGCAAGCTGTATAACACGCCGCATCCTCGCACGGCGGAGCTCGATTCGACGGAACTCGATGCCGACCGGCGCGGCTGGATCTCGCGCTATGCCTGGGGCGAAGACTATCACGATGTTCTGCGCCGCGATCTGGCGCGCCTGGTCGGGCGGATCGCGGAAGCTCACGGCGAACCCTTCGAATGGAAAGTCTGCGTAGACACCGCGCCCCTGCTCGAACGATCCTACGCTCGCGCCGCGGGTCTCGGATGGATCGGCAAGAACACCTGTCTCATCAATCAGGGGCAAGGCTCCTGGTTCTTCCTCGGTGAGGTGCTGCTCTCTATACCGCTCGCGCCGGATGCGCCTCCGCCCGATCGCTGCGGCGCCTGCGCGCGTTGCATTGACGCCTGCCCGACGCAGGCGATCGTGCCCAATGGGAACGGCTGGAAACTGGACGCGCGCCGCTGTATCTCCTACCTCACTATCGAAAAACGCGGCGACATCCCGGATGACCTCGCCCATCGATTCGGCAACCTTATATTTGGCTGCGACATCTGTCAGGATGTGTGCCCCTGGAACTCACGGGCCCCCTTCAGCGCGGACCCCGCCTTCGACGCCAAGGAATTCGCCCCCGCCCTCGCGGATCTCGCCGCGCTCAGCGAAGAAGAGTTTCGCGACCGTTTCCGCGGCTCGCCCGTCAAGCGCGCCAAGCATGCCGGTTTATCCCGCAACGTGAACATCGCGATTGCCAACGCCCGGGAGAATTGATGCCCGTGCAAGGCCCGAAACTTCCGCGAGCCCTCTGCTGCATCGCCGCCCTCCTCGCCGGCGCGCTCGCCCTCTTCCCCGCGTCGAATCCGAAGCTCCAGGACCCTCTGCAGGACCCGGGCTTCGTCCATTTCTACAACAACGAATACGATCAGGCATTCGCCATCTTTGAACAAGAGCTGCAGCGGCATCCGAACGATCCGGAATTATACAACCACTTGGCTCAAGCCCTTCTCTACCAGGAGATGTTTCGCGACGGTGCGCTCGAAAGCCAATTAGTGACCGGATCGAATCCCTTCCTGCGCCGGCCCAAAATGGGTATCGGCGCCCAGGATAAGAGCCGCTTCAACGGCTACATTGCCAAGAGCCTCGAACTCACGCAAGAGCGCCTGGCCAAGAACCCCCGCGATCTCCAGGCGCTCTACGCCGAAGGCGTCGCTCACGGATTGCGAGCGAACTATCTCTTCCTGGTTGAAAAGGCATGGCTCGATTCGCTCCACGAAATAGTCGCCGCGCGGAAGGCCGACGAGCAGGCCATTCAGATCGATCACAGCTTCGTCGACGCGCGCCTGATCCTCGGCATCAACGAATACATCGTCGGCTCCCTTTCATGGGGCTGGCGAACCTTCGCCTCGCTCGAAGGGTTCCATCCAGACCGCGAAGATGGCATCCGCCAGCTTCAGGTGGTCGCCCAGGCCGGCATCCTCAATCGCTACGATGCGCAGGCGCTGCTTGCGGCCATCTACCGGCGCGAACGCCAGCCGCGCCGCGCCCTTCCTTTGCTCCAGGACTTGGCGCAGAGGTTTCCGCGCAACTATCTTTTCCGATTCGAAGAGGTCGAAATGTACAGCGACCTCGGCGACAAGCAGAATGCCCTGCGAGTGCTCGCCGAAATTGAAGCCCTGCGCCGCGCTGGATCGCCCGGGTACTCGACGCTCTCCGAAGAAAAGGTCCAATACCTGAAGGCCAATCTGCTGTTCTGGTATGGCGACCTTGGCCCCGCCTTGACCGATTTGAAGCAAGTGACCCAGAAAGCCGACGCCTTGGATTTGAGCACCGCGGTCATGGCTTGGCTGAGGCTTGGTCAAATCTACGATCTCGAAGGCCGCCATCGCGATGCCGTCGAGGCTTATCGCGAGACCATGAAGACCGCGCCGAAATCCGAGGCCGCCGAAGAGGCTAAGGGCTACATCTCGAGCCCCTACCGCCGGAAACGAAATGCCTGAGAGGCAGGGCGCGCCGGGTCAGGCCAGTTCTCAAATCCCGACCGCCTGATCCAGCGGAACCGGCTTTCCTTCAGCCACCGCGCGATCGCAATAACCACGTATCGCTTCCAGGTATTGCGTTACCAGCGGCTCGGTGGCGAATTTCACCGCCACTTCCTCCGTTAGCCGGCGCGCTTCCTCGATCCGGTTCAAAGAGGCCAGATATAGCGCCTTCCCCAGAGCCAATGCTCCTTGCGCCCATCCTTCCACGCGATCGATGAACTGGTCGTATATATTGAGACCTCTGGACACCTCCACGTTCCTCGGGTCGTCGATATCCTGCTCTCGAACCCGTTTCGCGACATCGAACACTACGGAAGAATACTGCACGTTATAAGCGAATAGGAGTATGTTACTAAGTTGTCCCATTGTAAGAATGACCCAGGGATAGAACGGGTACACAAAATCCTGGTGAATGAGGAGTGACCTTCCAGGCTCTAACAGAGGATAAAACCTGCGTCCGACATAGTTCGTGCAGTCCCACGACCACAAAATGTCGATAAATAAAATGGCCACGGGGGCCTCCGGAACCTGCGCCTTCTGTATGTCGCCGGCTTCCAGCCTGACGTAATCCCGGTACGCCGCCACATTCTTCTCGAAAATTGGCTGAAAGCTATCTCCCGCCTGCAGGCCGGATCCCTTCAGATAATGGTCAGCCATCGCCTTCGTCGTTCGAAACAGATCGTAGGACCAGATGCGCCCGCGCCGCTTCTGTTCCGGAACTTTAGATTCGTGCAATCCTTCTGCCAGCGCCACCGTCGAAGCTCCCACATAACAGCCCCCATCCACGATTACAGCTTCTTTCGAGGCGCCGTGCTCCCATATGTTTTTCGCGAAACAACCCAGCGCCTGCCGTTCGAGGTCTGTAATCATGCCGTCCACGTAGGGCATCGTAATCGGCGGATATCTGTCCGGACGAATCGATTGTGACAGCAGTTTATGCCTGCGCGCAAATAGACGCATAAGCGTTCAGCATACCAATCTGGCGCTCTCGGAAGAATCTATAATTGCCGAACGGCCACGGTACTTATTCGCGACAACGTTACAGTTACCGTCCCGGTTTCTTCAAAATAACCGGTGCAACTACTACACTTACTCGAATTCCATAACTGCCATCCAATCCGCCAACTCTTCAACCATCAGCGCAACTTTCGGTACCGGCGCCACTCGCGCCTGTGCAATTTGATCGTTCGACGCCTGCGCTTAATCCCGATCGACCGCAGGCGCCCGCGGCGGGAACCAAGGGTGATCGATCGCGCCGGTTCCTTCAACACTCCCAAACCGCAGCATTGACACTCGCGCGGCCAGGTCGGCATCTAAGCAGTCGTTAGGGCGATCCTGCATGAGACTTATTCGGGCGGATATACACTGTTATATTTAACCGCCATGAACTCTCTGGCCACCACCGAACCACGCAGTGCCAAGTACGCGCTCTACCAGAACCTCTGTGAGCGCCTCCAGGAGCTTCTCGGAGACGAAAAGAACTTTATTGCGAACGCGGCCAACACCTCGGCGCTCCTGTTTCAGAATCTGCCCGACGTCAACTGGGTGGGATTCTATATCGCCGAAGGCCAAAATCTCGTCCTGGGACCTTTTCAAGGCAAGCCTGCCTGCGTGCGCCTCCCATTCGGGAAAGGAGTGTGCGGGACGGCCGCCAAGCAGCGCAAGTCCATCGTAGTGCCCAACGTGAACGAGTTTTCCGGCCATATCTTCTGCGATACGGCCTCGCAATCCGAAATCGTAGTGCCCCTGCTCAATTGGGGCAAAGTGCTGGGCGTCTTGGATGTCGATAGCGCCAGCCTCAACCGTTTCGACGATGAAGACAAAGAAGGCATGGAGTCGATCGTCGCCGTGTTCCTTGCCTCGCAGGTCACCAACGACATGCCGGACCTCAGCGAAGAAGCAGCCGTATCCTAAACGCGAATCCCTCTAAACTGGAATTTGGCAGCCTTCACTTCATCGCCCGGGACAACTGCGTCTTCCAACGGCGGAAGCGTCTGCGAAAAATGCGGCGCACCGCTCGATGAGGCAGTGCTTGTCTGCCCCAGCTGCCGCAGCTTTAAATACGCCCGCGAGCTCGAAGCCGCCGCCCTCCGCGCCCGGCAGCTAACCGCGGCCGGACAGCTCCAAGCCGCGCGGGATCAATGGTTGGCCGCGCTCCGGCTGTTGCCGCCTGGCTCCGCCCAGCACCGGGGCATTCAACGCGAAATAGACAAGCTCAATCGGCGCCTATCCCCTTCCCCCAACTCCTGGACCAAACGGCTGGGCCCCCTCGGAGTGCTGCTCGCCGCGCTCGCAAAGTTCAAGACCGCCGCCTTCCTTCTGCTCGCCAAAGCGAAGTTTCTCATCAGCATCCTGGCCTTCATCGGCGTCTACTGGAGCCTCTTCGGCTGGTGGTTCGCCGTCGGCCTCACCGGCTCCGTGCTGCTGCACGAAATGGGGCACTATCTCATGGTCCGCCGCTTCGGCTTCAACGCCCAACTTCCGATGTTTCTCCCCGGATTCGGCGCTTACGTCAAGTGGAACGGAGCCAACGTCGACCCAGGCATTCGCGCGCAGATCTCGCTCGCCGGGCCGCTCTTCGGGTTTTTCTCCGGACTCATGGCCTACGGCATCTTCCTATCGACCCACCAGACCGTTTGGCTCGCTGTCGCGCAATTCGCCGGCTGGATCAATCTCTTAAACTTGATCCCTGCCTTCATCTTCGATGGCGCTTCGGCGATGTACGCGCTCGGCAAACAGGCTCGCTGGGCCGTTCTGCTTGTCAGCGTCGCGCTCGGGCTCGTTCTGCGCGAATACGTTTTTCTCTTCGTCGGCCTAGGCGCCGCATACCGCATCTGGAAGCGGGATTTCCCCGCCGAACCCAAGGAAGGAATTGCCTACTACTTCATCGCCCTCATCGTGGCGAACGGCTTCCTGAGCTGGTACTGCCTGAATCAGGCGCGGCTCCTGTTTCCACACAGGGGCTTCTAAATTCCATTCGCCCGGCTCGGTCTATTCTTCAGGCAACCGGCCCGACAAGTAGTGACGCTCGGGCTCGCCCCGGTGTCCATTCGACCCCGTTCCCCGCACGATGTGTAACGCCACAGGCTGCCCCGGCCGCAGTCCTGCCTGCAGCGCCTTCACATCGTCCGGCGATGTGACCTGCTGGCGATTGATCGACAGGATCGCGTCTCCTTCCTCTAACCCAATATCGTCGGCGAACGAGCCTGGATCCACCGAAACCACCTTGACGCCCGTTTTCTCTTGAATCGCCAGATCCTTGCGCTCTTTATCGGTCAGGCGCATGATCGTGATGCCGAACTTAGCTTGCGCCAAGCCTTTGGGAGCGGGGGCCGTCAGCGGAGTGTCCTCAGAAATGCGGGGATCATCTTTCCAAACTCGCGCCCGCTCCTCCACCGTCACCTTCAAATCCAGCCGCTTCCCATCGCGGTCAACCGTAAACAGCGCCGTCGAGCCGATCGGCAGGTCGGCCACCTTGTTCACCAGCTCCTCTCCATCCTTCACCGGCCGGTCGTTCATGGCCACAATGATGTCGTCGGCCTTCATGCCCGCCCGATCCGCCGGCCCCGACTTCGAAACCTTCTCTACCAGGACGCCGTGATCCAATCCGAAAGCCTGCAGCGTGTCGGAGTGGCTTCCGTTCGGCGTCCAATTGATCCCGATCGAGCCGCGCACCACTCTTCCCTGCCGAATGATGTCGTTATACACCTTGACAGCCATGTTCGATGGCAGCGCAAACCCGATGCCTTCATACGACCCGCTGCGCGTCGCGATCATCGTGTTCACGCCGATCACTTCGCCTCGAATGTTCAGCAAGGGTCCGCCGCTGTTACCCGGATTGATAGCCGCATCCGTCTGCAGGAAATGTTGAAATTGCCCCGAGCCTACATCGCGGCCCGTCGCGCTCACGATTCCCGCCGTCACAGTGGCTTGGAGCCCAAATGGCGATCCGATCGCAATCGCCCAATCGCCCACCTCCACGCTGTCCGAATTGCCGATCTGCACAGGCTCCAGCGCGTGCTTGGCCTCGATCTTCAACACCGCCACGTCCGTCTCTTTGTCGTAACCCACCACGCGCGCTTTATAGTCGTAATCCTCTCCGTTCAGCCGCACCTTGATCCGGTCCGCCTTTTCGATCACATGATGGTTGGTCAAAATGTAGCCGTTTCGGTCCACGATGAAGCCCGTTCCCGAGCCCTCGCTGCGGAACGTGCGCGGGTCGGGCTTGCCGAAGAACTTCCGAAACATATCGGACGGGTCCTGGTTTTTGGGGTCTTGGCTCGCGCTGTCGTCTTCGTCCGAATCCTCTTCGCGGTTCTTCTGCCCCGGCTTCGGCAGGTAGTCGGATTCGATATACACAACCGAGGGCTCCACGCGCTTGGTGAGCTTGCTGAATTCGTTCGAGACCGGAACCGCCTGCGGAATGGTCAGCGGCGTCGCGTCAGGAGCGATCGCCGACGTCTGGCGGTCGGCTTTGACTCCCGTATTCAGCAGACTGCCGATCACGATTCCCACGCTCAATGTCGACAACACAAGCGTGATGCTCAGCAGCTTCTGCTGCTTCATCTTTTGAAAAAACGGCATGAAAAAACCAGGGCCTTTCGCGGCTAGCTCTAAGTACCAAGTATATAGACTTTTCGCTTCTTCGCGCTCGCGGAAAAGCCTCGCTGCCTGCTGCTATTGCGATGTTAGCTGTTGCGCGCGGGTTTCAATTCCACCGCCAGAATCCCCCCCAGAATCATGGCGCCGCCACAAAGCCCGGCATAAGTGAGCCGTTCGCCTCCCAACACGACCGCCGCCGCCAGCGCAAATACCGGCTCCAGGGCAAATATCAGCGCTGTTCTGGTCGCCGTCGTGTACTTCTGGCCCCAGGTTTGCAACGCAAACGCCACCGCGGTCGCCAATACCGCGGTCAGAACAATCGCGAACAGAACCGCTCCGCTCCAGACCGCCTTCGGTGGATCGAAGGGCAGAGACAGAAAAGATAGCAACGCCGTACAGGCAATCTGTCCCAACGCCACCGCCTCAAACCGCTCGCGTTGTGAGTAATGCCCGAGCACGAGTAAATGCAGGGAATAGGCAACCGCGCATCCAATCGTCAAGAGATCCCCGCGATTCATGTGGAATCCCCCGCGAAGCGAAGGCATGGTCAGCAGCCCGATTCCGGCTGTCGCGATCAAAATGCCTCCTACCTCCACCAGGCGCGGCCGCCTGCGGAAGAACAAGGCGCCGAACAACGGCACCAGAACGATGTAGAACCCGGTCAGAAATCCCGACTTGCCCGCCGTCGTGTACCTCAATCCAAATGTCTGCAGCGTATAGCCAAGCCAAAGAAAGACTCCCGCCGTCAGTCCCCCCCTCAACCCTCCCCGAACTGCCCGCGAGCCGGCCGCGCGCAGCGACGGCCAGAACATCGCCAGCAGGCACAGGCTCGCGAGGCTGAAGCGCAGCGCCAGGAAATACATCGTCGAAATTTCGAAGAGCGCTCGCTTGACTATCACAAAGGTGATGCCCCATATCAGAGCCACGGCCGCGAGCGCCGCGTCGGCGCGCCACCTGGCAGGAGGACGCTTGTGGACGATTTCAGCCGCGATGCCGCTCACGCGTTCGCGGCCGCCGAATCGACATCGTGATCGGTGAGCGCCGCAAGCAGCAACAGAATTCGCCGCAGCCCGATCTCCCGCTGCTCAGAGTGGTACCACTCCTGGTTCGTGTGCGCGCCTCCGCCCTGGCCGCCCGCTCCGATCGAAATCGCCGGAAGGCCCAGCGAAAGCGGCACGTTGGCGTCCGTCGAGGCGCAATCCGGGCGGGATCGAATATTCAAATAGGAATCGATCGCTTGAATGGCTCGCAGTAAAGGCGCGTCTACCGGCAATTTGCCGCCGGGCCGCGATCCCAGTTCCTTGATCTTCGCCGTTAAGCGCGAGCCGCGCGTGTTCCGGTTCTCGCGTTCCAGCCCTCGCTCCACCGCTCCGGTAAGCAGGCCCGCCAGCTCGTCCAGAACTTCGGATTCGTCGGACCGCACGTCCAGCTTCGCCCGCGCGCTGGAGGGAATGGAGTTGATGCTCGCGCCGCCTTCGATAATTCCAAAATTATAGGAACATCGCGCCCGCCGGTGCGCCGCCACGCAGCTTTCCGCCTTCTCGATAAAAGAACTCACCGCGTCGCTAACCGCATGCACCGGATTCGGCGTCCCGTAATCGTTCCAGCTGTGGCCGCCCGGCCCCGAAAAGCTCACATCGAAACGTCGGCTGGCAAGCGCCTGCGCCGTAATGTGTTCCAGAGACGGGCCATCCAGAACCACGAACGCCTGAATGCGGCCCAGTTGCGGCCCTGGGCGACAAAGATACCGCATCCCGCTCAGGTTGCCTTCGCCCTCCTCGCCGACATTCGCCACCAGCAACAGGGACGCAGCGAGCGATTCCAACTCCGGCGTCTCCCGCAAAACTCTCGCCAGCGCCATCAGAGCCGCCAAACCAGATCCGTTGTCGGAAGATCCCGGCCCAAACATCCGTCCGTCGGGCGCAAAGTACACATCCTGCGGCCGCGCCGGTGCAATCACCGTATCTAAGTGAGCCGACAGTACAATGCCGGGCTCGGCGTCCTCATCCGCCCGCCAGGACGCAAGAACGTTACCCGCCCGATCCAATCTGGCGTTCCAGCCAAGCCTCTCGAATTGCTCGCGCAGCCATTCGGCGCGCTGCTGTTCAAAAAACGTAGGCGCCGGAATCCGGCATATCTGCAACTGCTGCTCATTGATCCACGAGCGCTCGCGGGCAAACCACCTCTGCGCGTTCAGCAGCGCTGTCCGTTCGGCCAATTGCGCAATCCGGCGCGCCCCCGGCTCGGCGCGCGCGCCAGTCGGCAGCGTTTTGGGTTCAGTGGCCAGGATAACCCCCAATGTCTGTAGTTTACTGAAGGCCCGCCCCGCCCCAAATCGCCGTCGGCGAGCAAGTGTCTATTCGTAAGCGCTTCAGCGGGTTATACTGATTGTCGGTCCCCGTATGAACACGTATGTAAAGTTCGGGATACTAGTGATCCTGATTCTCGGATCTCTCGTCTGGCTGGCTGTCGGTGGTGTGAAAGACACCAAGACCTATTACAAGACCATCCCTGAGCTTCAGAAGATGGGCAGGACGGCAGAGGGTCAACGCTTGCGCGTCGGCGGCGACGTGCAACCGGGTTCCATCGTTAAGAATGGCTCGCAAGTCACTTTCATCCTGCATCAAGGCGCGCAAACATTGAACGTGATGTATTCTGGCAGCGATCCGCTCCCCGATACCTTCCGCGACAATGCGCAAGCCCTGGCCGACGGGCGGCTTGGGCCCGACGGCGTCTTTGATGCCAATAAGATCCAGGCTAAGTGCGCGTCCAAATACGAAGCGAAACCTGCCCAGCGGGGGCTTTCCCATGAAACTCCTGCTCCCACCAAGGTTAGTAGCTCAATTGCACGCCCCGCCCATGGGCGCGCGTGAACTCTGAAAGAAAGCGCTTACCGTTACTGTTATGGAAAACATCGGCGCCTTAGCGGTTCTGTTGGCATTCTGCCTCACGATTTTCGCCGTCGTGGCTGGAATCGCGGGTAAGTACGGCCGTCGCCCCTTCCTCATCGTCAGCGCCGAACGAGCGGTCTATGCCATCTGGGGCCTGCTAACCGCCGCCGCTGCTATCCTTGTGTCTTCCTTAATAAGTGGCGATTACCGCCTTGCCTATGTTGCCACCCACAGTAACAAGGCGATGTCTACTGTTTATAAGTTCACTGCCTGGTGGGGCGGCCAGGAAGGCTCGCTCTTACTCTGGAGCTGGTTACTTGCCACTTATTCGGCCATCGTTGTTTATACCAACCGCCGCAAATTCCGCGACATGATGCCCATCGTCATCGCAATCATGATGGCGACGCTCGGCTTTTTCGTCGGCATGATCACCTTCGTCGCAAGCCCGTTCCAGGTGTTGATGGTCGGCCGCGGCATCATTAATGTCGGCGACGGCAACGGCCTCAGCCCGCTTCTGCAGTGGTGGACCATGGCCATCCACCCGCCTTTTCTCTATCTCGGCTACGTCGGTTTTACCGTGCCGTTCGCGTTCGCCATGGCTTCGCTGATTACCAAGCAGCCGGGCGAAGCGTGGATTCACACCACTCGCCGCTGGGCGATCCTCACCTGGCTCTTCCAAAGCACTGGCATTCTGCTCGGCATGGGCTGGGCGTACACCGTTCTCGGTTGGGGAGGTTATTGGGGTTGGGACCCGGTCGAAAACGCTTCGCTCATGCCCTGGATCACGGCTACCGCCTTCCTGCACTCCGTCATGATGCAGGAGAAAAAAGGAATGATGAAGGTGTGGAACATGGTGCTGGTCTCCGCCACCTTCCTGCTGAGCATTCTCGGCACCACCTTGACGCGCACCGGCCTCGTCGCTTCCGTTCATGCTTTCGCGCAGTCTCCGGTCAAGCCCTATTTCACTACTTTTGTCATCGCCGCTACCGTCCTCACTGCCTTCGCCATCCTCAAGCGCCTTCCCTACCTGCGCAGCGAGGTCAAACTCGAAAGCGTCGTCTCGCGAGAATCCAGTTTCCTGTTCAACAACCTGATTCTCCTCGCAAGCTGCTTCGCGGTGTTATGGGGTACGCTCTTCCCCGTCATCATGGAGGCGCTCAGTGGCGAGAAGGAAACCATCGACGCGCCTTATTACAACCGCGTCAACGTGCCGATCGCCCTGTTCCTGCTGTTTCTCACCGGCGTCGGTCCCCTCATCGCCTGGCGGAAGAGTTCCTTGTCGAGTCTGCGAAAGGCATTCCTCCTCCCCTCCATTTGCGGAGTCGCCGTCATTGCCGCGCTTCTCGCCTCCGGAATCTATCAGATCGGCGCGCTCCTCTCTTTTGGCCTCTGCGCCTTCGTCGCATCCAGCATCCTCGCCGAATTCTGGAAAGGTTCGCGCGCTATCCAGGCTAAGGAGCATCTCGCCTTGCCTCGCGCCGCCTTCGAGTTGACCTGGCGCAACACTCGGCGCTACGGCGGCTATCTCGTCCATATGGGCATCGTTTCCATGTTCATCGGCTTTACCGGTAGCGCCTTCAATCTTCACGAAACTCACAATCTCGGGCTCGAACAAAGCATCCGCTTCGGCCGCTACGACCTGAAACTGCTAAGCGTGAATAACGGCGATAACGGGAACTACGAATTCAGCCATGCCGTGCTTGCTGTATCTCGAAACGGGCAACAGATCGATCAGCTCGAACCCGAAGTCCGCTTCTATAAATCGAGCCAGCAGCAGAGCTCGGTCGTAGGAATCCGGCGGCGCCTGAATGAAGATCTATATGTAAATTACTCGGGCGTTCTGCCCGACAACAGCAAAGCTATCTTTCAGATGTATGTCTTTCCGCTGGTCTCCTGGATCTGGATCGGCTATTGGGTTCTGCTGTTCGGCACCGTCATTTGTCTGATACCCGGTAAAGTGCGCCTGCAATATGCGCGCACGGAGGTAATTGGTATTGCGAGCTTACCCGCAACGGTTGAATCTTAAGCTTCTGGCCGCGTTCTTCTTGGCCATTGCGGCCTTGGTCGCCCAAGATCCCACGTCTTACCTGACGAAAGATGTGCTGCGCGTCGGAGATCGCCTCGCCTGCCGCTGCGGAACCTGCCGCAACACCGTCGCCAACTGCCCCATGATGCGCTGCGATTCCGCCTTTCCCATGCGGCAGCGCATCTTTCGCATGAAGCAGGCTGGAATGAGCGACGAAGCGGTCGTTTCCCGCATCGTTCGAGAAGAAGGCATAGTCGCGCTGGCCGCCCCTCCGGCCTCCGGCTTCGGCGGCCTGATTACCTGGATCATGCCCGGCCTCGCGCTGCTCGTCGGGTTCTTTATTTACTCCTCTTACGTACGGCGCAATCGCAAACAGCCGGAGCCGCTCTCCTCATTCGATCGCGCCGTCATCGAACGCTTCCAGCATCAGATTGATGGCGAAATCGAGGATTCGCCTACTCGCGGCGCCCCAAGATGATCCTGTTTCTCGCCGCCGTTATCGTACTTGGCGCGCTGGCATTTACATTCTTTATTCGCCCCCAAGACGTGCGCGAGCCTCTGCCGGTCTCTCCCATCCAACATTTGGAAGACCGCAAGCGCGCGATTTACGATAACCTCCGCGATCTTCAATTTGAATTTCGGCTGGGTAAATTATCGGACGAAGATTATCAGCAAACCAAGCTGGTGCTGCAAAAAGAGCTGGCCGGCGTGCTCGCCGATATCGAAGAGACGCTGAAAAAGCTGGGCCTGCCATCCACCCAGCCCGTGCCTTCCAAGGCCGACGTCCGAACCCCTGCGCGTTCAAAGTCAAACGCCGCCGCCATCTGCCCGCACTGTGGAGCAAGCTTCGCGCGGACGCTCAAGTTCTGCGGCGAATGCGGAAAGCCGATGCATGAAGAAGTTCGTTCCTAGCGCTGTTTTTGGCCTTCTCGGCGCGCTTAACCTGTGGGGCGCCATCGATGGCGTGGTGACGAATCGCACTACTGGGAAGCCCGCCGCCGGCGTCAACATTGCACTGTTAAAGCCCGGCGCGCAAGGAATGCAAACTCTAGGCGCTACCGTCAGTGATTCGACAGGCCACTTCGTGTTTGAAAACGATCAGCCGGGCGGAGGCCCGCAGCTGTTGCAGGCCAGTTACAAAGGCGTCACTTACAACAAGCTGCTCACTCCCAATATTTCTACTTCTAATGTGGATCTCGATATCTACGAAGTAACCAAGTCCCCGGCTGGCGCGAAGATAATCGAGCAGATGCTCGTTCTTGAACCCTCGTCCAGCCAGTTGACGGCCGAAGAGACCGTAGTTATCCGAAACGACACAACCACCACTTACAATAACGAAGCGCTAGGAGCGCTGCTTTTCTATCTGCCTCCCGCCGCGAACGGGCAAGTGAAGGTAAGCGCGCAAGGGCCTCAGGGAATGCCGCTGCCGCGAGCCGCTGAGAAAACAGATAAGGACGATGTCTTTAAGGTCAATTTCCCGATCAAGCCCGGCGAAACGCAAATTCAAGTGGCCTATGTTCTGCCTGTTGGATCGCCGCTCACCTTCCGCGGGCGAATGGTCTCCATCCAAGGCATGCCCACTTCGCCTTTGCGCCTGGTCGTTCCGCCCGGCGTCATTCTCGCCGGTAGCGACGTCGAACGTATCGCCACCGAACCGCGCACGCAAGCCACCATATACGGGATAAAGACAGCCGCCGGCTTCTCCGTTGAAGTGGCCGGCCGCGGCTCTCTGCGCGGCGACGATCAGGCCTCCGCGGCCGATGGAAACGAGAGCCCCAGCATCACGCAAGGCCAGCCCCGGATCTATCGTCATCTGCCATGGCTGCTCGCGCTCGCCCTCTCGATTCTAGCCGCCGGATTCGCCATTCTTTTCCGCAGTTCTCCCGTGCGATCGCCCTACCAGAAGTAGATCCCAACACTCCGCCATGCCCCAAGCCATCGAGCTCGATCGATTATGGAAGTTCTATGGCGACTACCCGGCCTTGCGCGACCTGAGCCTTAACATCGCCCAAGGCGCCTGTTGCGCTCTTCTCGGCCGCAACGGCGCGGGAAAGACCACGCTGCTGCGCATCCTAGCCGGGCTCTCGCCCTTCCAGCGCGGGACCGTGCGCGTCTGCGGCGAGTCGCCCCGCAGCGAAAAGGCCCGCCGGCTGAACGGTTTTCTCGGTCACGGCATCGGCGTCTATGAAGATCTATCCGGCCTTGAGAATCTGACTTTCTTCGCGCGTGTCGCCGGCATTGAGCGGCCGGCCTCGGCCTCAGCTCATTGGCTGGAGCGCGTCGGCCTCGCCCGCGCCGCCTCCATGCCCGTCCGTCAGTTCTCACGCGGCATGCGCCAGCGTCTCGCACTGGCGCGCGCCTTTCTCCACGCCCCCAGCGTCCTGCTGCTCGATGAACCCTTCACCGCGCTCGACGACCGTGCCATCGCTATGCTAACCGAGCTGTTGACCGAGGCCCGCCGGCGCGGCGCCACCCTGGTCCTTTCCACGCATCAACTACGAGAAGCGCTCGCAATCGCCTCCCATGTCGCTCTCATCGAAAACGGCCGATTGTGTTATGCGGGCGAGCGCACCGGCGACATGCTCGAAGACCCTGCCCTGCTGTACCGCCTTTACACGAAACTGGGCGCGGCGTGAAATCGCTGGCCCAAGCGCTTTCGGTCGCCAGGAAAGACTTGGCCATCGAACTGCGTACCAAGGAATCCATCAACGCGGCCGGCGCATTCGCGGTCGTGATCCTGCTTCTGTTCAGCTTCGCTTTCGATCCCGGCGCCGACGCCACGCGCGAAATCGGCGGCGGATTACTCTGGCTCGTCTTCGCCTTCGCCGGCGCCCTCATCTTCAATCGCGGATTCGCCCGCGAGTTGCCGAACGATTGTCTCGATACGCTGCTCTCTTCCGCTGTCTCCGGCGCCAGCCTCCTGCTCGGGAAAAGCTTCGCCAATCTCCTGATGCTTCTCGCCGTGGAGTTCCTCTCTCTATTCGTCTTCGGCATCTTCTATGACGTCCGCTGGTGGCTGCGCCCGCTCGAGTTGGCGGCGCTTTGCGTTCTCGCCACCTGGGGCATCTCTGTAATCGGCGCCGTGTTCGGCGCCCTAACCGTCAATCTGCGGCTGCGCGAGCTCATGCTGCCCGTCATCATCTACCCGCTCCTGATCCCGCTCCTGATCGCCGCCATCGAAATCACCAACGCTTTGTTTTCCAATCGCCCCCTGGGCTCCTACGAACTGCTATGGGGCCGCGTGCTGCTTGTCTTCGACATCGTCTTTACTGCGCTCGCGATGGCTCTCGCCGAAACCATCCTGGTCAACTAGCGAGAGCCCGCCGTGCCAGGAATCAACGGACTAGGCGAAAATAGAATATTCGTATGCGAGACAAGTTTGTCGTCGCCTTGGCCGTTGCCGCCGGCGTGCTATTGGCCTTCAATCTCTACCGTATTTTTCTTGTGTTGCCCGACGAAGCCTTGCAGGGCGCCATCTACCGCATCATCTTTTTCCACGTGCCCGCGGCTATCACCGGAATGATCGGCTATTTCGCCGCGCTGCTTCTGAGCCTCGCCTATCTCAGCTTCGGCAACTTCCGCTACGACTCGCTGGCCGCCTCGGTCGTCGAGGTGTCGGTGGTCTTCTCGGTCGTCAACATCGTCACCGGCAGCATCTGGGCGCGCGTCATCTGGGGCATCTGGTGGACCTGGGATTACCGGCTCACATCGGCCCTCGTCTGCGTCCTGATTTTTAGCGGCTATCTCATGTTGCGGCGCGCCATCGACGAGCCCACCCAGCGCGCGCGCCTGTCGGCGGCCCTGTGTGTCTTCGGCTGTATCGACGTCGTGATTGTTTGGAAATCCATCGAGTGGTTTCGCACCCAGCATCCAGGCCCGGTCCTCAGTATCAGAACCGGCGGCGGTCGCATCGACCCCGCCATGGAACAGATGCTCTATCTCAATTTCGCCGCCATTCTCATGATCGCCATCGCACTGGTGTTGATTCGAACCCGGCAGGAAGCAACCGCGCGCGAAATCGATTCGCTTCGCCGTATCGCCAACGCCGCCTAAGGAAAATCTATGGACGCACGCAATTTCACATTTATGTTTTACGGCTTCCTGGCCGCCTGGCTGATCGTGCTGCTTTACGTCATCAGCTTGGCCCGCCGAGGGGCGCGTCTGAACCGAGAGCTCGAACAGGTCAAGCAGCTTATAGGGGCAGACCGGGCCTCCGAGCCGGCCCGCCTCGAAGATCGCTCCCGTTAGCCCATCGGCGCGGAGTTGGCCGAACCACCGTTCAGCATCACGCCGCGGGCCTGACGATCTCGGCCGGCTGCGTCCGCAACGGCAGAGTGACGGAGAAAACGCTCCCGGTCCCCGGCTGGCTTTCGAGCGAGACCTGGCCTCCCATCGCCTTCGCTAAGTTGCGCACCAGCGACAACCCGAGCCCCGCTCCTCCAACGCTCCGCGTGTTCGAATCGTCCGCCTGGGTGAAAGGTTCGAAAATAGCGAGCTGTTTGTCCGGCGCTATGCCTACGCCCGTATCGCGCACCGCGATCGCCACGGTCTGATTCGCCTGGGCCGGAGTCCGCGCCGAAACCGTGACCGCGATCTCCCCGCGCGATGTAAATCGCAGCGCGTTGCTCAGCAGGCCCGAGAGAATTTGACGAATCCATCGCGGCTCGCCCCAGAACCTCTCGGCGACATCCGGCGAAACCTCGCAGCGCATCCGGATGCGTTTCTCGCTCGCGAACGGCGCGCCCCAGCTCACCTCCTCGCGCAACACTTTTCTGAGATCGAACTCTTCGCTCGAAGTGATGGCCTGCCCCGCTTCCGTTCTCGAAAACTCCAGAATGTGATCGATCAACCCCAGAAGCATCTTCGCCGAGCTGTTTGCCAACTCCAGATATTCCTTCTGCTCGCCCGACAAAGGCGTCTCATTCAGCAGTTGCGTCATCCCCAGCACCCCGTTCAGCGGCGTGCGCAGCTCATGACTCATATTGGCGAGAAATTGCGTCTTCGCCAAGCTTGCCGATTCGGCCGAATACTTCGCCAATCGCAGCTCGTCTTCGGTGTGCTTCAGCGCCTCGATGCCGAGCAGCATGCCCTGAATCTCCGGCGGCCCGCCATCCCGGAATTCGAGCAAGGTCGCGCTCAGCAATACCCACACCAGCGACCCATCGGTCCGGATGAGCTTCATCTCGCGCGGCGGAAACTGCTTCTGTGTTACAAGAAGCTCGACATACGTCCGGGCCATCTCTTCGGAAAGATGCACCGTGCGAACTTTTTTCCCGATCACGTCCTCGCGGCGCTCGTAGCCGAGCAGGTCCACGCAGGTCTGGTTCATGTCCACCACGGTTCCATCCAGCCGCGCGATATAGATCCCGGCCACGCTGCGTTCGAACAGGACGCGGTAGCGTTCTTCGGTCGAATATAGCCGCGAAGATTGCGCCGAGAATCGCTCGCCGGCCAGCGATGTCAATACCGTGATCGCAAGCAGCAATAAGGTTCCGGTCGCGATCGCCACGCCGCCCACCCATGAGATATTGGCCGTGCCCGCCAGGATCAGAGGACGATCCGACCGCGAAAAGTGGGCCGCCGCCATCCCGGTATAGTGCATGGAGCTGATCGCCAGGCCCAACAGAACTCCGGCCGCGATCTTGCGAAGGCCGATCAATTTCGAACGCATTCGCAGCGCCGTCAATGCGATGCCTGAAACGATTATGGCGATCGCGACCGAAAGCGCCACCACCCGCCAGTCGTAGCTGCACGTGCAGGTCATCCGCATGGCCGCCATGCCGATGTAATGCATGCCGGCGATGCCCGAGCCCATGGCGATCGCGCCGCAACTCAGTTGCAGGCGGCTCAGGCTCTCCTGGCTGACGAAGACCAATGCAATTGCCGAAGCCCCAATCGCCGCGATCATGGAGGCGAGCACCAGGCCGATGTCGTACCGAATTGCCACCGGCAGCTCGAACGCGAGCATGCCGACATAGTGCATGGACCAGATCGCCAGGCCCATCGCACATGCCCCGCCGGCAATCCACGCGCCTTTCCACCCCCCTTTGGCCGCCGTCACGCGCTCGGCCAATCCCACCGCCGCGTATGCCGCAAAGATCGCGATGAATATGGAAAGCGCAACCAGACGGTAATCGTAATGGGCTGCTAACATCTGCCAGGCGCCTCTCTTCCGCGTATCGGCAAGATACGGACCGAAGTTGAGTTCTCGGCGCCCCGTCTAAATTGGAAGAACGATAGGTCCTCGATAAGAAATCCCCGAATTCTGCTAAATTGAATGCGGGTTCAACTTTGATGGCGTTTCAGCCGGACATCCTCATTACCACCCCGGACGGCCGCGTGATGGTCATTGAAGCCAAAGTCGTCATGACTGACCTTCCACATACCGAACAGGCGCTCAAACAGTACATGGTCGGCATGCAGTACCCGTTTGGCTTGTTAATCACACCGGAAAAAGGCTGGGTCTATCGAGATCTTTATTCCAGCCTCTCGCCCGAGGCGCTTCACTCGATCCAGTCCAGGTGTAAACCCGTCGATGGCCCCGGAATCCATCGGTACATTCGGTGGGCAGAAGAAAACGGCCAATTGGATAAGCGCCAGGCCGAAGATGCACATCAGCTCGCTCACAAGTACATACAGAGCATCAGCAAGGAGTTGTCCGCTATTCCGTCTGTCCTCAAGGAAGTAGCCGCGCTCATGCGTTCGGATGTTTGCTTTTGACGACGAAATGCTGGATTAGGCCAATCGGTTAGCGTTAACTAAAGTTGCGCAAAAGCCTTTGACCATGCCATTCTGGCTGGCGTACTAGTCTCCTCTTCCAGGCTCTGGAATCGGGGCGGGCGCGGGATCTCCTTTGCTGAGATCGACAGCGATATGCAGCCGTGGGGCTAAAAAGGAGCGTACAAGGAAGATTTGCGAAAGCTATACGACCATGCTCACGTTTGGGTCTACAGTGATTTCACGTTGCAATTTCCTCCACGCCGCCGCGGATTTAAATAATGGTTCGCAGAACGCGCGGTCCGCGGCCCCGAGTAGAACTCCGCCCCGCCGGCCCGAGACTTGGTAAGTTGTGGTTAGCAAAGCGCAGTGACTCATATCATTTCCGGACAGGAATACCGCGTCGCAGCGGTGGCCGCCAACAATCACCTTGTCTTAGAGGGTTCGAAACCTCTTCGGGGCGGGGCCTACATGGGAATTCACCCCGGTTCACACGCGTGAGGCCGTTTCTAACATCGGCGTCAACGCACTTTTCAGGCACTACCCCCACCCCCGGTAGTGCGCTAAATCTGTGTGGCTGTCTTGGTGGCGGCCTCGACAGTGCGGGCCGCCCAGTGTCACAGTTTTCCGCCGGTTAGATTCACGATTACGCGGTCAAGCTCTGCCTCGGTCCAGCGGTCGATCTCATCGGAAGTGAGATGGGGCGATGCATTCGTGAGGATGTTGCCTTGTTTGTCCTTGATGTTAAAGCGAACAAATTCACCCGCGTCGTCATCGAACTGCACTGTACATTCTTTGCATCTGTTCGTTACGGCTCGGACGATTCTCGCGCGACGGTCGATCACTGAGCGGGCGATCTTTCTTTTAACAATTTCGAGCCAATCGCTCAAATCCTGAAAGCTCTCTCTGCTCAGATTCAACGGCCACTGAATGGTCACCGGTCCCTCCCGCAGCGAGAACACGTCCTGGCTGATGAGTGTTGCGGGCTTGGAGATACCACCGAACATCTCTTGAGCTTCGGCTATCGTGCGCGGACGGGGAGGGGTACGCGCTGCCTGAACCGAAGGCGGGGGCGCGTCTACCTTGCTTAACTCTTCCATCGGTAGTCCCGTGTTACTTCCTTCCACAAATGCCCACTTCTGATCCTCGGAGATTTCACGAATCCGTTTGGGGACGGGAAACTGAAGAGTCCCTTGGGATTCCCATTGGACGTAGTCTCCAACCCCCAGTGACACCTCCTCATCATCGTGGACGTCGTCGCGGACTGCGTTATCGTTTTCCTCACCCGATAGCTTATCAGATTCCCCGAGTTTTGCAAAGTTAATCGTCGCTTTGTACTCCCGAATAAAATCCTGGACCGAGTTCTCGTTGAACCTCCAATCGAAGACAAGTTCGTGCGCCAGATTGCTGCCAGACGGTAAATTGGTGCCGTACTTAGACCATAGCATCTGATGGAGTTTGGGCATTAGAGCGGCTCTCTTGATAGCAGCGTCCCGCTCGGGAGAGGGGTCCCTTTTGTCGAGCACGATTCGTAAAGCCAATTCTGACAATTGCAATCGCCGGTCCGCACCCTCCGCCTCAATCAGCAAGCCAAAGCTTTTCATTGCCGCAACCGTCAACAGCCCCGTGCTGCTTTTCTCAGTCGTTCCCCAGTGCTGAGCTGCGATCCGAAGGGGAGCCGAATTTCGGCGCTCCTTGTCGTAAAAAGTCTCCGCTCGCTTCAGCGCGGTGCCAAGGTCGATAGATGGATAGCCGGGGCTTCTTAGTTTTCTGCTCTTTGCGGGTTCAACATGTGCGGTATCGCTCATGCTCAAGGTGCCTCCGTATTAACTGTAAGACCGCTATCGGTCCATGTCAACAAGAATAATTCGATAGGCTATCGTTTTTATCTTTACATCGACCCGATATGCTATTAGAATTTGATTGTGGCGATTGAGAATCGGCTGCTAAAAAGCAGAAGGCCCAGAAGCGCTCAACCCGCCCTGGGCCTTATCTCAATCCGAATGGGGGTGATCGGTGTATGCCGCCGCCACCAATATAGCCACTTAAGCAAAACCCCGGCTCGGGTTGCCGCCCTTGCCGGGGCTAGAACTACACAGCCGAAGCCGCGTAGGTCCGACAACCTCATTATCCGGCTTTTGGCTGTGGATCGCAAGGAGATCCACAGTGACATGCCACAACTGCCGAACCGAATGCAAACGCCACGGACGCGATCGCAAAGGCAATCAGAGATTTCAATGCCGCCAGTGCTCCAAGACGTTCCTGGAGCCGCGAGAAAAGCCGCTGGACAACATGTATCTGCCGATGGATAAGGCAGAGCAAATCCTGAAACTGTTGCTCGAAGGGAACAGCATTTCGAGTGTCGAGCGCTTGACCGAGATTCATCACACGACAATCCTCAAGCTCCTGGTGCTGGTCGGTGAACGCTGTGAGCGCTTTCTTTCGGAGAAGATTCGCAACATACGCGTGAAGGATGTAGAGGCCGATGAGCTTTGGTGCTTCGTCCAAAAGAAGGAAGGCCACAAGCGGGCCGATGAAGCGGGAGTTGAAACCATCGGCGATGCGTACACCTTCGTCGGAATCGAGCGCAATACAAAGCTTGTTCTGGCGTGGCATCTGGGACGGCGGACAAGAGTTCACACCATGCTGTTCATGCAAAAGCTTAGGAACGCGGTAAATCCGCAACATTGGTTTCAACTCACCGCTGATGGATTTCCGCCCTACGTTCCCGCCGTGGCATATTACTTCGCAAACATCGACTTCGCGCAGCTCATCAAGGTCTATCGCGCTTCGTCCGACTCCGAACAGCGCTATTCGCCGGGAGAGGTTGCGGAGTGCATACCAACACCCGTATTCGGAAATCCGCGCCCAGAGAAGATCTGCACATCACACGTGGAGAGAGCCAACCTGAGTATGCGGATGCACATGCGACGGTTCACTAGACTGACGAACGGCTTTTCAAAGAAATGGGCGAATTTGAACGCCATGCTTGCACTGTACTTCGCTTGGTACAACTTTGTCAGAGTGCATCGGACGTTGCGCGTTACTCCCGCGATGGCGGCAGGCGTTTCGGATCATGTCGGGGAAATTTCGGAGCTTCTTGCGTAGCGGCTGGCGTGATTAGCGGACGTTGTAGCCACGGATGAATATGCTCAATTACCCGGTCAATGCGATATTCTGACTTGAAATTGCCGCCGGCATCGACCGTCTGGATAGTGGTCAATTCTACACGTAAGACGTCGCCCTTATAAAATCCCTCCTGCCCGCTGTCCAGCTTGTTTTTGAAACCCGAGTCTTTGATGCTCGCATTAAACTTTGCGTTCCCGTCTGAAAACCCCCACTTGCCGTCCTCAAAGTTGGCCCTCGTTACCCTGAGTAGGACCGGACGGGTGTTGCTTGTTGCCGTCAAGCTTTCGACCGCGTGCTTATGGGTCTCAGTTCCAAGGATCGAGGAAGGAAGATCGCCCTTTGCCACCTGCTCAAGTACGTTCCTGCCGCGCCTTACTTCGAGTGAATCAATTCCGGGTCGAGCTACTGGCTTGACGGTTTTATCAAGAGAAGACCGGATTGCTTCTTTGCTGTAAAGTGCCGCCGTCTGCACATCGACGTTGATTTGACCGTCTCCTAGTTGAATGATCGTGATGTGCTTCGAGGGGTCCTGAATAACTTCTTTTGGCTGCGCTCCCTTTAACTGCTTGTACAGGCTAAGTAGGCCTTTAACCGCCCCGACTGCGCCAGCGGAAGCAACTCCCGTGCCGAAAATGAATTCGAGAATCTGCTTGGCGTTAGCCAACTGGCCAGAGAAGAGGTCCTTCGCTTGCGCGATCAGGTTTTGATCTAAGAGCAAGAGAACTTCAAATGATCCACGCCTAAAATCAGACTTGACCTGGACGGACACCTCGGCCTTGTCGTGGTTCAATTCGTGATTGACCTCTCGGACCAAGTCGCCAATCGCTAGAAGCGCTGGGGCAAGTTCGTATACATCCATCAGCCCGCGACGAACAGCCTCCCCGTCATAGGCGAGTTGAAATTGTGCCCGACTCATTCCAGAATGAATCTTACCGAATTACAGCCACACAGATTTAGCGCACTACCCCCACCCCCGGTAGTGCGCTAAATGTTGGTTGAGGCCGGAAGCGGTGGCATCAACCGCCTGAAGATACGTGTGCCGATACGATGCCCGAGGCAAGCAATTGTTGAACAGTTCGCCTCACGTATGGTGAGGGTAGCGGTTGGCTACTTTCATTCGGAAACTCAAAGTCAAAGGCGCAATTTATGAACGTAACGTTGATAAGCACCATGGGACCACTAAACACTATCCGAGAGTTTCTGATGGCGAGATTCTCCAGCCTCCCGTTTTTCAGAATCAGCACGCGACCGTCAAGGGGCATACCGCCGCCACTTATGTACACGTCGTCCATTTTCGTAACGTACGGACTATTTCTGGGTGGAACGTCAGGAGAGAGTCCGGCTGATGCGAATTGAATGAACTGTAGAACCGTTGGCCAGTAATCAGGCGCGTTTTCGTTTACCTGTCTCAGCTTGACTGCTACCGCCTCGACGGCGGTTTCGGTCGGCCTTACTTCTGAAGGGGGCTGCTCTGCTACTTTTCGAAGAGCAGGCAGATTCTTGGCTAATTCCGTCACGTTCAACATGCCGAGTTCTCCAAGCACCTTCTTCGGCATTTGGGAGGCCTGTATCGTGCGCAGGGTAGACTCGATGGCTGTTAAGCGGTCGTCAGTATGGGTACGGAACTCAGCCTCCTCTTTGACATGACTAAATGATTGATACAGCGCGCCCATGGTGATAGCGATACAGGCGACTATTAACGCGCAAATTGCGACTGGGGAGCCGAACCTGAGTATAAGGCCGCGTGCCTTATCCCAACCGGTGGGCTTGAATTGGTCAACAGCATCCCGTATCTTCTGTTTGATAATTGGGTAACAACTTACTTGAGAACTCCACGCCTCCGTGCGACTGAGTGCGCGCGAAAACGGCGAGCAGAGACTTCAGGATTGATTTTTTAAAGCTAGGCCCACAAACGCTTGGAACATGTTGTTCAAAGCCGCTAGGTTCAGTTGAACAGCGGCAAGTGCACGGGCTATCTCGTCTAGCTTGGTGCCGTGCATTCCAACGGGAGCGGGATCATGAGGCTCGAAATCCGGTCTGCGACTGTACGGCTTCAGGGTGTCAACCATCTTCCCGATTTCTTGGTTGATCCCTCGTGTTGAGATCAAAATGTTATCAAATGCGATTTCCGTATCAGAAGCATCGGCCATATCGAGAGCACTATAGCACGCAAAAGACACCTAGTGGTCGTTGCCGATACTCACTTGTCATCACGCCTTGTCGCTCTAGCACGCTTCCACTTCTTTTCTTCCTTCACGATCTGCTCGTGCGGAACAGCGATCACCGCGCGAAACAGCTTGTCGAACCGCTCGAACTGATCGGGGCCGGTACAGCGGGCCGCTAGTTCATCTGGAATGCTGATCGGTTTGGGTTCTTGCGTCTGCCTCATCCATCTTCCATCTTAGCCCGTCTCTATTTGGTCCCGCAGCTTGATCCGGTACAGTTGACCGCCGTGTTGAAACGCCCGTATGCTTCGGCGGCGTGCGCCACCGGCATCGGTCCAGTAAAAAACGAGCGCAACGAATTCGCCCGTTTCCGCACTAAAGGTGAGACCAGCCTCTCTTTTATGTTTGACCGTATGAAATGGCGACGTTGTATTGGCGTCCCAATCACGCTTTGTTTTCTTTTGTTTGCAGGTCTCGAGAACGGCGTCCATAGCAAATTCTGTGAACTTGCGCTCCATCTCTTCCTCTGATAGCGTTATAGGATTGTTCTTAGGAGTCACAATGATAACCCCTGCGGAAGTGAGGCTCTCGCTGCACCGCTATTTGAAAGGCGAGTGGCCGCTGGAACAGTTCGAGCAATGGTTCGCGCCTGTGTTGGCGGTAGCAGGTCGCTTAGTCGATACAGAGACCGAGGCGCTGGTCCAAGGTATTGAGTGGGCATTTTGGGACTTCGAGCACGGCTCGGGTTCACAGAACATCTTGAGGGCGAACCTCCGACAATTGGCGGGCGATACTCCCGTGATCCGACAGCCACTCGTCGTAGGAGATGCAGTGTATAGCGACATGAAGTCCGGTACATCTTCTACACCCCAGGATGGGCCTGCAATTGTTGTGCAGGGATCGTTGCGAATATTACCCGAAGCGGTATACGCGTAATCACGTCATCGACGAAGAGAACGTCTATCCAGTAGAGACCCTCTTCGTCTGCTACGAGAACGAATGGCGTTATGATGTTCACTCCAGAGTCTTGGCTGCCCTCGAAAAACGCTTCGTTGTCTAAGTCAGCGATTGGCGTCACGGCATTGGGTTTATACAGGCGTATCTTAATCGCGATTTTGCCGGAGCCCATGACGCCAGCTTTTAATCCGATTACTAGAACCGCCTGTATCAACTGTGGCGGGATCTGGGGAGTGGGCTTAGGACGCACGAACCTATCCACAACGCGTATGAAACTGACCACTCCATCCCGTTCCTGAAGAACTTTCTCGCAAAGGAAAGCCGCACTGAGATGCGGTCCCGAAAATCCATCTGACATATAAAAGCTCCCTATCAGGCACACGTTGCCTGTTCGTTCGTCGCTTGACTTGTTTGGGGGAGGATCGGTAGGATGGAGTTGTTCAGGCTTTCCTACCGCCAATGCCGTCAACGAGGACGGCATTCAAGGCCGTCAAGGCTAACCACCATTGTAGCCCCACTGGACAGTTTCCAAAAACAAAAAAGTTTAGACGTGTTTTAGTGGTGAGCCAAACGTTTTCGTGCGTCCGCGTTTTTGCCGCCGTTTCTCGGCTTCAGTTAATTGTGGGCGGTGGAATTTCCGACTCCTTACCCGTTAACTGATCCCAGGTGAGCCGCTTTCCGACAACTTGCCGCACCGCCAAATCAAAACGTTCGGCATCGTTCATTTTCCGGTTGTTAAAGCGATACGCCTGTTCGTCCAAATAACGGAAAAGGTGAAATGGTTCTACGCTGACATAGGTCCCGTGCAAGCCTCTTTTTAATAAACTCCAGAAATTCTCGCAATTGTTAGTGTGAACGTTACCATTGACATACTCGACCGCGTGATTGATGACAGCGTGCTGGTAATCGGCCTGTAAGCCTTCGTAGGATTTCAATTCATCGCTGAAGATGGCCGAGCCTGCTTCCACGTGCTCACGGACTTGCTTCTGAACTTCATGCTTGCGGCGATTATCGATGACAATGGTGCGAACGTTACCGCCGCGCTCCATCATGCCCATCACGATAGTCTTGTCCTTGCCGCCGGTTCCAGTGATCTTCCTGGCGCGACGGGCAGCGTGCATGTTCCGGGCTTTCCCGCCTATAAATGACTCGTCAACCTCAACTTCACCGGAAAGCTTTTCGATTGTGCCGCTGTGTAATGCCATTCGGATGCGGTGATCCAAAAACCATGCAGTCTTTTGAGTTATGCCGAGCGCCCGCTGAATTTCGTAACTGCTAACACCGTTCTTACAATTTACAATGAGCCACATCGCAATGAGCCACTTATCAAGACCGATAGGACTGTCTTCAAAGATTGTGCCGGTCTTCGAAGTGAACTGCCGTTTCACATGGTGAGAACCGCACTGCCAGCGGTTGTGCTTCTCGGAGAAAACAACCTTTGCGCTTCCACAGGTGGGACAAGTAACCCCATCGGGCCAGCGCCGTGCTACGAGAAACTTCCGGCAATTGGCGGGATCGGCGAAGTAGAGAACCGCTTCCTGAAGGCTCCTGGGTTCCTGTTCCATGCTTCAATCGTAGCGGAATCATGTGGAGTTGTCAAGTAAGTTGTTACCGATAATTGGGCTGTCCTCAATCGCGGTAGTTACTTTCCTGCCAATTTCTTCGGACAGCCATTTTCGATCTGCACTGTTGAGCGAAGCCATTTCTTCAGGCGTACAAGTCGTGATACACTCCTATCTAACCGCGTTAAACGCCGCTTTGAATGGCTGGTATCCATCCAAAGCAGTGGCAGTCTGATTGGGTTGCGTACCCCGCTTTGTTCTAGGCTAGCAGTTCCGCTAACGTCCACACGTGATCCGCGATTCCGGCAGCCATCGCGGGCGTCACGCGCAGCGTGCGATGTACTCTGGCGAAGTTGTACCAAGCGAAGTACAGGGCGAGCATGGCGTTCAGATTCGCCCATTTCTTTGAAAAGCCGTTCGTCAGTCTGGTGAACCGACGCATGTGCATCCGCATACTCAGGTTGGCTCTCTCCACATGTGACGTGCAGATCTTCTCTGGGCGCGGGTTTCCGAATACGGGTGTTGGTATGCACTCCGCAACCTCTCCGGGCGAATAGCGCTGCTCCTGATCGGACGAAGCGCGGTAAACCTTGATGAGCTGCGCGAAGTCGATGTTTGCGAAGTAATACGCCACGGCGGGAACGTAGGGCGGAAACCCATCAGCGGTGAGCTGAAACCAATGTTGCGGATTAACTGCGTTCCTGAGCTTCTGCATGAACAGCATCGTGTGAACTTTCGTGCGCCGTCCCAGATGCCACGCTAAAACCAGCTTTGTATTGCGCTCGATCCCGACGAAGGTGTACGCATCGCCGATGGTTTCTACCCCCGCTTCATCGGCCCGCTTGTGACCTTCTTTCTTTTGAACGAAGCACCAAAGCTCATCCGCCTCTACATCCTTCACGCGCATGTTGCGAATTTTCTCCGAAAGGAAACGCTCGCAGCGTTCGCCGACCAGCACCAGGAGCTTGAGGATTGTCGTGTGATGAATCTCGGTCAAACGTTCGACGCTCGAAACGCTGTTCCCTTCGAGCAGGAGCTTGAGAATGGTCTCAGCCTTCTCGACCGACAGATACATGCCGTCCAGGGTGTTGTCACGCGCATCCGTGAACACCTTTCGGCACTGATTGCATTGGTAGCGTTGGCGATTTCCGCGCTTCCCAAACTTCCGGCATTCCGTCCGGCAGTTGTGGCACGTCATTGTGAATCCCCTTGCGATTCACAGCCAAAAGCCGGATACTGTGTTTGCGAGACTCGTGCGGCTTCGGCTGTGCGGTTCTTAGTCCCGGCTGGAGTTCCAGCTCTGGCCGGGGCGGGTTTAATCTGGAGGCGGGTAAGGGATTCGAACCCCTGGACGGTGGGACTAGCACCGCCAACCGATTTACAGTCGGTCGCGTTCGACCACTCTGCCAACCCGCCAAAGAAAGAGCGAAGGCCAGCCGTTCAGATTTGGCGATCTGAGCGAGTTGGCCTTTTCGTTTCATGGTAATAATAGTATTATGCAATATTGCATGAGAATGGTCAAGAGGCCAAAATGCAATATTGCATTTCTGCGTAGGCGGATGTATCATGGCTTTGTGGCGATTCATGGAGTACTACTCACCGGCGGGGAACAACCTCATCGAAGAGTGGTATCTCGGTCTTTCGGAGGCGGCGCAAGCCGAGTTCGATGTCACGCTCAAAACCTTAGCCATAACCGAGAACTGGCGAGGCATGGCCGAGTTCAAGCATTTGGGCAAGGACGGGTTGTGTGAAATTCGCTTCAGCGCGGACAATATCCAATATCGCCCAGCCGGGTTTTTCGGCCCTGGCGCAAGGGTCTTTTCGATCTACGTTGGATGTCATAAGAAAGGAAAAATATATTACCCACCAGAGGCCTTCGATCTTGCAGCGAAGCGCCGAAGAAAGGTGGAGAATGGCGAGGCCTCATTAAATGAGCGGACTGTCTAATATCTGGGAAAAGTTATCGCGTAGTAAGTCGTATCGCGAATCCTTTGTGGGGGCCTTTGTGAAGCGGATGGTGCCCCTTCAGATCCGCACACTTCGGAAAGAGCGTGGTTGGTCACAGGCGGAGTTGGCGAAAGAAGCCAAGCTAACTCAGGGCGTCATATCTCGTGCAGAAGATCCCAACTACGGGAATTTGACAGTAAATACGTTGGTTCGAATTGCTGCCGGTTTCGATTGTGCCTATGTAGGCGAATTCGTGCCGTTTAGTGAGCTCGCGAGCCGCTATAGCAATCTCGAACACGAAGACTCTCTTCGCGTACCAAGCTTCAAAGATGACCGTCTACCGTCCAGTGTTCCAGCCGTGCCATTGGCATCGCGCGGTTTTTATCGAGAGGGTGCTAACGATAATTTGTTGGCCTCTCTATATGCCTACAAAAATGAAAGTGGCTGTGCGGCTTACGGTCTGATAGCCGGGGCGGGCGAAGGGGGTTGGGTAACCTTCGAGGCTAAACCGGGGCCGACAAATCAAACAGTACGCGAAATGTATTTGCGTCCACGCGGCCAAAATATACCCGTTCCGGTTGAGGAATTCCCGGTCACAATCCACGACACATCCATTTACGGTGTTATGGAAAATCGGTTGCCCTCCCACCGCGCATTAGGAGCATAAATCATGGATCGAGAACAGGATAACGAGCAGAACGACGAAGTACAGAATGTCACCTTTCAGGTGCCGCTTGCACCAACCTTCGTCTATTCCAACGCAAGCGCATATGCACTCTCTCTCATGGAGATGAGGATCAGTTTCGGAGAAGCGATGCCAGACCACACCGTTCAGCCGCGTACGGGGGTCACTCTTCCAATCGAGCACTGTGTTCATTTGGCATTTTCGCTTTGCCATAATCTTCTGGCGTATGACCGAAATTTCGGGCCGCCTCGCCATCCTGAGTGGGGCGAACTCAAAAACGCGTTGATTAGAGGAGGGTTTGGACCTCCAGTCCCAAGAGCTCCCCAAGAAAACGAATCAGGGCAAGAGTGGTCCTAGAAATGGTATGCCCCGAAGGGCGCACACACTATGTTGTGGGATACAGGCTTGAAAGAAGCCGGAGAGTCGCCCTATAATTGTCTTAGCCCAAAACAAAACCCCACCCGGCAAGGTGGGGCGTAGGGCCTTGATCTTTGAAAGCTATTGCCGCTTAACGGCTTGATGGGAACCTGAACCATTTCCATCATAACGGCACTTCGCTAGTTCCGTCAATCGGCAAATAACAACCCCGCGCGAACACACCAGCAAAAGCAGTGTGCCAGCGCTACAACCGATGACGGAGACCTTTGTGACGAAAATCGAGAACCAAACATTTGAAAACGTGGTCGTCAACTTCGATGGCTACCAATACCACAAGTGCGTGTTTAATCATTGCCAGTTGCTGTACACCGGTATGACCCCGGCGCACCTTGTGGACTGTCAGATTCGCTCAGATTGTATGTGGGGCTTTGGTGGACCGGCACAGAATACACTCAGTTTTTTAAAAGATCTGTACAAGTCCAGTCCGGCCTCCAAGGCTTTAGTCGAAGCGATCCTTCAGACGATTCGAGGCGAAGCGCCGCCTCAACAGCCTTTCGCGCCACCGGATTCATCGAAGGGGCTGGTGCACTGATCTCTTTGATGTGTACATCGCCGATCAACTTGAAGACCATAACCACATAACGTATCACGGAAGCGGCCAGGATAGCAGCGCTTGGCCGCTTCCGGCCTCAACCAACATTTAGCGCACTACCCCACCCCCTGTGTTACCCTATAAGCAGTAAAAATCGAGATTAAGGTAAAGACGAGGAGTATCGTTTTCCAGCATGGCCCTGGCTGCATCCGACAAGTCACAAGTGATCACCAAGTACCGGATCCACAAGTCCGATTCCGGTTCGCCAGAGGTCCAGGTTGCGCTCCTGAGTCAGCGTATTTCGGAATTGACCGAGCATTTCAAGACCCATCAGAAAGACCATCATTCCCGGCGCGGTTTGCTGACCATGGTGGCTCGCCGTCGCAAGCTGCTCAACTATCTGAAAGACCGCGATCTGGAGCGTTATCGGGGTTTGATCCAGCGCCTCGGTATCCGGCGTTAGCGTCGGCTCTCGCCAGCTCCGCTGGCCGCCTCCGCCCGCGCTTCGGTGCGCTTCACAACAACCTCTAAGTCCCCACTTAGTCCCGATCTTGGTCCGTGCGTGAGGGTGTATCCCAAACACGCATGCAGAGATTTTTGATGCGGATCACGCATCGGGGTTTACGAATGTCACACACAATAGAAATAGACCTGCAAGGGTCCAAGGTCTCCATCGAGACCGGCAAGATCGCCAAACAGGCCAACGGGTCTGTCGTTGTCCGCTCGGGGGATTCGGTGGTGTTAGCCACCGTCTGCTCGGCCGAGAAACCGAAGCCGGGCGCCAGCTTCTTCCCGCTCACGGTCGATTACCGCGAGTACACCTACGCCGCCGGAAAGTTTCCGGGCGGCTTCATCAAGCGCGAAGGACGGCCTTCGGAAAAGGAAATCCTCACCAGTCGGCTCATCGATCGTCCGGTGCGCCCCCTCTTCCCGGAAGGCTACGGCAACGAAACGCAGATCATCGCCATGGTGCTCTCCGCCGATCCAAGCCACGATCCCGGAGTGCTCGCCATCATCGGCGCCGGCGCCGCGCTTGCCATCTCCGATGTTCCTTTTCATCACGTGCTCGGCGGCGTCCGCGTCGGCTTGATCGACGGCGCCTATCGCGCCAATCCCAGCTACGACGAAACCAAGGATTCGAAGCTGAGCATCATGGTCGCCGGAACCGACGAAGGCATCGTCATGGTCGAAGCCGGCGCCGACGAAGCTTCCGAAGCCGAGGTCATCGAGGCCATCGAATTCGGCCACGACTGCTGCAAGAAGATCGTCGCGGGCATTCGCGAGTTGATGAAGCTGGCGGGCAAGCCCAAGCGCGAGTTCACGCCGCCTGTCGTCAACCAGCAGATGCTTGAAACTATTTCCAACGCCGTCCGCGCCGACCTGAGCGACGCGCTGAACACTCAAAAGTACGGCAAGCTGGAAAGCTATAGCCGCGTGGATCAAGCGAAAGAACGCGCCCTCGGGCTCTTCACCGAAGAAGCCGAGAAAGCCGAGGCGGGCAAGCTCTTCGATCACCTCAAAGAGCGCATCTTCCGCGACGAAATGCTGAAGGAGCGCCGCCGCCCCGATGGACGCGCCTTCGACCAAATCCGTCCCATCACCTGCGAAGTCGGCGTCCTGCCGCGCACGCATGGCTCTGCCGTCTTCACTCGCGGAGAAACGCAGGCGCTCGTCACTACCACGCTCGGAACCAAAGACGACGAACAGCGCATCGAAATGTTCGATCCTGCCGAAACCTCCAAGCGCTTCATGCTGCATTACAACTTCCCGCCGTTCAGCGTCGGCGAAGTCGGCTTCATGCGCGGACCCGGCCGTCGCGAGATCGGCCACGGTGCGCTTGCCGAGCGCGCCCTTTCGCCCATCGTTCCCGACGAATCCGCGTTTCCTTACACGTTGCGCCTCGTCAGCGACATCCTGGAATCGAACGGCTCCAGTTCCATGGCAAGCGTCTGTGGCGGAACGTTGTCGATGATGGATGCGGGCGTGCCCGTCGGCGCGCCTGTCGCTGGCATCGCCATGGGCCTCGTGCTCGAAGGCGATTCCTACGCCGTGCTGACCGACATCGCCGGCGCCGAGGATCACTACGGCGACATGGACTTCAAAGTAGCCGGCACCAGGGATGGCATCACCGCTCTGCAGATGGACATCAAGGTTCCGAACGTCACCACGAAGATCATGCAGGAGGCGCTCGCGCAGGCTCGCAAGGGCCGCCTCGAAATCCTCTCCACAATGCAGGAGGCGATCTCCGCGCCGCGAACCCAACTCTCGCAGCACGCCCCGCGCATCTACACCACCAAGATTCCTACCGACAAGATTCGTGAACTGATCGGGCCGGGCGGCAAGGTCATCCGCGGCATCATCGATCAGACCGGCGTCAAGATCGACGTCACCGACGACGGAACAGTCAACATCTTCGCTTCCGACGGCAACTCCGCCAACCGCGCGCTGCAAATGGTCAGCGACATCGCCGCTGTCGCCGAGGTCGGCAAAACCTATCTGGGCAAAGTCGTGCGAATCGCCGATTTCGGCGCGTTCGTCGAAATCTTCCCAGGCACCGACGGTCTGCTGCACATCAGCGAGATCTCGGAAAATCGCATCAAGAACGTGCGCGACGAGTTGAAGGAAGGCGATCAGATCCTGGTCAAGGTACTCGCGCTTGAGGGCAACAAGATTAAGCTCAGCCGCAAGGCGATCTTGAAGGAACAGCGCGAAAAGCTGAAGACCGCCGCCGCGGTAGACAAAGTTTAGCCGCAAGCTCGGCGACCGGTCAATAGCGGGGCGCGTCCCGTTCGCCGCCCCGTTCACAAACACTATTCCGCATCTTTCTCCGAAGGAGCGTGCAGTGCAAGCTGCAGCCACGGATGCCGCGTATTCAAGTCTTCAATTACTCGTGGCTTGTTCTCCGGCAGGTCCGTGATGGTGCGCAACATCGAAACCCCATGCGTCCGATACCGCGCCGACGTTTCGTTCACCCGCGCCCCAAACAGGCCCTTCTCGGCCAGCTTGCACCAAAACTCATAATCCTCCCAGCCCATCGGATCGAGTGCGCTGTATCCGCCGGCCGCGATCCAGCAAGCCTTCCGGACCATCGCCATCGCGTCGATATAGTTCGCGCAGGGAAACAGCGCCGGGTCATATTCGTATAGGCCTATCTGCCCGGTCCGCTCGCCAAACAGATCGACAGTCGGATACGCAAACGCCGCGCCCGTTGCGTCCAACGCGGCCATGCATTTCTCCAGGCAATCCGGATGCAAAGCGTTATCGGGATCGAGAGCCATGTAAAGCTCCGTATCGGCGAAGTGAACCGCCGCGTTGCGCGTTCGCCCAAGTTTCGAATTTCGCCGGTTCCGCAGCAGGGCTGCCATGTTGAACTCGCCCGCGTGCTTCTCCAGCCAGCCCCTCGCCACCCCGGCAGAATCGTCGGTTGAGCAATCGTCTACAATCACCAGGTCGAAGCCTCGCAACGTCTGCCGCAGAACCGAATCGAGCGCTTCTCCCAAAAGAGCGGCGTAGTTATACAGCGGCATCACCACCGATACCCGGCTTTCCCCGCCCCGCGCCGATTGGAACAGAATCTCCGTTTCCGGAACCGCGATCGCAGGCATCGTATGCGCGTTCTCAACCGGCATCTCCAACCGGAACAAATCGAACCGCAGAGGCGCGGGCGCGCGCACTTCGTTCAGCAAACGCGTGACCAGGGAGCGCCGGCGCTCGGGCCCATACAGCCAAAGAACGTCGCGATAGGCCGCATCCGCCATGCGGCGTCTCAGCTCCGGATTCCCGATCAGTTGCGCGAGCGACACGCGCCATTCGTCTTCGCTCGCCGCGAGAAATCCAGTCTCGCCATCTCTAATCGCGTCGCGGAACGGCTCACTGGGCGATGCAATGGTCGGAACCCCGGCCAGCGCGGCCTCGAAGAATTTCAGCTCGCTCTTGGCCTCGCAGTAGCGATTCGCAGCCTCCAGAGGCGCGATGTTGATATCGAGCCGCGCATACTCCTCTGGCAGTCGCTCAACCGGCACGCGCTCTCGCCACTCGATCTGACCCGTCAACCGATCCAACTCCGGAAACTCGCCCACATCGATACCCCCGCGAAACAGCACGAGCCGCGCCGCCGGTTGTTCGCGCAAGACTTGCGCCACGGCCCCCGAAGCAGCCGCAAAATCCTTTTGATGCGTAAACGTCCCCGAGACATAGCCGATCCGCACCAGCCCGTCGCCCGCCTGGGATTGCCGCGCATGAAACGCCGCGCGGGCTCGCCGTCGCGTTTCGCTATCGAATCCATTGGGTATCACGCTCACCGGTTTCGGCAGGATTCTCATCTCTCGTGCAAGTGGAACGGTCGGCGCGGTGCCGCGGTCCGCTTCCAGCAGCAATAGCTCCACAGCGGTATAAAACGCCCCAACCGCCGCCTCCGAAATGTTCTGCGTGCGTATGCCGTCGATGAGCCGCGTCTTCGCCAACTCCGGCCGAAACATCAAATCGTCCACATCGTAAAGGATCACGGCGCGGCGCTCGCGAGCCGCCCTCGCCAGCTCCGCCATCGCACTCGAAAGCCGCGTTCGCCAGATCCACACTACGTCCGCGCCCGCAATCTCCTCCATGCGATGAGCAACGTCCGAAGCGTTCACAACCAGCCTCTCGAAAAGCTCCGGCGCAAGGCAGCCGGCCATATTCTCTATTCGATAGCGATGTCCCGGAGTCTCCGGCTCGCCCGACACAAAAACAACCCGCAATCGTCGCCCCGCTTTGGCCGGCGCCTCAAGTTGAACCGCGCTCTTGGGCCGCGGCAGCCGGCCTTCCTGCATCCCGATCGTCACGTAGTGAACCAGCGGATTCCATCCAGCCGTCGAGATTTCCGGATTCTGCGCCGCGTACCAGTCCGTATCGAACCACCGGCTCGGGTCGCGCCCTTGCGCCGCGCCAACCTCTAAATAATGTTGAAGCGAGCTGATCGCGCCACCCGCCACATCCGGATTCCGCTCCAGATAGAATGCGCCGTCGAAGTAGCGGCACGGACTCTGGCCCTGCTTCCAGCCTGTGCGCAGATAATGGGTCAGCGGGTTCTCATGCGCCGCTTGCGCCTCCGGCGTCAAAGTCAAATACCAATCGCTGTCGAACAGCGGATGAGGATCTAGCCTTTCAAATCCGCCCGAGTAGAAATAATGGTCCGCCGGCGGAACACCTCGCGCGCGAATGTCCGCTCGCCTTCCCAGATAAAATCGGCTGTCGAATAACGGATGCGGGTCTCGTCCCGCATACCTTCCCGAGCGCAGAAAATGCGCCAGCGGATTCTCGCCGCTTCGCGCCACCTCCGGGTTCTTCAGAAGATACCAACGCGTGTCGAAAGCCGGGTGCGGGTTGCGGCCCTCCGCGGCGCCTTCCCGCAAATAGTGCCGCACCGCCGCCAGGTTCGCTTTCGCAACATTCGGATTTTGCTCCAGATAGTACGCCACGCGAAAATACTGGTTCGGGTCGCGATCGGCATGGCGCAAAAAATGAATCAACGGAGTCACTCCCGCCGCCCGCGCATCCGGATTCTCCCGCAAGTAAAAATGCGTGTCGAACAAGGGATGCGGATCGCGGTTCTCGGCCGCCTGCGAAGACAAGTAATGCTGCAACGGTTCCGCGCCCGCCTGCACGACATCCGGATATCGCGCCAGGTAAAACGCGGCGTCGAATAAAGGGTGTGGATTGCGCCCTGCCTTCCAGCCCTCCGTCATGTAATCGGCCAAGGGGTTGGCGCGCCTCAGCGCTACCCCGTGATTTTCGTTCAAGTAGAAGTGGCTATCGAAGAGTGGATGCGGATCGCGGCCTTCGTAGGCGCCCGTGCGCAGATACTGTCCCAACGGTTCCACATTGGCCCGCGCCACGTCCGGGTTCCGCTCCAGATAATACGCGATCTGAAATAGCGGATTCGGATTGCGGTGCTCGCGCCAGCCCGCCTGTATGTAGTGCAGCAGCGGATTCACGTTCGATGCCGCCACGTCCGGATTCTGCGCCAGATACCAGCCGCTGTCGAACAGCGGATGCGGCTGGCGCGATCCCGCGCTCCCAACCGCCAGGTAATGCTCCACGGGATCCATTCCGGATGCGCTCACATCGGGATTGTTCTGCAAATAAAACGAGCTATCGAAGAGGCCGGACTCCAGCACAAGTCTCCGCTCGGCCCGCGCCTTTAAACGAGCCGGGAGCTGCAGCGTAATTGTCCACCACCCCACCCGCAGCGGCAGAAAAGCCCTGTGTCGGAATGCTCTCCGGGCGAAAATTTTCACTTCCCCGTCCCGCGAAAAAAGTTACCTGGCATGTGCAATCGAATTCTCACTGTAATACTCGCCGCCCGCTAATCCCGGCGGATTAAAGCGCCAACCCCGTATATATCCGGGCGTGCAGGGCGCGTTGCGAGGGCGTCCAATCACCGTATGGCAGCACAACAATTAGCACGCGGCCTCGGCTGGTTCAGCATCGGATTAGGTGCGGCGGAACTCCTTGCGCCGAAACGCGTCAGCCGCCTCATCGGATTGAGCGATCACGCCAATGTCATTCGCCTGATGGGCGCCCGGGAGATCGCCGCCGGCGTCGGCGTCTTGATGGAAGAAACGCCCGCCAAGTCTCTCGCCGCGCGTGTAGGTGGGGACGCCATTGATCTCGCCCTGCTCGGCGCCGGATTGTTCTCCGGCAACTCCAAGCGAGGCCGTGTGCTGGCCGCGACCGCTGCGGTCGCCGGTGTCACTGCGCTCGATATCGTCTGCCGCAAGAAGCTCGCCGAGTCGGCCGAATCCCCCCGCCCCACGCGTACCACGCAAACCGTCTCCATCAATCGTTCCCCCGAAGAGTGCTATCGATTCTGGCGCAATCTGGAAAATCTTCCTCGCTTCATGCAACACGTCGCCGCCGTCCAGGTCTTAGACGACCGCCGCTCCCACTGGACCGTCGACGGCCCCGGCGGCGCGACCTTCGAATGGGACGCCGAGATTACCCAAGACTTGCCGTCCGAGCTAATCGCATGGCGCTCTGTCGACGGATCGGATGTCGAAAACTCCGGCTGGGTCCGGTTCGAGCAAGGGCCCGAGGGCCATGGCGCCTTCGTCAAGGCCCACATCGCATACCAGGCGCCCGGCGGAGCAGCCGGAGCGATGCTTGCCAAGCTCATCGGCAAAGAGCCCGGCCAGCTAGTAAACGGCGATCTCCGCCGCTTCAAGCACGTTCTGGAAACGGGCGAGATCCCGACCACCGAAGGCCAGCCGCATGGCCCGCGCTCCACGCTCGGCCGCCTGGCCGAAGCCTTCGACCGCGCCTGAATTCAATAGGTAAAAGGAGTTCATATGAAAGCGAACTGCTGGTATGGCAAAGAAGATCTCCGCGTCATGGACGTTCCCGACCCCGAAATCCTGAACCCCCGCGATGCGATCGTCAAGATTACCTCCACCGCCATCTGCGGCTCCGATCTGCATCTGTATGACGGCTACATCCCCAGCATGATGGCTGGCGACATTCTCGGCCACGAGTTCATGGGCGAAGTCGTCGAAACCGGCAAATCTGTCCAGAACCTCAAGCCCGGCGACCGCGTCGTCGTCCCCTTCACCATCTCCTGCGGACGATGCTTCTCGTGCGAGCGCCAGTTGTTCTCTCTGTGTGAAAATTCCAATCCCAACGCCTGGATGGCGGAAAAGCTTTGGGGCCATTCTCCAGCAGGCCTGTTCGGCTACTCGCATCTGGTCGGCGGCTATGCGGGCGGCCAGGCGCAATACGCCCGCGTGCCCTTCGCCGATGTTGGCCCTCTTAAAGTCCCCGATGAGCTCAGCGACGAGCAGGTCCTGTTCCTCTCCGACATTTTGCCAACCGGCTACATGGCCGCCGAGCAGTGCAACATTCATCCGGGCGATACCGTCGCCATATGGGGCTGCGGGCCCGTCGGCCTCTTTGCCATCCAAAGCGCGTACCTGCTAGGCGCCGAGCGCGTCATCGCCATCGATCGCGTCCCCGAACGCCTGCGCCTCGCTCGGGAGAAACTCGGCGCCATCGCCATCGACTACGAAAAAGCAAATGTCTACGACACGCTCATGGAATTGACCGGCTCGCGCGGACCCGATTCCTGCATCGACGCCGTGGGCATGGAAGCGCACATGCCGGGCCCGCTCTACGCATACGATCGCATCAAGCAAGCGCTCATGCTAGAGACCGGCCGCCCCATCGCCTTGCGCGAAGCCATCATGGCCTGCCGCAATGGCGGAACCGTTTCCGTCCCCGGCGTCTATGGCGGGCTCTTGGATAAAATTCCCATGGGCGCCATCATGAACCGCTCGCTCACCATCCGCACCGGCCAGACCCATATGCACCGCTACATGGCGCCGCTGCTTGAGCGCATTCGCAAAGGTGAGATCGATCCCACGTTCATCATCACGCACCGCTTGCCCCTCGAAGACGCGCCGAGCGCCTACCGGACCTTCCGCGATAAGCAGGACGAGTGCATCAAGGTCGTTCTGAAACCGCACGGCGGAGCATCGTCCAACGGTTCATCGCGAAACGGCAGCGGTAACGGCGCCGCTCATTAACCGTGGCGCTCACTAGTGGGTGATACCCACTTGGCTCAGTAGCCAGGCGTATTCAAACGCCCGGTCGTGCAGGCGGTCATAGCGCCCGGACGCGCCGCCGTGTCCGGCCGGGTCCATCTTGATCTTCAACAGCAACGGATTTGCATCCGTCTTCAGCGTACGCAGCCGCGCCACATACTTGGCCGGCTCCCAATACATCACTTGGCTGTCGTGCAAGCTGGTCGTCACCAGCATTGCTGGATACGCACGCTTTTCGAGATTGTCGTACGGGCTGTAAGTCTTCATGTAGTCGTATGCGGCCTGCTCGTTCGGATTGCCCCACTCCAGGTATTCGCCGACCGTCAAAGGCAGGGACGCATCGAACATCGTGTTCATCACATCCACGAAAGGCACCCCCAGATGAACCGCTCGAAACAGATCCGGGCGCTGATTCACCACCGCTCCCATCAGCAGCCCGCCCGCGCTCGCGCCTTCAATGACCAGTCCATCCTTCGAAGTCCAGCCTTGATCGACCAGATACTGAGCGCAATCCACGAAGTCGTTGAAGGTGTTTTTCTTCTTCATCAACATGCCGTCTTCGCGCCACTGCTCTCCCATCTCGTTACCGCCGCGTATGTGCGCGATGGCGTATGGCATCCCTCGATCGAGCAAGCTCAAACGCGAACTATCGAACGTAACCGGCGTCGCGAACCCATAGGATCCATATGCATATAGGAACAGCGGAGCGCGCCCATTGCGTTCGAAGCCCTTTTTGTAAACAATCGAAACTGGAACTTTGACGCCATCCCGAGCGGTCGCCCAAAGGCGCTCGGACGCATATTGCGATGGATCGTAGCCCCCTAACACCTCCTGCCGCTTCAACAGTTTCGATGCGCCGCTCACGGTATCGAAATCGTAAACGCTCTGCGGAGTGATAAAGCTTTGATAGTTGTATCGGTATGTCGTGGACTCATAGTCCCGCGTATCGCCTGGGAACGCCGAATACACCGGCTCGGGAAACTGGATCGAAGTCCAGGCGCCCGACTCGAAGTTGTACACCCGCAGATGGTTCACCGCCTGCGACTTCTCCACCGATACCGCGAATGTCTTGAACAGATCCATATCCTCGATCAAGACGTCTTCCCGATGCGGAATGAAAACCTTCCAGTGGTCCGGGCTCGGCGCATTCTCCGGCGCGGTGACCACTTCGAAATTCTTCCCTCCCTTGTTTGTCCGTATGTAGAAAAGCTTCTCGCGGTGATCCGGATAATAACGGTGCTTCTTTTCGCGAGCCAGAAAAACCGTAAAGTCGTCCCCCGGCCGGTCCGCTCTCAGATAGCGAAATTCCGTCGTGTCCTTGCTGCCGCTTTCCATCAGCAGATACTTCTTGTCCCGAGTCTTCTCCACGCCGATGTCGTAAAGCTCGTCTTTTTCGTCGTAAAGCAACTGTGCGCCCGTTCCCGAACCCAGAGCATGGCGCCACAGCTTGTCGGGTCGCTTGGTCACGGCATCTTCCGTCGTAAAGAAAAGGGTCTTGTTATCCGCGGCCCATTCCACGCTCGTCACGCGCTCCGCGGTGTCCGGAAGCGTCTGGCCGGTGCGAAGATCCTTGACGTGTAGGCCGTATTGCCGGAATCCGACGTAGTCGATCGTATAGGCCAGCAAGTTTTGGTCGTCGCTCACCAGGAACGCCCCGAGCCCTACAAACTTGCGGCCCGTGGCCAATTGGTTCAGGTCCAGTAGCACCTCTTCCGGTGCGTCCATCGAGCCCTTCCGCCGGCACCGAATCGGATACTGCTTGCCCTCTTCGGTCCGCGAATAGTAAAGATAGCCGCCGTCTCGAACCGGAACACTTAGGTCCGTCTGCTTGACGCGCCCCAGCATCTCGCCATAGAGCGTGTCCGCGAATGGCTTCAGACTCTGGGTCATCGCCGCGGTGTAGGCGTTCTCCGCTTCCAGGTATTTAATGACTTCCGGATTCGATCGTTCGCGAAGCCAGTGATAATCGTCCGTTACGGTTGCGCCGTGGCGCGCATCCGTATGTGCAACGCGGGGAGCAACGGGCGGCGCCGGCGCGGTCTGGCCTGTGAGTGGGAGAGTTGTTAGAAGCCCTGACAAAATCGTTCCTGCAAAGTGGAGTATGGTTAGTCGATTCACGGGAAACGACTATCATCGCACTCCCTGCAGGTCCACGAAGGTTCTGGCGGAGGAAGAGGGATTCGAACCCCCGTGCGCCTTTCGACGCAAACGGTTTTCAAGACCGCCGGTTTCAACCGCTCACCCATTCCTCCGCTACCAAAATATCCGATGCCCAAAGGCTTAGCAACCTGTCACTACTCAACTGGCGGGGTTTTTGACGATTGTCACAATCGTTGAATGCCCTAGCAGCTCTTTCACAATCACGATGTCCGCGCCATGCTGCACGAGACGCGAAGCAAACGTGTGCCGGAAGGTGTGTGCCACGTGATTCCCTTCAGGCCGCGCGCCTCATACGCAATCTGCGTATACTCAGTAGGTGAGGCGCTCGCTGATCACCGTTGTTGAGACAGACCGGTTCCTCAGGGACGCCAGCCAGCTAATGCCGGGAGCGGAACGAATGGACTTGGTTGCGTTCATTGCGGCGAATCCCGAATCAGGCGATTTGATTCCCGAGACTGGAGGCGTCAGGAAGCTGCGATGGGCGCTGCCAGGCAGAGGAAAGCGAGGAGGCGCGCGCGTGATCTACTACTTCCACAGCGAACGCATCCCTGTGTTCCTTTTGGCGGCGTATGGCAAGAACGAAAAGGCAAATCTAACGAAGGCCGAGCGGAATGCGATTGCGAAACTCGTGCCGGCCCTGGTTGCAGGGTATGCGAGTCGATCGGGGAGGAAATGAATGAGGAACAGAAACGCTACCGGAGAGCGAACGACAAAGCCAAAACGGAAGAAGGCGCCAGTTGGTCACCGGATTATCCAGGGATTGGAAGAGGCGATTGCGTGGTCCCGCGGTGAAAGCGATCGGGTCCGCGTCACCGTCGTAACGATTCCTGAAATAGACGTGCGCCAGGTGCGCCGACGAATGGGATTGAGTCAAACTGAGTTCGCGACGAAGTTCGGCTTCCCGCCCGCCACGCTCCGCAATTGGGAGCAAGGGCGCGCAACCCCGGATGCGCCCACCCGAGTGCTGCTAGCCGTCATTGCGAAGCACCCTGAAGCTGTCGAAGATGTGTTAGGTAAAGCCAGCTAATTAGACACTCCGCTGGCAACCGAAAACCCGATGTGCAGCGTCCGATGAGCGCCGCAATTCCCGTTGCAGAAAAAATCTCTCTAACTTATAAGTCGGTTTAACTTACACGCCCTCATAGTGACGGTCAACCTCAATGACCCAAAACACGCCGACTGTCACCATAGACCCGTCAAATTGAGGGACCATTGCTTGCCCCGAGCTTGATCCCATCGCGCTTCTCCCCTCTGCGCTCGCGTTCTATTAAGCTCTCAGGCTCGAACGGCGTCGGCGGCCAATGGCGCCTCGATTACGAGTCCGCGACTTCGGTGCAAGCGTCACGTGTCCTCTGAGCCGGTCGAGGCTCTTGAGCACGATTATTAGCAAACTTGGCGGTAGCAATAGCACGTACACGCCGAGTTGCACTACACAAAAATCGTAGAGAGCTAGGCCGACAGTCACAGTGAAAAGCACGGCCGCCAACAAAGCCCAAAAAAACGATAGTTTGTCAAAGACATACTCGATAAGAGCTACCCAGATCAGGCTGAGAAGTAAGTTAACGATCCAGGCGCCGGGAGTGCCACCATTCGATCCGGCGGTTTGAGCCCCACAGATCAAACAGATGCCAGCGGTCAAAGAAATCAAAGATCGTTTCCCGCCCACCTCCGGAATGTTTAGGTGGACTAAATTCTAGTGGGTTCCCTGCAACGCCACAACTAGTAACATTACGGCGATCCTAAAACACCGAGTCGGCTCTGTCAGGCCTCCATCTCCGTCACAATCATCCCCTTCCCCCACACCGTCTGCCTTCCCACCCCGGTCCATTTCGCGGCCTCTAAGTAACCGGCGAATTCACTTAGCTCCCCTTCGTACTCCGCTTCGCCCACAAACCCGCCAATCGGATGCGTCTGTCCCGTCCGGCTGCTCCGGCGCCGCAATTCCACATGTTCTATCTCGCAACGCGTCATCTCCACTAAAGCGGCTCGCTGGCCGAACCCGCGATAATCTATCTCGAGCGGCCCCGCCCCGTAAAATTCCCTGAGGGCGCTGACTCGATCTCGCGCTCGCGCCGCCAGAATCCCAAACTCCGGCCGCGCCGCCACCTGGCCTTCGTGCTTCAATTCCGTCGGAGTTACGAACCGGACCCGCAGCCGCCCCACTCGGCCGCCCCCAGCCGCCCCGTCCAGGTCCACCACAACTGGCGCAACATCCTCCGCCGCCACCGTCCCCGCCTCGTACAATGAGCCGGCCTCTTCTCCCATCCTGTTCAACCGGCTCACTCCCCTCAACTCCACTCGCCGCCGCCCTCGCCCCAGCCCCTCGCGTCCCAACTCCGCAAACGCCATCGCCAGGCGCCGAACCGCCGAAATCTTCGTATCGAAAAGATGCAGGTCGAAGTGGAAGCCTTCGCCCTCCGCGAAGCTTTGCCCATCCAGATGCATCGCCCGAAACACAAAGGGCCGCGGCCAGTTAGTCAGCCCGCTGGCGCCGCCGCCGCTCGCCCCTGGCTCGAACATGCGCGCGTATGGGCACTGCGCTCTTCGCTCACAGCAGCCCGCCCCTGGGCAATCCGGCGCGCACGCAATCCGCCGGAAGATGGTCCCGAAAGCGCCCCGCAACACGTTCGACGCCGGCGCCTCGAAGCGAATCGCCTCCCTCGCAACAAACGAGAACCGCAATGCATGCAACTCGAATAGCGACACTCTCCTCGATCCTAACTATCTACGCCCACGCATGTCTCCCCTCCACCCTCTGCCCATCCAAATGCCAGGAACGGTGCAAGGTAAAACGGGAGAGAGTAATCTTATTACGAAGCCTGCTGCTTGAGCACAGGCGTTCGAAACGGCCGCAATGTCCCATCGCCGGTCTCCGGTTTCGCCGCCCTTCCGAAAGCAGGTCACCCTTGCAGAACGACGATCCGACTAACTACCCCAAGCCCCACCTCCAACCCGCCACAAGGGAAATGGATCGCAGCAAGGAAGAACTGCGCGCCCTCACAGGCGCCCTGCTCCATGCCCAGGACGACGAACGCCGCAGTCTCGCCCGTGAGCTCCACGACGACATCAGCCAGCGCTTGGCCGCCCTCAGCATGCTTGGCGATCAGGTACTCCGGAATCTATCGAGAAATCCCGAAATCGCCCAACAGAAGATTGGGCAAATCCTCGCTCAGATCGGCGACGTCTCCGACCACGTTCGCTCCTTGTCCCATCGCCTGCATCCTTCTTTGATTGAAGATCTCGGCTTGACTGCGGCCTTGCGCTCTCTTACGCAGGAGTTCGGAGAACGCGAGGAAACCGACGCCGCCTTCTTCGCCAAAGACGCGCCTGAAGGCATTCCTGTGGATGTCGCCACCGGCCTCTATCGGATAGCTGAGGAAGCGCTACGCGCCATCGCCAAACACGCCGGCAAGGTTCATGTAAGAGTGCGCCTCATCGGTTTCGCCGAAGGCGTGGAAATGCAGGTCAGCGACTCGGGCCCGGGCTCTACGATTGAAAATCACGCATCCGGCTTCGGCCTCGCAGCCATGGAGGAGCGCGCCAGGCTCATAAACGCGACCCTCGATCTGCAATTCTCCCCCGGCCAGGGCGCCACGCTCACCGTGCGCGTTCCGGAGTTCCGCTCGAAATAGAATCCATCGGGCGCCCGCTCGGCCAATACGAAAATCTCCCAGGCTTCGTCTTGGTAAATCTCCATATGACTCGTCCTCGCTCCCGGCTCGTCCAATGTTTCGAACAGCTCGTGAGATTGGCCCAACGTCGATTGTGTGATCTCCTACGGTTGGGCGCCTGAGGTCTCCAAAGTGGAACCAACTCGGCACATCACTTCGGGTTCGGACGAATGCACGCTGATCATAATGGACGATGACTCGGGCATACGCGAAGCTCTCCGGCTTCTTTTCGACAGCTCTCCCGTACACGTTCTCGGGGAAGCGGATTCCGCCGCCGCCGGCATTGAGCTCGTGGAGCGCCTCAATCCGGATATGGCTCTCCTGGATATCTCCATGCCGGGGATGAATGGCTTTAGAGCAGCTCGCGAACTGCGCAGACGCATGCCGCACGTTCACGTCATCTTTCTCAGCGAGCATACCGACCGTGCGTACGTGGACGAGGCATTCGAAAGCGGCGCCCGCGCATACGTCTTCAAGAAAAAAGCTTCTCGCGATCTTCTGAACGCCGTTCAGGCCGTGCTGTCCGGACATACTTTCATCTCGCCCTCGCCCGCTGGACTGCCCTGCTCCCAGGCCCTATAGCGCTCCTCCCCATTTCTCCCAATGCTACTTTGAAGAAACCGGTGACGTATCTGCGCTGTAGTGCCGCCGACTGCGGCGCCGCCCTCGAACTGCACGACCGCTCGCTTGCTTGCCCGAAATGCGGAGACCTTCTTGAGGTCGTCATCGAGCCGCGTTTCTATAGCGCCTGCGACCTGAAGAACATCTGGCGCGGTCGGCGCGCCTCCGGCGACCCTCGCGACATCAGCGGCGTCTGGCGCTTTCGCGAGTTTCTTCCCGAATATCCGCTCGACCGCGTGGTCACCATGGCGGAAGGCAACACGCCGCGCCTTCGCGCTCGAAGGACGGCCGCATGGTCTGGCGTTCGCGAACTCTGGTTTAAGCATCTCGGATGGAATCCAACCGGCTCCTTCAAGGATCTGGGCATGACGGCCGGCATCACGGAGGCCAACTTTGTCGGCGCCCGTGCTGTCGCCTGCGCCTCCACCGGAAACACCGCCGCATCTCTCGCCGCCTATGCCGCGCGCGCCGGGCTCGCCGCCCGCGTGTATTTGCCCATGGGTCAGGCATCCAATAACAAGCTCGCTCAAGCCTTGGACTTCGGCGCCCAGGTCGTGCAAATCGAAGGCAGCTTCGACGACGCGCTCGACGCGCTCCTCTCCGCCGGCGACCCCGATCTCTATTTCCTCAACTCCATCAACCCATTCCGCATTGAAGGCCAGAAGACCGCCATGTTCGAGCTCCTCGAACAGTTCGAATGGCGCGCTCCGGATTACGTCGTCGTCCCCGGTGGCAACCTCGGGAATTCGTCTTCCTTCGGCAAGGCGTTTGCCGAACTGAAGACCCAGGGCTTCATCGATCGTGTACCGCGCCTCATCGTCGTCCAGGCCGCGGGCGCGAATCCGTTCGCTCGCCTCTGGGAATCTCACTCGAAACAGCTCACGCCCGTCGCGGCCCCAGACACTGTCGCAACCGCCATTCGAATCGGCAATCCGCGCTCCTGGCGCAAAGCCCTCCGCGGCGTCGAATTCACCGGCGGTATGGTGATCGACGTCACCGACGAAGAGATCGGCGAGGCCAAGGCAATCATCGGCCGCGATGGAATCGGCTGCGAACCCGCTTCCGCCGCCACCTTGGCTGGCATCAAGAAGCTCGCCGCCGCGGGCCAGCTCGATCCGCACGCCGTCGTCGCGGCCGTCCTCACCGGCCACGCTCTCAAAGACACGGACTACATCATCCGCTCGCAAACTCGTCCGTCGGAGGAAGTCCCAGGAGCCCATGCGCGCTAACGAATTCGAGATCCAGGTCCCGGGTTCCATCGCCAATATCGGGCCGGGCTTCGACACGCTTGCCGTCGCCGTGCAGCTTTACCTGCGCCTCCAGGTCACCGTCCGGGACGGCGCAAACACGCTCGATTTCGAATTCCTCAACGGCAAGCCCGACGGCGAAAACTACATCGAGCGCGCCTTCCGTTTCCTGACGCGACAGCGCCCGGAATCTTTCCCTTCGCTTCTCGTGCGCGTCGAAAGCGAGATCCCGCCCAAGGCCGGCCTCGGCAGCAGCGCGGCCGCGACCGTCGCCGGGTTGCGCCTTTACGAAACCATCGCCGAGCCTCTTCCCGGCCCAGGCCTGCTAAACGCCGCCTCCGCTCTCGAAAATCATCCCGATAACGTCGCCGCCTCCCTGCTTGGCGGTCTGGCCATCAGTTGTCAACTTCCCGATCGCTCCGTCTTCGCCGTTCGCCTCCCGTGGCCCGAATCCTTGAGCTTCATCGTGCTCACGCCCGATCATCCGCTCCCGACGCTCGAATCGCGCAAGGTCCTTCCGCGCTTCGTGTCGCGCGAAGACGCGGTCTTCAATCTGCAACGCGTCGCCCTGTTGCTCCATGCCGTGCATCGCGGTGAATTCTCCCTGTTGCGCGAAGCCCTGCGCGACCGCCTCCACCAGCCCTCCCGCTGCAAGCTCGTGCCCGGTCTCTCGCGCGCGCTCGAACTCGAACACCCCGATCTGCTGGGCGTCTGCCTCAGCGGCGCCGGCCCCTCCATCGTCGCTCTCGCCCAGGGGAATTTCTCCGCCGTCGAAGAGCTGCTCGAAGAGGCTTTCCGCCCCGCCCCATGCCCCTACTCTCTCCGGCGCCTGCGCGCTCACCAGGATTCGAACGCCGCTCTGGAGCCCACCGTCCCTGTCAGCTAACCGCCACCGACTCTCTTCTTCCGGCCAGCCTGCACTCCTCGTGAACAGCGCGCACCGCGCGCTCAAGCCCCTCCAGCCGCACCACGATTCCAATCGTCAGCTCGCTTGAGCCTTGCGCGATAGCAATGATGTTGATCTCTTCCTGCGAGATCGCCGTGAACACGCGCCCTGCCAACCCCGGAGTCCCGCGCATCCCTTCCCCCACCACCGCGAGCAGCCCCACGTTATCGTCGATCTCGATCGGCTTCAGATAACCGTGCGCCAGCTCGATCGATAGGTTCGCCTCCAGCGCTTCCACCGCCGCCGCCACGTCGTGCTTGCGAATCAGAAAACAAAATGTCTGGCGGTAACTGGAGCTGCTGAAAACCAGAATCTCCACATTCGCCAGCGCCAAGGCATCCAGCGCGCGAGCCATCAGCCGCGTCCCGCTGAGCGCCGCATTAGCCGGCTCCATCGAGACCAGCGCCACATTGGACATCGACGTCACAGCCCGCACTCCCTTTGGCTCCTCGAAGCGCGAAAAGATTTTGGTGCCGGGTTTGTGCGGAGCGAAACTGTTCTTGCTCCACACCGGAATGCTCTTTTCCACCAGCGGCGCGAGCGTTCTCGGATGCAGCACCTTCGCCCCGTTGTAGGCCAACTCCGCCGCTTCCGCGTAGGTCACTTCATCCAGGACCGCTACCTCCGGCACAATCCGCGGGTCCGCCGTCATGATTCCATCCACGTCGGTCCAGATCCAAAGTTCGCTCGCCTCGAGCGCCGCGGCCAAAATCGAAGCCGAAAAGTCGGAGCCGCCGCGGCCCAGCGTTGTGGGGCGTCCATCCACCGTCGCCCCGTTGAATCCCGTCACGATCGGCGCGATCCCTTCTTCGATCAAAGGCGCCAGCCGCTCCGCGCATCTCTGCCTCGTCGGGCCCATCTGCGGCGTCGCGTTCCCGAAAAGCGCGTCGGTGACAATCACATCGCTTCCATTCACGGCGCGCGCCTCTATCCCGATCGCCTTCAAATAACGCGCCAATAGCGAAGCCGAAAGCCGCTCGCCGATAGCCACCGCTTCATCCACCGACCTCGGCGGCCGCTCGCCCAACATATAGACGCCGTTCGCGATTCGCTGGAACTCCGAAACTAGCGACCGGATGTCTTCCCTTGCGCCGGTCAGGCACTCTGCCGAATTCTCCAGATTCCCTAGAAGATCCTCGCAAGCTTCCAAGTGCCGGTCCAACAGGTTATGAACATCGACCTCTACCGCGGCCCTGTCGCCCAGTTCCGCCCGCCGCAGCACATCCAGCAACAGATCGGTGACTTTGGACATCGCCGACACGACGATCGCCAGCGGACGTTGCTTTTGCTGCTCGGAAATGAGTTGCGCCGCCACTCGCATCCGTTCCGCCCCGCCCATGCTCGTGCCGCCGAACTTCATCACCAACAGATTTTCCAAGGCCCGCTCCTCTCTTCAACTGTGCCACGACGGGCATTCAGTTGAAGCCGCCGAACGAGCCTGGCCTCGAAGGCGTCCTACGAAGCGGCCGAGGCCTTGCGCCCCGGCGATGTCAATACCTCTAACTCCGTCGCTCTCGCGGCAGCCCCGTTCAGGCCCAATCCCCGGCGAAGTTCCGTTTCGATGCTGCGGCAAAGGTCCGGACGCTCCGTCAACGTTTGACGGGCGTTATCGCGCCCCTGCCCAATCCGCTCGCCCTTGTAGCTGTACCACGACCCGCTTTTCTCCACCAACGAATGCTGCACGCCCAGGTCCAGCGCATCCCCCTCGCGCGAAATTCCCTTTCCGTACAGAATGTCCACCTCTACCTCCCGAAACGGCGCGGCCACTTTGTTTTTCACTACTTTGATCCTGGTGCGGTTCCCCACCGCCGCCTCGCCGTCCTTGATGGCCGTGGTGCGCCGTACCTCCACCCGCACCGACGAGTAAAACTTCAAGGCCCGCCCGCCCGTTGTAGTCTCGGGATTGCCGAACATCACGCCGATTTTCTCGCGCAGTTGGTTGATGAAAATCAGGCACGCATTCGCTTTCGATACTGTCGCCGTCAATTTGCGCAGCGCTTGCGACATCATCCGCGCCTGCAACCCCATGTGACTGTCTCCCATCTCGCCCTCTATCTCCGCCTTGGGCGTCAGCGCCGCCACCGAATCGATCACAATTACGTCGATTGCCTGCGAGCTTACGAGCGCCTGCGCGATCTCTAGCGCCTGCTCGCCCCAATCCGGCTGAGAGACGATCAGATTTTCCGTATCGACGCCCAGCTTCGTTGCGTACGTGGGATCGAGCGCGTGCTCGGCATCGATGAACGCCGCGACCCCGCCGCCCCGCTGCGCCTCCGCGATCGCATGCAGAGCAAGCGTGGTTTTCCCCGACGATTCCGGCCCAAAAATTTCAATCACGCGGCCCCGCGGAAATCCGCCGGCCCCGAGCGCGATATCGACCCCTATAGAACCCGTCGAGATCACCTCTACCGGCAAAGCGGCGCGTGAGCCAAGCATCAGCACCGAGCCTTTGCCGAACTGCTTGTCCATCTGCGCCAACGTGCTTAGAATTTGTCTGCGTCGTTCGTCCATGGTTCCCCCGTTCGCAAACACTCAGTCCGAAATCGAATGGCAGCTTCTCGGCAAACGGCAATCAAGAAAATTCCTGACATCTATTCGCGCCAGTCCGGATCGGGCAAATCCTAACGTGTTCGATCCGCCCCTCCGACAAGCCTGATCTCCGCGCGTGTTTCGAACCGGCCCATTTGTGCATGTTTGAAACGCGGCCGGAAACGGAATCCGCTCCCCGCCCTGCCTCGAATGCCCCGCGCCTGTTCATCGAAGCCGCCGAAACAGATCGTCTCGTCTCTTGTAAGTTACTGACCCGGTTCCGAATCCTGCCTCGCTTCTCACCTTGCCAAGAGGCCTGTCTGAGGTCCACGGGACGGTGGAGGCGCGAGTGCCTTTTCCCAAGCGCGAGCCGCAAGCACTTAGACCTGCGGCCCGGAAGAGGTACAAAATGAACGCCGCAGCCAGCAAGCCAGCTCCCACCAGGAATCAAATCAAGAAAGACACCTCGCGCCGGGATCAACTCATCACCGAGCATCTCTCGCTCGTCACCGCAATCGCGGCGCACCTGCAGAGATCGCTTCCGGTCCATGTGGAGCTGGACGACCTGGTCCATTCCGGCATTATGGGTCTCGTCGATGCGGCAACCAAGTACCGGGACGACAAGGAAGTGGCATTCACCACGTACGCGAAATATCGCATTCGCGGCGCGATCCTCGACGGCCTTCGCCAGCTCGATTGGGCCTCGCGCGATCTGCGCAAGCGCTATAAGCAAATGGAATCGGTAACGCGTGACCTGGAGGTCAACCTTCAGCGCGCCCCGACCGACAACGAAGTCGCCTCCGCCATGGGCCTGAACGTGCGCCGCTGGCAGGCATTGATGGTCGATTTCCGGTCGCTCGGCAATGCCGTCAGCCAGCTCCGGACCCCGGAGCGAGACGATCAGTACGCCCCCGAAACGCCCTGTACTCCGGCACAACTGCCCGAGAACATGGTGTCCCGCTCGGAGCTTCGTGAAAAACTCAGCTCGGCGATGAAAACCCTGCCCGAACGCTACCGCCAGGTCGTTCAGCTCTACTACGGCCGCGAAATGACAATGAAGGAAATCGGCGGAGTGCTCGGAGTCAACGAGAGCCGCGTCTCTCAAATGCACAAAACGGCGTTGGAGCGCATGCAGAACGCGCTGAGCGGAAGCGGCATTCACTCCGCCGCGGCGTTCTAATAAAGCGGCTACTGAATCGTCACGCGGTAAGGCATCAGGCGCAGTATTCCGCCTCGCAGGAAAGACTCGCTCGGTAAGCCGGGAATCGCCTTGCGCAGCTTGGTTTCGGCGGCGCTCGACGCCATATCGTCCGTGGACGCATTCGCAATCACATCGAGCAGGGACCGCCGCGGCGGATATGTCACCAGGTTGGTCTCGCCTGTCGCGGACAGATGCGCCCGCTTTCGGATCAGTGCGATCGCCTGGTCGAGACCTCCTAGCGTATCCACCAGTCCGTTCTGTTGAGCCTGCGCGCCCATCCATACGCGTCCCTGCGCAATCGGGTCGATCTGGTCGAAGCTCTTCTTGCGCGCGCTCGCTACCTTGCCGACGAAGCTCACATAGGTGGACTGGATGAGGTCGTGCAACTTATCGCGAGCCGCATCCGACAAAGGAATGTAGGGCGAGTCCATGTCGGCCAGCTTCCCGCGCGACATCATGTCGTCGGAAATTCCCAGTTTGTCGTAGAGTCCGTGCAGGTTCGGCCGCACATACAGGACCCCGATCGAACCCGTGATCGTGTCCGGATACGACAGAACCGGGTCGCCGGTCATCGATACGTAGTAGCCTCCGGAAGCGGCCACATCCGACATCGAAATCACCAGCGGCTTAGCGCGGCTCAACAACTTCAGCTCATGCAGGATATCGTCGGAGGCGATCGAGTCGCCGCCCGGCGAATCGATCCGCAGGATTACGCCCTTGACGCTCGAGTCGTTCCTGACCTGGCGAACGAGCTTCGAAAAAGTTCCCGACGCGATGACCGCCTGCGAGCCGAGCGAATTCTCGGACTCTCCGCCCACGATGTCGCCCTCGCCGACCAGCAGCGCAATCCGGTCGCCCCTTGCGGGCACTGCATGGAAGTAGGTCCGAATATTCACTTTATTGAGCGCTTCTCCGCCAAGCCGCTTTTTCAAGTCCCCATAAACCTGGTCTTCGTATCCAAGCTCGTCCACCAGCCCTGTCCCTTTGGCCTGCGCGGCGAGAAACGGTCCCATGTCGAGCAGCGCTTTCACGTCCGCCGCGCTCTTATGCCGCGCCGCGCCCACCGTCGAGCAAAAGTCGTTATACACCTGGTCCAGCACTTCTCCCAATACCTCGCGCGTCTCCGGCGACATGTTGGTCCTCGTGAAAATGTCGCCTGCGTCCTTGTAGCGGCCGATATGGTCCACCTGCACCTGGATCCCGAGCTTATCGAGCGTGTTCTTGAAGTACATCTCTTCCAGATGGAAGCCCTTCACGTCCAACAGATCTTCCGGCGCCAGATAAATCTTCTCGGCGGCCGACGCCAGATAGTATTCGCGCGAGCCGGGATTATCCAATAGCGCGTACACCGGCTTGCCCGATTGCCGGAAGTTCGTAAGGTCCTGCCGGATCTCTTGAAGCACGCCCCACCCGGCTACCAGATGCCGGGGTTGGATCACCACCGCTTTGATGCGGTTGTCGCTCGCAGCCTGGCGGAGGGAAGACCATACGTCCCTCACAGTGGGAACGCTTTGGCTCTTTCCAAACGGGAACGGAATCTCGACCGGCGGCGTCTCGGGCAGCTCTCCGTCGAGCGAAAGAACCAGCACCGAATTTGCGGCAATGGTCGGCTGCTTGTTGGCGAACAGGCGCCCGATGGCGAGCACTACGATAACAGCGGCCACGAACGCGACCACAACCCCGACCACCACACCCAGAAGAAATTTGGCCATTCCGTGAACAGGCTCTCCCACTGGAAGAGTAGCAAGTTCGCCAGCGGCGGCCGGACTCTTCCCGCCTGCATCTCTTCGGAGGCTTTTAGGATGCGAGCTGCGTCACGAGCCAGCCCTGTTGGCTCGCGTACTCCACCAGGCTGGCGCGATTGTGAATGTCGAGCTTGCGCATTAGGTTCAGCTTGTGAGCTTCTACAGTCTTCACGCTCAGCGAAAGCTCCGCGGCAACTTCTCGCACGGTTCGGCCCTCCGCCAGCAGTCTCATCACTTCCTGCTCTCGCGAGGTCAGTACGGTGTTTCGGGGCTGAGGCTCGTTCGGAGCGGCCAAAGCGCGAAGGTCCGGCACAATCCTCGAAAGCCCGCGCGGGTTCTTCTCGTCGCTAAACGAAACCTGGCGAATTCCCGCCACCAGTTGCGCCGCCGGACTCCCCTTCAGCATGTAACCGCGGCCGCCCGCTTCGATGGCGTCCTTCAATGCCTCGGGCGTATCCTCCTGGGCCAGAAACAAAATGGAAAGGCCCGGATACCGCTGCCGGATCGCAAAAACCGTCTGCGCTCCCCCGTTCTGCAGCAGCGCAACATCCATCACCAATGCGCAGGGATTCCAGGAACCGGGCGCCGTTTCCCCGGGCCAGAGGGCGGATATCTTGGCCTCGGCCTCGGCCGCATCCCCTGCTTCCCCCGCTACTTCCAGGTCGCTTTCGGCCTCAAGCAGGCTCCGCAGTCCCCGCCGGAAGAGCAGGTGACCGTCCGCTATCACAATTTGGCTTGTTCGTTTTAGGCGTCCCAACGTCTTCACTCCCGCTCACTACACCTATCGTCACTTCGAGTGAAAACATTTAGATCAATATCCGTGCATCTTCGCCGGGCTCGGCGCCCAATTTGCCAGGGCGGTTTCGAGCAATCGAACCGTCTCCCCGTCCTCCGTTTCTCTGGCGTGGTCTAACGCGCTCTGCCCTCTCCAATCCCGCAGCGCGGGATTCGCCCCCCGCTTCAATAGCAAAGCCACCGCCCCCGACCGCCCCAGCGCTGCCGCCAGCATCAGCGGCGTCGCCCCCGATTCCCGGTTCGCCGCGTCGATTCCGCACCCGTGGTCCAGCAGAACCGCAATTACCTCCGTATTCCCGCCCAACGCCGCATCGTGCAGCGGCGTGCCCCCGCTCGCATTCAGCGCATCCACCCGCGCGCCTCTCGCTAGCAGCAGTTGCACCACCTTGGCCTGCCCCTTCAAAGCCGCATCGCCCAGATACGTGCTTCCCCCCGCCGTCCGCTGGTTCACGTCGAAGCCCCCATCGATCAGGATTCGAACGATCTCCGTCTGGCCCCGCAGCGTAGCGGCTTCCATCGCCTGCGACAAATCCGCCTGAAAACGAGGCTCGCGCCCGCGCGTGCGCTGCAGCATCGCCACCACCCCCGCATTCTTGTATGCAACCGCCAGGTCGAGCGGCGATTGGCCCGATTCGTCCCGATGGCTCGCATCGGCGCCCGCCGCGAGCAACGCGCGCGCGATATCTGCATATCCTTTTATGCACGCCTCTTCGAGCGCGCCCCGCCCGTCCCGGTGACGATGACTTACTCCCGCGCCCGCCGCAAGCAAAGCCGTCGTCGTATTCAGCCGCCCATGCAGCACGGCTTCTTCCAGAGGTGTGTTGCCGTTGGCGTCGATCGCCCCAACGTCCGCTCCGGCGCCAATCAACAGCCCAACAATTTCGGAATTGCCCCGCCCCGCCGCCGCCTGCAGCACGCTCTGCCCGTCTCGGAACGGCTCGTCCACGCGCGCCCCCGCCGCAAGCAGCAATCGGACAATCGCCGGCCGCCCGCTCAGCACTGCGTATTGCAACGGCGTTGAACCCGATTGCCCGTGATGCGTATTCACCTCGGCCCCGTGCGCCACCAGAAAGCTCACGATCTCCGCGCTCCCCAACCACGCCGCGTCCAGCAGCGGCGTGCTTCCCATCGCGTCTCGTGCGTTCACATCGGCGCCCGCCAGCGCCAGTCGCTCCACTTCGGGAAAGTTGCCCGTCCTGACCGCGCTAAATAGCGGCTCTGCCGGCGTCTGGGCCGTCTGGGCAAAGACGACAGCGCACGCCAGCGCCACCGCCACGCTCAGCCGCAGCATGCTTCATAGCGTAGCGCAGGGGGAAACCTTCGGCGCAAACAAAAAAGGCGCCAATTCCTGGCGCCTCTCATCCATTGCCCGCGCTTAAGGTTCGGTACTTAAACCTTTACTGCAACATGCTTGTCTAACATTTTCTGAAACTCGGGTTTGCCGATCGCGCCCACCTTTTGCTCCACAACCTGGCCGCCTTTGAAAAGCAACAGCGTCGGAATCCCGCGAATCCCATACCGGAACGCGGTCTGCTGATTGCTATCGACGTCCAGTTTGCCGACCTTCACCTTACCCGCATAATCGGTCGCAACTTGATCCACCGTGGGACCCATCATTCTGCAGGGGCCGCACCACTCCGCCCAGAAATCCACCAGGACGGGTACGTCCGAATTCAAAACGTCTTGATCGAAGCTGTCGTCGGTAAAGGTCAGCGTGTTGTTGCCTGCCATATCATCTCCCATACAGTGGATGAGCCTCGGTCCCGATTTGATTCATCGTCCGTTGCTTATCGCGGGTTGAATGGCGATTTGCACAGCTTCGCCGGCGACCTTACCACAACTGCCTCTCCCCCAGAACGCAGCGCGCCGTGTCGCGCGCTATCAGCAGCTCTTCGTCCGTCGCGATGCAATACGCCTCTAGCCGGCTCCCGTCCGTGCTGATCCGCCGGTCCGGCGGCGGCGCCAGGTTGCGCTCCCGGTCGAGCGTCAACCCCGCCCAGCCCAACCCTTCGCAGATACTCGCCCGCGCCTCTGGCGAATTCTCGCCAATTCCGCCCGTGAACACCACCGCGTCTGCTCCGCCCATTGCCGCCAGGTACGCGCCCACGTATTTGCGCGCCCGGTAACAGAACATTTCCACCGCCAACCGCGCCCGCTCGTTCTCCCCCGCCCCCAGCAGTTGGCGCATGTCGCCGCTTACCCCCGATACGCCCACCATTCCCGATTCATAATTCAAGAGCTTCTCCACCGCTTCCGCCGCCAGATTTTCTTTCGCGGCGAGAAACCCTACAATCGCCAATCCTTCGAGCGGGGTGAGCCCCATGCTCGGGTAGCGTGTGATGAAACGCCGTATCGAACACCGCCACCTGCGGCAGCTCCGGGCCAAAACGCGCCCGAGCCGCGCGTATGCCCTCCAGGCTCGCTGGGTCGTGCAGCGGCGCCAGTTCCACGCACTCTTCTATATCCTTCACAACCGCATCGTCGATACGGACTGACTCCGAAAAGCGCTCTCCTCCGTGCACCACCCGGTGCCCCACCGCCTCGATCTCAACCGAAACTGATCTCAGCGCCTCCTGAAGCGCGACCCCGATGCCCTTCTCCGTCGAAGTAAGCGCACGGGGCGTTTGTGGCCCGTTGTGCGCGGTATAGTCAATCGAACCATGAAACAGTCGCTTGTCGCGGTCTTCGCGTATGCGCTCTAAATCGGTGGCGATGACTTGGAACTTCAGGCTGGAGCTGCCCGCGTTCAGAACCAGAACGTTCACCGCCGGCTCCTAAAACGGCCACTTCCAATTCACGATCTCGGGCTTATCCACTCCGTTCGCGTACGCATACCGCCGGCACTCGATCTGCTGGTCCTTAAAAGACTCCTTCGCGTGCGCCCCTGCATCCCGCAGCCGCGGCGCCCGGTCGATCACGTCGATCGCAATGCTGAACCGGTCCACCTGATTCTGAATCGCCAGATCCAGCGGTGTATTGATGCTGCCTTTCTCTTTGTAGCCGCGAACGTGCAGATTATCGTGGTTGCGCCGGCGGTATGCGAGCCGGTGAATCAGCCATGGGTATGCATGGAAGTTGAAGATGATCGGCCGGTCCGTGGTGAACAACGAATTGAAATCGCGATCCGGCAGCCCGTGCGGATGCTCGGTATCCGGCATCAACTTAGAGAGATCCACTACATTCACAAACCGAAGCTTTATGTCGGGAAACTCCGCCCGCAGCAGCGCGGCCAGCGCCTCCTGGGTCGGTATGTCTCCGCACGCCGCCACCACCGCATCCGGCGCCACGCCCTTGTCCGTGCTCGCCCACTCCCAGATTCCCAGCCCCTTCGTGCAGTGCGTGATCGCCGCGTCCATGTCCAGGTATTGCAAGTGCATCTGCTTGTCCGCAACGATCACATTCACGTAATCCATGCTGCGCAAGCAATGGTCTGCCACCGAAAGCAGGCAGTTGGCGTCCGGCGGCAAATAGATTCGCGTGATCTCCGGGCTCTTGTTCGCCACAACGTCCAGGAATCCCGGGTCCTGATGCGTAAATCCGTTATGATCCTGTCGCCATACCGTCGAAGTAATCAGCAGGTTCAAGGACGCGATCGGCGCTCGCCACGACAGCTTCTTGCCGATCTCCAGCCACTTCGCGTGCTGGTTGAACATTGAATCGATAACATGAACAAAAGCCTCATATGTCGAGAAGAATCCATGCCGCCCCGTCAGCAGGTATCCTTCCAGCCACCCTTCTAGGGTGTGCTCGCTAAGAATCTCCATTACGCGCCCATCCCGGGACAGTTCCCCTCCGTCGGCGTCCTCCGGAAAGTATTCAGCCAGCCAAACCTTCTTGCTCGCTTCATACACCGCGCTCAACTTGTTCGAAGCCGTCTCATCCGGTCCGAACACCCGAAAGTTATTGGCATTTTCCCGCAGGATGTCGCGTAAAAAGCGCCCCAGCGGCGGCGTGTTCTCCACCTCGCTGCAGGCCGGCTTTTCCACCGGCACGCTGTAATCGCGAAAGTCCGGCAGCAACAGAGCCCGCCGCAACAGTCCCCCATTCGCCGCCGGGTTTGCGCTCATTCGCCGCTCCCCCTTCGGCGGCAGCTCTTTCAACTCGGCCCTCAGCTTCCCCGCTTCGTCGAAAAGCTGTTCCGGCTTGTAGCCGCGCAGCCAGCCATCCAGAATCTGCAAGTGCGCCGGATTGTGCGCCACGTCGGTCATCGGAACCTGGTGCGCCCGCCACGAGCCTTCCACCATGTGATGATCGATCTCCGCCGGCGCCGTCCACCCCTTCGGCGTCCGCAGAATCACCATCGGCCAGCGTGGCCGCTTCACCGCCGCCGTTCGCCGCGCCTCATCCTGAATGCGCCGGATCTCGCGCACGCAATGCTCCAACGTCGCCGCCACCGCCTGGTGCATGCTCTCGCGCTCGGATCCCTCCACGAAATACGGCTCATAACCATACCCGCGAAACAGATGCTCCAGCTCTTCGTGGCTATCCGCGCAAGCACCGTCGGATTGTTGATCTTGTACCCGTTCAAGTGCAAAACCGGCAGCACCGCGCCGTCCCGCGCCGGATTCAGAAACTTATTCGAGTGCCAGGCCGTCGCAAGCGGCCCCGTCTCCGCTTCCCCGTCGCCCACCATCACCGCGCTGATCAGGTCTGGATTGTCCAGCACGCTCCCATAGGCGTGCGACAAGCTGTATCCCAGCTCCCCGCCCTCGTGAATCGAACCCGGCGTCTCAGGCGTGCAGTGGCTCCCGATCCCGCCCGGAAACGAAAACTGCCGGAAGAAATGGGGCAATCCCGCCTCATCTTCGCTGTTTTCGGCGTAGATCTCCGAATACGTCCCCTCCAGATAGGCGTTCGAAAGCACCGCCGGCGCGCCATGCCCCGGCCCCGCGAGAAAAATCATGTTCAAGTCGTACCTGCGGATCAGCCGGTTCAAATGGATGTACACGAAGCTCATCCCCGGGTCCGACCCCCAATGCCCCAATAACCGGATCTTCACGTCCTCCGGCAGCAGCGGCGTCCGCAGCAGCGGATTCCTGCGCAAATAGATCATGCCCAGGCAAAGAGTCGCGCTGAAATACTGATCGAGCAGCCGAAGCTCCGCCGCCTCGAGCGGCGTCCCCTGTACCGTCGATCGCGCGGGACCGAATCCGCTGAGAGACTCTGGTTCTTCTTGCACTCGTTCCGCTCCGCCCCACCATCATATGTCGGCGCCCGCCGCCGCCGCTCACTTCGCTACACTGAGCGTTTGACTAGGCTTTCCTCTCTATTCGCGGCTCTGCTCGCTCTCTCCATCGGCGTTTGCTCCCCCGCGCAAACTCCCCCTCCGCGCCCCATCCCCCGCGACACCGGCGGCAACCAGTTCAGCGTCAGCGAAACCCTCTTCGCTACCCTCGCCGCCATCAACGCCGCCGGCTACGATGCCGGCATCGATTCCCCCTTGAACGACCGCTTCAAACTCCGCCTCCAAATCCGCGACGAGCTCGCCAAGCGCCCCATCGGCTGCCTCGGCGAACTCAAGACCTTCTATCGCGAACACAAGAAGGCCTCCGACACCGCCGACCTCAGTCAATACATCTCCTTCGCCCTCATGGCCGGCGACCCGCCCGATTTCACCCTTCCCGGCGACGCCGTCCCCCCGGATGTAGAGCCCCTCCGCGGCTTCAGCGAACTCCTCGCCCGCTTCTACAAGGAGGCCAATATCGCCGACCTATGGAAACGTTCTCAAGCCGCCTACGCCGCCGCCATGTCCGAATATCAGGAGCCCGTCATCGATACGCTCTTTGAAGCCAACGGCTATCTGCGCAATCCCTCCGGCTATCTCGGCCGCCGTTTCCAGATCTATCTCGACTTGCTCGGCGCTCCCGACCAGATTCAAGTGCGCAGCTATCGCGACGACTACTTCGTCGTCATCACCCCCACCAGCGCGCCCGTTGTCGACGAGGTCCGCGACGCCTATCTCGCCTACCTCCTCGACCCGCTCTCCTTCAAATACAGCGAAGTGATCAAAGAGAAAAAGCCTCTGCAGAAATACGCGCAGGAAGCTCCCGCCCTCGACGTCGCCTATAAAGACGACTTCTCCTTGCTCGTCACCAAGAGTCTTATCAAAGCCATCGATAGCCGCCTCATGCGCGGCAGCCCCGAAAAGCGCGAGCTCTTCGTCAACGAAGCCATGCGCGAAGGCTTTATCCTGACCGCCGGCTTTGCCGACCTCCTGCCCGCCTATGAGAAGCAGCAGGACGCCTTCCGGCTCTACTACCCCGATCTCGTCTCGGCCCTCGATGTGCGCAAAGAAGAAAAGCGGGTCAAGAAAGTCGAATTCGTTCAGTCTCTGCCGCCCCGCGTCATCGCCCCGCCCGCTCGCATGCGGATTGATCCGGCCGAAGAGTCCCTCGCCTCCGCCGAAGGCCTCTACGAGCAGCACGATCTCGATAACGCCCGCAAGCTCTACCGTAAAGCTCTCGAACAAACCGCCGACAAGAAATTCCAAGGCCGCGCCGACTACGGATTGGCCCTCATCGATCTTCAGGAGAAACGTTGGGACGAGGCGCTCGATCTCTTTCAACGTACGATAGACGCCAACCCCAATCCCGTTCTGACGGCTTGGTCCCATTACTATCTGGGCGAATTGCAGTTGAAAGCCGGCGACGCCGATAAGGCCACGGCGCAATTCAAACTGGCGCTCGCCATCGAAGGCGGTACCGCAAAATTGCGCGAAGCCGCCCAAAAAGCGTTGGCGTCCAGTTCTTCAGGAGAGAAACAGCCATGAGATTTCGTTTTCCGGCATTTGCGGCGGCGCTCGCCTTGGCGGCCGTTCCGTTGACCGCCCAACAGGCGGCCGGCCCCCACCCGAAATCGCAAAAAGAAGTGGACGCCCTTAAGAAAGTGCAAGCCGATCAACAAGCCCAAAATTGGGACGCCGAGCTGACCGACATCAACGCCGTGCTAGAGAACTTCGCCGACACGGAATATAAGTCCATGCTGCTCGACATGGCCATCCAGGCTGCGCAGAACAAGGGCGATTACGCCCAGACCATCACCTTCGGCGAGCAGGCCATCCAGGCCGACCCCAATAACATCGAAGCCTATGTCAAGGTCGCCGAAACCGTGGCGCTCCACATTCGCGAAAACGATCTGGACAAGGACAAGAGCCTGCAGAAAGTGGACACAGACGCCCACAAAGCTCTCGACCTGCTCAAGAGCGCCGCTACCCCTCCCACCGGCATCACCGCCGACCAGTGGCCGACCTATAAGAAGCAGTTGGAAGGGCAGGCTCACGACGCCATGGGCATGGCCGACGATGTCGCCAAGAAGTTCCCGGAATCCATCGACGAATACAAAGCGGCCATCGCCGTCTATTCCAACCCCATCATCCTCACTCACATGGCCAAAGCCTACATCGACGCCAAGCAGTTCGACGATGCGATCGCAACCGACGACAAGGTCATCGCCCTCCCCGATGCCCCCGCCGACGTAAAGCAGTTCGCGCAACAGCAGAAGGATACGGCTACCAAGTTGAAAGGAGCAGCCAAGTAACTGTACTGCGATGCAGCCCTCTGTAGAGGCGCTCGAAGAGAAACTGGGCTACCGGTTCCGCGATCGCTCTCTCTTGCTGCGCGCCCTGACTCACCGCTCCTGGCTTGCCGAGCACGGCGCGCAGCTTCCGGAAAACAGCGACAACGAACAGCTTGAGTTTCTGGGCGATTCGATACTCGGCTTCATCGTCAGCGAAAGCCTCGTCTCCCGCCACGCCGGTGTCCGTGAAGGCCAGCTTTCCCAATGGAAAGCTCAGCTCGTCAGCTCTGCCCACCTCTATCAGTGCGCCCTCAGCTTGGATCTCGGTCAGCATCTGCGCCTCGGCAAGGGGGAAGAGCGGAATGGTGGGCGCGAGCGCCGCACTCTGCTGGCGAACGCCCTCGAAGCCGTCATCGCCGCCATTCATACCGATGGCGGCATCGATGCCGCCCGCCGCTTTACCATCGAGCATGTCCTTGAAGTCCTCGACAGCGGGGAAACCATGGAATCGAGAGGCCTGCTCAACTACAAAGGAATGCTCCACGAGCGCGCCCAGGAACTCGGCCTTCCCCCACCCCAATACGCCATCGTCGAGACCAGCGGCCCCGACCACGCTAAAGTCTTCACTGTCGAAGCGCGCATCGGCGAGCATCTCGCGACCCGCGCCAGCGGCGCCTCCAAGAAAGCCGCCGGCCAGCAAGCCGCCGAAATGCTGATTGCGAAATTGACCTAAAAAAGCTCGGCCTCGCAGCAAAAAAGCGCGCGCGCGTAGAATTGTTGCCATATGCAGCTCGCGCCCTTTCTTCTGGACGAATGGCTGGACCAGAAGAATCTGCCGAATGCGCGCATCGAATTCGACCTCGGCTCCAGCACGGGGCCCGCCTGGACTCTGGGAGAACTGCTCGCGCTCGGCGCGCCGGATGAAGCCGGGCCGTTAACCGATCTCAAACTGCTCTACACCGCAGCCGCCGGCTCCCTGCCCCTGCGTCAAGGCATCGCCGCGCTCGAAGGAGTGGAGCCCGACGATGTGCAGGTCACTACCGGTGGCGCCGAAGCACTTCTCATTCTCTTTTTCCTCGCCGCCGAGCCCGGGGCCAACGTCATACTCCCCCACCCCGGCTTCCCGCCGGACAAATCGATCGCGGAATCTTTAGGAGTCGAGGTTCGGTCCTATAACTTGCGGCGCGAAAACGAGTTCCGCATCGATCCCGGTGAGGTTCTCAGCCTGATCGACGATAACACCCGTCTGTTGCTCGTGAACTCGCCCCACAACCCCACTGGATCCGTACTAACGGCTCACGCTCTCGAAACTCTTCACGATTCCTGCGAGAATCGTGGCGTTCAATTCGTCTGCGATCAGGTCTACCATCCCATCTACCATGGTCCCGCCTCGCCTTCCGCCGCCCGGCTGCCGCGCGCGACCGTCCTCGGCGACTTCTCGAAGGCTCTTTGCCTCAGCGGACTGCGTGTTGGATGGATCGTCGAGCGCGATCCCGAACGGCGCAAGCAATATCGCAACGCTCGCAGCCACTTCACCGTATCGAATACCGCTCTCGGAGAACATCTCGCGGCCTTTGCCGTGCGCCACAGCGGTGCCATTTACGACCGCGCTCTCAGCGTGTCGCAGCGGAATCTCGCTTTGGTCGATGAAGTCGTTCGTGAAAACCAGGATCTCATCCGGTGGGTTCGCCCCCAAGGCGGCATGACCGCCCTTCCTTGGCTGTCGGAAGGCGGCGATGCGCGTGCATTCTGCCAGCGCCTCCTCCCGCACGGCATCCTGCTCGCTCCGGGCGATTGCTTCGGCATGCCCGATCACTTCCGCCTCGGCTTCGGAGCCACAGCAGAAAAGTTCGGAGCCGCTCTCGAACGCTTCGCCGAAGTTCTCAAGAGCCAAGCGCGCGAGCCATCCCCGGCTTAGCGCCACTCCGCCCCCGCCCCACTAATTCTTGTCCGGCTCCCATTTCGAAGCCAGAGTGCTAAGGATCACAACATCCACGCGCCGGTTGCGCGTTCTCCCTTCCTCGGTGTCGTTCGAAGCCACCGGCGCCACATCCGCATAGCCGCTCACCGCCAGGCGTCTCACCGGAACCTCGAATTTCTCGGTTAGGAATTGCAGTACCGCGATACTGCGCTCCGACGATAACTCCCAGTTGTTCCTGAATTTCCCGTTGTGAATGGGAACGTTGTCTGTATGTCCTTCCAGCCGAATCTGGTTGGGTAGCTTCAAGATCGCATCGGCCACTTTCGCCAGCGCCGTCGACGCCGATTCTTTGATATCCGCATTACCCGAATCGAACAGCGCCGCCTGCTTAAAGCTCACCGTCAAGCCGCGCGGCTCCAGGTGAAGCTCGATCTCCCCTCGCTGAATTTCGTCTTTCAAATTTTTTTGCAAAACGTTTAGCGACGGCGTCAATTCCGCCACCGTCTGCTTGGCCGTTTCCGGCGTGATTCTCTTGTCCTTCTTAAGTAATTCCTTGATGATTTCCCTGGAATGCGGATTAGCTTTCGGATCGAGCGCCGCCTTCACGGCTTCTGCAACCGCTCTGGCTTTGCCTTTATCGGCATTGGCCGTCGCAAACATCACCACGAAAAACGCGAACAGCAGCGTCACGAAGTCGGCGTAAGAAATCACCCACCGCTCGTGGTTGACCCCTCCGTGGCTGGCAACGCGGCGGCTTCGGCGCATGGCGGTTTAGGCGGCGCGCGGCGCAGCGGCGCGCTTCGACTGCTGCCCGGCCGCTCCGTCAGCCAAATAGGCGTTCAGTTTGTTCCGGATCAGTTTTGGATTCGCGCCTTCTACGATCCCTATCACGCCGGCCAGCGTCAGCTCGCGTGTTTGACGATCCTTCGCGGCCCGCGCTCGAATCTTGCCTCCGGCAGGCAGCAGAAACACGTTGGCCAACCCTACGCCATACACAGTTGCCACGAATGCCACCGCGATCCCGTGCCCCACCTCCTCCAGATTCGCCAGATTCTTCATCACCTGAATCAATCCCAGCACCGCCCCGATGATGCCGATCGTGGGCGCATATCCGCCGCCGTTATCGAAAACCTTGGCCACGTTTTCCATCGAGTGCTCGGCCAGATCTATTTCAAGCTCCATCATCGCCCGCAGATCGTCTATATCCGTTCCATCTACCGCCAGGTTGACGGCTTTCCTCAGAAACGGGTCGGCGATATTCATGGCGTCGCTCTCGAGCGACACGATCCCCTGCTTGCGCGCCTTCGTCGCATAAACAATAATTTCGTCGATTAAACCCGACAGCGGCTGTTTCGGTTCGAACAGCACCAGCTTCAGTTGCGCCGCCGCCGCCTTCAGCGTGTCGAACGGCGTGTTGACCATCACCGCCCCCAGCGTGCCTCCCACCACGATCATTGCCGCCGTGAATTGCGCCACATCGCGCAAACTGCCTTTTTCGAGTATCAGGCCCCCTAGAATTCCGCCCACGGCAAGAACCAAGCCGCAGATGCTTGCCAGATCCGGTCGGGAACCGCCTTCGCTCGCCGCCATATGCTCCTCTTACTCGCGATGTCCGGCGCCGGCGTGCGCGTCTTCCGCCCCCACCCGGCGCAGCTCGGTGACAACGCCCCGGCCTGCCGTGTTGAAGCCGCCTGCAATCGAACGCCGAAACTGTACTACCCGCTCGACGATCTCGCCTGGACTTTCAAGCACTAAGATCTTTTGCCCTGTTGTCAACGAGATCACCGTATCGGGTGTGGCCTCCACATGCTCGATCAGGTCCGAATTCAGCACGAGCGGAACGCGATTGATGCGTGTGAGATGGATCATTGTTCGGACCGGCTCTGCTTCTTATATCGGGACTTGGCGCGAAAAACTTGAGTCTAGGGCGTTCCCTATTCCGTACCGGCCTGCGACTTAGCCTCCCTGCGCCCAAACCACTCCCTCGCCGCCACCCCAAACAGAACCCACCCGATCGCCGCGGCCAAAACGCAGTGCACCGCGAACTCCCGTATAGTATGAAACGCGCTCAGCGCCACGTGAAACGCTATCCAGGCAAGCGTCAGCCATCGCGCCCAGTTCTCCCCTCGCAGCAGGAAAACTCCCGCCGCGAGCGCCAGCAATTCCGTCAACTCAATCGCGAATGCGTCTGGCTCTAACTTCAGCAACTCCGGCGCATGATACCCAAACCCGATTACTCCCACCGCTATATACACCCAGGCCAGGATGGTCACAGACAGCGGCCGCCTCTCCCGTCTCACGGAAGCATCTCCAGCACCGCCTCGCTCGGCTCCAGATCGACAGCATTCTCCGGCATCGCCGCCCCGGCCTCCACCAGCGCCCGGACCGTCCCCACAAAGTCTCCCGTCTCGCGATGCCAACCGTTCCCGGAACCATAAATCGCCCACGAGAGCGCCGTACCCGCATACTCCCGCGATTTCTTCTCCAGGTCCGGATGAAATCGCAAAATCTCCCGCGCCATCTCCGCGTTGCCGTTAAACCCGGCCCAGTGCAGGGCGGTGGCGCCCATCTCTCCCGGCGTATCCACCGGCCAACCCGCCTCTAACATCAGCCGCACCGCGACTGTATTGTTGTTCTGCGCCGCATTCGGCAGCTTCTCCCGGTCGCGCTCCGCCGGCCCCCGCCCCACGCCGCCCGCGTATCTCCAAGCGTATTCGCGAAAAGCCGCTTCATCGCCCAGCTCGCACGCAAGCGCCGCCTTCAAATCCTCCGGCGTCCGCTCCAGCAGCAGCCCATACACGTCCTCATGGCCGAAATCCCGCGCCACCGAATGCGCCGTGCGATGCTTCCCCAGCGTCCAGATATAAATCGTGCCCCCGGCCCGCGAGTCCCGCTTCGGAAACCACTCCTCGGAAACGCTCGTCCGGATGCATTCCGGATCGCGATCCAGATGCCGCCGCGCCAGCTCCATGTCCCCCAGCGCCGCCGCCATCAGAATGTCCGTCTCGCAGCCTCGGGACACCAGGTATCGAGCCACGTCTTGCCGGTCCCTCGGGTAATGCCGCGCCTGCAGCACCCGCAGCATGTATTGCGCCGGCGTCGATTCGTGATCGATGTCGCGCGCGTCGATCTCGGCGCCTTTCTCCAGAAGAAATTCCGCGATCTCTACCGTCGCTGCGAAGTGCAGCGGCGTCTGCCCATCTCCACCTCGCGCGTGCGCCATCCCGGCATCGCCGACCGCCAATTCCCTCAATCGCTCCGCCATCCCCAGCCGCGCCGCCGCATGTGCGTCGATCGTCGCTCCGCGCTCCACCAAAAAATCCACCAGGCTCGGATCGCAATCGTCCAGCACCCCGAAGCCGCCCGCCCACCACTCCGTCCGCTTTCGAATATCGGCGCCCGCGTTCAGCAAAACATCGATCGTCTCTCGATCGCTGCGCTGCACCGCCGCAAACAAAGCGTGCGCCCCGAAGCCGTACCCCGGCAGCGGGTCGTCGATCCTCGCCCGCAGCTCCGGATGGCCTTCCAGAATCTCGCGCACCCGCCTGGCGTCCTGCTCGCGCACGGCCGCCGCCAGCGCCTCGCCCGGGCTGAGGTTCAGCGCCTCCACATGCGACTTCAATTTCGCCCAGTTCGGAAAGCCGTATTCGTTGGCAAGCGCGCGCTGTGCATCCGCCAACCGTCCGCGCCCCATGCCGCGCAGCAGCTCTTTCGCTTGCTTTCTCAGGAATGCGAGATTCGGTTTTTCAGGTAGCTCGCGAGGCATAAACTCCTCCTTCATGGCCCGATGTCCGCCGATAACGGGCAGAAGAGAAGTGAATGCTCGTAACTCGCAACTGCTTCAGGCGGGATCTTCCCTTTCCGCGGACCGGGTGCAACCTGAATTTGCACCGATCACTATATCAAAATCTTCCGCCCCGCTTTCACACTTCCCCCCAGTGCGCGTGCGGATGCGGTTGCGCGACATCCCGGCCATGCTTGTGATGCTGCGGCCGCAATAGGCCCGCCTCCGTCAACAACCCCACATCGTGCAACACCGTCATCGGGCTTCCCTCCCCTGCAATCCGGCCCCGTTCCAGCACATAGCACCGGTCGGCGATCTCCTCCAAAGTGTCCAGGTCGTGGGTAGCCGTGATGACCGTCCTCGGTCCGTTCGCCCATGACGCCAACAGCCGAACCACCTCGCTCTGCGTGCCCGGATCGAGCGCCGCCGTGGGTTCGTCCAGCAGCAGCACCTCCGGATCGAGCACCAGGACCGAGGCAAGCGCCACTCGCTTCTTCTCTCCGCCCGACAACCGGTGCGGCGCGCGGTTCCGCAGATGCGCAATGCCCATGCGATCGAGCGTTCGCTCCACCACGGCCCGTATTTCATCGCGCGGCCAACCTAGCTGCAATGGGCCAAACGCAACTTCGTCGAACACGCTCGTGTTGAACAACTGAACGTCGGGATTCTGGAAAAGAACGCCTACCCGCCTGCGAAAAGGAAAAAAGAAACTCTCATCCCGCAGGCGCTCTTGCGTTACGGCCTCTCCCAAAAACGAAACCTGCCCGCTCTCTGCGAACGCCAGCCCCGCCAGCACTCGAATCAGCGTGCTCTTCCCCGAGCCGTTCGCGCCAATAAGCGCCACGCGCTCTCCTCGCTCGACGCGCATCGAAAGCCCGTCCAGCGCCGCAACGCCTCGGTAGCGATATGAGACCCCGCGTGCCTCGAACACCGGCGGCGCGCCGGCCCCGTTGCTCATAATCCTGCCCACAAGACCAACACCGCCGCCGCGAGAAAAGCCGAAAGCAGCGCCCAATCGTTAGCCCGCAGCCGCGTCTCCTCCAGAACCATCGCCTCTCCCCGAAAGCCCCGAGCCTGCATCGCCGTGTGCATTTCCACGCTGAACTGCAGGCTCTTATCGAGCAGAACGCCAACCGTCGCCGCCGCTAGCCGCCGCTGCTCCGGCCCCTCCAGGCGACCCACCAGTCTCGCCCGTCGAGACTCGAACATGTTCTGCGCGGCTTGCAGCAGAACCGAAATGTAGCGGTACGCCGTTTCGATCACCACCACCAGAACCACAGGCGCGCGAAACCACCGTAGCGCCCGCAGCAGCCGGTTCCATGGCGTTGTCATGACAAGCTCGTAGGCGGCCGTCGCCGCCGTCGCCGCGCGCAAGATCAAGAAGACCGCGCTTGTGGCGCCTTCCACCGTCGCGTGCATGCCCGGCAGCGGCGTCCGAAACAAGATCTGCCCTCGAACCAGAAACACCGCCGGCAGCGCGATCGATCCAGTGAAGCCCGCCACCGGCAGCCAAACCCGTCGCGCCATTTGCCTCAAGGAAATCTTTGAGAACGCCGCCATCGCGGTCGCGATTGAAAACAGCGCCCCGAGCATCCAAACTCGCCGGATCGCTACCGCGCACGCGATAAGCGTCGCCAGTCCCGCCAGCTTCACGCGTGGATCGAGCCTCTGCAGGAATCCCATCGATCCGGCCATGTCTTCGGCGAAAATCGATCGCTCGACGATATCCAAAAGCCCCCGCACCGTCGCTTCCATAAAGGATGCGCTCTGCCCGCCCGCTCGGCGCCTCCGCTCCCCGAAAGCCGCGCGGCTCACCAACCACGCGAGCGCAACCACAACGCCCGCCCCCACCATCGCGGAAACGAAATAGCCCACGAACGGATTCGGGATAAAAGCCGGCGCATAGTCGGCGAGCGGCGCTCTCCACAGCGAAACCCGCTTCGCTTCGCCCCACCCTCCGCCAACCGCCAAAATCCCCAACGGCGACCCGATCGCCAGCACGCCCAGCGCGAGCCACAGCCCGCGCAACGAAGCGCCGCGCCGCGGCAAGTCTGAACTCGCCTCCGGAACAATGGTGCACTTCGCTCCCGGCGCCGTTCTGCGCAGCAGCGCCGGATCTGCCCGCTGCAGGTACGCCACCATGCCGGCCGATAGGATCAGCTCCGCCACGCCCGCGAACGTCAAGTGTCCAATCATCATCGCCGGTATCGAAACGCTCAAAGGATACGGCGCATACAGTGGCGCTCCCGACGCCGTTCGAAACAGCAGCGGCTGCACGCCAAACTCGATCGCCGCGCAAAAGGCCGCTGCGTTGATCCCCAAATATCCGGCCGCGCCCGCCGCCGCCGCCCGCCGCCTCGATGTAACATCGGCGCCAGCCGCCCCTATGCGATACACCGCGAATGCGACAAGCGATCCAACCACCGCCATGTTGAAGCAATTCGCTCCAAACGCCGTGATCCCTCCATCTCCAAACAACAGCGCCTGGATCAACAGCGCGATCGATATCGCAAGTATCGATACCCACGGCCCCAGAACGATGCTCGCTACTCCCATGCCCACCGCATGTCCCGTCGTGCCGCCCGGCAGCGGCAAATTGAACAGCATCACTACGAAGCAAAACGCCGAGAACATCGATAGCAGCGGAATCGTGCGCGAATCCAGTTCCCGCTTCACGCGCCTCAGCGCCACATACCAGAACGGCGCCGCGCCCGCGTAAAGGCTCGCGCAGGTGGAAGGGCTCAGATATCCATCCGGAATGTGCATCGCAGGCCGGCTCGCGCGTGACACGGTTTTGTAGATCGTGCTACGCGCCCTACCCATTATGCTCTAAACATGGGCGAGCTAACGCGAACCGGCGTAGCCATTGACTCGAATCTCCTGACCCGCTTCGACAGGTTCATTCGCAAGCAGGGATATACCAATCGCTCGGAAGCGTTCCGCGACCTGATCCGGGACCGCCTCGTCGCCGACGAAGTGCAGGACCCCGAAGCCGTGGTGGTCGGAACCGTCACCCTTATCTACGATCACCACTCGCGCCTGCTGCCCGAAAAGCTCACCGACATCCAGCACCTTCATCACGAGTCGATCATCTCCACCACCCACGTCCATCTCGATCACGGCACGTGCCTCGAAGTCATCGTCGTCAAAGGGCCGTCCAAGAAAGTTCAGCGCCTCGCCGACCTCCTGATCGGCGCCAAGGGCGTGCAGCACGGCCGTCTCGTCATGAGCTCGCCCAAGATTCTGCCCAAGGCGGCCGGCCTCTAGAAATTGAATTTCGCGGCTGCCTGCACCAGCCGTGGCGCCGCCGCGCTCACCACCCGCCCGAAATCCGAATCGTTTACTTCGCCATCCACCGACGCCGCGCCATAAAACTGCGCATGGTTGAAAAGATTGAACGCCTCCACCCGCACGTCTAGCGATTTCGTCTCCCTCAGCCGCACCGTCTTGCTCAGTTGAACGTCGAAGTTCTCGATTCCTGGCCCATGAAACAAACGCCGCGCCGCGTCCCCTAACTGCCCCAACGCTTCCAAGGAAAACGCGCTCGTGTTGAACTCCGGTTTACCGTTCCTCGGATTTGTGTTTACTTCGAGCGGCCCCCCCACATACTCGGGCGTGTCCAGCAGCTCGTTATTAACCCCGTTCCCCAGCGTTCCCAGAAGCGAACGGTCCGAATCGTCGAGCAGCGTTACTGGAAACCCGGTGCTGAAGCGTGTTGTCCCCGAAACGCTCCAACCTTCCGTCAATCGGTTCTTTGAAAACAGCCGATCGAACGGCAGCGCATATGTATAGGTTGCGACAAAGTTATGCGTCATGTCCCACGACGACAGCACGCGCGTTAGCCGCATATTGAACGGATTCGTCTGCTCGCCCAAATTCGATGCATCGTCGATCGATTTCGAATAGGTATAGCCAACCGACAGCGTGCCCCGGCCGCCGCCGTTCCATCTCAAATTTGCTTCGAGCGCATTGTAGTTCGAATTGCCTGCTGTCTGCTGCGCGGTCGTCGATCCGAAGTTCGAACCCAAGCCCACGCGCGTTCCCCGATAAACCTGACCCGCTGCCGACGTGTAAGTCGCATCTTCGCCGAACGGTCCGCATGTCGAACTCCCCGCCGCTACCTCGCTCGGTTGGCTCAGCGCCAGGCAAAGCGCCGGGTCGCCCAGGTTCTTAGGTATCAGCACCAGCAAATGATGCCCTTGGTTTCCCGCATAGCTGAGCGTAAACAACACCGATTCCCCCACCTGCCGCTGAAGCGAAAACATATAGTTCTCCGTGTAAGGCGCGCTGTTGCGGTAATAGAAATAAGGATCGGCGCCGATCGGCGTCACCGCCGCGAAATCGAACCCCGTATAGGGATTCTTCGCGGAAACATTATGCGGCGGAAAGCTCAGCGGAAACGGGTCTCGGTTCTCCACGCCGTCTCCCGAGTTGACGAACGGAGTCGCAAACAGCGGCGGTTGCGGGCTCAGATAGTTATAGCCGTACGGCGGCACGCCGTACATTATGCCCGCCGTCAATCCCGGGAACGCCGTATAGAAAATCCCGTAGCTCGCCCGTATGCTGCTCTTTCCCGAGTCTCCCAATAAAGCCCGCAAGACACCATTCTCCGCGCGAGGCGAATATGCAAGCCCCAGGCGCGGCGCGAAGTTCCGATACTTCGATGGCGACAACGTCGCAGGAATTCCCGGATCGCCCGGCACAACCAGGCCTGGAATCGCATTTGGATACAACACCGACTGCTCGCCCGGCACAACCGTCTGAATCTGGTTATACTTCTCCCGCCACGGCATAATTAAGTCCCAGCGCAAGCCTAAGTTGACGGTTAGGTTCGCCCTCGCTCGCCAGCTATCTTGCGCAAACGCTCCCGCGTACCGGTTCCTCAGATAGAAACTCTGGCCCGAGGTCTGCGTATAGTTACTCGGAAAACCTAATAAGAAGTCCGCGAACGCCGAGCCGGTTTCCGTCCCGTCTATATTGAATGTCCCATTGAAGGTCGCGTTCGGATGTTCATTCACTTGATCGGCATGAAGCTGTACTCCTATCTTCAAGGTATGCGCGCCGAGCACCTTCGCAACCGTATCGCTCACATACAACGTGTTATTCCACTGCTCCACGTTTGTAATCGGCACGCCCATCACGAACGAAGGAAACACGATGTTTTCCACGCCTTCAAATTGCGGCGCCTGCGCCACGATCCCCGGCGTCCCCACCCCCGTCACAAAGCCTTGCGATTGCAAACTCACGCCCAAACCCCCATGCGGCTGGCCTACATCGTTGGCATTACGCAGAAAGCCCGCGTGAAATTCGTTCACCGTCGTCGGCCCCAGGCTCTTGGTATCGCCTAAGGTGAACATCTGCGCCTGGCCTATGGTCAATCCATCGAACCCCGGAATGCTCGCGCCGCCCTGCCCGCCCGGATACGGATTATCCAACACATAATTATCGATGAAGTAGTACCCGTATATCTGTCCCCAACCTGTGTTGGCGTCTATCCGCTCGGACGCTTTATCGTCTCGCACCGTCTCTGGATACGCCGAAGTTACAAACAAATCGCCGCCCGTGTTCGGCACCGGAATATATTTCAATAACTCCGCGGCCGGCGCCGACCAGGCGCTTGCCGGAATGACGGCATTCGGTAGGACGCAAGCCGCCGAACTCGTACAACCCGGCGTGTAATACGGCTCGCCTTCACTTACCTTATAGCCGAGCCGCGCCGTAAGTAAGCTGGCCGTGTATGCGCCGCTAACAGCGCCCGTCAGCGACCCGGCCTGATCCATGAAATTGCCCGTGCGCTCTTCTACGGACGGAACCACTGTCTCGGCCGACGTAATGCCTTCCACCGTCCGCGTCCCCTGGTAATCCACAAAGAAGAAAACTTTCTGCCGCTTAACCGGTCCTCCCAGCGTCCCGCCGAATTGATTTTGCCGAAACGCCCCCCGCCCTGTATCGAAAAAATTCCGCGCGTCCAGGTCCGTATTGCGCAAGAATTCGAACGCATCCCCATGGAACGCATTACTGCCCGAGCGCGTGATTACATTCACTAACCCGCCGTTATAATTCCCATACTCCGGGTCGAAGTTATTCGTCAGCACGCGAAATTCCTGAATCGAATCCAGGTTCGGAATCACCGACGTCCCGCCATTCATGTGCTCTTGCACATCGATCCCGTCCACCATGAACCCGTTCGCCGATTCGCGCTGTCCATCGATCGAAACGTCTCCCGGATTCAAATCGCCCGAAGGATTAATCGTCCCCGTCACTCCCGCCATAATCACCGAAGTAGGCGTTAGCGTCGTCACCGGGCTCACTCCCGGCTGGATCGCAAGCAGATCCGTATAGCTCCGGCCATTCAGCGGCAGCGCCGCGATCTGTTGCTCGGAAACTACTTCGCCCAGGTGAGTCGCCGTCGTCTCCACCTGCGTGCCGATTGCGCTCTCCGCCGCCGACACCGTCACAGTCTCCGACCTCTGCCCCACACGCAACCGGATATCGATCTTGACCGCGGCGTCGGTATCTACTTCCAGGTTTTTCTTTTCTTGCGACTGGAAACCGGCCGCTTCTACGCGCAGGTCGTAGCGCCCCACCGGCAGCGCCGGAAACGAATAGAAGCCCTGCGCATTCGCTACCGACCTGAATCGCGCTTGCAATGCCGAATTGACAAGCGTGAGTTCGGCCTCCGGAACCGAAGCCCCGCTGGGATCTGTCACAGTGCCCGACATGCTGCCTGCCGCCGCGCCCCATCCCGGACTCGCGCAGCATGCGGCGAGAAACACACATTCAGCCAGCCGTCCCGCCGCGTTCACTGTAAGAGGATAGTAGCACGATCTTTAAATACGTGCTACGCGCGCCTAACCGCCCCCTGCGCGCTCCTTGAGTAAATCCAAAATCTCGGTTAACTCCCGCCGCACTTCCTGGTAAAGCGCCGAGGTGTTCGGGAACAGGTCGCCTTGCCGCTTCACAGGCTCGCGTTTCCCGGCTTCGCGCTTAGGCTTGGCCTCCAGCATCTTGCGCGCGCCTTCGATCGTAAATCGCTTCTCATACAGCAGTCGCTTGATCTCCAGCACCAGTTCCACGTCCTTGCGCCGGTACAGCCGCTGCCCCGTACCCGATTTCTTCGGACCCAGATTATGGAACTCCGATTCCCAGAACCGCAACACGTAGGGTTTGATGCCGGCTAACTTCGCTACCTCGCCGATGCGAAAATACAACTTGTTCGGTATTTCGGGATCTGCCGCCGGCATGCCGGCTAAGTCTTCCATTAAGAAGGGACCAGTCCGAGATCAATTGTAACGGAGCCGAAGCACGTCCGGGCAATCCCGTCCCCGCGCCCCGCCGTGTCCCAACCCCCCGCCCTTCGCCCGCATCCGCCCCATCGCTCCGAAATCCCGCCGCACACCCGGATCTCGCTTCCGTCCCCGCGCCCCCGCCGCCTCCCAACCCCCCGCCCTTCGCCTGCGTCCGCCCATCGCCCCGAAATCCCGCCGCACACCCGGACGCCGCTCCGTCCCC
>Ga0213875_10000137_pt1 | contig 80801 bp, 75 predicted proteins | sample BarmaccomBMRX_R8_FD_160105 | JGI IMG/M metagenome (GOLD analysis project Ga0213875, IMG submission 160105) | Root-associated microbial communities from Barbacenia macrantha in rupestrian grasslands, the National Park of Serra do Cipo, Brazil - RX_R8 | ecosystem: Host-associated > Plants > Roots...
CCTTCTCTTTCTCATGCCTTCGGGGTTAGCTGACGGGCTCGCGCTGAAAGAGTCGCGCTACGCCGGAGTTCGGCGATTCGCCCCTGGGACCGAAGCGGCCCCGATCGGGTCCCCCGATCGCCTTGCACGCGGTCAGCGCTATGGGGCGATTCGGCTTGGGGTGATTATCGGCTCGGCAGAGTACACGACCGGCAAGATTGGTGTCATCGCGATTTGCGGGAAGGAAAGCGAGACGCCGGCCCGAATGATCCGACGGTCGGTAGTCTGACCGGCGTGGCCTACGACTACACGCCGCGGGAGGTCGCCGAGATGCTGCGCGAGGGCCGGATCCAGCTCATCGACGTCCGGGCGCCCCACGAGCACCAGGCCGGCCGGATCGCCGAGGGTCGCCTGATCGAGCTCTCCGAGCTGCCCCAGCAGGCCGACTCGCTCGATCGCGACCGCCCGGTGATCTTCTACTGCCGCAGCGGCGGACGCTCGGCGATGGCCGCGCAGGTGTTCGAGTCCGAGGGCTTCGACGCCCACAACCTGGCGGGCGGCCTGCTCGAGTGGCACGCCGCGGGCCTGCCGATCGTGCCCGCGGACGGCGAGGTCGCCGACCCCTAGTCAGGGCTCGCATGCGCCCGACCGACGGACGCGTCACCGGCGGGTCGCCTCAGCGGCGCCACTTGATCGAGCAGCCGACCGGCGGGGTCTCCGCCAGCGCCGGCTCGGAGCCCGCCAGCACCGCGTCCAGCGCGTCGCGCAGCCACTGGGCGCGCGCGGCGGGGTCGTCGTGGTCGGCGTCGGGGGCGCCGCGGTAGCGCAGCGTCCGCGAGGCGTCGAGCACGAACACGTCGGGCGTCGTCTGGGCGCCGTAGGCGCCGGCGACCTCCTGGGTCGCGTCGTGCAGATAGGGCATCGGCCACTCCTCGCGCTCGACGCGCTCGCGCATCGCCTGCGGCGAGTCACGCGGATATCGCTCGGCGTCGTTGGCGTTGATGGCCAGAAACCGGACGCCGCGCTCGGCGTAGTCGCGCGCCGCGTCGGCGATCCGGTCGTGCCAGGCGAGCGCGTACGGGCAGTGGTTGCACGTGAACACGAGCACGGTGGCCGGCGCCTCGGTCGGCGACCAGCTCGCGCCGGTGGTGTCGGGAAGAGCGAAGTCGGGCGCGGTGGCGCCGAGGGCGAGGCTCATCTGCCGAGGGCGAGGCTCATCCGCTCCCCCGCAGGCGCGCGCGCAGCGCCTCGCGCAGATCGTCGGGATCGGGCGTCGGCGAGATGCGGCCGTCGCGTCGCCGGTAGATGCGACAGGACAGGCTCGAAACCTGCGCATCGTCGCCGCCGGCGGCGTCGACGCCGCCGACCGCGTCGACGCCGTCGATCAGGACGGTCGGCGAACCGGGAAAGCCGGTCGCGGCCGCCTCCGCGTCGGTGTGGATCTCGCGCAGCGTCACCGCCGCCTCGTCGATTCCGACGTCGGCGGCCGCCGCGCGCAGCTCGGCGAGGGCCCGCTCGGTCGATGGGCACCCGTCCCACCACAGCAGCTCGACGGTGGGCGTCATCGAGCCCGGACTACCCGACTTCCCAGGTGGCGCCGGCGCCGAGCAGCTCGATGAGCTGCGCCTCCGAGGCGGGCTCGGTGGCGCCGGTCTGGCGATAGACCGGCCGGGCGACGTCGCGGAAGATGCCGATCGGGGTCGGGCCGGTCGGCGTCTCGGCGAGCTTGGCCAGCGAGAACGCCAACCCCGGGTCGGCCCGCGCTGGGTCGTGCACGAGCAGCGCATCCTCGCTCACCGTCCTGCCGGCCGCTCGGCGCCCGGCCTCGCCCGATCGGGCGGCGCCCGCGTCATCCGGCTCTGCAACCTCGACGATCTCCAGGCAGCCGCCGTCGCCGCGGATGACCCCGCGCTCGTTCTCGGCGCCGAAGCGGATCGGCTCGCCGGCCCGCAGCCGGATCTGGTTGGCGTCGCGGGCGCCCTTGTCGGTCAGCGCGCCGAACGCGCCGTCGTTGAACACCGGGCAGTTCTGGTAGATCTCGACGAGCGCGGCGCCCTCGTGCCGGGCGGCCGCCCGCAGCACCTCGGTCAGGTGATGACGGTCGCGGTCGATCGTGCGCGCGACGAATGAGGCCTCGGCGCCGAGCGCCAGCGCGATCGGGTTGAACGGGTGGTCAGAGACGCCGAACGGCGTCGACTTCGTGATCTTGCCCAGCTCGGAGGTCGGCGAGGCCTGGCCCTTGGTCAGCCCGTAGATCTGGTTGTTGAACAGCAGGATCCTGACCGGGACGTTGCGGCGCAGCGCGTGGATGAGGTGGTTGCCGCCGATCGACAGTGCGTCGCCGTCGCCGGTCACCACCCAGATCGAGAGGTCGTCGCGGGCCGTCGCCAGCCCGGTGGCGAGCGCGGGCGCGCGTCCGTGGATGCCGTGCATCCCGTAGGTGTCCATGTAGTAGGCGAACCGCCCCGCGCAGCCGATCCCGGTGATGAAGACGATCCGCTCCGGGGGGATGCCGAGCTCGGGCATGAACTGCTGCACCGCCGCGAGGACCGCGTAGTCGCCGCAGCCCGGGCACCAGCGGGTCTCCTGATCGGACTGGAAGTCGCCCTTGGCGAGGGTCGCGCTCACGCGGGTGGCCTCCGCTCGCCATCCAGGCTCGCCGGTACGTCGGCGGCGTCAGTCCGCCGGCTCTGCCGCGCCTCGATCTGCTCGGCGACCTCGACGGCGAACAGCGGCTGCCCCTGGACCTTCGTGAACGACTCGATGTCGACGAGATAGCGGGCGCGCAGGATCGAGGCGAGCTGGCCGCAGTTGAGCTCGGGCACGAGCACCCGCTCGAACGAGCGCAGCACGTCGCCGGTGTTCGCCGGCAGCGGGTTGAGGTTGCGCAGCTGGGCGCAGGCGACCTTGTGGCCGGCCTCGCGGGCGAGTCGCACGCCGGCGCGGATCGCGCCCTCGGTCGAGCCCCAGCCGAGCACGAGCAGGTCGGTGGGGCGGGCGGGATCCGGTTCGATGTCGACGGTCAGCGGCGGGACCTCGTCGCCGACGGCGGCCACCTTGGCCGCGCGCAGCTCGGTCATCCGCTGGTGGTTTGCGCCGTCGTAGGAGATGTTGCCGGTGCCGTGGGCCTTCTCGAGGCCGCCGATGCGGTGCGCGAGCCCGGGTGTGCCCGGAACCGCCCACGGCCGCGCGAGCTTCTCGTCGCGGCTGTAGGGCTGGAACGGATCGCTGGTCTCGGCGGCGGACGAGTGCGAATCGGTTCCCGGCGCGACCGCGAACGCGGGATCGATCGCGGGCAGGTCGGCGACGTCGGGGATCAGCCACGGCTCCGATGAGGAGGCGAGGAACGTGTCGGAGAGCAGGATGACCGGCGTGCGATAGCGGATCGCCACGCGCGCGGCCTCGAACGCCGCGTCGAAGCAGTCGCCGGCGGTCGTGGGCGCGATGACCGGCAGCGGGCTCTCGCCGTGGCGGCCGTGCAGCGCCATCAGCAGGTCGGACTGCTCGGTCTTGGTCGGCATCCCGGTCGACGGCCCGGCGCGCTGGACGTCGACGACGATCAGGGGAAGCTCGAGCATGACCGCCAGCCCGATCGTCTCGGCCTTGAGGTCCATGCCGGGGCCGCTCGTCGCCGTGACCCCGAGCTTGCCGCCGAAGCTCGCCCCGAGGGCCATCCCAGCGGCGGCGATCTCGTCCTCGGCCTGGATCGTGGAGACGCCGATCGCGGCGTGCTTGGAGAGCTCGTGCAGCAGCTCGGAGGCGGGGGTGATCGGATAGCTGGCGAGCACCAGGGGCAGCCCCGAGCGCACGCTCGCGGCGATGAGCCCGAGCGACAGCGCGGTCGTGCCGTTGACGTTGCGGTAGCGACCGGGCGGGACGTCGGTCGCCGGCTTGACGCGGTACTGGACGTCGAGCAGCTCGGTGGTCTCGCCGAACGACCAACCGGCGTTGAACGCGGCCAGGTTGGCCTGGGCGACCGCCGGGTCGCGCGCGAAGCGCCGCTCGATCCAGCGCTTGGAGACGTCGGTCGGCCGGCCGTAGAGCCACGAGATGACCCCGAGCGCGAACAGGTTCTTGGCTCGGCCGGCGTCGCGGGTCGAGACGCCGTCGATCTCCTCCACCGCCGCGGAGGTCATCGTGCTCATGGGGATCCGGTGCACCCGGAAGCGCTCGAGCGAGCCGTCGCTGAGCGGGTCGGCGGCGTAGCCCGCCTTCTCGAGGTTGCGCTTGGTGAAGGCGTCCTCGTTGACGATGATCGTGGCCCCGGGGTGCAGTTCGGCGCGGTTGGCCTTCAGCGCGGCCGGGTTCATCGCGACGAGCACGTCCGGGTGATCGCCGGGGGTGAGGATGTCGCGCGAGGCGAACTGGATCTGGAAGGCCGACACGCCGGCGAGGGTGCCGGCGGGCGCGCGGATCTCGGCGGGGAAGTTCGGCAGCGTGGCGAGGTCGTTGCCCACGACCGCCGTGGCATCGGTGAAGCGGCTGCCGGTGAGCTGCATCCCGTCGCCCGAGTCCCCGGCGAAGCGGATGATGACCCGCTCGCGCTCCTCCACCGCCTTGCGCATGTCGCCCGGAGTCTAGTGGTGCGCATTCCGGTTTGACGGCCGGGTGAAACGGACACCCCTGATGCCATGGAGCGATCCGAGGATCCCGAGCGCCTCGCCGACGAGCTCGAGGGCGACTCCGACGAGATGGACAAGCGCTCGGGCGAGCTCGAGGACAAGATCTCCGACGCGCGCGAGGACTGGGACCGCAAGCGCAAGGCCCCCGGCATCCCCGGCGCGCCGCCGCCCGACGACGACGCCTAGCGCCGGCGGGGTCGAGGCTGGGCGTGAAACCGACGGTGAGCGTCGGTTGTACGCCCAGCCGGTTGAAGGTCCTTTAGCGCGGATCGTCACGGTCGAGGTTGAAGTAGCGCAGCACGTAGGCCCGCTCGCCCTCGGTGTCGGGCCACGGGGCGATGCCCATGCGCACGATCGTGCGCTGGCCCCCCTGGTAGTCGCCGTAGAGGAGGTCGATCCACAGCGACCGTTCCCCCTCCGCCAGCGCCCGGCGGACCTCCGCGTAGCCGGGCTCCTCCGGGTCGCGCAGCGCCCCCTGCCAGAAGCCGGTCTCGCCCGCGGGGATGTAGAGATCGAGCTGCTGGCGACGGAAGCGCTCGCTGTCGGGCGCCTCGTCGACGCCCGTCTCGGCGGGCCGCAGGGGCTCGGAGAGCAGCGGGCCCCGCGAAGAGGACTCGCGGGTGCGCGGCGGCTGGACGCGGGCCTGCCAGCCGTGCAGGACCGCGAGTCCGGTGCCGCCGTTGCGCAGCGCGATCGCGAGGTAGACGACGTCGTGCTCGAGCTTGACCGCGGCACCGTGGCCGGGGACGGCGAGGATGACCCCCTCGCCGAAGCGGACGTGCTCCTCGGGGTCGTCTTCACGCGACGGGATGATCACCGGCCGGACGCCGGCGAGCAGGGTCTGCTCGGCGAGCCGCGCCGAGCGGTTCGCCGAGCGCACCGAGCCATAGGTGGCCACCGCGAGCACGAGCGTGCCGCCGCCCGTGGCCAGCGACGAGATCGTCGCCCAGTCGGTCATCTCCCGCGCCCGGCGGGCGCGGGGGCGCGAAGGCGTCTAGAGCTTCTGGACGTTGATCGCCTTGGGACCCTTGGGCCCGGACTCCTCCTCGTAGGACACCTTGGAGCCCTCCGCGAGTGACCGATACCCCTCCGCCTGGATGCTCGAGTGGTGGACGAACAGGTCCCGGCTGCCCTCATCGGGCGTGATGAAGCCGAAGCCCTTCTCGTCGCTGAACCACTTGACTGTTCCGGTTGCCATCAGGCTTTCCCCTCCGGGGATAGAAGTGCTGCTACCCGGAGGTCTTACGTCCCCTAGGCCTGCACCAGCGTGTCGCCGCGTCGTACGCACGGCCTGTCGGCGGGGAAGGTAGCACGGCTCGTCGTCTCGGCTCACTCTCGGCCACCGGCCTTCACGATCGCGACACAGGTCATCATCCTGGCATGGACGATCCGCTCGTCATCGACGGGGTGGTGATCCCGCGCCACGAGATCGAGCTGCGCGCGAGCCGGTCCTCGGGGCCGGGCGGCCAGCACGCGAACACGACTGCGACGCGCGTGGAGGCGAGCTTCGACGTCGCCGCCTCGCGATCGCTGACCGACGAGCAGAAGCGTCGCGTGCGCTCGCGCGCGGGCGCGCGCGTGACGGCGGTCGCCCAGGACGAGCGCAGCCAGACGCGCAATCGCGAGCTCGCGCTGGAGCGCCTGGCCGCGCGCCTGGCGGCGGCGCTGACCGTGCGCCGGCCGCGGAGCGTCACCCGGCCGCCGGCCGCCGCCGGCCGCCGGCGTGAAGAGGACAAGCGCCGCCAGTCGGCGCGCAAGCGCGACCGCCGCTCCCCCGGGCTCGGGGACGAGTGATGCGCTGGTACGTCGACGGGATGAACGTGATCGGCACCCGGCCCGATGGCTGGTGGCGCGACCGCGACGCTGCGATGCTGCACCTCGTCGACCTGCTCGAGCGCTGGGCGGCGGCCGAGAACGAGGACGTCATCGTCGTCTTCGAGCGCGCCGCACGCCCGCCGATCCGCTCGACGGTGATCGAGGTCGCGCACGCGCCGCGCCCGCGCCGGGACGCCGCCGACGACGAGATCATCCGCCGCCTGGCGCGCGAGCCCGAGCCCGGGCTCGTCCGGGTCGTCACCTCCGACCGCTGGCTCGCCGACCGGGCGAGCGCCGTCGGCGCCGGCGTCCACGGCGCGGAGTTGTTCCGCTCGCTGCTCGAGACGCCGTAGCGGCTTCGATGGTGGTAGCTCCCGGCCGATCGTGCTGACCAGTTCCGAGACGCCTTCGCGGCTTCTTCGAAAGGTCTTGCCACAATCATCGTGATGGCCGACGACCCGATCCCCACCATCGAGGAGCCACAGCGTCGCTCGGCGCCCCCGCGCGGGCGCGCGCAGCCGCCGGCCCCCGGGGAGCAGGGTTGGAAGGTCACCCCCGCCCCAGACGGCCGCGGACCGCGCCAGGCGCCGGGTCCGCCGACGCCGCCGCGCTTCTCGCGCTGGTGGGTGGTCGTGCTCGGGCTCGTGCTGCTCGGGCTGAACCTGTGGATCTCCTCGAACGCGCTGTCGCCGAACCAGCCCGTGCGGGTCCCCTACAGCCCGACGTTCCTCAGCCAGGTCAAGGACGGCAACGTCACGGAGATCTCCTCGGAGAACGACGCCATCCAGGGCACGTTCAAGACGGCCGTGCGCTACCCGGCCAACGACGTCGACGTCACCCCGACCAAGAGCTTCACCACCCAGGTCCCGTCGTTCGCCGATAACCAGGCGCTGCTGCAGTCCCTCGAGGCCGAGCACGTGACGATCGACGCCCAGAAGCCGAGCAACGGCCCGTCGCTGGCGACGAGCCTGATCGCCGGCTTCGGACCGACGCTGCTCTTCCTCCTGGTCATCGTCTTCGCCATGCGCCGGATGGCCGCCGGGGGCGCCGGGGGGATGATGTCGTTCGGGCGATCTCGCGCCCGTCGGGTCGAGGCCACCGACCAGCACGTCACCTTCGACGACGTCGCGGGGATCGACGAGGCCAAGGAGGAGCTGCACGAGATCGTCGACTTCCTGAGGGCCCCCGACAAGTACATCAAGCTCGGCGCTCGGATCCCGCGCGGAGTGCTGCTCTCCGGCCCTCCGGGCACCGGCAAGACGCTGCTCGCCCGCGCCGTCGCCGGTGAGGCGGGCGTGCCCTTCTTCCAGATGTCGGCCTCGGAGTTCGTCGAGATGATCGTCGGCGTCGGGGCCTCACGCGTGCGCGACCTGTTCAAGCAGGCCAAGGAGGCCGCCCCGGCGATCATCTTCATCGACGAGCTCGACGCGATCGGGCGCTCGCGCGCCGCCGGTGGGCCGAACATGTCCGGCGGTCACGACGAGCGCGAGCAGACGCTCAACCAGATCCTCACCGAGATGGACGGCTTCTCCCCCCGCGAGAGCGTCATCGTGCTCGGCGCCACCAACCGCCCCGAGGTCCTCGACCAGGCGCTGCTGCGACCGGGTCGCTTCGACCGCCGGGTCGTCGTCGCCCCGCCCGACCGGGCCGGCCGGGAGGCGATCCTGCGCGTGCACACGCGCTCGGTCCCGCTCGCCGACGACGTCGACCTCGGTCGGATCGCGTCCACGACGCCTGGCATGGTGGGCGCCGACCTCGCCAACCTCGTCAACGAGGCGGCCCTGCTCGCGGCGCGCAACGGCCACACCACGGTCGTCAGCCAGGACATCACCGACGCGCTGGAGCGGATCGTGCTCGGCGCCGCGCGCAAGGTGATGATCTCCGACGACGATCGGCGCCGGACCGCCTATCACGAGGCCGGGCACGCGATCATGGGGATGCTCACCCCGGGCGCCGACCCGGTGCGCAAGGTCTCGATCATCCCCCGCGGCCAGGCCCTCGGGGTGACCTTCTCGGCCCCCGACGCCGACCGCTTCAACTTCGACGAGCGTCACCTGCTCGCCCAGATCAAGGTCGCGCTCGGCGGCCGGGTCGCCGAGGAGGTCGTCTACGGCGATCTGACGACGGGCGCGGAGTCCGACATCCAACAGCTGACCCGGATCGCCCGCGGCATGGTCGGCCGCTGGGGCATGAGCCCGGCGATCGGCCCGGTGGCGGTGCTGCCCGCCGACGGCCAGAGCCCGCTGCTGCCCGGCGCCTCGGAGACCTCCGAGCAGACCCAGCGGCTCGTCGACGAGGAGGTGCGCCGGATCGTCGAGTCCGCTCACCAGGAGGCGACCCGGGCGCTGACCGAGCACCGCGGCAACCTCGACTCGCTCGTCGCGCAGCTGCTCGCCCACGAGACGCTCGACCAGAGCGCGGCCTACGCCGCGGCGGGGCTGGCGCCCAATCCCGAGCCCCGTCCCGAGGCGGCGCCGCCGGTCGTCGATCCCGCGCCGATCGGCGGGGGTCGGGGACCGATCTGAGCCGCCGCGTCCCGACGGACCGGCCGGCCCCCCGCGGTTCAGTCGCCGAGGCGCGTCATCCGCGCCAGCGCCTCGTGGCACTCGACGACCCGCTTCTTGACCGGGTCGGAGTCCTTGCGATCGTGGACGAGATCCCAGGTCCGGTCGGCGATCTCGCGGGCGTTCTCCGGGGTGGCGCTGTCCCACAGGCGATCGACGAGCCGCAGCTCGAAGCTCTCGATCTGCTCGCCGGGATCGCCGGGCGGCATCTTGGGGAGCGGCTCCCCCGTCGCGTCCTTCCACATGCCGGTGGCGACCAAGAGGCGATTGCGCAGCTGGATCGGGTCCATCGCGGCGCCCATCCTAGTGGCGCACCGGCCGCGAAGGCCAGCCCGTTTCAGGTCCCCGGCAGCGTCTGCTCGAGCTCGAGCAGGACCGCGAACCGGTCGCCGTCGCGATCGACCCGCTCGAGCACCTCGTCGGTCGTGAAACTCAGCATTTCGGGGTCTCGGGCGTCGCGGCATGCCTCGACCTCCTCCCAGCTGACCGGGGCCGAGACGGTCGGGCGCGCTCGGGCGCGCACCGAGTACACCGACACCGTCGTCTTGTGGGCGTCGTTCTGGCTCCAGTCGACGAGCACCTTGCCCTCGCGCAGCTGCTTGGTCATCCGCGAGACGACGAGCTCTCCGAGCCGCTGCTCGAGCAGCTCGGCGACCTGGCGGGCGAACGGCTTGGTCCGGGCGTAGCGCGCGCCGGAGTTCAGCGGCACGTAAAGCTGCATGCCCTTGGAGCCCGACGCCTTGGCCACCGAGTCAAGGCCGAGCGCCGCGAACATGCCCTTCAGCACGAGCGCGACCTCGCAGCACTGCACGATCGTCGCCGGCGCGCCGGGATCGAGGTCGAAGACGAGCATCGTCGGCACCTGCGCGTCGGCCGCCAACGACAGCGAGGTGTGCAGCTCGACGTCGGCGAGGTTGGCCAGCCAGATGAGCGTCGGGCGGTCCTGGACGAGCGTGTAGTCGATCGAGCCGACGCGGACGGTCTGCACCCACTCGGGGCGGTGCGACGGGGACTGCTTCTCGTAGAAGTAGGGGGCGTCGACCCCGTTGGGATAGCGCTTGAGCGTCAGCGGCCGATCGCGGAGGTGGGGCACCACCGCAGGGCCGATCCGCGCGTAGTAGGCGATCAGGTCGCCCTTGGTGAACCCGGTCTGGCCGAACAGGACCTTCTCCCAGTTGGTCAGCTTCAGCCATCGGCCCTCGGTCAGGACCGACAGGGCACCGTCGGGCAACCGCTGCACCTCGTCGAACAGCGCCTCGGGGTCGCGAGGCGGACGCGGCTGCAGGACCTCGTCGCGGGCCTGCACCGCAGCGGGCTCGCGCACGACCTCGGCGCCCACCCGGTCGTCGCGCAGGCCCTTGAACGACGGCGCGCGCATCACGCCCTCCGCCGTCCATTCGCGGAACTCGATCTCGGCGACGACCTCGGGCGCGGTGAAGACGGCATTGCGCGGCAGCTTCGGCGCGCTGGCGTACGGGCTGCGCTGCCCGCGCAGCGGTTCAAGGCGCTCGCGCAGCTCGTCGAGAGTGCGCTCGGTGAACCCGGTGCCGACGCGCCCGGCGTAGCGCAGGCCGCCATCGTCGCCGTGGTAGCCCATCAGCAGCGCCCCGATCCGATCGCTGCGCCGCCCCTCGCCGGGCAGCCAGCCGGCGATGACGAGCTCCTGACGGCAGACGTGCTTGATCTTGATCCACGCGCCGGTGCGCCGGCCCGGCTCGTAGCGGGAGTCCAGGCGCTTGGCCACCACGCCCTCGAGCCCCTGGGCCTCGGTCGCTTGAAGCAGCTCGGCGCCGCGCCCCGGATGCGCGGCCGGCACCCGCCAGGCGGGGCCGGCGAGCCCGAGCTCTGACAGCCGCTCGCGCCGCCGCTCGTAGGCCAGCCCCATCAGCGAGTGGCCGTCGAGGTAGAGCAGGTCGAAGATCGCGTAGACGACCGGATCGGAGCGGGTCAGGCGGCGGATCGCGCTCGGCGAGGTGACGTGCATCCGGCGCTGCAGGCGCTCGAAGCTCGGCCGCCCGCCGTCGTCGAAGGCGACGATCTCGCCGTCGAGCACCGCTTCGCGCATCCCGAGATCGCGCAGGATGGCGCGGACCTCGGGATAGGAGTCGGTGATCTCGTTCAGGTTGCGGCTCTCCAGGCGCAGCCGGCCGGGCCTGCAGTAGGCGATCGCCCGCACCCCGTCCCACTTGACCTCGAACGACCAGCGCTCGGGCCGCGGCGGCAGCTGGTTCGGCGTGCCGAGGTCGGCGAGCATCGGGACGAGGCGCTCGGGCATCGGCTCCCGCTCGGGGTCCGCCGGCGGGTCCATGCGATGGATCATCCAGTCCTTCTCGGACTCGCCCGGGCGCCCGATTCCGAACAGCCCGTAGCGGCCGGTCAGCCGCTCGCCGTGGAATGTGACCTCGACCTTGCGCTCGTCGAACAGGTGGGTCTCAAACGTGCCCGCGTCCCAGATCCGCATCGTCCCCGCGCCGTACTCGCCGGGCGGGATGTCGCCCTGGAAGTGCAGGTACTCGAGCGGGTGATCCTCGGTGTGGACCGCGAGGCGGTTGTCGGCCGGGTCCGACGGGATGCCGTTCGGGATCGCCCACGAGGCGAGCGCCCCCTCGTGCTCGAGCCGCAGGTCCCAGTGCAGCCGCGTGGCGTGGTGCTCCTGGACGACGAACCGGCTGGGGGCGCCCGCGCCGGCGGTCGCGCCGTCGGGCTCCGGCGTCGCCGCGAAGTCGCGTTTGGCGCGGTAGGTCTTCAGCTTGTCGCGCGGCATCGTTGAGGTCGGCTCACAGACTAGGGTTCGGCGGACGTGCGCATCGTGACCTGGAACGTCAACTCGCTGCGGGTCCGCCTCCCGCGCGTGCGCGAGCTGCTCGAGCAGCACCGACCCGACGTCCTCTGCCTGCAGGAGACCAAGAGCCCGCTCGACGGCTTCCCCGAGGCCGAGCTCGCCGACGCCGGCTATCGGGCGGTGCACCGCTCGGCCGGCCAGTGGGCCGGGGTGGCGATCCTCGCCCGCGCCGAGCTGGCGCTGGGCGACCCCTCGTTGCAGCTGCGCGGCGACCCCGTCGCAGACGAGGCCCGCTGGTGCGAGGCCACCGCCGCCGGCATCCGCTTCGTCAGCCTCTACGTGCCCAACGGCCGCACGCTCGACAGCCCCGAGTATCCGCGCAAGCTCGCCTTCCTCGACGCCGCGGCGGCCCGCCTCGCCGAGCTGGACGATCGCGAGCTGGTGGTTGCCGGCGACTGGAACATCGCCCCCGCCGACCGCGACGTCTACGACCCCGCGGGGTTCGTCGGCGGCACCCATGTCACCGACGAGGAGCGCCGCCGTCTGCGGGCCCTGCTGCGCTCGGGGCTCGTCGACGCCTACCGCGCCGTCCACCCCGAGACCGTCCAGTACACCTGGTGGGACTACCGCGCCGGCCACTTCCACAAGGGCCTCGGCCTGCGCATCGACCTCGCGCTGATGACCCCCGGGCTCGCCGCGCGCCTCACCGACGCGGGCATCTACCGCGACTACCGCAAGGGAAAGAAACCCTCCGACCACGCCCCGTTGTTCTTCGACCTGTCGGACTGACCGGAGGGCCCGAGACGCCCTGGGGACGCCCCTGCGTCTGCGCCCGAGAAGGCACGAAAGCGCCAAATCCGGAACGTCCCGTTGAGATTTTCCCGCTTCGCGCCGTATAGCGCCGCCCAAGCGCCAAATCCGAGGTTGAGATGCATGTTTGTCGCGTGCGCGCACCTCGCACCTCCACCTCGCACCTCCGCCTCGCACCTCGCGCCTCGCACCTCCACCTCGCACCTCGCAGCCCGCGGACATCCACGGCTCGGCCCACCAACAGGCGGGGGCCATCGGTGGTCGCGGTCACCCGGCGAAGCGCATCGGTGGTCGCGGTCCCCCGCCCTTGTGTCGCTGATGCCCCCGACCACCTCCCGCGTCTCCGATGAACGCGGGCGGGTGCCGCGCACCACCGATGCGACCCCGCCGCCCAGCGCTCTTCGCCAACTGTTACGCGTGCGCGCGATCATGACCGTCATGGCACGAGTGCTGGTCGTCGACGACGAGCCCGCCGTCCGGCGCGCGCTCGAGCGCGCGCTGAAGCTCGACAACTACGAGGTGAGCCTCGCCGCCGACGGCGAGGCGGCGCTTGATGCGCTGGCCACCGACCCGGCGGACGCGGTCATCCTCGACATCCTGATGCCGCGGCTCGACGGGCTCGAGGTGTGCCGGCGGATGCGCAAGGCGGGCGACCGGACGCCGGTGCTGATGCTGACCGCGCGCGACGCGATCGACGATCGGGTGCAGGGGCTGGACGTCGGCGCCGACGACTACCTGGTCAAGCCGTTCGCGCTGCGCGAGCTGCAGGCGCGCCTGCGGGCGCTGCTGCGCCGGGCGGGCGACGGGCCGGGCGAGGGCGAGGTGCTGGAGTACGCCGACCTCGTGCTCGATCCGGTGGCACACGAGGTGCGCCGGGGCAATCGGCTGATCGAGCTGTCGCGGACCGAGTTCCTGCTGCTCGAGCTGTTCCTGCGACATCCGCGCCAGGTCCTGACCCGCGCGACGATCTTCGAGAACGTCTGGGGCTATGACTTCGGGCCCACGTCCAACGCGCTCGGCGTGTACATGGGCTACCTGCGACGCAAGACCGAGGCCGGGGGCGAGCCGCGCCTGCTCCACACCGTGCGCGGCGTCGGCTACGTCCTGCGCGACTAATGGCCGTCCCCGCGTGTCGCTCCGCAAGCGCCTGACGATCGTCGCCGCCTCCTCGGTCGCGGTCGCGGTCCTGATCGCGGTCGTGGTCAGCTACCTGGTGGTGCGCGACCAGCTGCGGGGGTCGGTCGACGACTCGCTGCGCGCGCAGCGCACGGCGGTCCAGCAGACCGGCCGGGTGTACCCCGCGATCCCGGGCATCCCGGGGAGCGCGGGCGGCCCCGCGCCGTACTGGCAGATCGCGCTCGCCGACGGCGAGCCCTTGCGCCAGCAGGGCAACGTCCCGCTGCCGATCACCCCCGACATCCAGCACATCGCCGCCACCGGCAACGGGTCGGAGCTGACCGACGTGCGCGTCGGGGACGACCATCTGCGCATGTTGACCTTCGGGGTGACGACCGAGGACGGCCAGACCGCCGCGCTCGAGCTCGCCCGCCCCCTGAACGGCACCGACGCGGTGCTGGCGAGCCTCCGCCTCGTGCTGCTGCTGCTGTTCGTCGGCGGGATCGCGCTCGCCGCGATCCTCGGCCGGGTCGCCTCGCGCCGGGTGCTCGCTCCGCTCGGCGAGGTCGCGGGCGCGGCGCGCCACATCGAGGAGACAGAGGACCTGACCGCGCGGCTGCGCGTCCACGCCGACGACGAGGTCGGCCAGCTGGCGCGGCGGTTCAACGCGATGCTCGACCGCCTCGAGAGCTCGCGCGTCGCGCTCGACGAATCGGCGCGCGCCCAGCGCCAGCTCGTCGCCGACGCCTCGCACGAGCTGCGCACCCCGGTGACGAGCCTGCGCACGAACATCGAGGTCCTGCTCGACGGCGCCGAGCTCGATCCCGAGGATCGTCGTCGGCTGCTCGCCGACGTCGTCGAGCAGTCCGAGGAGCTGAGCGCGCTCGTCAACGACCTCATCGAGCTCGCCCGCGGCGACCAGCCGGGCCCCGAGCCCGACGAGGTCCGCCTGGACCGGGTCGCCGAGGAGTCGCTCGCCCGCGCCCGGCGCAACGCGCCGGGGATCGTCTTCGCGGCCGAGCTTGCGCCGGTGCTCGTCGACGGGGTGCCCGAGCGCCTGGCGCGCGCGATCAACAACCTGCTCGACAACGCGAGCCGGCACTCGCCGCCGGGCGGCGTCGTGACCCTCCGGGTGCACGAGCGCGGCGTCGAGGTGCGCGACCACGGTCCCGGCATCCCGCTCGAGGACCAGCCGTACGTGTTCGATCGCTTCTTCCGCGGCCCCGGCTCGCGGGGGCGCCACGGCAGCGGGCTCGGTCTGGCGATCGTGCGCCAGGTGACCGAGCAGCACGGCGGCACCGCATCGGTGCACACCGCCCCCGACGGCGGCGCGGTCTTCACGCTCGCCCTGCCGACGATCGCCGACCTGCACGACGCCACCGGCACCGGCACCGACACCGACACCGGCACCGACACCGGCACCGACACCGGCACCGACACCGGCACCGACACCGGCGCCGAGACCGAGGCGCTGCCGTACGGCTGACGCCAGACGCCGACGCCACCCGGCATCATCTGGCCGTGATCGGTCGCCGCCTCGGCATGCTCGCCCTGCTCGTGCTGCTCGCCGGACTGCCGCTGCCGGCGGGGGCGATCGCCGACGGCGACCCCGCGAGCGACGTGCTGCTCGGCCAGAACGTCTTCTACCCCTACGGCCCGACCGTCGTGCAGGCCGTCGGCGGCAAGCTCGACGCCGAGACCGCGGCCGCCAAGCGCGCCGGCTTCCCGCTGAAGGTGGCGCTCATCGGCGCCCCCACCGACCTCGGCACGGTGCCGAGCCTGTTCGGCGAGCCCCAGGCCTACGCGAGGTTCCTCGAGCAGGAGATCAGCTTCAGCGGGCCTCAGCCCCTGCTCGTGGTCATGCCCGCCGGCTATGGGGTGCAGGGCGTCAAGGCCCCCGCCGACCTGGCGCTGCGCGGGCTGGCCAAGCCCGCCGGCGCGACCGGGACCGACCTCGCCCGCGCCGCGGCGGCGGCGGTGACGCGGCTCGCGAACGCCTCCGGCCACCGCCTCGACGGCGACTCGGCGGCCTCGAGCGCGGGCGGCGGCGGGAGCCTGCGCACGCTCGTGCTCGTCGTGCTCATCCTCGCGGCGATCGTCGTCGCCTCCGCGCTCGTGGCGCTGCGCGTCGTGCGCGCGAGCAGCTGATCAGCCCCGGACGGGGGTGAACCGCGCCGCCAGCGCATCGGTGACCGACCCCGACACGCCCCGGTCGTCGCCCGAGGGGTCCTCCCAGAGCAGGCTGCTCGGGCCGGCGGTCCAGCGGAAGCGCACGAGGAAGGCGCGGTGGCGGAGCGCTGGTCGCGCCGGCAACCGCGCCCGCAGGCCCGCGAGGAAGGGCGTGAACCCGGCGAAGGGGCACAGGCTCGGAGCCTCGCCGTAGGGGGCGCTCAGGCGCTGCGCGCGCAGCGTCAGCTCCGACCTGGCCCCGGCGGTCAGCGTGAAGCGATCGGTCACCGTGCGCACGCCGCACCCGACGGTCGACGCCGCCTCCGGGCCGCGCGAGCAGACGTCGTCGACGAGCGTGCCGGTGCGATCCCAGCTCTCGCGCACGATCAGCGGGTGGGCCAGGGCGAGGGTCGCCGTGGCGCGCGCCCCCACCGCGGAGCGAGCGAGCGCGACGCGGGCGAGCGTCGCCGTGGCGCGCGCCCCCACCGCGGAGCGAGCGAGCGCGACGCGGGCGAGCGTCGCCGTGGCGCGCGCCCCCACCGCGGACCGGGCGAGCGCGGCGCGGGCGAGCGCGACGCGGGCGAGCGCGACACGCGTCGTGGCCAGCGTCACGGTCTGGGTCCCCGAGCCGTCGGCGCCCTGCTGGAAGGCCACGCAGTCGGGCGCGAGGCGGATCTGCCAGGCCAGGCTCTCCGAGCCGCTCAGCGACACCCGGTAGGCCGCGACGCCTGGCGTGGTCCGCGCGGCGACGACCGGGGCGGCCACTCCCGCCGCGAGCCCGACAAGCGCGGCGACGGCGGCGCGGAGGGTCAGCTCGATGGGGCGGTCTCGGCGGTCGTCGAGGCGCCCGCGAGCTCGCGGAACAGGCCGGTGACGACGAACACCACCTGCTCGGCGATGTCGACGGTGTTGTCTCCGATCCGTTCCAGGCACCGGGCGACGAGGATCATGAACATCCCCCACTCGCGCATGTCCATGTCGTCGCCGATCTCGACCGCGCGCTTGAAGATCGCCCGGTTCAGGCGGTTGATCTCGGCGTCCTGGTGGACGAGGTCCTGGGCCATCTGGATGTTGCGGGTGCGCAGCGCCTCCTTGGCCTGGGCGACCTGCGAGCGCGCCAGCTGGCCCATCCGCTCGATCGCATCGAGGATCTCCTTGTCCTTCGGCGCCTCGTAGCCCGAGAGCGGGACGAGCTTGGCGATGTTGACGCACTGGTCGCCCATCCGCTCGATGCAGCGGATGACGTGCAGCAACGCGGCCACGATCCGCAGGTCGCCGGCGACCGGCGCCTGGCGGGCGAGCAGCGACAGGATCCCCTGGTGGACCTCGAGGTAGCGGCCGTCGATGCGGTCGTCGTCGGCGACCACCAGCGCGGCGAGCTCGACGTCCTGGTAGCTGACCGACTCCTGGGCGCGGTCGAGCTGGGAGATGACGAGGTCGAGACCGCCGAGCACCTGGCGCTCGAGCTCCTTGAGGTCCTCGCGGAACTGGTGGCGGGTCTCCTGCACCGGCTCAGCCGAACTTGCCGGTGACGTAGCGCTCGGTGCGCTCGTCGCGGGGATTGGTGAACACGCTGTCGGTGGGGGCGTGCTCGACGACCTCGCCGTCGAGCATGAACACCGTCGAATCGGCGACGCGGGCGGCCTGCTGCATGTTGTGGGTGACGATGACGATCGTGTAGCGCGCCTTCAGCTCGTCGATCAGCTCCTCGACCCTCAGGGTGGCGATCGGATCCAGGGCCGAGCAGGGCTCGTCCATGAGGATCACCTCGGGCTCGACGGCGACCGTGCGCGCGATGCACAGCCGCTGCTGCTGGCCGCCGGAGAGCCCGTGGCCGGGCGAGTTCAGGCGGTTCTTGACCTCGCCCCAGAGGCCCACGGCGCGCAGCGACCGGTGTACGTGCTCGCGCAGGTTGTCGGCCCGGGTCCCGGTCAGCTTCAGACCGGCCGCGACGTTGTCGAAGATCGACATCGTCGGGAACGGGTTGGGCTTCTGGAAGACCATCCCGACCATGCGCCGCACCGAGGTCACGTCGACCCCGGGGCCGTACACGTCGAGGTCGTCGATCGTCACCGAACCCGCGGCGCGGGCGCCGGGGATCTCCTCGTGCATCCGGTTGATGCAGCGCACCATCGTCGACTTGCCACAGCCCGAGGGGCCGATGATCGCCGTCACCTGGTTGGCCGGAAACTCGATGTCGATGCCCTTGACGGCCTCGTTGTCGCCGTAGAACGCGCGCAGCCCCTTGACGTGGACGCCGTGACCGGCTCCTTCCCGGACGCCCATCTCCTTGAGGTTCGGCGCCTCCTGAGCCGGCTCGGCCGGTGAACCTTCGGCGGTTGACATGTCGCTCGCTCTCTGGTGGTCGGCGGTGGCGTCGGTCTCTGGTGGGATCATGACATGCGGCTCCCTCGCGCGATCAGTCGCGCGAGCAGGTTGAGGATGAGGACGATCGCGACGAGCGTCAGCGCCGCTCCCCAGGCGCGGGAGTTGAGCACCGGGTTGGGCGAGCTGATGTCGTTGTAGATCTGCACCGGCAGGGTGTTCATCTGCTTGGTCGGGTCCAGAGTGGCCCCGAAGGCGACGCTGACGGTGAACAGCAGCGGCGCGGTCTCGCCCATGCCGCGCGCGATCGCCAGCAGCGAGCCGGTGACCAGCCCCGGCAACGCGGTCGGCAGCACGACCCTGAGCATCACCCGCCAGCGCGGCGCGCCCAGCGCCAGCGCCGCCTCGCGCAGCCCGGCGGGCACGAGCAGAAGCACGACCTCGGCGGCCCGCACGACGATCGGCAGCATCAGCAGGGCGAGCGCGATCGAGCCCTTCCAGCCCGCGAACGCCCCGCCGACGCCCGCGAGCACGAGGGTGATGTAGACGAACAGTCCGAACACGATCGACGGCACGCCGGTCATGACGTCGACGAAGTAGCGCACCGCGTCGGCGAAGCGGCTGTCGCGGCCGTACTCGGTCAGGTACAGGGCGACGCCGATCCCGATCGGGATCGCGATCGCCGAGGCGATGAGGACGATCTCGAGCGTGCCGAGGATCGCCGAGCGCACGCCGCCCTGGTTGCCGAAGAAGCTGCCGGTCGGGTCGGTGGTGAAGAACCCGCTGCCGGTCACGGCCGTCAGGCCCTTGTGCAGCAGGTAGTAGACGATGAGGATCAGGGGCACGAACGCGACGAGCGTCAGCGTCAGCAGGACGCCGCGCATGATCCGGTCCTTGCGCCGCCGCGCGGCGCTGACCGGAGCGAACGCGGTGAGGCTCATTGCGCACCTCCCGCGGGTCCCGTGGCCACCGTGACCCCGGTTCCCCCGGTGCCCCGCCGGCCGCGCTGGCCACGCGAGATGAAGCGCCGGGCGACCATGTTGACGAGCAGGGTCAGCACGAACAGGACGAGGCCGGCGGCGAACAGCGCCGAGCGGTGCGTCGTGTCATTGGCGGCCTCGCCGAACTCGTTGGCGATCACCGCCGCGAGCGAGTAGCCCTGGTTGAACAGGTGCGAGCCGATCGAGTCGCTGTTGCCGATCACGAGCACGACCGCGATCGTCTCGCCGAGCGCGCGGCCGAGCCCGAGCATCGCGCCGCCGGTGATCCCCGGGCGCGCGTAGGGGAGCACCGCCATGCGGATCATCTCCCACCGGGTCGCTCCGAGCGCCAGCGCCGCCTCCTTGTGCTCGGGCGGGACGGTCGCCATGACCTCGCGGGCGATCGCCGAGACGATCGGCACGATCATGATCGCCAGGATCAGCCCGGCGATGAAGTAGTTGGGCCCGGTCGGCGTCCCGCCCCCGACGAACGGGATGAACGAGAAGGTCGAGGCGAACCACTTCTCGGCTCCGAGGAGCTTGGGGATGAGCACGAACACGCCCCACAGGCCGTAGACGACCGAGGGGACCGCCGCGAGCAGGTCGACGAAGAGGCTGAACGGCCCCCGCAGCCGGCGCGGGCACAGCTCGGTCAGGTACAGCGCCGCGGCGATCGCCACCGGCACCCCGAGGATGAGGGCGATCACCGAGGTCAGCAGCGTCCCGAACAGGAGCGGGAAGCCGTGGAAGATCTCGTGCCCGGTGTCCCAGTCGTTGCCGAAGACGAAGCTCAGCCCGAACTTCGAGAAGGTCGACCCCGACTCCCCGATGAGCCGGATGAAGAAGTACAGCAGGATCAGCAGGATCAGCCCGGCCAGCCCGGTCAGCCCCCATCGCAGGAGCTGATCGGGCAGCCGGCTGGCCGGCGACCGCCGCAGCGCGGAGCGGCCGCCGGAGACCGTCGTGGCCGATGACTCCACCGGCTAGGAGACGGGCTTGCCGTTGCAGGTCATCTTGGCGAGCTGCGCCGTGTCCTTGGCCGCCAGCGAGGGCGGCAGCGGGGCGTAGGGCAGCTGCTGCCCGCTGCTGCCGAGCGTCTGCTGGCCGGCGCCGAACGCGTAGGTGAGGAACTTCTTCAGTCCGCCGGCCACCGACGAGCTCGCGTTACCCGACTTGCACGGGTCCTTGTAGACGTCGAGGAACGTCTGGGAGACGATCGGGTACGCGCCCGGGCCGCCGGCGTTGATCGTCGAGATGCCGAGGTCGGCCGGGATCTTGATCCCCTGGGCGGCGAGCGACGTGTTGGCGATCGTCGGCAACACGTACTGGCCGTGGGCGTTCTTGACCGCGGCGTAGGTGAAGCCGTTCAGCAGCGCGTAGGCCTGCTCGACGTAGCCGATCGCGCCCGGGGTCTGCTTGACCGCGGCAGCCACGCCGGAGTTCTTGGCCGCGCCGGTGCCGGTCGGCCATTTGACCGTCTTGTCGGCGCCGACCTGGGACTTCCACTGCGGGCTGTAGTCCTCCAGGAACGTGGTGAAGCCCTTCGTCGTGCCCGAGGAGTCCGAGCGGTGCACGACCGTGATCGCGGTCGACGGGAGCTTCATGCCCGGGTTGAGCTTGGCGATCGCCGGGTCGCTCCACGTCTTGATCTTGCCGAGGAAGATGTCGGCGATCGTCGGGCCGTCGAGCTTGAGCCCGCTCTTGACGCCGGACAGGTTGTAGGAAACCGTGATGCCGCCGAACGCGACGGGGAACTGCAGCGCGCCGCCCTTCAGGCCCGCCTTGTCGGTCGGCTTCAGCGCCGGGTCCGAGCCCGCGAACTGCACGGTCTTGGTCTGCAGGTCGGCGACGCCGGCACCCGATCCGACCGGGTTGAAGTTGACCGTCAGGCCCTGGGACTTCAGCACCGAGCCCCACTGCTGGTAGATGGGCGCGGCCAGCGTCGAGCCGGCGCCGTTGATCGTGGCCGGCCCGCCCCCGGAGCTGCTCGACGACGACGCGGCGCCTCCGCCTCCGCTCGAGCTGCTCGAGCTCTTCGAGCTCGAGCCGCAGGCGGCGACGGCAACGGCGACGACGAGCATCGTCGCGATCGCGGTGATACGACTTCTACGCACGTGTTATCTCCTTGTCCTGTGAACGGGGCAGAGTCTCGGGTGCGGGATCTCGCCGCGTGTTATCCAGATGTGAAATCGGTGTTGGACCCTGGTTGACGCTCGGCCGCGAGCCGGTAGCCGAAGCCGAAGTGGGTGTGGATGAACCGCCACCCCGGGAGCGCGACCTCGAGCTTGACCCGGAGCTTGCGCACGTAGACGTCGACCGACCGGTCACGGGCGCGCATCTGCCGCCCCCACACGAGCGCGAACAGCTCCTCGCGGGCGACGATGCGGTCGGCGCGGCGGGCCAGCTCGGTGAGCAGATGCAGCTCACGGATCGAGAGCATGAGCGCGCGCCCCTCCGCACGCGCGAGATGCTCCTCGGGGAGAATCTGCAGTGGTCCCACCTCGAGGACCTCCGTGCGCGGCCTGACCGTCGTCATCGCCACCATGCTGGCCGCGACGACCCGCCACCGCGTTATCGACTCGTGACGAAGATGTGTACGAGCTGTGACGTGCGCCGGGTCAGCCGGCGAGCGGGGTCCAGCATCTGCAGCGGCGCCGGGTCAGCCGGCGAGCGCGGGATCCAGCATGTGCAGCGGCGCCGGCTCGACGAGGTCGAGCTCCGGCGCGTCGACCTCGCGCTCGGGGGCGAACCGGTAGCCGACGCCGAAATGGGTGTGGATGTAGCTCCACTGCGGCGAACCGGCGCGCAGCTTCTGGCGCAGCTTGCGCACGAACACGTCGACCGAGCGATCGCCGTGCGCCATCGCGTAGCCCCACACCCGCTCGTAGATCTCCTCGCGCCGCAGCACGCGGTCGGCGCCGGTCAGCAGGTGCAGGATCTCGAACTCGCGCGCGGTGAGCTCAAGACTCGTCGGGCCGACGTAGGCCTGGTGGAGGTCGGGGCGCACGGTGATCTCGCCGAACGTCGCCGTCGCCTCGAGCGTGGGCATCTCGCCGCGGCGGTGACGCCGCACCGCCGCCTCGATGACGCAGATGAGCTCCTCGGCGTGGCACGGCTTGGTCACCCAGGCGTCGGCGCCGAGGCGCAGGCCGCGCACCCGCTGCGCGACCGACGACGGACCGGTGCAGACGATCACGGCCATCCCGGGAAGCCGAGCACAGACCTGCTCGAGGTAGCCCCAGCCGCTCGGACCGAGGATCGCGAGGTCGACGACGAGCGCGTTCAGGCGCATCGTCACCAGTCCCTCGAGACCCACCGGCGCGGCCAGCGGCCGGTACTCGCAGCCGAGCGAGTCCAGACGCTTGGCGAGGACCTGCATGAAGCCCGGATCGCGATCGAGCACCGCCAACCGGATCCGGCTCGGCGCGCGCTGGGCCGAGCCCGCGGCGTCCGGCAGCGTCACGCTGCGGTCGATCGACATGGCCTGCACTGTATTACGTGGACCCGACCCCCACTGGCACGGCGCGGGCTCGGTCACAGGATGTTCACGCGCAAAGAGCGAGGGTTTAGGAGGTGCAGGGCCCGCATTGGCGGGGCTGTACGCTCTGGTCGTCGTGCGGTCCTGCCTTTCCTGTCGGGCGCTCCCCGCCCGCTCCACGGCGCGGCGGGCCGGTGTGGTCGCGGTCGCGGCGGTCGTCTTGGCCGGCTGCGGTCAGAGCTCCACCTCGTCTCAGAGCTCCTCGACCCCGGCCGCGACCTCGTCGACGACCGCCACCACGTCGGCCGCAGGTCCGCCGCCGAAGCCCTCGCCCCAGCTCGCCGCTGCCGAGCGCCCGAGGCGCGACGGGTTCCCCGCCGCCGGCGGCCGTACTCCGCGGCAGCTCGCCAGCCTCGCGCGTTCGTCGGTGACCCTCGGCGCCGCGACCGGGACCTTCACCCCGGGCGCCGGCCGCTACGCGTTCGGGCTGACCACCACGTCGGGCAGGTTCCTCTACGAGCCCACCGCGCTGTACCTCGCGTCCACGCCCGACTCGCCGGCCTCCGGCCCCTACCTCGCGCCCGCCGACCCGATGGGCGTCGCGCCCCAGTACCGCTCGGCGCAGAACGCCGGTCCGGGCGGGATCGAGGCGATCTACCACGCGACGCTGCCGCTGCCCCGCGCGGGCACCTACGCGCTGCTCGCGCTGACCCGCACGCCGACGGGCCTCGTGGGCGCGCCCGGCGAGGTCGCCGTCGCCGCCTCCTCGCCGATCCCCGGCGTCGGGCAGCGACCGCCGGCGATCGACACCGACACCGCCGCGAGCGTCCACGGCGACACCGCGCTGTTGACCACCCGCCAGCCGCCCGAGCACATGGCCTCGGCCTCGTTGGATCAGGTCCTGGGACGCCGGCCGGTGGCGCTGCTGTTCTCCACCCCGCAGCTGTGCACCTCGCGCGTCTGCGGCCCGGTCACCGACGTCACGGTCTCGCTGCAGAAGCAGTTCCCCGCGGTGACGTTCATCCACCAGGAGGTCTACGTGGACAACGACCCCGAGAAGGGGCTGCGCCCCCAACTGCAGGCGTTTCACCTGCGCACCGAACCGTGGCTGTTCGCGATCAACCGCCGCGGCGTCATCGTGGCCCGGCTGGAGGGTGCCTTCGGGGTCAACGAGCTGCGGTCCGCCCTGCGCGCGGCGGAGCGATGACGCGTCGGCTCGGCGCGGCGCTGGCGGCGTGCGTGGTCGCGGTGGCGCTCGCCGCCTGCGGTTCCTCGTCGTCGCCGGAGACGGTCAGCGTCCCGCACGTCGCGGCCGCGCAGACGTTCAGGCTCGCGGCCTTCACGCCGAGCGGCCCGATCCGGGCCGGTCGCCCGACGGTGATCTCCTTCCACGTCCAGATGCCCGACGGGCGCCCCTTGACCCACTATGCGACCGGCCCCGGGCCGCACACCGGCGTGCACCTGATCATCGTCCGCGACGACCTCGCCGACATCGTCCACGAGCATCCGCCGATCACCGCCGACGGCACGCTGCGCCAGCGCATCACCCTTCCCGCGCCCGGCCCCTACCGCGTGCTCGTCGACATCTACCCCAGGGTTCCCGGCGCCGGGCCGAACTTCCAGCTGTTCACGACCCTGCACGCCACCGGCGGTCCCTACCGTCCGATCCGGCTGCCCCCGTTCCGCTCGGAACAGGTCGTCCACGGCTATCGCTTCGAGCTCCTGGGGCCCGCCTCGGGTCCCAACCTCCACGCGATCCAGGCCCAGTTCCTGCACGCCGACGTCACCGATCCGCAGGGCCGGCCGGTGCGCTTCGAGCCCTGGTTCGGAGCGCTCGCGCACGCGATCTTCTTCCGCGAGGGCTCCCTGGACTACTTCCACACCCACGTCTGCGCGCCCGACGCGCCCAACTGCGGGAGCCTGCCCGGGGTCCCGGCCTCACGGATCACCGGGCGGGCGACCGCTCCGGGCAAGATCACCATCGGCGTGCTGCTGCCGCTGCCGGGCACCTGGCGCCTGTTCCTGCAGTGCAGGCAGCACGGTCAGATCCTCACCGCCCCGTTCGACCTGCGCGTGCGCTGAGGGCGCTGGGTTGAAGATCAACGTGCGCGATGACCGCCCAGGATCAAACGGGCTGCCCGCTGCCATCGCTTGACTCCGGAGCGGACCCGGTAGCCCCCTCTCGCGCTGAGGTTCCAGGCTGGCCCGGGAGGCGATCGCGCTGCGCAAGGCTCTCGGGCCACCTGCTTGACGGGCTCGCAGCACCACCCGACGTCGGCCTTGACCGGGCGACCACTCCTCACCTCATCCGATCCCGACGGGCGCGCCGGCGGCCATCCCCACTTATGGGATCCTTCGGGTGCGATCAGCGTGCCCTAGCGAAGCGGCCGGTATGCTCGTCGCGACGCGTCCCCGCCCGGCTGGGCCGACGCGCACCGGACCCCGATGGCCTCTCGCAAAGCTCAAAAGGACGCCGCCCGGGAGCGGCGGCTCGCCGAGGAGCGGGCGCGCGCGGAGAAGGCGCGGCGCGCGCGGCGGCTGCAGATGCTCGGCGGCGTGGTCGCGCTCGCGGTCGTGCTCGTTGTCGTCGCGATCGTCGTCTCCAGCGGGGGCAGCTCCTCCTCCGCCCCCGCGACCAAGCCCGCCAGCCCGCAGGCGCGCCAGGCGGCCGCGACGGTCGGCGGCGTGTTGACGGGCATCCCCCAGCAGGGCAACACCCTCGGGTCGCCGACCGCCAAGGTCACGATGACCGAGTACGGCGACCTCGTCTGTCCGGTCTGCCGGTCCTTCGCTCTCGGGCCCGAGCAGCAGCTGATCGCCAACGAGGTGCGCCAGGGCAAGGTCAAGATCGTCTACAAGGCGCTCGAGACGGCCTCGCAGACCGCCAACGACCAGATGTTCGTCCCCGGCCAGACGGCCGCCCTGGCGGCCGGACAGCAGAAGCTCGGCTGGAACTACATCCTGCTCTTCTACCACGAGCAGGGCGACGAGACCCAGAGCTACGTCACCGACGACTTCCTCGACGGGCTGGCCAGGCAGATCCCAGGCCTCGACTACAGCCGCTGGAGCGCTGATCGCAACTCCTCCTCGCTCGTCACCCAGGTCCGCTCCGATCTGCAGGCCGCCGAGAACGCGAGCTTTGACCAGACCCCGACCATCGTGCTGTCGGGGCCGAAGAGCCAGGCGCAGCCGATCGTCGGGCTGACCTCCTACGCCGTCCTGCAGTCGAAGATCAGATCGGTGTCGTGATCCAGAGGCTCCGGATGGCGATGCTGGTGCTGGCCGTGATCGGGCTCGGCGTCGCGATCTACCTCACCTACGTGCACTACTCGGGCACGCCGCCGGCGTGCACCGCGGGCGAGTCCTGCCTGAAGGTGCAGACCTCGCGGTGGTCAGAGCTCGCCGGCGTCCCGGTGGCGCTGATCGGGCTCATCGGCTACGTGGGGATCCTCGCCGGCCTGCTCGCGCCCGACCGCGACGAGACGCGGGTGGCCACCCTCGGGATGACGCTCATCGGCTTCCTGTTCAGTGCCTACCTGACCTACCGCGAGCTCTTCTCGATCCACGCGATCTGCGAGTGGTGCGCGTCGAGCGCCGTGATCATGACCCTGCTGCTGGCGCTGTCGGTGACCCGGTATCTCCGGGTCGACCCTCTCGCCCCCGAGGCGGCCGCGTCCGAGGCGGCCGCCGAGACGCCGCCGCGACCCCGCGCGACCGCGTCGCGCGTCGGCTGACGCGCACGTCCGCCGGTACGTCCGCGCCCATCCCCATGATGCCCAGCCGTGAGCTGGCGCTCGACGCGGATCTCGGGGCGCTCGGGCCAGGAGAACCGGCAGGTCGCGGTCGTGGACCTGGGCTCGAACTCCTGGCGGCTGGTGGTGTTCACCTACGGCGCCGGCCCGTGGTGGAAACGCACCGACGAGCTCTACGAGACGGTGCGGATCGGCGCCGGGCTGGCGGCGACCGGGCGGCTCGGCGATGAGGCGATGGCGCGTGGCGCCGAGACGCTGGAGGTGTTCGCGCGGTTCTGCCGCGCCAACGCGATCGCGCCCGAGGACGTGCACGTCCTCGCCACCTCGGCGATCCGCGACGCGAGCAACGGGCAGGCGTTCCTGCACCGGGCCCGGGCGCACACCGGCCTGCGAATCGAGGTCCTCGACGCCGCCCAGGAGGCGTTCTTCGGCTATGTGGCCGCCGTCAACACGACGACGCTGACCGACGGGGTCGCGCTCGACATCGGGGGCGGCAGCCTGCAGCTGACGCGGGTCGCCGACCGGCGGGCGCACGAGTCGATCTCGCTGCCGCTCGGCGCGGTGCGCGTCACCGAGGCGCTGCTCGCGTCCGGCGGCCCGGCCAAGCGCAAGCAGCTCGCGCGGGTGCGCGACCACGCTCGCGACGCTCTCGCGCAGGCGCCGTGGCTGACCGATATCGGCGGCCGCCTCGTCGGCATCGGCGGCGCCGTGCGCAACCTCGCGGCGGCCGCCGAGCACGCCGACGGCGGCGTCGACCTCGGGGTCCAGGGGTTCGTCATCACGCGCGGCCGGCTGGCCGAGCTCGTCGAGCAGCTCGCGGCGCTGCGCAGCGCCGACCGCGGGTCGGTCCCGGGGATCAAGCCGGGGCGGACGGACATCATCCTCGCCGCGGCGCTCGTGCTCGAGACCGTGGTGGCGGTCGGTGGCTTTGACGGCCTCGAGGCCACCGAGGCGGGGCTGCGCGAGGGGGTGTTCCTGGCGCGCACGCTGCTGGCCGAGTCCGATCCGCTCGTCGACGATGTCCGCGGCGCCGCGGTCCGCAACCTCGCGATCCAGTACGAGTCCGACCTCGCCCACGTCGAGCACGTTGCCGAGCTGTCACTGCAGATGTTCGACTCGCTCGCCGGCGAGGGGCTGGTGGCACCGGTACCCGGGGAGCGGGAGCTGCTGTGGGCGGCGGCGATGCTGCACGACGTCGGCATGGCGATCGCCTACGACGACCACCACAAGCACTCGCGCTATCTGATCGAGTCCGCCGAGCTGCCGGGGTTCGATCCGCGCGAGCGCGCGCTCATCGCCCAGATCACCCGGTATCACCGCAAGGGCGTGCCCAAGCTCGGGGCGCTTGAGTCGGTCACCCGCCCCGCCGACGAGGCGCTGCTCGATCGCTGCGCGGTTGTGCTCCGCCTCGCCGAGCACCTCGAGCGCGGCCGCGACCAGTCGGTCTCGCACGCACGGTTGCGCCCGGGCGGCGACGGGGTCGACCTGCGCCTGGCCGCCGGCGGCGACCTGACGCTCCCGCGGTGGAGCATCGAGCGCTACGGCGACGGCGAGGCGTTCGAGCGCGTGTTCGGCCGCCGGCTGCTGATCGCCTGACGGGATCTCGCCGGGACGTCGCCGGGTGCGCGGCGCCACAGCGACCATCGTGGCGGTCGCTGGTGGCCGTCCCGGCCGTCTACAGTGTGCGGCCATGCTGTGGCTCCTGCGTCACGCCGAGGCGGCGGACGGCACGCCCGATGACGAGCGCGCGCTGACCGAGCGGGGCGTCCGGCAGGCCCAGGCCGCCGGTTGGGCCCTCGAGCTGCTCGGCGCGGAGATCGAGCTCTGCCTGTCTAGTCCCAAGGTCCGCGCGCTGCAGACCGCGCAGCTCGCGTGCGCCTCACTGGGCCTCGAGCCGGCGCCGGAGCGGCGCCTGTCCGGGGAGCCGTTCGACGTCGCCGACCTCACCGCGGGCCTGTCCAACGTGCTGCTCGTCGGTCACGACCCCTCGTTCTCGTTGACCCTCCACGACCTGACCGGCGCTCAGTCGCGGATGAAGAAGGGCGGGCTGGCGGCGATCGCCAAGGGCGAGCTGGTCGTCCTGCTGCGCCCCACCGAGATCAGCGCGATCGCCGCGCGGCGGATGGCGGCGGCGTGAGATGACCGACCAAGCCGTCCAGTCCGAGGCTCGCGAAGGCGCGGTGGCCACCGCGCCGGCTCCCGACCTCGACGACCCGTCGCTGTACGTCAACCGCGAGCTGTCGTGGCTGGATTTCAACGACCGGGTGCTCCAGCTGACCGAGGACGAGTCGCTGCCGCTGATCGAGCGGCTGAAGTTCCTGTCGATCTTCGTCACCAACCTCGACGACTTCTTCATGGTCCGCGTCGCCGGCGTCCACGACCAGGTCGACGCGCGGATCGACGCGCGCGGCCCCGACGGCCTGTCGCCGCCCGAGGTGCTCCAGCGCGTCCACGCCCGCGTGCGCGAGCAGGACCGCCGCCACGCTCGCCAGTTCTCCACGGCGGTACGGCCCGAGCTGCGCCGCCAGGGGATCCGGATCGTCGGCTGCGAGGAGTCGGGCGCGCCCGCGGAGACGATCGAGCGCCACTTCCGCGAGCAGATCTTCCCGGTGCTCACGCCGCTGGCCGTCGGCGCGGGCCGGCCGTTCCCCTACATCTCGAACCTGTCGCTGAGCCTGATCGTGCGGCTGCAAGATCCGGATTCCGACCGCGACGCGTTCGCCCGCGTCAAGGTCCCCAAGGAGGTCCTGCCGCGGTTCGTGGAGATCGCCGAGAACACCTTCATCCCGCTCGAGGACGTCATCGCCCGCCACCTGTCGGCGCTCTTCCCGGGAATGAAGATCGTCAGCCACGACCTGTTCCGGGTCACCCGCGACGCCGACTTCGAGGTCTCCGACGAGGCCGACGACCTGCTGCAGGCGGTCGAGGACGAGCTGCGGCGTCGGCGCTTCGGCGAGGTCGTGCGGGTCGAGCTGTCGGCGAGCATGGACCCGGCGCTGCGCACGCGGCTGCTGGAATGGCTCGACGTCGACGAGATCCAGGTCTACGACGTCGAGGGCCTGCTCGACCTCGGCGATCTGATGCAGATCGCCGCGATCAAGGAGCGTCCCGACCTGCGCTTCGCCGGGTGGACGCCGGTGACCCAGCCGGGGCTCGTCACCGATCCCGGCGATCGCGACGCCCAGCCCGACCTGTTCGCGATGATGCGCTCGGGCGACCTGCTCGTCCACTATCCCTACCAGTCGTTCACCACGAGCGTCGAGCGGCTGGTCAAGCAGGCGGTCGACGACGCCAACGTGCTCGCCATCAAGATGACCGTGTACCGCACCTCGGACGACTCCACGCTCGTCCCCTCGTTGATCGCCGCCGCCGAGATGGGCAAGCAGGCGGTGTGCATGGTCGAGCTCAAGGCGCGGTTCGACGAGCGCTCCAACATCCACTGGTCCCGGGCGCTGGAGGAGGCCGGGGCGCACGTCGTCCACGGCATCCCGGGGCTGAAGACGCACGCCAAGGCGATCCTCGTCGTCCGGCGCGAGCGCGGAACCGTCCGCAACTACGTGATGATCGGCACCGGCAACTTCCACGCCAAGAACGCCCGCCTGTACGAGGACTTCGGCTTCTTCACCACCGATCCGGGGATCGGCGAGGAGGTGGCCAACCTCTTCAACACGCTCACCGGCTACGGCCACCCCGACTCGCAGCGCCAGACGCTGGTCGCGCCGACGTGGCTGCGCGAGCCGATGATCGAGCAGATCGAGGCGACGATCCGCGCGCACGAGGCCGGCCGGCCGACGCGGATCACGATGAAGATGAACTCGCTCGTCGACGCCGCGATGATCCAGGCGCTGTACCGCGCCTCGCGCGCCGGCGTGCCGATCGAGCTCAACGTCCGCGGCATCTGCTGTCTGGTCCCGGGGCTGCCCGGGGTCTCGGACACGATCGAGGTCGTCTCGGTCGTCGGGCGCTTCCTCGAGCACTCGCGGATCTACTCCTTTCACCGGGGCGACGAGCACGTCTACTACATCGGCTCCGCCGACCTGATGCCGCGCAACCTCGACACCCGTGTCGAGCTGCTCGTCCCGGTGCAGCGGCCCGAGCTGCAGGCCGAGCTGCAGGACACGCTCGAGCGTTGTCTGCACGACGACACCTACGCCTGGACCCTGGGCTCCGACGGCGCCTGGACTCGGCGGCCGGGACGGACCCGCGCGGTCCACGCCGAGCTGATGGAGCGGACCCTGGCGTGGGCGGCCGCCTCGGCGGCCGGGTGACCCGCGGCGTCCGGCGCGGCGCGGATCGATCGTCGCGGCTCCTGGGTGCGCTCAGCCGCCGTTCTGGGCCTGAGCGGGTCGAGCACCGAGCGTGACCTTGACCTGCATGGTCTGGCCCTGCCGGCGGACCCTCAGGGTGACGGTGTCGCCGGGGGCGTAGTTGTCCAGCCGGGCGATCAGCTGGTCGGTGTCGGTGACCGTCGTGCCGTCGATCGCGGTGATGACATCGCCCTGGCGCAGCCCCGCGGCCGTCGCCGGCGTGTCGGCCCTGATCGTGCCGATCTGCGCGCCGCCGGTCGGGCTCGGGTTCAGCCCCACGCCGAGGTAGGGATGCTTGACCGGATGGCCGTTGATGATCCCCTCGGCGATCCGCTTGACGGTGTCGGAGGGGATGGCGAACCCGACGCCGGAGCTCGACCCTTCGCCGCCGGCGGTCTGGTTGTTGGTCTCGATCTGATCGTTGAGGCCGAGGACCCGGCCGGAGGCGTCGAGCAGCGGTCCGCCCGAGTTGCCGGGGTTGATCGCCGCGTCGGTCTGGATCGCGTTGGGGATCGTGTAGTCGTTCGGCGCGGTGATGCTGCGGCCGGTCTGGCTGACGATCCCGCTCGTCGTCGTCTCGGGCAGGCCGAACGGGCTGCCGATCGCGACGACGGCGTCGCCCACCCGGGCGGTCGAGGAGTCGGCGAGCGCGATCGGGTGCAGCTCGGAGCTGGGAGCGTCGATGTGGATGACCCCGACGTCGTCGGAGGCGTCCGTGCCCAGCACCTTCGCCGTGTACTGCTTGCCGTCCTGGAGGTTGACCTTCACCGAGGTGGCGCCGGCGACGACGTGCTCGTCGGTGAGGATGTCGCCGCCCCGGTTGTAGACGACGCCCGCGCCCTCGCCCTTGGTCAATCCGCCGCCACCGAACAGGCCCTGGCCCTGGCCGTTCTGGGTGACGACGATGTCGACCACGCCCGGGCTCGCCGCGCGGTAGATCTGGTTGACGCTCATGCCCTTGCCGCTGGAGAACGAGGTGGGCGTGACGGCGGTCCCGCCGGACTGGGTGACGGTCGTCGTCACGGTACGCGTCGAGCTCGAGCCGTTGGCGATCACCAGCGCCACGATCGCTCCCGCGACGGCGCCGGCGATGATCGGGATCCATCGGCTGAGCTTGCGCATGCTTATCGGTCGTCTCCTGAAGATTTCACGGTGTGGTGCCGACCTCTATCCGACCACCCGGCGATGTGAACCCGGAAAGAGTTCGACAAGAACTCCGTAAGACGAGGGTAGGACGGCCGCTACCGGTTCGCGCCGGCGTATTCGTCGCCGAGGGCCACGAAGTAGTCGAGCGCCTCGGGATTGGCCAGCGACTCGCGTGAGGCGGCCTCGTCGACCGGGGTCCCGGTCAGGATCCGCTTGACCGGGACCTCGAGCACCTTGCCCGACAGGGTCCGGGGTACCTGGTCGATCTGCCGGATCTCGGAGGGCACGTGACGCGGCGAGCAGTCCTCGCGCACGCGCGCGCGAATCGCGCCGACCAAGTCGTCGTCGAGCGTCACGCCCTCGCGCAGGACGACGAACAGCGGCATCCAGCCGTCGGTGCCTTCCCGTGGCAGGTCGACGACGAGCGCGTCGAGCACCTCGTCGAGGTCGAGCACCGCGCGGTAGATCTCGCTCGTGCCCATTCGCACCCCGCCGCGGTTGATCGTCGAGTCCGAGCGGCCGTAGATGATCGCCGTGCCCCGGGAGGTGATCTCGATCCAGTCGCCGTGGCGCCAGATGCCCGGGTACATCGAGTAGTAGGACTCGATCAGCCGCGAGCCGTCCTCATCGCCCCACAGGTAGATCGGCATCGACGGCATCGGCTGGCGGATGACGAGCTCGCCGACCGCGTCGGTCAGGGCGTTGCCGTCGGGGTCGAAGGCCTGGACGTCGGCGCCGAGCGAGCGCGCCTGCAGCTCGCCGAGGTAGACCGGCAGCACCGGCACGCCGCCGATGAACGCCGTGCACATGTCGGTTCCCCCGGAGGTCGAGAACAGCCAGGTGTCGGCGCCGAGCGCGTCGTAGACCCACTGGAAGGCCTCCGGGGAGAGCGGCGAGCCCGTCGATCCGACGGCGCGCAGCGCGCCGAGATCGCGGCCCGAGCGGGGCTGCACCTCGGCCTTCATGCACGAGCCGATGTAGGCGGCGCTGGTCCCGAAGGTCGTCATTCCGGTGTCGGCGGCGAGGTCCCAGAGGCGGTCGAGCGACGGATGGCCGGGGTTGCCGTCGAAGAGGATGATCGAGGCCTCGGTGAGCAGGACGCCGACGAGGAAGTTCCACATCATCCAGCCGGTGGTCGAGAACCAGAACACGCGGTCGCCCGACTGGGCGTCGAGGTGGAGCGCGAGCTTGAGCTGCTCGAGCAGGATGCCTCCCTGGCTGTGGACGATCGGCTTGGGCAGGCCGGTCGTGCCCGAGCTGTACAGGACCCAGAGCGGATGGTCGAAGGGCAGCGCCGCGAAGCTCAGCTCGGCGTCCTCGGGGCCGAGGAAGCCATCCTCCCAGCCCGAGCCGTCGAGGTAGCCCAGGCGCGCGACCTTGGCCAGCCCCGGCAGCTCGGAGGCGATCCGCTCGACGATCTCGCCCCGGTCGAAGTCCTTGCCGCCGTAGCGATAGCCGTCGATCGCCAGCAGCACCGTCGGCTCCACCTGGGCGAAGCGGTCGATGACGCTCCGCGCGCCGAACTCGGGGGCCGCCGAGGACCACGTCGCGCCGATCGACGCGCACGCCAGCAGGCCGGCGACCGTCTCGGGGATGTTCGGCATGTAGGCCACCACCCGGTCGCCCTCCCCGACCCCGAGCGCCCGCAGCCCCGCGGCGATCCGGGCCGTCTCGCGGCGCAGCCGCGCCCACGTCCACTCGCCGTCGTCGCGGCTCTCCGAGGCGTGACGAATCGCGACGTCCTCGTCGCGCTTGCCGCGGAAGACGTGCTCGGCCCACGACACCGTCGATCCCGGGAACCACTCCGCGCCCGGCATCGACCGATCGCCGAGCGCGATGCCGCCGCCCTGCGAGAAGCGAACGTCGAAGAACTCGGCGATCGAGGTCCAGAACGCCTCGAGGTCGTCGACCGACCACCGCCACAGCTCGTCATAGGAGCGCAAGGTCAGTCCCCGCCGGTCGGCGAGCCACTCCTGGAACCGGGTGATGATCGCGTTGCGCACCGCCTCCGCCGACGGCTCCCACAGCAGCTGGGGCTCCTCGCTCATGTCGGGATTATGGCCGAGAACCGCACTGGATCGAGTTCCCGCTATGGCACTACCGGCGGATCCGCCCGCAGGGCAGCCGCGAGGTCTGGTCCGGCTCACGAGCGCGGCCGGGATCTCGGGAGCCATCGGGAGCGCCGGACACACTCGCGCACGTCGTCACATCCGCGCCTCGGGCCGAGTGCATCGGGCACCCGGGAGCGATCTCGCGTCGCAGTGATCAGCTTTCGGTTCGCATCCCGTCTATACGCGCATGAGGCGGTCCCTACCCGCGCCCGGCGAGGCCGCGATCCGCGCCGGCGACGAGGCGGCCTTCGTCGCCGCCGTCGAGCGCCACCGGCGCGAGCCGCGGGTCCACTGCTATCGGATGCTCGGATCGCTCGAGGAATCCGAGGACCTCGTGCAGGAGACGGCGCTGCGCGCCTGGCGCGGGCGCCACGAGTTCGAGGGCCGCGCCTCGGCGCGCGCATGGCTGTATGCGATCGCCACCAACGCGTGCCTCGACGTGCTCCGCCGCCGTCCGGCGCGGGTGCTGCCGGTGGACGTCGCCGCCCCGTCGGACCCGACCGGCGCGCTCCCGGCTCGCGCCGACCTGCCGTGGCTCGAGCCCTACCCCGATCACCTGCTCGAGGGGGTCGCTCCCGAGGCGGAGGGGCCGGACGCGATCGCGGTCGCCAACGAGACGCTCGAGCTCGCGTTCCTGGCCGCCATCCAGCATCTCACGCCCCGGCGCCGGGCGGTGCTCATCCTGCGCGACGTGCTCGACTGGCCGGCCCGCGACACCGCCGCGGCGCTCGCAATGAGCGTCAACTCGGTCAACAGCACGCTGCAGCGCGCCCGCGCGACGCTGCGCGACCATCTCCCCCGCCGGCGGGCGGAGTGGACCGCGGGGACGCCGAGCGCGTCCGAGCGGGCGCTGGTGGGCCGCTACATGGACGCGCACGAGCGCGGGGACGTGGCGGCGCTCGCCGGCCTGCTCCGCGAGGACGCGCGCGTCTCGGCGCCGCCGCTCCCGCTCTGGTTCGACGGCCGCGAGGCGTGCCTGGCGTCGGCGCGCCGCTTGGCGGCGCCCGGACGCTTCCGCTACGTCGCGACCGCGGCCAATCGCCAGCCGGCCGCGGCCAGCTACGTTCGCCGCGACGGCGACGGCACCTATCGCCCGAGGGGCATCGACGTGCTGACGATCGCGGGCGGCCTCGTGGTCGAGGTCACCGCCTTCCTGCGCCCGGACCTGTTCGCGGCCTTCGGGCTGCCGGCGGCGCTGTAACGGTCATCGAGCGTCCCGACCCCACCCTGTCCTTGCTCCGCCGCCCGGTCCCCGCCGGGTTCGAGGTCCTGCTCTACCTGATCGCGCCTGGCGCCGTGCGGCCGTACCGCGCCGAGGACTGGCGCGATGCGCTCGTCGTGCTCGAGCGCGGGGTCGTCGAGCTGCACGGCACCGACGGCGGGCGCCTGCGCCTGGCGCCCGGCGCGGTCCTCTTCCTGTGCGGCCTGCCGCTCCGGAGCCTGGCCAACCCGGGGAGCGAGCTCGCCCTGCTGAGCGGCGTCGTGCGCCGCGCGGCGGCCCGGCGGTGATCAGTTTCGTCGCCGGCGCGTCTGAACGATCACACCACGGCAACGGAGGACATCACGATGCATGCTGGATCGATCGGCGCGGTCACCTCGGCCGACGGGACGGTGCTGGCGTTCGACCGCCTCGGCGACGGTCCGCCGGTCATCATGGCCGCGGGCGCCTTCAACGACCGCGGGACGACCGCGCCCCTGTCGCGGGCGCTCGCGCAGCGCTGCCGCGTCCTCAATTACGACCGCCGCGGGCGCGGCGGCAGCGGCGACACCGCTCCCTACGCCGTGCAGCGCGAGATCGAGGATCTCGCCGCGCTGATCGGGCACGCCGGCCGCGACGTCGCGGTCTTCGGCTACTCCTCGGGCGCCAACCTCGCGCTCCGCGCCGCCGCGGCCGGCCTGCCGATCGGGCGGCTCGTCCTCTACGAGCCTCCGTACAACGCCCACGACGACGATCCGCGACTCCCGGCCGACCTCTCCGCGCGGCTCGCCGAGCTCGTCGCCGCCGGGCGTCGCGGCGACGCGGTCGAGCTCTACCAGACCGTGGCCGTCGGGATTCCCGAGCCCGTCGTGGCGCAGCTGCGCGAGGCGCCGTTTCGTCCCGCTCTGGAGGCGATCGCCCACACGCTCGCCTACGACGCCGCGATCCTCGGCGATCGGTCGCTGCCGAGCGCGATGCTCGCCGCCGTGCGGATCCCGACGCTCGTGATCTGCGGCGACCGGTCCGTCCCGTTCCTGCGCTCGGCGGCCCACGCGGTCGCCGCGACGCTGCCCGACGCCCGGCTGACGACGCTCGCCGATCAGAGCCACGACATCGACCCGACCACGACCGCGGCGGCGATGACCGCGTTCCTCACGGGGGCGCGCTGAGCCCGGCGGCGATGACCGCGCTGCTCACCGGGAGGCGCTGAGTTCGGCGGCGATGACCGCGTTCCTCACCGGGACGCGCTGTGCCTGGCGGCGATGACCGCGTTCCTGACGGGGACGCGCCGACCGGCGCCCGCGGTTCTTGGCCCCGGGGCCGGCGGCTTACATCCGGGCAGGGGTCCCAGCCCGAAGGCGCCGCCGAGACCCCGGGGGCGAGCGTGACGCTCGCCGGCGACGAGGCGCACGATTCGTCGCCGTTGCACGGTGCCTGGGACGATGGTCAGACGGGGCGCGGGAGTCCTCCGTCTGACCGCCACCGTCCGCAGTCACGGCACCGTCGCAGGCGTCAGGCTACCTACGAGCCCGTCAGCTCCCCGTAAGCCGGGGTGCCAGGTCCATGAACCGGTCGGTCGCTTCGGAGGCCGGCCGAGAGGCGGACGCGCGCGAGCGCGGCAGGCGGACCCGGACCTCGAGACCGCCCGTCGATGGGGCGAGGAGACTGACCGACCCGCCGTGGGCCTCGGCCACCGAGCGCACGATCGACAGGCCGAGGCCGAACCCGGACCCCGAGCGGCCCAGGCGCTGGAAGGGCTCGGTCAAGGCGGCCACCGCCTCGGGGTCCAGCCGCCGACCGCCGTTGATCACGACGAGCTCGACCCCGTCGGACCCGTCCTCGCCCGTGCGAACCGACAGCTCGCCGCCCGGCTCGTTGTGGTGGATCCCGTTGGCGACGAGATTGGCGATGAGACGCTCGAGCAGCTCGGGATCGGCGTCGACCCAGGCGGAGGCGAGGTCCGAGCGGATCCGTACCCGGGCCTCGACGGCACGGCTGGTGAGATCGGTGACGCAGTCGGCGGCGAGCGCCGCCACGTCGACCGGCTCCTCGTGACCGGTCGCCAGCCCGCTGCGGGCGAGCACGAGCAGACTGGCGATGAGCCGCTCGGAACGCTCGATCGCCTCGCGCACCGCCTCGCCCATCTCGCGCAGCTCCTCGGCGCTCGCGTCGGGATCGGCGAGCGCGACGTCGAGCTCGGTGCGCATGATGGCCAGCGGGGTGCGCAGCTCGTGCGACGCCGCCGCGACGAACTGCCGGTGGCTGTCGAACGCGCGGTCCAGCCGCACGAGCATCCCGTCGAACGTGTCGGCGAGCTCACGCAGCTCATCGGCGGGACCGTCGAGGTCGATCCGCTCGCCGAGGTTCTCGCTCGAGACGCGGCGCGCGGTCGCGGTGATCTCGCGCAGCGGCGCGAGCGCGCGGCCGGCGAGCATCCAACCGGCGATGACCGCGATCGCCGTCATCGCGACGAGCGCGAGGATGTACTCGAGCAGGAGGTGGTGCAGCGCGCTGCTCCGGATCTGGTCCTCGACGACGAGCACGAGTCGCCCCTGCGGTGAACCGGGCGGAAAGCCGAGGTGGCCGGGGATGTCGGGATGCAGACCGTGACGCGCGAGCGCCTCGCGCAGGTCGTGGCGGCGGCTGAGGTTGTCGCCGACGAGCAGGTAGCCGAGCGTCAGCAGCACCGCGCCGCTCACCAGGTACACGCCGGTGTAGAGCGCGGTCAGGCGCAGGCGGATGGTGCGCGCGGCCCGCCACCGGCGCGGGACGGGCAGCGTGAACGAGGGCTTCCCGGCCACCATCGGCGGGCAGCTTACGCCCGCCCGGCACGCCGCGAGCCGACGCGGGGCGTGGGCGGGCGCGGGCGCTACGGGCGCGGGCCCGGCGGGCGCGGGCCCGGCGGGCGCGGTTCGCCAGCCGGCGCGGGCACTCGCGGGCCGGCGCTCGCGGGCGCGAGCCCGGGCGCGCTAGGCCATCCGATAGCCGACGCCGATGACGGTCTCGACCACCGGCGGATCCCCGAGCTTGCGGCGCAGGGTCATGATCGTCATCCGCACGACGTTGGTGAACGGGTCGACGTGCTCGTCCCAGACGCGCTCGAGCAGCTCCTCGGCGGACACCGTCGCTCCCTGGGCGGCCATGAGCGTCTCGAGCACCGCGAACTCCTTGCGCGCGAGCGGCACCGCCCGGCCGCCCCGGGTCAGCTCCCGCCGCGCCGGGTCAAGCTCGAGATCGCCGCGACGCAGCATCGGCGGCCGGATCGGCACCGCGCGGCGGGCGAGCGCGTGGATGCGGGCGACGAGCTCCGCGAAGCGAAACGGCTTGGGCAGGTAGTCGTCGGCGCCGAGCGACAGACCGCCGACGACGTCCTCGACGCCCCCGGCCGCAGTCAGCATCAGGATCCCGGTTTCGGGCCGCTCCTCGCGCAGCCGGCGGCACACCTCGTCGCCGTGCAGCTCCGGCAGGTCGCGGTCGAGCAGCACGACGTCGTAGCGCACCACGCCCGCCTTGGCCACCGCCTGGGCGCCGTCGGGCGCGATGTCGACGGCCATCCCCTCGCGACGGAGGCCGCGTGCGATCAGCTCCGCCAGCCGCAGCTCGTCCTCGGCGATCAGCACCCGCATCGCCGACACGATGACCGCTCGGCGATGACGCCGTCGTCAGGTCCGATCGTGCGGGTCCTCCACGGTTGCCGGGCCGGTCCTCCACGGTTGCCCGGGCCCGTCCTTTACGGTTGGCCGGGCCCGTCCTCTACGGTTGCCCGGGCCCGTCCTCCACGGTTGCCCGGGCCGGTCCTCCATGGTTGCCCGGGCCGGTCCTCCACGGTTGCCCGGGCCGGTCCTCCACGGTCGCCCGGGCCGGTCCTCCACGGTTGCCCGGGCCGTTCTCCACGGTCGCCCGGGCCGGTCCTCCACGGTTGCCCGGGCCGGTCCTCTACGGTTGCCCGAGATGGCCCAGCCGGCGCTCACGAACGCGCGTGCTCGGAATCCGTGGGTGGTCGCCCACCGCGGCGCCTGGTCGACGCGGAGCGAGCAGAACACGTTGGCCGCCTTCGAGCGCGCGGCGGCGATCGGCGCCGATGCGGTCGAGCTCGACGTGCGACGGACCGCCGACGGCCGGATCGTCGTCGTCCACGACGCGCGCATCGGCGGGCGACCGGTCGGCCGGCTGGCGCTCGCGCAGCTGCGCGAGCGACTCGCGCCCGGCCAGGCGCCGCTGCTCGAGGAGGCGCTCGAGCGTCTCGCCGGCGAGATCGCGGTCGACGTCGAGCTCAAGGACGGCGGATGCGTCGCCGAGGCGATGGCCATCGTCGCGCGCCACCTCGATCCGGCCGGCTCGGTCGTGACCTCGTTTCGCGATTCGGTGCTCGCCGAGGTCGCGCGGGTCGCTCCCGAGGCGCGGACGGGGCTGCTGCTCGGACCGCACCCCGCGCTCGACCGGCTCGAGGCCCGCCTCCGGCGCGTGGGCGCCGCGTTCGTTGCGCCGCGCGTGCGCCGGGCCCCGAGCCCGATCCTCGACTGGGCGGCGGACCACGGCCACGAGTGCTGGGCGTGGACGGTCAACGACGCACAAGCGCTCGGCACGGTGCTCGACGCGCCCGCAGTGGGCGCGGTGATCACCGACCGCCCCGACCGGGCGCTCGCGCTCGTGGGCCGCCGGCCGGCGGTCGCGGTGAGTCGTGAGCCGTGAGCCGTGAGCCGTGAGCCGTGAGTCGTGAGTCGTGAGTCGTGAGTCGGATCATTCTCACCGACCCCCGCGCGCTCTCTCGCGCCGTGGTGGATTTCATCCATGTCCCGGACCCTCTCCGCCGACCCCCAAGCCGGAGGTCGGGGGGTCGGCGGATTGTATGCACTTGACTGTCTGGTACATTGACAGTCAATGAACCACGTCGAGATGCCGGCCGTCGATCCGCCTGACGAGCCCAACCTCCCGAGCCTCATGCGCGCCGCCCGCGGCAGCTACGCCCAGGCGATCGCGCGCCACCTCGCGTCCGCCGGCTGCGACGACCTCCCCCGCAACGGTCCGTTCGTGCTCGGCGGGATGGCCAACCACGGCGCGAGCGCGGGCTCGCTGATTGAGGCGCTCGAGGTGTCCAAGCAGGCGGCGAGCCAGCTCATCGACACGCTCGTGCTGCGCGGCTACCTGACGCGCGAGATCAATCCCGACGACCGCCGGCGGATGACGATCGCCCTGACCGAGCGCGGCCGCGCGGCCGCGGCGGCGGTCAGGGACGGCGTCGACGAGGTCGACGCCGCGCTCGCGGCGATCATCGCGCCCGAGGAGCTCGCCGGGATGCGCGCCGGCCTCGAGGCGCTCGCCGAGATCAAGCGGCGCGGACGCGGTGTCAGCGCCTGATCGCGGCTGGTCAGCCAACTAGACTGCCCGATCGTGACCACGCGATCCTCCGGCCGCCCCCGGCGCCGCACGCGGTTGCGGTCGACTCGGGAGAAGGTCCGGCTCGGCGCCGCGGGTGCCGCGATCGTGCTGGCGATCCTCTTCGGCGTCCTCAACCTCGACCGGGTCAAGGTCGACTGGATCGTCACCACCTCGCGCACGCCGCTGATCATCGTCATCGCCGTCTCGTTCCTGATCGGCGCGGCCGCCGGCGCGCTCGTGATCCATCGCCGCGGCGGCCGCTGACCCGCGAAGCCGGCCGCGGGCGCGCGACCGGGCTCAGCCGGCCCGCTCGTACAGGTCGTGATAGACCCACCACCGGTACGGCGGGGTCTGGGGCCAACCCTCCGGCGAGTCCTCCCACTCCTCCTGGCGTCCGTAGGGGGTCAGGTCGAGGAACGTCCACAGCGTCCCGGTCTCGTCGCCGCGGTTGTTGACGAAGTAGGTGCGGTAGATCCGATCTTCGTCGTCGCGCAGGAACACGTTGGTGCCGTGCCATTCGCCGACCCCGAAGTCCTGCGAGAAGTCGTCGAGCGTCGTGTACCAGGGAAAGCTCCAACCCATCTGCTCGCGATAGGCCTGGAGGTGCTCCTGAGCGCCCCGGGAGACGGCGACGTAGTTGGTGTCCCGGGCCCGCAGGTGGGCGAGGTGTCCGACCTGGTCGGCACCGAGCGAGCAGCCGATGCAGCCGCGGTCGGGATAGTTGGACATGTCGGGATCCATGAAGAAGCGGTAGACGATCAGCTGGCGACGCCCGTCGAACAGGTCGAGCAGGCCGACCCGGCCCTCCGGGCCCTCGAACGCGTACGCCTTCTCCACGGCGACCATCGGCATCCGCCGCCGCTGGGCGGCGAGCGCGTCATGGGCCCGGGTCAGCTCCTTCTCCTTGACCAGCAGCTCCTGGCGAGCCGCCTCCCACTGCTCGGGAGTGACCACCTGCGGTGTCGGAATGCTCATCGGATGACTCCTCGTCGTCGGGGTTGTCGGTCGACTCGGTCGCCCGGCCGGTCGCGGCGGCCTCCGCGTCGGCGGCCTGCGCGCTCGAGATCCTGCGCCGGCGGCTTTCACCGCGTGGGCATCGCCGAGCGGGCCGGTCATCGTGCGTCGCCTCCTGTCGGATCGTCCTGTCCGCTCTGACCCGGCGAGCCCGCGAGACTCATCGCCGGTCAGCAGCGCGGGTTCTCGACCATCGTCTGCCCGGTAAGCAGCACGCGCCCGCAATCGGGCGGCTGGGGCGGCTCGAACCCCGCGAGCCCCGAGTCCGGAGCCGCTTGACCGGTGTCGTGACGCGGTCTACGGTGTTGCGCATATCCCACTCCTATTGCGTTATAAGCAACGCGACAGATCGTAGGAATGACCGTGAGCGATCGCATCCCCGCCTCCACCCGCACCCTGATCATCGGCGCCGGCATCCATGGGCTGTCGACCGCCTGGCATCTGGGCCGCGCCGGCGAGCCCGCGTTGGTGGTCGACAAGACCGGGGTCGGCGCCGGGGCCTCGGGCATCGCCTGCGGCGTCGTGCGCAACAACTACTTCCAGCCCGCGATGCAGGAGCTGATGGCCGCGTGCGTCGAGGTATGGGAATCGCAGGCCCGACGGTTGCACTACCACCCGACCGGTTACATCGCGCTCGGCCCCGCCGCCCAGCAGGACGACCTCGTCGCGGTCTTCGAGCGCCAGCAGCGCATCGGCTACCCCTCCCAGCTCTACGTCGGCGCTCGTGAGGTGCGCGCGCACATGCGCGCGCTCTACGACGACTGGCGCGCGCCGGGGCTGACCGTCTGCCTGCACGAGACCGCCGGCGGCTACGGCCTCAACCGCGAGTCGATGCGGGGGTTGGCCGAGCTCGCGGTCCGGGCGGGGGCGCGGATCGCGACCGGCGTCGAGGTGGCGGGCTTCGATCTCGACGGCTCGGGGTCGGTGACGCGCGTGCTGACCGACGCCGGGGCGATCGAGGTCGAGCGCGTCGTCGTCGCCGTCGGTCCCTGGATCGCCTCGCTGTGGTCGATGCTCGGCCTCCCCGACCGCCTCGACGTCCGTCAGCCCGACGGCACGCTGCGGCGCGACCAGCCGATGTGGACCTACTGGTACCTGCAGGAGGGCGAGGTCGACGTCGACCCCGAGGGGTTCGTCACCCGCGACGGACGGCCATCGCCGGTGCTCCACGTCGACTCCGACCAGCCGCTGTTCGCCGACGACGGCAGCCTCGTCTGCGACGAGGCCTGGGGCGTGTACTTCAAGCGCGACCGCACCTCGATCCAGGGCGGTGCCCAGCCGCTGACCGTCGGGCCGGAGTTCACCGTCGACCCCTATCCGACCGGGACCGTCGACCCCGGCTTCCCCGACCTGTGGTCGGCGGCGCTGTCGCACTGCCTGGGACGCTTCACCGGCGCGCGTCGGCGCTACCACCAGACCCGCTCGGGCGGCGTCGGCGCCTTCACCGCCGACAACTTCCCGGTGTTCGACTTCATGCGCGACAACGTCTTCGTGGCCGCCGACTCCAACCACGGCTACAAGATGATCGCTGTCGGGCGCGAGATCGCCCGGACCCTCTCGGGGGAGCACTCGTCGCTGCTGCACCCGTTCCGCTACGACCGGTTCGCCTCCGGAGACCTGCACCCGGTGTCGGCGAGCCCGTACCCCTGGAGCTAGTACCCCCGGCGGCCGCCCGGTACCTTGAGTGAGTCCACTGAAGGGAGAGAGAGATGGCCGAGAGCAACGGGTCCAGGCCGCCGGCGGTGTTCGCCGCGCCGCTGCGCTACATCCAGGGCGAGGGAGCGCTGCACTCGCTCGGGGACGAGCTGTCGCGGCTGAAGTCAGAGCGGCCGCTGATCCTCGTCGACCCGGGCGTCAAGGATGCGCTCGCCCCACAGCTCGAGTCGCAGTCCGACGCCACGCTGGTCGACTTTCGGGGCGAGGTGTCACCGGGGGAGATCGACCGCGTCGCCGCGGCGGCGCAGGAGGCCGGCGCCGACGTCATCGTCGGCGTCGGGGGCGGCAAGACGCTGGACACGGCCAAGGCCGTCGCGCATCCCGCCGAGCTGGCGCTGGTGCTGGTGCCCACGATCGCCTCCACCGACGCGCCGACGAGCGCGGTGTCGGTCGTCTACGAGGACGACGGCGGGTTCCTCGAGTACCGCTTCTGGGGCCGCAACCCCGACGTCGTCCTCATCGACACGGGCGTGATCGCGCGCGCCCCGGTGCGCTTCCTCGTTGCCGGGATCGGCGACGGCCTCTCGACGTTCTTCGAGGCCGACACGTCGTCGCAGACCCGCCAGCCGACGATGGCCGGCGGCCCGCCGCTCGTCGCCGCGACCACGCTCGCGCGCCTGTGCTACGACACGCTGCTCGCCGACGGGGTGGCCGCCCGCCAGGCGGTGGAGCAGCAGATCGTCACCCCGGCGCTGGATCGCGTCGTGGAGGCCAACACGCTGCTGTCGGGGCTGGGGTTCGAGTCGGGAGGCCTGGCCGCCGCGCACTCGATCCACAACGGGCTCACCGCGCTGCACGAGACCCATGAGTATTGGCACGGAGAGAAGGTGGCGATCGGCGTGCTCGGGCTGCTCGTCCTCGAGGGCAAGCCGCAGGCGCTCATCGACGAGGTGGTGGACTTCTGTCTGCGGGTCGGCCTGCCGGTGACGCTCTCAGACATCGGCGTCGAGGCCGACGCGGAGACTCTGGGCCCGGTCGCCGAACTGGCGTGCGCCGAAGGAGAGACCATCCACAACGAGCCCTTCCCGGTCACCCCGGCGATGGTCGTCGCCGCGATGCGCAGCGCGGACGCGATCGGCGCCACTCGCCGCCGGCTGCTGGAGCGCACCCAGGAGCTGCCCGTCGTCTGCGCGTGAGACCCTAACGGCCCGCGGGCGACGCACCCGCGGGTCGTCGCGGCGACGGACCCGGCCGTCGCCGCGCCGTCAGTCCCGGCGCCGACGATCCGCCAAACCGCCGAGCGAGACGGCGAGCTCGGCCGCCGCGGCCTCGAGCGGCTCGCGCAGCGCGCGGCGCTTGACCGTCGGCAGCCGGGAGCTCGGGCCCTGGAGCCCGAGGATCGCGGCCAGCTCGCCGCTGCGGGCGAACACCGGGACGGCGAGCGCCGAGAGGTCGGGCTCACGCTCGCCGACGGCCTCGGCGATGCCCCGCTCGCGGACCTCGGCGACCTCGGCGGCAAGCGTCTCCGGGTCGGTGATCGTGCGCTCGGTGTAGGCCTCGCCGGGCGCGCGCGGACGGCCGAGTGCGGGCCCGCCGAAGGCGAGCATCACCTTGCCGACCGCGGTCGCGTGCATGACGCTCGGTCGGCCGACCCGGGCCATGCTGACCACGCTCGCCGGCGAGGGGACGAAGTCGACGGTGATCGCCTCTGCCTCCCCGGGCACCGACAGGGTCGCGGTCTCGCCGGTCTCGGACACGAGCCCGGCGAGCAGCGGCCGGGCGAGCTCGCGGACGTCGAGCTGGGCGAGCACCCGGTCCGACAGGGCCAGGAGCTTCAGTCCGAGGCGATAGGGACCTCCGGGCGAGCGCATGACGAGACCCGCCTCCTGCAGCGTGGCGAGCAGGCGCGACGCGGTGCTCGCATTGACGTCGATGCGCCGCGCGAGCTCGTTGACCCCGAGCCCGAGGTCGCTGTCGGCGAGCGCGTCGAGCAGGGCGGTCGCGCGCGCCACCGAGCCCACCGAGCGCGAGGACGATCGCGGTGCAGAAGGCACGCGCGGACGCTAGCGCCCCGCGCGGCGTCGCTGCCGGCGCGTGCCGGCGTCAGCCGTCCGCGGCCTTGTGCAGCGCCTCGGCGCGCGACTCGGCGGCGGAGGAGACGAGCGCCGCGGCCTCGCTCAGCCGCGGATCGTCGGTGACGCCGGCGAGATTGACCTCGACCAGCCGCGTGGCCGCCCGGCAGGCGCCCTCGGCGAGCTCGGCGGCGACGAGCGCGTCGCCGATCACGTGCTCCGACGTGCTCGTCATCACCTCGGCGGCGATCCCCGCCAGCTGAGCGGCGACCGAGGCGATCGCCAGGGGAGCCGTCGAGGCGGCCGAGCGCGCCGCGGCGAGGCGCTCCTCGCGCGAGGGGTCTGCAATCGGGAGCGCCAAGGCCTCGAGCACCGGCTGATAGGAGCCCAGCTCGCGCTCGGCGAGCTCGAGCGCGCGGCCGCGCAGCGCGTCCGCGCGCACGCCCGAGGCGGCCCCCATCGGAGTCTCGTCGAAGGCGGCGCTCATCTGAAGCAACGAGGCCGCGAGCGAGCAGCTCAGCGCCGCCACCGTGCCCCCGCCGGGCGCCGGCGTGCGGGCGGCCACCCGGTCGAGCAGCTCGGACGTTCGCAGCTCGGCCAGCCCGCCGGCGCCTGCCTCCATGGCCGCAACCCTACAGCGTTCAGAACAGCCCGATCGTCCGCCCCTGCTCGTCGATGTCGATGTTGACCGCGGCCGGGTCCTTGCCCAGGCCGGGCATCTGCAGCACGTCCCCGCACAGCGGCACGAGCCAGCCCGCGCCGGTGTAGGCGCGGATGTCGCGCACCGGCAGGGTGAAGTGCTCGGGGGCGTTGAGCAGGGTCGGGTCGGCCGACAGCGACAGGTGGGTCTTGGCCATGCAGATCGGCAGCGACCCGAGCCCGTCGCGCGTGAACTGACCGATCTTGGCCTCGGCCTCGGGATACAGGTAGATGTCCTGGGCGCCGTACACCTCGCGGGCGACGGTCTCGATCTTGTCCTGGATCGGCTCGTCATCCTGATAGAGCTGATGGAAGGTGTTCGGCTGCTCGCACGCCTCGACGACCGCCTCGGCAAGGTTGGCGGCGCCCGCCCCGCCCTTGGCAAACCCCTCGTTGGCCTCGGCGGCGAACGCGCCGTCCTCCTTGGCCAACCGCTTGACGAGCTCGATCTCCTCGCGGGTGTCGCCCGGACGGCGGTTGACCGCCACCACCGCCGGCATCCCGAACGCCGCGATCGTGCCCAGGTGACGGCGGACGTTGGCGAACCCGACCTCGATCGCGTTCAGCGACGCGGCACGGTCCACGCGCGGGTCGTCCTGCACGCCGGCGTGGTGCTTGATCGCCCGGACAGTGGTGACGAGCACCGCCGCCGATGGGGTCAGCTTGCCGAACCGGCAGACGATGTCGAAGAACTTCTCCATCCCCATGTCCGAGCCGAAGCCCGACTCGGTGACGACGTAGTCACCGAGCTTGCGTCCGATGAGGTCGGCGATCAGCGAGTTGTTGCCGTGAGCGATGTTGGCGAACGGTCCGCAGTGCATCAGCACCGGTTGGCCCTCGAGGGTCTGGACGAGGTTGGGCTTCAGCGCGTCCTTGAGCAGGACGGTCATCGCTCCGGCGGCGCCGAGATCCTCGGCGGTGACCGGCGTGCCGTCGAACGTGTAGGCGGCCGTGATGCGGCCGATCCGCTTGCGCAGGTCCTGCAGGTCGGTGGCCACGGCCATGATCGCCATCACCTCCGACGCGGCCGTGATGTCGAAGCCGGTCTCGCGCGGATAGCCGTTGGCGGCGCCGCCGAGCCCGACGGTGATGTGGCGCAGCACCCGGTCGTTCATGTCGACGGCGCGGCGCCACCCGACGCGCAGCGGATCGATGCGGTGCGGGTTGTCGTGCAGGATCGAGGCGTCGATCATCGCCGCCAGCAGGTTGTTGGCCGCGCCGACGGCGTGGATGTCGCCGGTGAAGTGCAGGTTGAGGTCCTCCATCGGCACCACCTGGGTCAGCCCGCCGCCGGCGGCGCCGCCCTTGATCCCGAACACCGGACCGAGCGAGGCCTCGCGCAGGCAGGCGACCGGGTTGCGGCCGATCACGCCGAGGCCCTGGGTCAGTCCGACGAGCGTCGTCGTCTTGCCCTCCCCCGCCCTGGTTGGGGTCATGCCGGTGACGCAGACGAGCTTGCCGTCGGGACCGTCGGCGAGGCGGTCGAGCACCGAGAGGTCGACCTTGGCCTTATGGCGCCCGTAGGGCTCGATCTCGTCGGGCTCGAGCCCGGCCTCGGCGGCGATCGACTCGATCGGCTGCAGCACCGCCTCCTGGGCGATCTCCAGACTGCTCTTCATCGTCGTTCTCTCCTCGGTTAGTGGCTGACCGCCGCGGCGGCGAGCTCGGAAACGAGCCTGTCCTCGTAGAAGCGCTCGAGCGCGAACGGCGCGATCAGCTCGGGCTGGCGGCCGGTGGCGACCAGCTCGGCGAGCGTCTTGCCGACGATCGGCGCTGCCTTGAATCCGTAGGTCCCCCAGCCGGCGGAGACATGGAAGTTCTCCACCTCGGTCTGGCCGAGGATCGGACTGTAGTCGGGGCTGAGGTCGCACAGGCCCGCCCAACTGCGCAGCAGCCGCGCGCGCTCGAGCTGCGGGAACAGCTCAAGCGAGTGGCGGCAGACGTCCTGGAGGAAGTTCAGCGTGCCCTGCATGCGGTAGGTCGTCCACGGCTCGATCTCGGCGCCCATGAGGAACTCGCCGCGATCGGTCTGCGAGATGTAGACGTGCATCTGCGAGGAGACGACGACGACGTGGAGCAGCGGCTTGAACGGCTCGGTGACGCACGCCTGCAGGATGTGGGTGGTGATCGGCAGCTTGACGCCCGCCATGTCGGAGATGAGCGTGCTCCAGCCGGCGGTGCAGTTGAGCACCTGGCCGGCGGCGATCGTGCCGCGATCGGTCTTGACCTTCGACACCCGGCCGCCCGAGCGCTCCAGCCCGAGGACCTCGGTGTCCTGGTGGATCTCGGCGCCGCCCTGATCGGCCGAGCGCGCGAGGGCCCAGACGACCGCGTCGTGGCGGATGATCCCGCCCGGCGGGTGATACAGCGCGCCCATGATCGGAAACGTCGCGTTTGGGTTGTCGACCTGCATCGCCGGGGCGAGCTGCTGGATCTCGTCGGGTCCGATGAGCCGCGAGTCGATCCCCGAGAGGCGGTTGACCTCGGCCCGGTTGGCCATCACGAACATCGCGCGGTCGGAGTGGGCGAGGGTCAGGTGGCCGCACTGGGAGAACAGCAGATTGAAGTTCAACTCCTGCGACAGTCCCTCGTAGAGCTTGACGCTCGCGTCGTAGAAGCGGGCGCCTTCCGGGGTCTTGTAATTGGAGCGCAGGATCGTCGTGTTGCGTCCCGCGGCGCCCGAGCCGATGTAGCGCTTCTCGAGGATCGCCACGTCGGTGATCCCGTGCTCGCGCAGATAGTGGGCGGTGGCCAGGCCGTGGGAGCCGCCGCCGATGATGACCACGTCATAGGCGCCCTTCAGCTTGCTCGCCGGGCGCCACATGCGCCGCTTGCGAAACAGGTCGAGCATCAGTGGCCGCCCCCGCGGGCGCGGTCGCACCGGGAGGTATGACCGGGGGATGCCAGGCGAGGACGCAGTCCCCGACGTGTAGCAGCGCTCCACGAGGGGGCGAGGGCAGCCGGACGACCGTGCTGCGACCCATTCAGGCGAGGCTGGATGCCGAGAGCTGGACGATTCGCGCGGCGCGCGATCGGGCGAGGCGGGATGCCGAGCGCGCGCCTGGCGCGAACGCTGGGCACAGCTGGCGCCGCCGGGCATGCCTCGAATGCGAGCGTGCTCGCGGGGGCGGTCACAGCTGATCGATCCCGACCGGTCGCCCGCCGAGATGCTCGGCGGCGTCGGCGACCACCGACCACACGTACTCGCCGGTGGCCCAGCCGAACAGCAGCCGGTAGCGATCCTCGGCCTCGCGGATGACGATCCCGGGCTGACGCGCCACCGATCCGGGGCGCAGCGCGCCGACCGGCGCCATCCGGGGACGCAGGTCCAGCGCGCAGAAGCGCGCGATCGTCTCCCGGGCCATCGGCCCGAGGAGGGTCAGCGAGGCATAGGTCGAGGTGACGTCGAGCGCGCCGGCGACCGGCATCACGCCGCCGAGGATGAGCGCGCGCGTGCGAGTCAGCCGACACCACCACGCGTCGCCGGCGCGGACCGCCTCGCCGAGCCGCAGATGCTCGACCGCGTCGAGCTCGTCGGCGGGCGCCTGGAGCTCGAGCGTGCGCTCGTGGGAGGTGTCGGCCCACCCGACCGGCGGGGCCGGCGTCCCGGGCGCTTGGGGGACCGATGCCACGGCGACCGATGCCACGGCGACCGATGCCACGGCGGTGGACGGAAAGGCGACCGCGACGTTCCAGCCGTCGCGCACCTCGAACCGGGCCCCGGCGGCGCGCGCGAGGCCCTCCATCGGCGAGCGCGCGATCGCGTCGGGCCCGGCGTGGACGGCGAGGAAGTCAAGGCTCACGAGCGCAGCACCTCGCCGTCGGGGTCGAAGAACGGCCGGGTCTGGATCTCAGCCTGCAGCCGTCGGCCCTCGTCGGAGATCGTGATCGCGACGCCGTCCTGGGCCAGGGCGGTCGGCACCCACGCCATCCCGATCGTCCGGCGCAGCACCGGCGAATGGCGCGAGCTCGTCACCTGGCCCGCGGGGGTGCCGGTCTCATCGACGATCACCGCGCCCTCGGTGGGCACGTCGCCGTCGGCCGTCGTGAAGCCGACGAGCGAGGTGGCGGGCGTCCGCTGGGCGTAGTGGCGCAGCGCCCACTTGCCGATGAAGTCCTGCTCCTTATCGAGCTTGACGATCCATGGCATCGCGGCGGCGAACGGGGTGGACTCCGAATCGGTGTCCTGCCCGACGAGGATGTGCAACTTCTGCAGGCGCAGGATCCGCTGCGGCTCCAGACCGAACGGGCGCAGCCCATGCCGCTCGCCGGCAGCCATCAGCGCGTCCCACACGTGCACGCCGTGGGCCGCGGGGACGTGGATCTCGTAGCCAACCTCCCCGACGAAGCCGATCCGGAGGATCAGGCACGGCACCCCGGCGACCCGGCCCTGCCTGCCGTCGAGGTAGGCGAACGCCGGCGCCGAGCAGTCCAGGTCGCAGACCTCGGACATGATCACCCGCGCGCGGGGCCCCGCGAGGTTGACCGCCGCCATCCCCTGAGTGACGTCGGTCAGCCGCACCCGATGGCCCCAGCCGGCCAGCCACCACGAGAACCACTCCTCGACCGCGCCGGCGCCGCCCGACGTGGTCGTCACGTAGAAGGTCTCGTCGTCGAGCCGGCAGATCGTGCCGTCGTCGACGATCCGCCCAGCGTCGGAGCTGATCACGCCGTAGCGGATCCGGCCGGGACGCAGGTTGGAGAACCGGTTGGGATACATGCGGTCGAGGAAGTCCCCGGCGTCGGGTCCGCGGACGATCAGCTTGCCGAGCGTCGAGACGTCGATCAGCCCCGCCGCCTCGTGGACCGCGAGCGCCTCGGCCTGCGGGTCGCCGTAGTGGTATGGGCGCCGCCAGTCGCCGGCCCAGCGCACGACGGCGCCGAGCTCGCGGTGGCGATCGTGGATCGCCGAGCGCCTCGCCGGCTGGGTCGGACGCCCGCCGAGGATCCCCATCGGCACCGACACCCACGGCGGCCGCGCGGTCGTCGTGCCGACGCTGCCCAGGCTCAGTCCCGTCTCGGCGGCCATCAGCCGCACCGCCGGCAGCTGGCACATCCGGCCCTGACAGGGGCCCATCGTCACGGTCGTGTAGCGCTTGGAGAGCTCGATCGAGTCATACCCCTCGTCGATGCTCTGAGACACGTCCTTGGCGGTGACGTCCTCGCACAGGCAGGCGAAGCACTTGCCGCGGCCGGCCCCGCTGACCGCCGGGGCCAGCGCGAGCTCTCCGGGCGCCTCCGGTGAGCGGGCCTCAAGCTCGTCGATGCGCGCCCGGACGACGTCGCGTGCCGCCTCGTGGCGACCGTCGTTGCGGCCGCCGTCGTCGTGCCGACCGTCGTCGCGGCCGCGGCCGCGGCCGCGGCCGCGGCCGCGGTCGTCGCGGCCGCGGTCATCGCGGCCGAGCGCCGCGACCGCCCGCAGGCCGGCGAGCTCGCCGGAGGCGGCGATCGCCTCGTCGCAGCGCGCGCGGGCCAACTCTCCGGCGGCATGGACGCCGGCCGGGAGCTCGGAGAGCTCGAACTGGCCGCTCGCGCGGTCGTAGACCGTCTGCGCGCCCGCCTGCAGGGCGAGCGAGGTCGCCGGCAGCGCCCCGCCCGAGACGAGCACGAGGTCGCAGTGAAAGCTCAGCTCCGCGCCGCCGCCCAGCGCGGCGATCGTCGCTCGCCCCACGACGCTGCCGCCCGAGGCCTCGACGATCGTGCGACCGGCGAACACGGGCACGCCGGCGGCGCGCAGCGAGCGGCCGAGCGCGGAGGTCTCGGGGCGCAGATCGGCGACGGCGACGATCTCGGTGCCCGCGTCGCGCAGGGCGACCGCCGCCTGAAGGCCCCGATCCGAGGTGGTGGCGAGGACCGCGCGACGTCCGGGGCTGACCGCATACAGCGCGGCGAGCCGGCGGGCGCCCGAGGCGAGCATGACGCCGGGGAGGTCGTTGCCGGCGAACACGAGCGGCTGCTCGATCGTGCCCGTGGCGAAGACGTGCTGGGCGGCACGGACCTGGTGCAGGGTGTCGCTCTGCCAGACCGGGACGAGGCCGTCGAAGTAGCCGAGCGCCGAGCCGCGCTCGAGGATCTCGACGCCCGCGGCGCGGACCGCGCCGACGAGCTCGCGCGACCCGCCGGTGACAAGCTGCTGGCCCCCGGGGGCCGGGCCCTCGTCGACGAGGACGGTGTCGGCGCCGGCGCCGGCCGCGGCGAGCGCGGCGTGCAGGCCGGCGAGGCCGCCGCCGACGACGAGCACGTCGGCGTGGCGACGGCGGTACTCGGTCCGCCATTCGCGCTCGGGTTGCGTGGCGGGCAGCTTGCCCAGGCCGGCGGCATGGCGCAGCACCTTCTCGTACAGCGGCCACATCCGACGGGGGCGGATGAAGGTCTTGTAGTAGAAGCCCGGCGGGGTGAAGGGGCCGCCGACGAGGTCGGTCGCGCGCATCGCGTCGTGCTCGAGCGAGGGCAGCGCGTTGACGTGGCGAACGTCAATCCCCTCGCGCGCCGGCTCGGTGCACGCCCGAGCTCCGGAGGCGCCGTTCACAGAGCAGATGCAGTTCGGGCACGAACCCGACACACACATCAGCCCCCGGGGGCGATGGTACTTGAAGCTCCGACTGAAGGTCCGGCGTCCGGCCGCAAACAGCGCCGAGCCGATCGTGTCGCCCGCGTAGGCTTCGACCGGCTTGCCGTCGAAGGTGAAGGTGATCACCCGCCCGCGGTCCAGGCGCTCGCCGGGCTGGGTCATCAGGCGGCTCACCGCAGATCCCAACCCCTCGTGCCGGCGGCCCGCTCGCGCCGCGCACCAGCCAGCCCGCTGCCCGCGGGCACCATCGCCTCGCCGGCGGGGTCCTCGTCGTCGGGCAGGCGCGTGAAGTGGACCTCGTTGGTGCGCGTGTCGCGCTCGGCGATGAACCAGGCGCGGCACCCGGAGCGGTGATACCACCACTCGCGCTGACGGCCGGCGACGTTGGCCCGGAAGTAGTTGTAGGCGTTGAGCTCGCGGAAGCTCGGCTCGCGGCTCGGTCGCGCGCCGATCTCGCCGCCGAAGCCGAAGTCGGTGACCTCGCGCGGGCCGCAGTTGGGGCAGGTGAGGACGAACGACACCGCCGGCTGACGCTAGGCCCGCGGAGTGATCTTGTCCAATATCGAGTCAGGATCGATTGATCTGATTCTGCTATCACCGGCCTTCGATGGAGCTTCGCCAGCTGCGCTACTTCGTCGCGGTCGCCGAGGAGCTGCACTTCCGCCGTGCCGCCGCCCGGCTGCACGTCTCCCAGCCTCCTCTCAGCCAGCAGATCGCCGCGCTCGAGGCCGAGATCGGGGCGACGCTGCTGACGCGGACCCGACGGCGGGTGGAGTTGACCGGCGCGGGTGAGGCGTTCCTGCGCGACGCGCGGGCGATCCTCGCCGAGCTCGACGTCGCCGCGGCCACCGCCCGGGCGATCGACGCCGGGCAGACGGGCGTGCTCCGGGTCGGCTTCGTCGGCTCGGCGCTGCTCTCGATCGTTCCCGACACGGTCCAGCGCTTTCGCCGCGCGCGGCCGGGCGTCGAGATCGAGCTGCGCGAGCGCTCGACCGTCGAGCAGCTGCGCGCGCTGCGCACCGGGACGATCGACGTCGCGCTGCTGCGCCCGCCGATCGAGCCCGACGAGACGCTCAGGGCGCAGCCGGTGCTGCGCGAGCGTACGGTGGCGGCGCTGCCCGCCGACCATCCGCTGGCGCGCCTGCGCCGGGTGCCGCTCGCGCGGCTGGCAGCCGAGCCGCTCGTCCTGTTCCCCCGCGGCCAGGCGCCGGGCTTCCACGACCTGCTCGTCGGCCGCCTCGCCGCCACCGGCAACAGCCCGCACATCGTGCAATACGCTCCGGAGATGCTCACCATCATCGGGCTGGTGGCGGCCGGGATCGGCCTGTCCCCGGTTCCCGCCTCGGTGGCGCGGCTCGCGCTGCCGGGGGTCGAGTACCGGCCCCTATCGGGGGCCCCGGCCGCCGAGCTGCGGGCGGCGAGCCGCGCCGGCGACGCCTCTCCGCTGGTGGCCGCGTTCCTCGTCCAGGCGCGGGCGGGCTGATGGACGTCGTCCCGCGCAACGCCGCCGGGGCACGACCCAGGCACCGCTGGCGGATCGACCTGCTGGAAAACCGGCCGACTTCTTGACACCGCGGGCGGCGGTCGGGGACGGTACCGGCATGGCCACCGAACCGACGGGCGGCAACGGCGACGGCGCCAGCGGCGGGTCGCTGATCGAATCGCTCGACAATTACCTCGCCGACATCCCGGAGGACCAGCGCGCCGACGCGCTGCATCAGGTCTTCTACGGCTTCTACACCCGGATCGCGATCATCGACCGCACCACCTACGAGCTAGCGGAGTGGGCCAAGAGCTACGCCGGCCGCTCGCCCGACGCGCCGCCCCCGATGGTCGAGGCGCTGCGCGACAACGCGATCTACGTCGGGCAGGAGATCTTCACGAGCCGGATGCGCGCGATGAGCGCGCTGCGCTACATCTCCGAGCGCCTCGCCGAAGCCGTCTCCGATCATCCTCCGGCGGGCCCCTACACACTGAACCAGGCGGTGGCCTTCGATCAGGAGACCGGCCGAATGCGGACCTACGACCTCTCCAAGCCCGGAGAGCACCCCGACCTCCCCTACGACCCGCTCAACTACGACCCGAGCTCGGAGTGAGCCGGCGCGGAGGCCCGGGCGCCCGCCCGCGACACAATTTATGCAGGCGACCGCCGGTCGCCGTAGGCTTGCGTTCACTCTAGGAGCAGATCGTTGGGATCGGCTTCGATCACCAGAAGGGACCGGCTCTGCTCACCGCATCTCCGCCGTCTGCGCTGCCACCTCGGCCCGGCGACAACACCCACGTCGATCTTCCACGGGAGCCCGGCTATTGGCGCGACATGCTCGCCCCCTTCGCCGCTCCGCGACTCTTGCGCAGCTGCCTCGATCTGCTCACCTCAGTCATCGCGTACCTGGGCCTGAGCGCGGCCGCCTACGTCGCGGCCGGGGTGTCTCCGTGGCTCGCGCTCGCCCTCACCCCGCTCTGCGCCGTCTTCCTCCTGCGGACCTACATCGTCTTCCACGACTGCTCGCACGGGTCGTTCATGCGCTCGCGGCGAGCGAACGCCTGGTGGGGCACGCTCTGCGGGTTGCTCGTGCTCGCCCCGTTCACGCGCTGGCGTCACGACCACGCCGTGCACCACGCCACCTCTGGCGATCTGGACCGCCGGGGGATCGGAGATCTCCCGACCCTCACCGTCGCCGAGTACCGCGCCCGCGGGCCGCGTGGCCGACTCGCCTATCGCGCCTTGCGCAACCCGGCCGTCATGTTCGGGCTCGGACCCGTGGTCGCGATGATCGTCGGGCCGCGCATCGTCGCGCGCGGCGCTCCGGCGCGGATGCGCAACAGCGTGCTGAGGACCGATCTGGCCCTGGCCGTCATCGCCGGCGTGCTGATCTGGCGCTTGCGCGCGCCCAGCCTGCTGCTGGTGTGGGCACCGTCGGCGCTGCTCGCCGGCGCCGCGGGGATCTGGCTGTTCTACGTCCAGCACCAGTTCGAGGAGGCCTACTGGCAGCGTTCGGACCGCTGGACCTACGCGGACGCCGCGCTGCGCGGCAGCTCGTTCCTGCGCCTTCCCCGGGCGCTGCAGTTCTGCACCGGCAACATCGGCTACCACCACGTCCACCATCTCAGCGTGCGCATCCCGAACTACAATCTGCAGCGGGCCCACGAGGACAATCCGGTGTTCGGGTGCGTCCCGACGCTCAGCCTCGCCGACGGGCTGCGCGCGGTGCGCCTCAAGCTCTGGGACGAGCAGCGCAACCGCCTGGTCACGTTCGCCGAGGCTCGCGCCCCGGCTGCCTGAGCCCCACCGAGACCGCGGCGGGCCGATCGGCGGCCGCGGTCCAGGCCGGGCCGGCCTGGCGGCGGGCGGCTTCCAGCGTGTTGCGCAGCAGGATCGCGATCGTCATCGGCCCCACGCCGCCGGGCACCGGGGTGATAAGACCCGCGACCTCGCTCGCCGACCGAAACTCCACGTCGCCGACGAGCCCCGCGTCGGTGCGGGTGATGCCGACGTCGATGACGGTGGCGCCCGGCTTGATCCAGTCGCCGGTGACCATCCCGGGGCGCCCCACGGCGGCGATCAGCACGTCCGCGCGGCGGCAGACCGCGGGCAGGTCGCGGGTGCGCGAGTGGCACACCGTGACCGTCGCGTTTTCGGCCAGCAGCAGGGCCGCGACCGGCCGGCCGACGAGATCCGAGCGGCCGACTACGACCGCCTCGGCGCCCTCGATCGCAACGTCGTGGCGGTGCAGCAGCTCGATCACGCCCGTAGGCGTGCAGGGACGCAGCCCAGGCAGGCCCTTGGAGAGCAGTCCCGCCGACACCGGCGTCAGCCCGTCGACGTCCTTGGCCGGATCGATTCGCGTGGTCAGACGGGCGCCGTCGATTTGCGGCGGGGTGGGCAGCTGCAGCAGGATGCCCGACACGCGCGGGTCGGCGTTGAGCTCGGCGAGCCGAGCCAGGACCTCCGCCTGGGTGCTGTCCACCGGCAGGTCGTAGGCGAAGCCCTCGATCCCGACCTCGACGCACGCGCGCTGCTTGCCGGCGACGTAGACCGCGGATGCGGCGTCGTCGCCGACGAGTACGGTGGCCAGGCCGGGCCGGTCGCCGCCGGCGGCGATCCAGGCCTCGACCTCATCCCGGACCTCGGCGCGCACCTGCTGGGCGATCGCTTTGCCGTCGATCAGGGTGGCGGTCATAGGGCCGGGCATCATAATGCGGCCTCGCGCGTTGGATTCGCGATTCTGGTCACTGGTCGGCCCGACCGTGACGCGCGCCCGCGCAGTCCGCTGAGCGACAAGCTCGATGTGCGACGTTTCTCGGCCGGGTGGCAGCCGAGATGTCGTGCCAGACCGGCTTATTGGCGGCCACCCCCGCCCGGGCGGCCAGCCCCGGACGGCCACCCCCGCCCGGCCACCCACCCCCGCCTGGCCACCCACCCCCGGGACGGCCGCTCCCGGGCGGCCACCACCCCCGGACGGCCACCCCGGACGGCCACCCCCCGACGTCCACCGCCATAGGGTTGCAGGCGCCGATGCTGATCCGCCATGCCGATCCCGATCGCGACGCCGCGGCCTGCGCGGCGATCTACGCTCCCGCGGTCACCGATGGCGTCGCGTCGATGGAGGAGCGCGCGCCGGGGCCGGAGGCGATGGCGGACCGGATCCGGGCGACCACGCGCAACTTCCCCTGGCTGGTGGCCGAGCTCGACGGCGAGGTCGCCGGCTACGCGTACGCGGGGCCCCACCGCGATCGTCCGGCCTACCGCTGGGCCTGCGACGTCGCCGTGTACGTCGCCGCGGGCGGGCAACGCCGTGGGGTCGGGCGCGCGCTCTACGAGCGTCTGTTCGAGCTGCTGGCCTGCCAGGGCTACTACGAGGCGTGCGCCGGGATCACCGTGCCCAACGCGGCGAGCGTTGGGCTGCACGAGACGATGGGCTTCACCGCGATCGGCCGCTACCGCGACATCGCCTACAAGCAGGGTCGCTGGCTGACCGTCGGCTGGTGGCAGAAGTCGCTGCGTGCCCGCGGGGGCGCCGCGCCGGGCCCGATCCGCCCCCCGCTCAGGCGCGACGAGCCGGAGCGTCCGTAGCCGTAGCGGCGATCGGGAGCTCGAGCGCGAAGGTCGAGCCATCGACCTCGACGCTTCCCGAGTGCTGCTCGGCGATCGCCGCGACGATCGCCAGTCCCAGTCCCGCGCCCGGCCGCTGCGCCGCGTCCTCACCGCGCCAGAAGCGGTCGAAGAGATGCTCGCGGGCCCGCGCATCGGGACCCGGGCCCTCGTCGGAGACCGTCACCCGGACGCGCGTGCCGTCGCCGATCACCGCCACGGTGACCGTGCCGCCGGGGGGGCCGTGGACGAGCCCGTTCTCGACGAGGTTGCCGACCGCCCGCCGCAGCGCGGCCTCATCGCCGGTCGCCGCGACGGGATCGAGCCGGCCGGTGACGACCCGCTCTGCATCGGCGAGCTCGTGCGCGAGCGCCGCGAGGTCGACCGGCTCGGCGGGCGCGCCGACCGCGCCCACGCGCTCGAGCGCCAGCAGGGAGTCGACCAGGCGCGCCAAGCGGGCGGCGTCGTGGCGCAGGTCGGCGAGCACCTCGGGGTCGGCGCCGTGACGAGCGGCGTATTCCACGTTGCCCTGCAGCGCGGTCACCGGCGTGCGCAGCTCGTGCGAGGCATCGGCGAGCAGGCGGCGCTCGGCGGCCCGCGCCTCCTGCAGCGAGGTCAGCATCCGGTTCAGCACGCCGGTCAGCTCGTCGACCTCGTCGCCGGGCGCGACTGCGGGCAGCCGCCGCGCCGGGTCGGCGGTGCGCTCGATCTCACCCGCGGCATCGGCCAGGCGTCGCAGCGGCGCCAGGCCGCGGCGGGTCAGGCCCGCGGCGACGAGTCCGGCGAGGAGCACGACCCCGGCACCGCTGATCGCCACGATCACCGCCAGGCGCCCGGTGGTGTGGGCGATGTCGCTCGTGTCGGAGGCGACGAGCACGACGCCGCCGCTCGCCGGCGTGCCCGCGTCGGCGATCGGCGCCGCGTACATTCGCAGCGGCTGGCCGTGCAGCTCGATGTCGGCGGTTCCCGCGCGTCCACTCCGCAGGGCGGCGCGCGCCACCCCACCCTGGGGCAGCAGCGACGCGCCGAGGCTGAGCGAGCGCGCGAGGACGCGACCGCGCGCGTCGATGACCTCGACCGCGATCTCACGACCCGAGGCGGGACCCTCCAGGGCGCTCGGATCGTCGAGCACGGCCGGCGCCGAGACCGCGAGCTGGGCGACCTCCTGGGCGCGCTGGCGCAGGGAGGAGTCGAGCGAGCCGCGCAGCTCGTGATCGACCAGCCGGACGGTGACGACCGCGAACAGCGCGACGGCGACCAGGATCGCGCTGGCGGCGGCGAGCGCGATCCGTGCCCGCAACGTGCGCCGGAACCGTCGCACTATGCGCCGCCCGCGCGCAATCCGGCAACACCTATCCGTTCTTTACCGAGAGCTGATGTCAAGACTGCTGAGCGGGTCGTTCAGCGCCACGGAGGTTTGCAGGTGGACCAGGACGAAGTGCAGGCGCAGCGGCCCGCGCGGGTGCTGTTGGTGCAGGAGGATCCGCGATCGGCGGCGCTGATCGTGGAGATGCTCCGCGCGGTGTGGCCCGACGGGCTGCTCATCACCCAGGCCCAGAACGTCGCCGACGCCGCCCAGGAGCTCTCCGAGCACGGTTCGACCTGCGTGCTGGTCGACCTCCCAGGTGACACGACCCGGCCGTTGGCGAGGCTCGAGGCGCTCAGCCTGGCCACGCCGACGACGCCGATCATCGCCCTGTCGCGCGACGAGGACGAGGAGCTCGCGGTGGCCGCGGTGCGCGCCGGGGCCCAAGACTGCCTGCTCGAGTCAGAGCTCACGCCCGCCTTCCTGCACCGCGCCGTGCGCTACGCCGTCGAGCGCAAGAACTCCGAGCTCGAGCTCTCGCACCAGGCGCTGCACGATCCACTGACCGGGCTGCCCAACCGCGCGCTGCTGCTTGACCGCCTCAGCGTCGCGCTCGACCGTTCGCGGCGCACCGGCACCGCGGTCTGCATCCAGTTCCTTGACGTCGACACCTTCAAGGAGATCAACGACTCGCTCGGGCACGCGGCCGGGGATCGGCTCCTCGGCGAGCTCGCCGAGCGCTTCTCGAGCCTGCTGCGTCCGATGGACACCGTCGCGCGTTTCGGCGGCGACGAGTTCGTGTTCCTCATCGAGGGCCTCGACGACGACGAGGAGGCGATGCTCGTGGCCGAGCGCATCCGCGATGCCGCCGCGCAGCCGCTGGCCCTCGACGGCGCCCACGTCACGACGGCCGTCAGCATCGGCATCGCGATGATCACCGACCCGCTGACCTCGATCGAGGAGGCGCTGCGCCAGGCCGACGTCGCCATGTACCGCGCCAAGGAGCAGGGCGGCTCGCGGATCGAGCTCGCCGAGCCGGCGCCAGCGCAGGGTGCCGAGGCCGTCCCGCTCGGCGACGTCGACCTCCCGGCTACCCCGCCGCGCCCGGTCGCGGCGCTGACCTCGCTCGAGCAGTCGCTCGGACAGGCGCTGCGCGGGGGGGAGCTGCGCGTCCACTATCAGCCGCGGGTCTCGATCACCGGCGACACCGGCCTCGTCGGCTTCGAGGCGCTCGTCCGCTGGCAGCATCCCGAGCGTGGCCTCCTTGGTCCCGACGAGTTCCTCGAGCTCGCCGAGCAGACGGGGCTGATCGTGCCGATCGGCGAGTGGGTGGTCGAGCAGGCGCTCGCCCAGATCCGCGTCTGGCGCCGATCGCGCCCGGGTATCACGATCTCGGTCAACCTCTCGCGACACCAGCTTGCCGACCGCGACCTCGTTCAGGTGCTCAAGGACGTCATCGAGGCCTCCGGTGTCCAGCCCGAGGCGCTCTGCGTCGAGGTGACCGAGGACACGGTGCAGGAGGATCCCGAGACGGTCACCGCCAGCCTCGCGGCGTTGCGCCGCAGCGGCGTCTCGGTCGCGATCGACGACTTCGGGACCGGGCACTCGTCGCTGCAGTCGCTGCGCGGCATGCCGATCGACACGCTCAAGATCCACCAGACGTTCGTCGCCGCGCTCGACGCCGACCCCGACGACTCGGGGATCGTCGGCGCCGTGGTCGAGCTCGGTCACGCGCTCGGCCTGACCGTCATCGCCGAGGGCGTCGAGACCGACACCCAGCTGGCGCACCTGCGCGAGCTGGGCTGCGACGGGGCCCAGGGCTTGCTGTTCAGCGCGCCGGTGCCCGAGGCGGACGTGCTCGAGCTGCTGGGCACGCGCTAGGCGTCAGGCGCGGAGCGTGAAGCCGGCGCCGCGCAAGGTGCGGACGAGGGGCGGATCGCCGAGCTTGCGACGCAGGCGCGTGACGTAGCGGTCGACGACGTTGGGCTCGGCGGCGTCGTCCCAGATCTCGCCCAGCGCCCGGTCGCGGGTGACGACGCGGCCGGGCTCGCGCATCAGCAGCTCGAGCAGCGCCGCCTCGCGGCCGGTCAGCTCGATCGCCCGTCCGCCCCGGGTCGCGGTGCGCGACGCCGGCTCAAGCCTCAGGTCGGCGTAGGCGAGCGCGCCGTCGCCGGCGCGGCCGCGACGGGTCAGCGCCTGCAGCCGTGCCACCAGCTCGGCGACGGCAAACGGCTTGACGAGATAGTCGTCGGCGCCCGCCTGCAGCCCCGAGACGCGGTCGGCGATCGCGTCGCGGGCGGTGAGCATGAGGATCGGCGTGGCCAGCCCGCGGTCGCGCAGCCGCCGGCACACCGCCAGGCCGTCGATGGCGGGCATGGCGACATCGAGCACGATGACGTCGGGGGCACCGTTCTGCACCTCCACGAGCGCGGCGCCGCCGTCGGGCGCGACCGCCACCTTGAACCCCTCCGCGGTCAGCGTACGGGCGAGCATGCGCCGCAGCGACGGGTCGTCGTCGACGACCAGCACGCGCTCTGACTCAACCACCCGCCACGTCGCGTCGCACGAACACCAGGAACGAGGTCCCGATCGCCAGCCCGCCATAGATCGCGCACACCCAGGCAGCGCGCACGATCGGAGTCCAGTCGATCGGCGTGCGCAGCAGGCCCTGCCAGGCGTTGAACTGGGTGCTGAGCAGATACGGCTGCAGCCCCGAGAGGCCGGGCAGGATCCCGATCAGCTGGAACAGCAGCGAGATCATCAGCGTGCCGACGACGGCGGCGGCGCTGTTGTGGGTGACCGCCGAGAGCAGCAGGCCGATGCAGACGACCGTCGCGATCGGGATCAGGTAGATGAGCAGGCTGACGTAGACGAGCTCGGTCGCCTTCGGCGCCGAGACGACCGTGCCCGACAGGCTCTGCAGCGGATGGAAGCCCGACTGCAGGCTGCCGGCGAGCACCCCGACGGTGCCGCACAGCAGGATCGCCGCGACCGCGTAGCTCGCGGCGGCCAGCGCCTTGCCGGCGAACAGCTGCCAGCGCTCGAGCGAGCGGGTGAGGATCGTCTTCAACGTGCCGTTGTGATCCTCGGAGGCGAAGATGTCGCCGGCGACGAGCGCGGTGATGAGCGGGAACAGCCAGATCGAGCCGAACAGGAGGATGACGAGCGGGACCGCGAGGCCGCTGCGGTCGAGGTAGTCCGAGAACGCGAAGCCGCCGCCCCGCTCGTGGTGGCGACGCAGATGGATCGCGATCACGAACAGGATCGGGACGATGATCGAGGCGCCGAAGCCGAGGTAGGTGCGCTTCTGATGGCGGAGCTTGAACAGCTCCCACCGGTAGACCGTTGCGACCCCGGGCATCAGGCGGTCGGCTCGGGCTCGGGCACGGGGGCCACACCGCGGGGGGCTGCGGGGTCGTCCTCGGTCAGCGAGAAGAAGAGGTCCTCGAGCGTGACGTTCTGCGGCGCCATCGCGCGGATGAGCGCGCCGGCCTCGACGAGCGCCTGCGAGAGCGCCGCCACCGCCTCGGGGTCGGCGGTGAACAGGATCGCCTCCCGCTCGCCGCGCACGTCGCGGATCCCGGGCTGCGCGCGGGCGACGGCGAGCCCGCGCTCGTCGTCGGTCGTCTGCAGGCGATAGACGGTGCCGGCCCCGCGCTTGAGCTCGGCGATCTCGCCCTCGTAGACGATCCGGCCCGTGCGCACGATCGCCACGCGATTGCACAGCTCCTCGACCTCGGCGAGCAGGTGGCTGGAGAGCAGCACGGTCATCCCGCCGTCGGCGAGCCGGCGGATGAGCCGGCGCATGTCGCGCATGCCCGCGGGATCGAGGCCCGTGGCGGGCTCGTCGAGCAGCAGCAGCCGCGGGTCGCGCAGCAGCGCGGCGGCGATCCCGAGCCGCTGGCGCATCCCGTGCGAGTAGCCGCCGACCCGGTCCTGCGCCCGGCTCGCGAGCTCGACGGTGTCAAGCGCGGCGGCGATCCGCTCCCTCGCCTCGCCGCCATCGAAGGCGGCGAGAAGCTCAAGGTTGCGCCGGCCGCTGAGGTAGGGGTAGAAGGTCGGCGCCTCGACGAACCCGGCCACCCCGCGCAGCGCCTGCACCGTCGCCATCGGGTCGCGCCCGAACAGGCGGACGCTCCCCGCGGTGGGGCGGATGAGGCCGAGCATCATCCGCAGCGAGGTCGTCTTGCCCGCCCCGTTGGGGCCGAGGTAGCCGTAGACGTCCCCGCGGTTGACGGTGACGTCCACCCCCGCCACCGCGGTCAGCTCGCCGTAGCGCTTTATCAGGCCGCGGACCTCGAGCGGGGGTGGGTCGGTCCCCTCGGTGGCGACGCCGGCGCTCACGAACCCGTCAGCGCCCGGGCCGCGGCCTCGGCCGCCTGGGCCGGCCCCGACTGGATCAGGGTGTAGGCGACCTTGCCGCTGGTGAAGCGCAGCACCGTGCCCAGCGCCGTCGAGAGCTCCTGACCGGTCGCGCCGTTGATCGAGACCGTCGGCAGGTTCAGGCCGTCGACGGTGCCGCCGCTCGGGCGCGAGCTAGCGGCGGCCGCCTGCTCGATGATCGCCAGCCCACCCAGGCCCTGGCCGTAGGTGATCAGCGCCGCCTTGCGGTCGCCCATGTCCAGCACGCGAACGCCGCGCCGGGGCAGCCCGACGAGCGAGGGCTTGGCGTTGAGCTTGAACGGCACCGCCGCCGCGACGGGACCGACGCCGCTGAGCTGCGCGTGGCGCCCGCGGGGCATCCGGGCCGAGTGGCCGGGGGTCGCGTGGCCGGGGGTCGCGTGGCCGGCGGTGGCCAGCTGGACGACCTGATCGCCGCTCGGCGGCGAGATCGCGAACACGGATTCCGCCACCGCGCCGTAGCTGATGTCGGTCGCCTTGAGGTCGAGGACCGGGGTCGTGTTGTTGCGCGCATAGATGCCGAACTCGAGCGGCACGCCGCGGTCGGCGTCCCAGGCGAGCTGCAGCTGTCCGAGCAGACCGCCGTCGTGGCGGGGCGAGACCGAGACGCGGTAGGCGGGCTGTCCGGCGACGTCGGTCGGCTGGGCCCCGGAGATGTTCATCCGTTGCGCGAGCATCGCCAGCAGCGCCTGGATCTGCGCGACGGACGGCACCTGATGGCCGGCGCCGGCATGTTGCGTCGAGTCGGCGGGCAGCATGCCCTCGTAGACGGTGTGCGAGGTGGGATCAGAGACCCAGAACGAGCGACCGTCGACGAGCACCTGCGCGTCGCCGTCGTCGGACTGCAGCTCGAGGCGCAGGTGATTCCCGGTCAGCCACAGGCGGCCGGTCGCTCCCTGGAGGATCGGATCCGTCGCCTGGCCCGTGAAGTCCGAGGAGTCGATCAGGTTGTTGGTGAAGCTGATCTCGGCGGTGATGCCCGCGGGCGCGGGGGCGGCGGCCGCGCGATGGGCGGCGTCGGCCAGCGACGCGGGCTGAGCAACGGGGCCCGACCCCGCGGCGGCGATCGCAATCGCGCCGCCCGCGGCGATGACGACGATCGCCCCGACGATGACGGTCAGCAGGCGGCGAGTGGAGGCGGTGCGCAGGAATCTCATCAGGTCTCCCGGTCGAGGTGGCTCGTCGACGATCGCATCCCGTCTTGAAATTACTCTGACAGCGCAAGCGGGTGTGCGAGCATCGATGGGTGTCGACGACCGCCCGCCCCCCGGTGCCCGTCCATGCGACGGCCACCGGCTCGCCGGGACCGATGCCGCCCGCCCCGCGGTTGCCCCGCTTGGCGCAGACCGCCGGGTTCATGTTCGGCGGCGCGCGCTTCCTGGACGCCGTCCAGCGCCGCTACGGCGACGTCGTCACCCTGCACACGCTGTTCGACGACACCTTCGTGATGATCTTCGATCCGGCGCTCGTCAAGCAGGTCTTTCAGGGGCCCGGGGAGCGGTTGCGCGCCGGCGAGGCCAACGCGCTGCTCGGCCCGATCGTGGGCGAGCGCTCGGTCCTGCTGCTCGACGGCGCCGAGCACCTGCGCCACCGGCGGCTGATGCTGCCCGCCTTCCACGGCCAACGGATGCTCGCCCACGCCGAGACGATGCGCGCGTCGGCGGACGCCGAGATCGACGCCTGGCCGGTTCGGGAGCCGTTCGCGCTGCTGCCGTCGATGCAGGCGCTGACGCTGCGCGTCATCCTGCGCGCGGTGTTCGGCTACACGCCCGGTCCCGCGGAGGACGAGCTGCGCCGGCGGATGCGCGCGATGATCGAGCCGCTCAGCCACCGCCGGGGCCTGGTGATGATCGCCGCGGTCATCCGCGGCCGCGGCAACACGCGGGCGGCGCGCGCGTTCACCGCGCGCCGGCGGGCGGTGCAGGAGCTGCTCGAGGCCGAGATCGCCCGGCGTCGATCCGACCCCGATCTGCCGCGGCACGACGACGTCTTCTCGGCGCTGCTGCTCGCGCGCGACGAGGCCGGCGACGGGCTCAGCGACGCCGAGGTCCGCGACGAGCTCATGACGCTGCTGCTCGCCGGCCACGAGACGACCGCCACCGGGCTGGCCTGGACCTTCGATCTGCTCCTGCACGACGCGCGGGTCGTGGGCCGCGCCGCCGACGGCGACGATCGCTACCTCGACGCCGTCGTCAAGGAGTCGCTGCGCCGGCGGCCGGTGATCGCGGGGGTCGGCCGCGTCGTCCGCGGGGCGCCGTTCCCCATAGGTCGCTACGAGGTCCCGGTGGGGATCGAGATCAACCCGGCGATCCGCACCATCCATCGCCGCGCCGACCTCTATCCCGAGCCCGGGCGCTTCCTGCCCGAGCGCTTTCTCGGAGCCGACCCGCCCGACACCTATGCCTGGATCCCGTTCGGCGGGGGCGCGCGCCGGTGCCTGGGCGCGAGCTTCGCCCTGATGGAGATGCGCGTCGTGCTCGCCCGGGTGCTCGAGCGCTGCGCGCTGCGCGCCGTCGACCGCAAGCCCACGACCGCACAGTTCCGGACGATCACCCTGGCGCCGAAGAGCGGCGTCCGCGTCATCCAGGATCGACCTCCCGCGGCCGCCTGATGCTCCTCTACGACTCGGCGATCTCGGGCAACTGCTACAAGGTCCGGCTTCTGTTCGCCAAGCTCGGGATCGCCTACGATCGGCGCGAGCTCAGCGTGTTCGATCGATCCGATCGCCCCGAGGTGCTCGGCGAGCTTAACCCGGCGCTGCGCGTCCCGACGCTCGTCCTCGACGACGGCCGCGCACTCGCGGAGTCGGGCGCGATCCTGTACCACTTCGCCGAGGGCACCGAGCTGGTGCCCGACGACGCCTTCGAGCGCGCGCAGGTGCTGCAGTGGATGTTCTTCGAGCAGTACAACCACGAGCCCAACATCGCCGTCCTGCGCTTCTGGAACGAGGCCGGGACGGTCCACACTGACCAGGAGGTCCAGGCCAAGCGCGCCGGCGGCGAGGCGGCACTGCAGGCGATGGAGCGTCACCTCGGCGACCGGACGTTCCTCGTCGGCGAGCGCTGCACGATCGCCGATCTCGCGCTCTACGCCTACACCCATCTCGCCCCCGAGGGCGGCTTCTCGCTGCAGCCCTATCCGGCGATCACGGCATGGCTGGCCCGGGTCGCCGACCAGCCCGGGCACGTCGCGATCGACGACTGACGGGCCGGGCCCCTGGCGGCCCGGTCCCCTGGCCGCCCGGATCTCTGGCCGCCCGGGCCGGTGACGGCACGGGGTCCCGGGCGGCTCGGGGGCCCTGGCGGCCCGGGGTGGCAGCCGAACTGCCGTGCGGGACCGGCTTATTGGCGGCCACCCCCCGGCCGAGAGCTCGGCGACGGCATGGAGCTCAGCGTCGCGCCCCGGCGCCGGGAGGTCAAGGGTCGGTCCACCCGCCCTGGATCATCTCGGCCTCGCCGCCGTGGCCGGCGAACGCGATCATCTCCATGCCGTCCGGACCGGCCTGCCAGCCGCGGATCGACCGCGGCGGCACGTCGACCATGTCCCGCGAGCCGACGTCGAAGACGTCGTCGCCGACCTTGAAGCGACCGGAGCCCGCGAGGACGACGTAGACCTCCTCGCGCCATGCCCCGGGCGCCGGGCGATCCAGGAAGATCGTTCCCGCGCGCCGCCCGCCTTCGCAGCACCGCCGCGGAGCCGGTGCCCCGTCCGGCGGACGTCCGCGTGCCAGCTCGAGTCCGACGGGTAAGCTCAGCCCGTCATGCGCGACGCCCTCATCTGCGAGCCGATCCGCACCCCGGTTGGCCGCTTCGGCGGCATGTTCCGCGACGTCGGCGTCTCCGAGCTCGCCACGACCGTCATCCGCGAGCTGCTCGATCGCACGGGCGTGCCCCCCGACGCGATCGACGATGTGCTGCTCGGCCAGGGCTACGCCAACGGCGAGGCGCCGGCGCTCGGCCGAGTCGCCGCGCTCGACGCCGGGCTCCCGGTCGAGGTCCCCGGCCTGCAGCTCGACCGCCGCTGCGGCTCGGGCCTGCAGGCGGTGCTCGAGGCCGGGATGCAGGTGCAGACGGGGATTGCCGATGTCGTCCTCGCCGGCGGCGCCGAGAGCATGAGCCAGGCCGAGCTGTACTCGCCGGCGCTGCGCTGGGGCGCGCGCTCGGGCGGGGCGATGCTCGAGGATCGGCTCGTGCGCAGCCGCGTGACCGCGGGCGGCGCCGACTATCCGGTGCCCGGCGGCATGATCGAGACGGCCGAGAACCTTCGCCGCGACTACGGCATCCCGCGCGAGGAGCAGGACGAGCTCGCGCTGCGCTCGCACCGTCTCGCGGTGGCCGCCCAGCAGGAGGGGACGTTCGCCGAGGAGATCGTCGCCGTCGAGGTCCGGGACCGCAAGAACGGCACGCGCGCGATCGACCGTGACGAGCATCCCCGCGCCGACGCGAGCCTCGAGAGCCTCGCCGCGCTGCGCCCGGTGATGGGTCGCAAGGACCCCGAGGCGACGGTGACCGCCGGCAACGCCTCGGGCCAGAACGACGGCGCCGCGGTCTGCCTGGTCACCCACGCCGAGCGCGCCGACGAGCTCGGGCTGCGTCCGATCGCGCGGCTCGTCGGTTGGGCGGCCGCGGGGGTGCCGCCGCGGACGATGGGCATCGGCCCGGTGCCCGCGACCGCCAAGGTAATGGCCCAGACCGGGCTGCGTCTCGCCGACATGGACCTGATCGAGCTCAACGAGGCGTTCGCCGCCCAGGTGCTCGCGGTCCTGCGCGAGTGGGAGCTCCCCGACGGCCTTGCGCGGCTGAACGTCAACGGCTCGGGGATCTCGCTCGGGCACCCGATCGGCGCCACCGGCGGGCGCATCCTCGCCACGCTCCTGCGTGAGCTGCACCGGCGCGAGGGCCGCTACGGCCTGGAGACGATGTGCATCGGCGGCGGCCAGGGTCTGGCCGCCGTGTTCGAGAACGTCCGTTAGGGCCCGTCCGCTCGAGCCCGCGGGGCGACCCCGACGACTCTGGCAAGGCCGATCAGGCAAGTCCCGAACGCGAGCGGGCCGTCTGCCAGCCGGACGACTCTGGCAAGGCCCGATCAGGCGAGTCCCGAACGCGAGCGGGCCGTCTGCCAGAGGGCGTCGTCGCCGAGCGGCGTGCGCGTCGCGACACCGTCCGCGACGAGCTCGATCAGCGCGCGCTCGGCGGCGTGCCGGTCGACCGCGTCGTTGCCGCTCGTCATCAGCGCGGCGACCTCCTGGGTGGTCAGCCCGCCGGCGAAATGCTCGAGCAGCGGCGCCGGCGTGTCGGGCGCGGGCCGTCGCGCCAGGCCCGGATCGAGATTGGCGATCAGGATGTCGTAGGCCTCGACGGGCTGAAAGCCGCCGGCGGTCAATGCGGTCCCATTGGACGCGAAGACGATCGAAGGCGCGGTGAAGCGCACCGGCCCGTCGGTGGTCGCGGTCTTGCCCTGCAGCTCGGCGGCCGAGCCGGCGGCGGCGCGCGTGGCGGCCTTGTCGGCCTCGTAGGCCTCGGTGACCTCGGGCGCGTCGAGCGCCGCCCGGATCGCCGCGGCGTCGATCCCGGGCACGTCGGCGAGCACCCGCTCCAGCCCGGCGTCGTCCTCGAGCACGAGGTCGCTCGTGAAGTTGGCCAGCTGCAGGGCGCGGAACGCCGCCCACTCGCTGCCCGCCGACTGCAGCCGGGCGGCGATGACCGCGCGGCAGGCCCGCGCGGTGGCGCTCAGACGCGCCTTCGGGACCGGCGCGAACGGCATCCCGTAGCGGCGGAAGTTCAGCTGGCCGAGCGCGCCGCGCAGCGTCGTGTATCCCCGGTCGGCGTACTGGCCGGCGGCTTCGGTCAACCCGATCAGCACGAGCCGCCACTCCAGCTGGTCGCCGTAGCGCCATTCGATCACGCGCAGCGCGGGGCTCTCGGAGTAGGCCCAGGGGCACGCCGGATCGCTGTAGAGAGTCGCGCTGATCATGCGGTTGACGACTCAAGCCTATCCAGCAGGGCGACCTGGGCCGGATTGATCTTCTCGCGTGCGCCCGCGAGGTGAAACCACTGCGCGCGATCGACCTCGGGAAACTCACGCATGCGGCCCGAGCGCGGCGGCCACTGCACCGTGAACACGTCAGATCGGATCGCGTCGGCGTCGAGGTCGCCGGCCAACGCCCAGGCGCGGACCACCTTGCCGGACTTCTGGCGCACCTCGCCGAGGTGCAGCGGCTCGCCCTCGGGGGCCGGCGAGCCGAGCTCCTCGGCGAACTCACGGCGCGCCGCGGCCAGCGGGTCCTCGTCGTGCCCGATCTCGCCCTTGGGAATCGACCACGCACCGGCGTCGCGGCGCGCCCAGAAGGGGCCGCCGGGGTGCACGAGCAGCACCTGCAGGGCGCCCGACGCGTCCCGCCGGTGCAGCAGGATCCCGGCGCTGTGCGCGCGGACCGCGCTCAACTCGCGGCCCTTCCCCGGTCTATCACACGGATGTCGATCACGACGTGTTCAATCCGACGCGCGTCTGCACCATGACAACTGTCATGGCGCAAACGGGCTTCTCGCCACTGTTGGAGACCGGGTCCCGACCCTAAGCTGATAGACGGCGCACGGCCTGAACCTGGAGGCAGACACGAGATGAGAACGCTAGCCGCATGGTGCTATCGGCACCGCTTCGTCACGATCGGGGCCTGGATCATCGTCCTGATCGCCCTCAACGGCCTGCACGGCGCCGCCGGTAGCGCCTACAGCGACAACTTCAAGCTCCCGCACACCGAGAGCTTCGATGCCGTCCGCCTACTGCAGCGAGCCGATCCCCGTGCGTCGGGAGAGACAGATCAGCTCGTGATCGCCGTCGCGTCGGGCAAGGTGACCGACCCGGCGGTTCGCGCCCGCGCCGACACGCTGTTCGCCAAGGTCGCCCGGGTCCCGCACGTCTCCTCGGTCGTCTCGCCCTACACGCCGCAGACGAGCAAGCAGATCGCGCCCGGCGGGCGTGTCGCGTTCGCCGACGTCACCTTCGACAACGCCGCCAATCGCGCTCAGATCACCCCCGGCGCCGCCCAGCATTTCGTCAAGACCGTGCAGGCCGGCTCGGGAGCCGGCGTCCAGTTCCAGGTCGAGGGCAACATCGCCCAGGCCGGCAACCCGCAGAGGGGCAACTCGAGCCTGCTCATCGGCTTCGTCCTCGCGGCGATCGTCCTGTTCGTCGCGTTCGGGTCGCTGACGGCGATGCTCCTGCCGCTGATCACCGCCGGGATCTCGCTCGGCTCGGGCATCGCGGTCGTCGGCCTGCTCTCCCACGCGATCACGATCGCCACGTTCTCAGACCAGCTCGCCCTGCTGATCGGGCTCGGCGTCGGCGTCGACTACGCGCTGTTCATCGTCACCCGCTATCGGCAGGCGGTGCTGCGCGGCGAGTCGCGCGAGGAGGCCACCGTCGAGGCGCTCGACACCTCGGGCCGAGCCGTGCTGTTCGCGGGGATGATCGTCTGCATCGCGATGCTCGGCATGTTCGTCCTCGGCGTCAGCTTCCTCTACGGGGTCGCGATCGCCGCCACCGTGACCGTCGCGTTCACGGTGGTCGCGTCGCTGACGCTGCTGCCGGCGATGCTCGCGGTCCTCGGACGGTGGGTCCCGCGGCGCTCGGAGCGACGTGCCGTGCGCGAGGGCACGTACCGCCACGACGACGAGTCCCCGATCTGGGCCCGCTGGACCGGTCTCATGCGCCGCGGCCCCGCGTTGTTCGCGCTCGTCGCCGCGCTCGTCATGATCGTCATCGCGATCCCGTTCTTCGGGATGCGGCTCGGGTCCGCCGACGCCGGCACCGACCAGCCGAGCACGACGACCCGCAAGGCCTACGACCTGCTCGCCCAGGGCTTCGGCCCCGGCTACAACGGCCCGCTCGAGCTCGTGGCCAAGGTCGACGACCGCGCGCAGCTGGGCACCGTGGTCAAGGCCGAGCGGGCGGTCGCGCGCACCCCGGGGGTGGTCGGCTCGACGTCGGTGCGCGTGCTCAGGGGATCGACTCCGGGCGCGCCCACCGTCGCGATCGCCAACGTGTACCCGAAGGGCTCGCCGCAGGCGGCCTCGACGGCCGACCTGCTGGACCACATCCGAGGCTCGGTGCTCCCGCCGGTGACCAAGGGGACGGGCGTGCGGGTGCTCGTCGGCGGCACGACCGCGATCTTCGAGGACTTCAGCCACGTGCTCGCGCGCAAGCTGCCGCTGTTCATCGGGATCGTCGTCGTGCTCAGTTTCCTGCTGCTGATGGCGGTGTTCCGCAGCCTCGTGATCCCGCTGACCGCCGCGATCATGAACATGCTCTCCGCCGGCGCCGCGTTCGGGGTGCTGACCGCGGTCTTCCAGCACGGCATCGGGGCCTCGATCATCGGCCTGAACACGACCGGGCCGATCGAGGCGTTCCTCCCGGTGCTGCTGTTCCCGATCCTGTTCGGGCTCTCGATGGATTACGAGGTGTTCCTGATCAGCCGGATCTACGAGGAGTGGCATCGCCGCGCAGACAACACCGAGGCGGTCGCCCACGGGCTGGCGGCGACCGGACGCACGATCACCGCCGCCGCGTCGATCATGGTGCTCGTGTTCGGCTCGTTCGTCCTCGGGGGCCAGTGGATCATCGAGATGTTCGGCGTCGGGCTGGCCGCGGCCGTGCTGCTCGACGCGCTCATCGTGCGCTCGGTGCTCGTGCCGTCGCTGATGATCCTGCTCGGGGACGCCAACTGGATGATCCCGGCGTGGCTGGAGCGGATCCTGCCCCGGTTCAACGTCGAGGGCAGCTCGGGTCGCCATCCGGTGCAGACGCCGCCCCGATCGGCGCCCGAACCCGCCGCCGGATGAACGCGGCGTCGGCGCCAGGTCACCGCAGAGGCGCCGGCACCGCAGACGCACCGGCGAGCGTGGACGATGGCCAGCGCCGCCGCCTCGGGGATGCGAGCCGGCGACGCTGGCGCGGTCCCGTTCCGGCCCGGCGGCACCGTGACACATCCCCGGCGGATCTGCATCGGGGTCGACCCTGATCTTCACGACGGGGAGCCCGGCCAGACGGGTGCGGCGGCCGCCGGCTCCACGGCCATCCACGCGGCTCAGCCCTCCACGGGATCCTCGGCGACGTCTCGGGCCACCAGAGCGGCGTAGGCGCCGCCACGCTCGAGCAGCTCCTCGTGGGTGCCGCGCTCGACGATTTCGCCGTCGTCGAGCACGACGATCTGCTCGGCGTCGCGGACGGTCGACAGACGATGGGCGATCGTGATCGTCGTGCGCCCCTGGGCGAGGCGCTCGAGCTCGGCCTGGACGGCGTGCTCGGTCTGGGTGTCGAGCGAGCTCGTGGCCTCGTCGAGGACGAGCACCGGCGGGTTGCGCAGGACGGTGCGCGCGATCGCCATCCGCTGCTTCTCGCCGCCGGAGAAGCGGTACCCGCGCTCGCCGACGATCGTGTCATAGCCCTGGGGCAGGCTCGCGATCAGCTCGTGGATCCGGGCCGTGCGCGCGGCGTCCTCGATCTCCTCCTCGGTGGCCTGGGGCTTGGCGAAGCGCAGGTTCTCGCGCACGCTGGCGTGGAACAGGTAGGTCTCCTGGGAGACGACGCCGACGGTGGCGGCGAGGCTGCCCAGCGACAGCGCGCGGATGTCGACGCCGTCGATCGTCACCCGTCCCTCCTGGGGCTCGTAGAGCCGCGCCACGAGGTAGCCGAGCGTCGTCTTGCCCGAGCCGGTCTCCCCGACGATCGCCGTCCGCGTGCCCGCGGGCACGTGCAGGTCGATGTGGCGCAGCGTCCACGTCGCGGCGCCGTAGCGAAACGACACGTCGTCGAGCCGCACCTCGCCGAGCACCTCGTCGCGCCGCAGGGTCGCCGGATGCTCTGACTCGACGATGTCGACCGGAAGGTCGATGTACTCGAAGATGCGGTCAAACAGCGCCAGCGACGCCTCGAGGTCGGCGCCGACTCCGAGCAGCGACTGGATCGGGAACAGCAGCCGGGTCTGCAGCGTCGTGAAGGCGACGATCGTCCCGATCGAGATCGAGTGGCCGACGAAGCTCTGCCCGGCGAGCCAGTAGATGATCGCGGGCTGGATCGCGAACGTCATCTGGATCGTCGACATGACCCAGCGCCCGGCCATCCGCGAGCGGACCTCGAGGTCGGCGATCCCCTTGGACTCGCCGGTGAACCGCTCGGCGAGATCCTGGCCGCGGCCCATCGTCTTGCCGAGCATGATCCCCGACACCGACAACGACTCCGAGACGAGCGCCGAGAGGTCGGCGAGCCGGCGCTGCTGCTCGGCGGTGATGCGGCGCCGCAGCTTGCCCACGCGGCGGGTCAGCCACACGAACAGCGGCACGAAGATCAGCGAGATGACCGCGAGGCGCCAGTCGAGCAGGCACATGGCCACGACCGCCGCGATGACCGTGGTCGCGTTCTGGGCGATCGTCGTCGCCGTGGTCGTGACGACGCTGTCCAGCCCCCCGATGTCGTTGGCGATCCGCGACTGCACCTCGCCGGTGCGCGTCCGGGTGAAGAAGGCCAACGACATGCGCTGCAGGTGCTCATAGACCGCGGCCCGCAGGTCGTGCATCACCCGCTGGCCGACCTGGTTGGACAGGTAGGTCTGCCACACGCTCAGCACCGCGGTGGCGATCGCGATCGCGATCATCGCCGCCACGAGCTCGGTGAGCAGCGCGTGCCGATGGTGGAAGATCCCCTGGTCGAGCACCGCGCGGATGAGGAACGGCGAGATCATGCTCAACAGAGCGCTGAAGACGATCATCGCCAGCACGAGGACGAGCCGGAGGCGGTAGGGCGAGAACAGCGCGAGGATGCGGTGCCGGTCGCGCCGGCGGGTCGGGTCCATCAGCTCGGGGCGATCGCGCTTGGAGCGCCGGCCACCTCCCTGTGACCCCCCCATCGCCCTCAGCTCCGCGCTCATGCGATTGATCTAAGCAGGCGTTTGTGCCGGTCCCGGCGCGGGGCCGGCGCGACCACGGCACCCGGACCCTCTACGCTCTGCCGCGATGAACGACGACTGGCGCCTGCACGTCCGCTTCACCGACCACGGCCTCGCCCACGAGCTCTCAGAGCTGCTCGGTGCCGGCGAGATCGAGCACGACCTCGAGCGCCGCTTCGCCGATCGCGTCGTCGTCTCGGTCGACGGGCCCGAGCTGTTCTGCTACGCGGGCAGCCACGCCCAGGCCCAGGCCGCCGGGCAGGTCGTCGACCGCATCGCCACCGCGCGCAGCTGGCAGCTGGAGTCCCAGGTCACGCACTGGCACGCCGAGGCCGAGCGGTGGGAGGCTCCCGAGCGGCCGCTGCCGAGCACGCCCGCCGAGCACGCGCAGGAGCGCTCCGAGCGGATGGCCGAGGAGCGCGAGGAGTCCGCCGAGCAGGGCTATCCGGAGATGGAGGTCCAGGTCGCCTGCGGCTCCCGCCATGACGCCGCGCAGCTGTCGCGGACCCTCGAGGACGAGGGGATCACGAACCTCCACCGCTCCCGATACGTGCTCATCGGGGCCACCGACGAGGACAGCGCGCAGGCCCTCGCCGCTCGCGTCCGCGCCGAAGCGCCCGGCCGTGAGGTGACCGTCCAGGTCAACGCCCGCGCTGCCTACGCAAACCTGCCGCCGAACCCGTTCGCGGTCTTCGGCGGGCTCGCCGGTTGATCGACCGGAATCGGGAGGTCTTACCAACCACGGGCGCTGGTGGTTCTCGGTCGCGGTTTGGCATGTTGCGCTGCGGGGCACGATACTGACGCGCTTGCGCGAGCCCGAAGCATTCCCGGTGCCCGACGACCGGCCCGCGCCGAGCACGTTGACGACCGCGTTCCCCATCCGCGATCGCGACGTCTCGGTCCGGCTGGGCAACAGCTCGTTTCCTCCGATCGCCGAGTACGCGTTCCTGTCGGACTGCGAGACCGTGGCGCTCGTGGCGCCGAGCGGTGCGATCGAGTGGCTGTGCCTGCCACGGGTCGACTCCCCGAGCGTGTTCGGGGCGATGCTCGACCGCGACGCCGGCTCGTTCCGTCTGGCCCCCGAGGGTCTCTCGGTGCCCGCGGCGCGGCGCTACCTGCCCGGCACGATGGTGCTCGAGACGAGCTGGGGCACCGGCAAGGGGTGGATCATCGTCCGCGACCTGCTCCTGATCGGCAGCTGGCATCACCAGCACGACCGGTCCCACACCCATCGTCGCGCGCCGACCGACTACGACGCCGACCACGTGCTGCTGCGGATCGTGCGCTGCGTCAACGGCGAGGCCCAGCTGCTGCTCGACTGCGAGCCGAAGTTCGACTACGGCCGTGATCCGGCGAGGTGGGAGTACTCGGGCAACGGCTACCACGAGGGCGTGGCCCGCAGCTCCGACGGTCGCGTGGCGCTGCAGCTGACCACCGACCTGATGCTCGGCTTCGAGGGGTCCCGGGCGACCGCGCGCCACATGATGAAGGAGGGCGAGGTGGTCTACTGCGCGCTGTCGTGGTCCGAGCACCCGCCGCCGCAGGACATCGACGAGGCCCATGACCGCATGGTCTGGACCGCCCATCATTGGCAGCACTGGCTGGACCGCGGCAACTTCCCCGACCATCCGTGGCGCGCGTTCCTGCAGCGCTCGGCGCTCACCCTGAAGGGCCTGACCTACGCGCCAAGCGGCGCGCTGCTGGCGGCGGCGACGACGTCGCTGCCCGAGACTCCCGGCGGCGAGCGCAACTGGGACTACCGCTACAGCTGGATCCGCGACTCGACGTTCATGCTGTGGGCGCTGCTGTCGCTCGGCTTCGAGTGGGAGGCCAACGACTTCTTCTACTTCATCGCCGATGTCGCCGCCGGCGAGGAGAAGCTTCAGGTGATGTACGGGCTCGACGGCGAGCGCAAGCTCGACGAGCACGTGCTCGACCACCTCGAGGGCTACGAGCGCGCGCAGCCGGTCCGAGTCGGCAACGCCGCCCACGAGCAGGAGCAGCACGATGTGTGGGGGGCGCTGCTCGACTCGGTCTACCTGCACACCCGCTCGCGCGACTCGCTCGACGATCGCGTATGGCGGATCCTCACCCGTCAGGTCGAGACCGCGATCGAGCACTGGCGCCGGCCCGACCGCGGCATCTGGGAGGTCCGCGGCGAACCCAAGCACTTCGTCTCCTCGAAGATGTTCTGCTGGGTGGCCTGCGACCGCGGCAGCCGCCTCGCCGAGCTGCGCGAGGACTGGGATCGGGCCCGCCGCTGGCGCGCGGTCGCCGACGAGATCCACGCCGACATCTGCGAGCACGGCGTCGACGCGCGCGGCGTGTTCGTCCAGCACTACGACACCGAGGCGCTCGACGCGGCGCTCCTGCTGCTGCCGCTGATGCGCTTCCTGCCGCCCGAGGACCCGCGCGTCCGCGCCACCGTGTTCGCCATCGCCGACGAGCTGACCGAGCACGGCCTCGTCCTGCGCTACCGCACCGACGAGACCGACGACGGCCTCGAGGGGCAGGAGGGAACGTTCCTCATCTGCTCGTTCCTGCTCGTCTCGGCCCTGTGCGAGATCGGCGAGCTCGATCTCGCGCGGACGCTGTGCGAGCGCCTGCTCGGCTACGCGAGTCCGCTCGGCCTCTACGCCGAGGAGATCGACCCGACGACGGGCCGCCACCTCGGGAACTTCCCCCAGGCGTTCACGCATCTGGCGCTGATCAACGCGGTCATGCACGTGATCCGGGCCGACGAGCAGGCCGCCGAGAGCAGCTCGCCCTGGGCGCACTGGTCATCGTGATCGATCGAGCCGTCTAACCTCCGACGTCCCGCGGGCTGGCGTATCGCCGCCGAGCCGGCCGTCTAGCGGGTCGGCGCCGGGCCCCCGACCTCGGCCGGCACGCCCGCCGGCGCGACCGCAACGCCCTCGTGGTCGACCGGCGACGGCCTCCGCGGCGCCTGGACCCGTCCGCCGCGCGACCACGAGGCCACCGCGGCGATCAGGCAGGCGACGATCGCAAATGCGAACGCCTCGTGCAGTCCGGTGCGAAACGGCGCCGAGATGAGATGCGGGAAGAACGAGCGGCCGCCGAGCAGGTGCTGCTGCGCGGCCGACAGCCGCGCGAGCACGGGGCTGCCGACGAGATGCGCCACCGGGTTGTAGCCCAGGAAGGCCGCGAACAGGATCGACACCGGGGGCAGGTGGGCCGCGCGGCGCGCGGCCTCCCGCGGAACGCCGTGCGCCGTCAGGCCCGAGAACATCGTGTGCGGCAGCGTCGCCGCGAGGCCGGCGATCATCAGCGTGAAGAAGATGCCGATCGAGAGCACCTGCGCCGAGTTCTGGAACGTCTGGTTCATGCCGCCGCCGGCGCCGCGGTCGCTGGGCGGCAGGCTGTTCATCACCCCGGCGCGATTCGGCGAGGCGAACATCCCCATCGAGACGCCGTTGAGGAACAGCACGGCGGCGAACAGCGGATACGGGAAGTCGATCGGCAGCAGGGTCAACAGAAAGAAGCTGATCGCGGCGCCGATCATGCCGCCGGTGGCGAACGGGCGTGAGCCGAAGCGATCGGACAGGTAGCCCGAGGTCGGGCCGGCGAACAGCATTCCGATCGTCAGCGGGAGCATGTAGATGCCCGCCCACAGCGGCGTGTCGACGAAGTCGTAGCCGTGCTGGGGCAGCCAGATTCCCTGCAGCCAGATGACGAGGATGAACATCAGCCCGCCGCGGGCGATCGCCGACAGCAGGGTCGACATGCTGCCGAAGGTGAAGGCGCGGATCTTGAACAGGGGCAGCTTGAACATCGGGTCCGAGGCCCGCGTCTCGACGATCGCGAACACGAGCAGGGACAGCACGCCGCAGCCGATGAGGATGATCACGCGCGGGCTCGCCCATCCGGTGGCGGCGTCGCCGTAGGGCCGGATGCCGTAGGTCACCGCGACCATGATCAGTACGAGGCCGAGCGCGAAGCTGATGTTCCCCGGCCAGTCGATCGCAGCCCGCCGCGGGGTGGACAGCTCGTGCAGCTTTAGGTACGCCCACACCGTGCCGAACACGCCCACCGGCACCGAGATCAGGAACACCATCCGCCAGCTGATCGGCGCGAGCAGCCCGCCGAGCACGAGCCCAATGAACAGGCCGCTGACGCCGACGATGTTGTTGATGCCCAGCGCCGTCCCCCGCTGGTCGGCGGGGAACGCGTCGGTGATGATCGCGGCGGAGTTGGCGAGCAGACAGGCGGCGCCGACGCCCTGCACGATCCTGAAGACGATGAGGAAGATCGCCCCGGGGCGCCCCGTCAGCCAGTCGACGGTCAAGATCAGCGAGGCCACCGTGTAGATGACGAAGCCGAGGTTGTAGATCCGCACCCGGCCGTACATGTCGCCGAGCCGGCCGAGGCTGACGATGAGCACGCTGGCGACGACGAGGAAGCCGAGGATCATCCACAGCAGGTAGAAGCTGTTGGCGGGCACGAGCGGATCGAGCTTGATCCCGCGGAAGATGTCGGGCATCGCGATGAGCGTGATCGACGCGTCGAGGGTGGCCAGCAGCACCCCGAGGGTGCAGTTGGAGAGCGCGATCCACTTGTAGTGATCGCCTCGCGGGTCGGTGCGGCCGTTGGTCGCCATCAGGTCGTGGCCGCGGCGAGGATCGGCCGGGGAGGGACGCGGTGACGTTCTTCCCCGGAGGCGGACACGACGATGTACTCTAGCGGAATGATCATTCCGGTCGCGGCGGAGCGCGGCGTGCGGGACTGGTCGGCGCTCACCTCGGTGGCCAAGCGCGAGCGGCTGCTCGACGCCGCCACCGAGGTCTTCGCCCGCGACGGACTCGACGCGCCGATGAGCGCGGTCGCCGCCGCCGCGGGCGCCGGAGTGGCGAGCGTCTACCGCATCGTGCCCTCCAAGCACGAGCTGCTGGCGGCGCTCGTCGGCCGGCGCATGGATCAGATCGCCGACGCCGCGGCACAGGCCGCCGCACGGCCGGGGGACCGGTGGTCGGCGCTGACCGACATGCTCGCCTCGCTCGTTGGACGTCAGTCGGCCGACGATCTCCTCGGCGAGGCGCGCGTCGCGGTCGCCGACCATCCCGACGTGCTCGCGCGCAGCGCGCGGGCGACCGCTGCCATGAGCGCGCTGCTGGCGGCCGCGCGCGCCGAGGGGCGCCTGCGCGCCGACGCCACCGATCTCGACCTGCGGCTGCTGTTCGCCGCCACCCGGGCCGCCAAGCGGATCGAGCCCGAGCACTGGCCGCGGATGCTCGAGCTGATGATCGACGCGCTCGACGCCGACCGCGGTCGACCCGCGTGACCAGCGTGACCCGTGTGACCCGTGTGACCCGCGTGACCCGCGTGACCCGTGTGACCCGGACTAACGGCGGCGCGCCTCGGGCTCGAGCGCCGGGTTGCTGTAGCCGTCGTCGCCGAGCCGGAGGTTGACCCCCGGGGGCACGATCCGGTCGATCTCGTCGAGCACGTCGGCGGACAGGGTCACGTCGGCGGCCGTCAGCTGGGACTCGAGCTGCTCCATCGTCCGCGGGCCGATGATCGCGGAGGTGACCGCGGGATGGCGGATGACGAACGCGATCGCCATCTCGACGAGCGTCATCCCCGCCTCCTCGGCGAGTGCCGCGAGGGCGTCGGCGGCGTCGAGCTTGCGCTGGTTCTCGGGCAGCGACATGTCGTAGCGATCGGGCAGCATGGCGGCGCGGCGGCTCTCGGGCAGCTCCTCGCCCTTGCGATACCGGCCCGACAGCCAGCCGCCGGCGAGCGGGCTCCACGGGATGACGCCCATCCCGTACCGAGCGCAGGTGGGCAGCACGTCGCGCTCGACGTCGCGCACGAGCAGCGAGTAGGGCGGCTGCTCGCAGACGAAGCGCTCGCGGCCGCGCTCGCGCGCGGTCCACTGAGCCTCGACGATCTGCGACCCCGGGAACGTCGAGGAGCCGATCGAGCGGACCTTGCCGGCGCGGACGAGGTCGGTCAGCGCGCCGAGCGTCTCGTCGATGTCGGTGTCGAGCTCAGGCCGGTGGATCTGGTAGAGGTCGATCCAGTCGGTCTGCAGGCGGCGCAGCGAGTTGTCGATCTCGGTCGTGATCCAGCGACGGGTGTTGCCGAACTCGTTCGGGTCGTCGCCCATCTGGCCGTGGACCTTGGTGGCGAGCACGACGTGCTCGCGCCGGCCTCCGGCGAGCGCCTTGCCGACGATCTCCTCGGACTCCCCGCGGGCATAGACGTCGGCGGTGTCGATGAAGTTGATGCCCGCATCGAGCGCGCGGTGGATGACGCGGATGCTGTCGTCGTGGTCGGGATTGCCCCATTCGCCGAACATCATCGTCCCGAGGCAGAGCGGAGCGACCTTGATGCCGGTGGTACCTAGCGTGCGGTGGTTCATGACCTTCACGCTAGTGCCCCCGTGCGCAGGTCCTGCGGACCGGAGGCACCAGGACGCGCGCGAGGGGTAGGTTTTGCGCGCATGAGCGCATCCGACCCCCACTTCGGCCTGACCGGCCTGGCCACGATGGGCG
>Ga0213875_10000139_pt1 | contig 79384 bp, 56 predicted proteins | sample BarmaccomBMRX_R8_FD_160105 | JGI IMG/M metagenome (GOLD analysis project Ga0213875, IMG submission 160105) | Root-associated microbial communities from Barbacenia macrantha in rupestrian grasslands, the National Park of Serra do Cipo, Brazil - RX_R8 | ecosystem: Host-associated > Plants > Roots...
TATCGTTCAACTGCAACGCGAAATGGAAGCTGTTGGTGGTCGTATGGGCGCGGGTGTAGCGGATGATGTTATCGAGTTCTGGGCCGTCGGAGATAGTGGCAGTACGGGTCACCTGCTCGATTTGCTCTTAAATGTAGTGCAGCATCCCCGGCTTGCCGATCAGGATGTGGACGTGGCACGACGACGGTTGCAATCTCGTTTAGACAACAGTGCCGATGAAATCTCGCAGCAGGCTGTCACGGCTTTGCGCGTTCAACTCTACCATGATGCACGCGGCGAATTAACCGCCTACGGTCTGCCAGAAAATGGCACCAACGACTCATTGGCCAGTCTAACCACGGACAAGATTCGCACCCTGCATACGCAGTATTTTCAGCCCACACGTTTTACCATCGCCGTTACCGGGGATTTAAATCCGGCGCAGCTACGGCAGCGTTTGAGCCAGATCGCCACCGGCAAAGGCAATTTGGTAACGGAAAGCCCGACCCCTTACTTTGCCCCTCCCGATACTGCACAGCAGGCTGCTGTAGTGCGCCAGACGCAGATGCGCTCGCCTGCCGCCTGGGTGTTTATTGCCTATTCTGTCGCTGGCCTCAAAGATGCCGATCAGCCTGCCCTGCGCGTCCTGGCTTCGGCTCTGGGAGAATCTTCCCTCGCCCGTTTGCCGCAACGTCTTTTAGGTGGACGCCCCGGCAGCTCCAAAGTGACAGCTACGCAGGTGGCGGTGCAATATACGCCACGCCGTTATAACAGCGAGTTAATCGCTTTCGCCCAGATGGATGCCCAGCATGTGGATGAAGTGAAAAATGTTATTCTGGAGGAAGTGAGCAAACTCCGTAACACTTCCTTACCCACCAGGGAGTTAGAGCGTGCTAAGAATTATGTACGCGGCAACTGGGCGGTGGAGCGTGAAGGGCTGCGGGAGCGTGCCTTTCAAACTGCTCTGGACCCTGCTGTTGGCGCACCCTCTGACACCGAGTGGCCCAAACGCGTCGCGGCTGTCACTGCTGCCGATGTGCGCCGTGTCGCCCAAAAATATCTCCAGGCCCATGCCGTTGCCCTCATTCTGCCCCAAGAATAATTTGAGTGCAATGGTAAACTAAAGAATGCAATTCAAGGCGTTGTGAAGGAGGCAAGCGAGCTTGTCGCTATCGGCGTCGCATCCCGTCCAGGCTTTTGATAGTCCCACCTCTCAATCAAGTTCAGAACGCGAAACTGCAATGAGTTCACTCGCAGAAATATGGCGCTTCCGTCCACTGATTCTCGAATTGGTGCGGCGCGATTTGAAACTGCGTTACAAGAACTCGATTGGTGGCATTGCGTGGAGTCTGCTCAATCCTTTGATGCAGATTGCAGTGATTACGGTCTTAATGAAGTTCATCTTGCCGACTCCAGTTAAGGATTATTCCGCTTATCTCTTCATTCTCTTTTTGTGGAACTTCTTTCAGGTCTCTTTAGCCGACGGTTGCGTGGCGATTGTCAATAATGCCACCCTCGTGCGTAAAGTCTATTTTCCCCGCGCTATTCTGCCTTTGGCAACCCTCTTAGGGAATCTCTTTCACTTTGCGATTGCTTTTGCTTTTACGATTCTCTATTTCTTTGTCTTAGGCACCTATCCCAGCCATCTGTTTGTCAATGGCGTTTATCCTGGCCCGTTGCGTCCAGAGATTTTCCTAGTGTTGCCGGTTATCTTTTTTATGATTGTGTTGTGCCTGGGCTTTAGCTTAATCCTGGCCTACCTGAACGTTTTTTATGAAGATGTCCGTTTCATTGTAACGGCGCTGCTCCAACTTTTTTTCTACGCCGTGCCGATTCTTTATCCTATCGAGCAAGTTAAGGCCAAGGGCGTGTACGATATTTATATGCTTAATCCGGTAGCTGCACTGTTGGTGACTTATCAACGTGCCTTGCTCTTGCCCCCAACGGTCACTCAAAAAGGTGTACAGTTGCCTGCTGTGGGTGTGCCCTGGGGCTATTTCTCTTTAGCGTGCGTGGTGAGTACCTGCGTCCTAGGCGTAGGATTTCTGCTGTTTGAACATTATAAATGGGAAATGGTCGAAAGACTTTAGCTTGTCCTCTGTCATTGGTCATTTGCCTTGAGTAAACGCAGCCAGATGACCAATGACCAATGACCAATGACCAATTCTATTGAAGTCGAAAATGTATCGAAGACATTCCGGGTGATGCATCGGGAAGCCAGCGTTAAAGCGGCGGCTTTTAAATGGCTCCGGTTTCAGTTTGCGCGAGCCGAAGAGTTTGTCGCCTTACACGATATTTCCTTTACTGTGCCACGCGGTCAAACAGTGGGCGTCATTGGCAGCAATGGTTCCGGCAAGTCAACCCTGTTAGCCCTTTTAGCGCGCATTTATCGCCCCACCACCGGACATATTACGGTGCGCGGCAGAGTGGCGACTCTCTTAGAATTAGGAGCTGGTTTTCACCCGGAGTTTACAGGCATCGAAAACGTGTTTCTGAATGGCGTTATCCTTGGTTTAGACCGCGCCGAAATTGAGCGCCGCTTACCTGCCATCATTGATTTTGCCGAAATCGGCGAGTTTATGGATACCAAGGTCAAACACTTCTCTTCTGGTATGATTACGCGCTTAGGATTTTCGGTAGCAGTGCATGTCGAGCCAGATGTGTTGCTGGTAGATGAAGTGTTGGCCGTAGGCGATGTGCAATTCCAGGAAAAGTGCTACGCCAAAATTGAAGAGTTTAAGCAGCGGGGCGTGACGATTTTCTTTGTGTCCCACGACATGCGTGCCATTGCTCGTGTCAGTGATCGTGTGCTGTGGTTAGATAATCATGCGCTCCGCGCCGATGGCCCGGCGGCTAAAGTTATTGAGGAGTATGACTCCTCCCATCAGCCAGACCATTAATGTAAGCCCGGAAGAGAAGCTATCCACTTTATCTGGTTTTGAGGAAAAATAGACCATTATGAATTCAAAATCGGTTAAAGCACCGCTTAAAACGCCACTTAAAGCAACGCTTAAAACGCCTCCCCCCACTGCTCCCCGTGGCAAGTTAAATTCGCCCGACTGGTGGATGAGCGTGCTGTCTTATATCGTAGGGGTTTGCTTTTTAGTTTTAGTTCCGCTCTTTATGTGGCTGGGTTACTACTCCCGCTATGTGGCGGATGACTTTTGCTTTGCCCAAAAAGTCCACCAGTTGGGTATGATAGGCGCGCAAAAGTACTGGTATCAAAATTTTCAGGGCTGCTTCACGCTGCACTTCTTGATGGATGTGGTGTCGTCCATTGGGCCAGTAACAACGCGGTGGATGCCAACTTTGCTGCTCTTCTTGTGGCTGGTTGGTTTAAGTTGGGCTACAACGGAACTGACTTCTGGAATAAGTTCTCGCCCTAAGCTTTCTATACCGCTTCCTGCACTATTGATAGCAGGGCTTATTAGTGTTGCTACTTTGCTGTTGTCTCCTGCGCTGGGGCAGTCGTTTTTGTGGGAGAATGGTGCGCTCCGCTATTTAGCACCCCTGATGCTGGGCACCTTTCACTGTGCTTTAGTTATCCGTTGGATTCACGTCGCCCGCGCTTCGGAAGCTAAACCTTCAACCGCATGGGTAAGAGCTTCTATTGTTCATTTTTTGCTGGCTTTTGTGGCGGGTGGGTTTAACGAAATTTATATGTTGCTTCAGGTTATGCTGGTGTTCGGCCTAACAGTGGCCGCCTGGCAGATTCCTACTCCGGCTCGCCGTCAATTATTAACCTTTTGTGCCGCAGGTCTGGCCGGGGCAGTGCTAACGGCTGTCATTGTCGTCATTGCGCCCGGCAATGCGATGCGGCAGGCATCATTGCCCCATCCACCCGGTTTAATGCGCGTGTTGGAAATTGCCCAGTTCTATTACGTTCTGTTTTTAGCGCGCATCATCGCAGCGGCCCCCTGGCTGCTTGGCTTCGGTGCGGTTTTTGGCTTGGCTGCAAAGCGGGAGGCGGCGCTGGCTCTGCCCCCGGCTAAACGACGATTCTGGGAAGTTCTCATAGTACTCTTGGGGGGGCTGGTATTAATGTATTTCTGCTATGTGCCGACCAGCTATGCCTTAAGTGGGCAGCCGCCCTATCGGGCTGTCATTACCCCAACTTTTATCTTTGTCTGCACAATGGTTGGAGTAGGTTATATTGTAGGGTTGATGCTGCGTGATGCGGCACCAGTGGAGCAGGCGAGTATGCGACCTGTAGCGGTTTTAGGAGTTTTGTTTTCTTATGGTTTAGCGGCGTGGTGGCTGTGGTCGAATCCAGTTGTTGCGGCTCAAAATTTATTCGCCAGTATTCCAGAGGCTAAGACCCGTGCCGAATTGTGGGATCAGCGCGATCAATCCTTGCGCATGGCTCATGCTAATGGGGTGGCTCATGCAACAACAAGCGATGTGCCGAATGTGTGGGGACTGGAAGGGCTTAATCGTGATCCTGGCTACTGGACGAATCAATGTATCGCTGGCTACTATGGCGTGCAAACAGTGACGATAGCGCAATGAGCAATTAAGGCTCGAAGAGATAGATTAAAGCAACCTATGGAACGGGCTGCCTAACAGATTCAAAATAAAAGACATGACCGATGTCAACAGCTTCTTGGTGGATGGTGCTGTCTTTGAAATTCCCTGGACGGGAATTGCCAAGGCGACTTTAGCCCTCTATGAAGGATGTTTAAAGCTTAATCCCAAACTGCAAATCACAGTTATTCATCGTAGACCATTGGTTTGTCCTCTTCCTCCCAACCTGCACAGCATTCGCTGGGGCCGCTCCCTACCACGACGAATCTGGCGACAGGTAGCCGTGCCATTCTATACCGCGAAGCACAGCTTGGATGTGCTTCATTTCCCCTGGAATGGAGGAATGCCAGCACTGGTGGGGCGGAGTAAAGCCTTAAAGGTCATGACACTCCATGATGTGCTGCCCTTTTCCATTCCTGACTATTTCCCTGATGTGCAGGCGGAAATAAATTATCGAACCCAGCTTCAACATGACCTGGAACAAGCCGATTTAGTAATTACCGATTCTTACTTTTCTCAGGGCAACATTACCAGCGAGTTTCGGGTTGCGCAGGAGCCTGTCGTGGTTTATCCTACCGCACTGCTAAGGCAGGATAGCCAGGAGGATGTCGTCAATCCTCTGGTTCAACAACCCTACTTTCTTTATTGTGGTGGCTATGATCGTCGCAAAGGAATTGAACTTTTGGTTGAGACCTTCCTTAAACTCTGGCGTGCTGGCAATTTGAAAGTTCCGCTTTATCTGGTGGGACAGGCCCATCCGATTTCGCCTCAGTTCTCACAGAACTTAGAGGAGGCTATTCAACTGGGAGGCGTTCAGGAAATCGGCTATGTCTCGGATGCAGCTTTAACAGGCTTCTATCGCCATGCGCTTGCCTTGGTTTACCCCTCGCGTTATGAAGGTTTTGGTCTGCCACCACTGGAAGCGATGGGCCTGGGATGTCCGGTGATTACTTATCGTTTAAGCTCACTGCCCGAAGTCTGTGGTGAGGCCGCGCTTTATCTCGATCCGGATGATGAGGGTTCACTATCCGGGGCGATACTTAAACTTGCGTCTGATGAATTGCTCAGAGCAGAGTTGGCGGCAAAAGGACTGAAGCAGGCTGCGAGATTCTGTGCCCGAAACTCGGCAGAAACTTTTCTGAAGGCTTTAGATCAGGTGGTAGGGCATAAAGCGAATAGCAAACAACTTTAGCTTAACTATGGCAGATGAAAAGGCCGTTTTGCTTCCCCTTGTTCTTTCCCTTGTGCTTTGCGAGCCGGTATGTTGGGGTCTTGAGCACGCCATATTCAATGCGGCTTTAGTCGAAACTTTTCAAGCCGCCTATCCGACAGCCCAACTCCATTTTTATGGCGAAGCCAAACATCTGGATTTTGTTAGGGCTGCTTTAAGTGAGGCGACTTCTCCAAGAATTATCTGGCACCCTATCACTATTCCACCTCGCCACCTGTACAGTTTTTTCAAACGCCTGCCGCAAGAGTGGAAGTTATGGAAACAGATGTTGCAAACGACAACCAAGTTGCAAGCGCCAGTTCTCACGGCTTGTTCGGGGACGGCAGAGAGTATCTTCGTGCTGAAAGTTTTGTTGTCACTTTCCCTCTATAAAGATCAGGGCACGCTTATATTTTTGCACTCGGTACTGGGTAACCTGACGCGTAAGCGTCGCAATCCATTGGCCCGCATTATTTCTTTGGCGCGAGTGCTATCTACTGCCAATCGTAGAAATTTGCACTATGTGGTTTTATCCGACAGTATCAAAATTGAAGCAGAGCGATTATTACCACCGATAAGAAATTACCTGGAGGCTCTACCTTTTCCTTATCAATTCTATCGGCATGAAACCAAAACTATAAATGCTGCGCCGCCGCTGCGTTTTGCGTTTATGGGTGTTGGTAGTCAGGAAAAAGGTTTCGCTTGGTTCGTGCAGTTAGCTCGTGACATTCACGCTCAATACCCGCAACGTGCCGAATTTTATTTGATAGGCGAGTTGCACATGAATTTGACTGCCGAGGAAAGCCAACATATCATCACGCACTCTGCCGGGGGGATGCTGCCCCGTGAGAAGTTCGACGACCTAGCGACTACAATGCACTACAGCCTTATGCTACATGACCCAGAGTTCTATCGTTTAATCGCCAGTGCTTCTGTGCTGGATGCTTTGCTGCATGGCTTGCCGATTATTGCGCGTCGCTCGACGGCAATGGAAAGTTACTTTCAAGTCATGGGCAACATTGGCTATCTCGTGGACGATTATACTCAATTACACAATCAGGTTGTTGCTATTATTGAGAATCCGCCAGTAGAAGAATACAGGAAGCAATCAGCCAATATGCTAAAAATGCGTCAGCAATTCTCGCCACTATCTGTCGCGCTCCACTTAAAAGCCATCGTAGACTCGTGGGTGCAACACCATGCTAGATGAAGCACAGCAACCATTAGTGAGCATCGTGCTGCCCACTTATAATCGAGCAGAGCGATTGCCGCGTGCTTTACGGCATTGCTTGCAGCAGACGTATTCCCATCTGGAAGTCATTGTGGTGGATGACGGTTCAAAAGATGATACCCCGCAGGTCGTGGCGCAGTTCCAGAAAGAGGATGCACGGGTGCGTTACGTGCGCCAGGATAATCAGGGCTTGCCCGCAGCACTCAATACAGGATTTCGAGAAAGTCGTGGCGAATATCTCACCTGGACAAGTGATGATAACTGGTATCATGCGGAAGCCATAGCAATCATGGCGCGGGCATTGGAGCAGCGGCCAACAGTGTCGTTTGTCTATTGTGATTACAAAGCGGTTGATGGCGCTGGGAATTTACTGCGGCCTGTACCTTTAGCAGAGCCGGAGGTCTTGATGCGGGAGAACTGCGTCGGCGCGTGTTTTCTCTATCGCCGCCGTGTCTATGAACAGATTGGCGATTATGACTGCAACTTATTTTTAGCGGAAGACTATGACTACTGGCTGCGGGTGCGCCAGCATTTTCAGATGGTTCATATTCCCGATGTTTGCCCTTATAGTTATGGTTGGCATGAGGACAGCCTCACCGAACGTCGCCTGGCCGGAGTTGCCAGCATGACTCTGCGGGCACGCTTGAAAAATGCCGCTAACTGGCAGGAAAAACTGGTGGCCCTGGCTCAGATTAGGCCCTTTTTGCGCATCTTAGGTCGCCCCCTGAAAAAGCGTTTGCAGACGCTCCTGCACAGGGAAAACTTAGGAGCCAATTCAGCCGGGGATAAAGCTTCATGAGCCGGATCAAGATACTTTATGTTTCTCATTCTTCGCGCGTCGGCGGAGCCGAAGTCTGCCTGCTCACACTCGTTAAGCACCTCGACAAAAACTTGTTTGAGCCAGTCGTTGTCTTGCCCACACCGGGGCCGTTGCGCCAGAAGATTGCGGCGCTAGGCATCCGCACCTATATCAGCCCACTTGAATGGTGGATTCGGGCCTCGGCAGAGTTCAACTATCAGGGTAGTCCGGTGCAGCAGCGGGTACAGCCCTTAGTAGAGATTATCCGCCGTGAGAAGCCTGACCTCGTTCACAGCAACACTTCCGTTATCTGGGAAGGAGCGTTAGCCGCCTACTTAACGGGAGTGCCGCATGTGTGGCATATTCACGAAATAATAGAAGTGCATCCCGTACTGCGCTCACTCTTTCCTCTACCAACCGTTTATCACGTTATGGATGAACTTTCAGAGCGTGTGGTGACGGTATCTAAAGCCGTGCAAGCTCGATTAGTTGGTGCGGTAACGCCCCAAAAGTTAAGCGTTGTTTATAACGGCATTGAGTGGGAAGCACTGGCCTTAACTCAACAGGCAGAACGCGGCCCGACTTTGCGGGATGAATTAAGAGTGCCTGCGGATGCCATATTAGCTATCACCGTTGGTTCCCTGGTGCCAGAAAAGGGACACGATGTATTGCTGGAAGCGGCCGCTCTCAGCAAACAATGGGGCGAACAGGTGTATTTTATTCTCGTGGGTGGCGGTAATCCTTGGGCCGTGCGTGCCTTGCGCCAGAAGATTAAAAACTTAGGATTAACAGATTCGGTGCTTTATCTCGGTTTTCGGCGTGACGTGACATGGCTATTAGAAAGCAGCAGTTTCTTTGTGCTGCCTTCTTATACCGATGCTTTCCCGTTAGCTGTATTGGAAGCGATGGCCGAAGGCACGCCCGTCATCGCCACCGATTCAGGGGGCGCAGGGGAAATGATAGTGGATGGTGAGTCAGGCTTTATTGTGCCCATAGGTAATGCTGAAATGCTGTGCGATAAAATCGGAGAGTTGGCGCATGATACTCGTAAAAGAATGGACATGGGTGCCGCCGCTTTTAAGAGGTTTAAGGAGAAGTTCACCGCTGAAGTCTATGTCACCAATTTTCAGAGCCTATACCGTGAAATACTGAATGCCCCGCAACAACCCCTGGCTGCTGAAATGCGCCAGGAAAAAGTCAATGCCTGGATAAAGGTTTACGAAGAATTATATGCGAAGTCTGAAGCCGAGGCGATACAACGTTCTCCATTATCCTGGCGAGTCGGGAAAGTGTTGCGTTGGGGTAAAGGTTTAGCCCGTAAATGGATGTATGAGCGAGAGTGAAGCCGGGCCTGTAAAAGACCCGGCAGGGAGGCTAAAGCCGACCGTCCTCCCGGACGGTACTCTCATTAAGACTTCATCGTGGTGCGTCCAACGGACGCTTGGCCAACGGCCTTCCCGCCGGGTCTTTTACAGGCCCGGCTTGTGGGGCAACTCAGGCTACAAGATTCCTCGACTCCGTTTTGCTCCGCTCGGAATGACAATTCTACGAGCGAGTATGGGCTAAGGTTATAAAACCGCACGTCCCAAAATTCAATCCGCAATCGTCAATCCGAAATCCGCAATGCCTAGATGCCTTGCACTCTGGCGGGACGACGGCCCAAGGTGACATTGAAAGTATGCGCTCCACCATCTTGCCACACTTCGAGCGAAAGTTTAGAGCCAGGTGCCAGGTCTGCGACCAGGTTGCGTAATTGACCGGGTGAGTCTATGGGTTGGCCGTTAACTTTGGTAATCACATCGCCACCGTTAGGGGACCAGGCTAAATTCCCCGCCGGGCCACGGGCATAGATGCCGGTAACCAGGACGCCGTTTAGGTTCGGTAAATGCAGACGCTCGCCGACATCGTCCGTCAAAGATTCCACCACAATACCCAACCAGCCGCGTGTGACATGACCTGTGGTGATGAGTTCACCGCTAATTTTACGGGCTACATTGGAAGGAATGGCGAGACCAATGCCCTGGTTGCCGCCGCTTTCGGAAAGAATCGCGGTGTTAATGCCGATTAAATTGCCGTCAATGTCTACCAGTGCCCCGCCGCTGTTGCCGGGGTTAATGGCCGCGTCGGTTTGCAGAAAATCTTCATAAGCCGAGATACCTAAATCGCGGCGACCTTTGGCGGAAATGATGCCCTGGGTAACGGTAGAGGCGAGGTTGAAGGGGCTGCCAATAGCTAACACAATGTCGCCAACTTTCAGGTTGTCGCTATTATCCCACTGCAACACGGGCAGGTTCGTGGCGTCTATTTTTAGGACGGCGACATCCGCTGCCGGGTCAGTGCCCACCAACTTGGCACTGTAGCGCCGTCGGTCGGTCAGCGTCACCGTAATGGAACTGGCGTTTTGTACGACGTGATTATTGGTGATAATGATGCCGCGCTTATCCACAATGACGCCGCTGCCCAGGCTTTGGGCGCGACGGTCAGGCTCACGGAACATTTCGCCGAAATCGCCGCCAAAGGCATCGCCAAACGGGTCACGCAAAACGCGCCCTGGAATGATTTGCTGAGAATTAATGTTCACCACAGCGGGCGTCACACGCTTGGCAATATCAGCATAAGTGGTGGATAAACGCTGCAAATCGCCTGCGTTGCGAATCGGTGCAGTTTGCGCTTGAGCGGCTGTATCTAAAGGGCTGCTATCGCTGACAGCCACGGTTCCTGCATCGGAGTTTGTGCGGGGTATGTGACGCGAGCAGGCACCAATGAGAAATCCGACTAACACGGCTCCCGTTAAGGGCCAAAATAAAGTTTTGCGTTCCATGACATGCTCTCTTTAAATTGTCTTATGCCAACCTTCCCCCGTTATCTGCCACACCAGTAATCGTTTCCAAATAGGAAGCTAACTTGAGGCAAATAAGGGAGTTGGGCTTGCATATTAATTTTATCGTTAGTATAACGTGGGGTGCGAGGCTGCCCGTTTGCAAATGAGAGCATTAAGGCCAGTGGACGGGATCTAAAAGAACGGGCGATGGAACAACATTTGCGCGTTAACAGGCGGCGCGTTGCAGAGTGCGTGAAGCTTTAGGCCAGCACCAAAGAAGACTCAATCCTGCGCCATGCAGCCTGATCGAAACAATTCAGCCTCAAATTATCTCAGGAGGAAGTATTATGCCCCACGAGTTACCGCCGTTGCCGTATGACTACACAGCCCTAGAGCCGTATATTGACGAGCAGACAATGCATCTGCATCATGACAAGCATCATGCGACGTATGTCAACAACCTGAACGCCGCCCTGGAAAAATATCCCGATTTACAGGGCAAGAGCGCCGAGGAACTCATTAAGGATTTGAACAGCGTGCCCGAAGACATTCGTATGGCGGTGCGCAATAATGGCGGTGGCCATGTAAACCACACCATGTTCTGGCAGATCATGCAGGCCAATGGTGGCGGCGAGCCGAGCGGGGCCATTGCCGAAGCCATTAATCAGTCGTTTGGCAGCTTTGACGCTTTCAAGCAGCAGTTCGGCGAGGCCGGGGCCAAGCGTTTTGGTAGCGGCTGGGTGTGGGTCGTGGGTGGTAGCGGCGGCAAGTTGCAAATTGTCTCTACGGCCAACCAGGACAATCCGCTATCTAACGGGCAATACCCAATTTTAGGCAACGACGTGTGGGAACATGCCTATTATCTTAAATATCAAAACCGCCGTCCCGAATATCTGAGCGCCTGGTGGAATGTCGTGAACTGGGACGCCATCAACAAGCGTTTCGAGCAGGCAGGTTCTTAATGGGAAAGGCCCTCACCCCCTTCCCCTCTCCCACTGCGTAGGCGAGGGGTGCCCTAACTGAAATTTGCTCGCGTTAGCTGTAAGTTTCTATCTTTGAGAAGACTCTGCGCGTGACCTCCCCTCGCCTACGCAGTGGGAGAGGGGAAGGGGGTGAGGCAGGGGAGAGGTCTCTGGTTCCTCGGCACCAATTCTGCAATTCGGGAGTCAAAACACGCGGCATGTCGGCAGCTATCACTCCGACATGCCGCCTCAGTCTGTCTGCTGGTTGTAACTGATAACTCTTTATTGAGCTTTGCTGAAATAAGAGGCCGAAAATGATGAATGCTCCCTCTGTGTCTCCTCAAACGCCTGTGCAGGTCGCTATCGCCTCAAATGTTCTTGATGGCACGGCTCCTGATGCCCTAAACACTGAAACGATGCAGGCTACACACGCCTTGGATGCTCTCGATGCCGCACGAAGTGCTTTGCTCGATTGGCAGCAGGGAGCGCACAGTCGTCTAACCGAGGTGCAGGCTGCACTAGCGGCTGCCCAAAGTGCCTTAGATGTCACGCGTGCCGAGTTGGTTCAGGTCAAGCGCGAGCGCGACCAGTGGCGTGATGAATGCACTCATCATAGCGATGCAGTCAGCCAGCTTACGGCTAAAGTTGTGGGTCAACAAAACCAGATAGAAGCCCAAAATAATCAAATCCAGGCTCAGCAAGGTCATATCGAGTCGCAACACGGCGAGTTGCAAGATAAACAAGCGGAAATTGAGGCTCATAAAGCACAAATTGAGCAACATAAGGCGGAGATTGAGCAGCATAAAGCGCAGTTAGCGCACCAGTCCGATCATAATCGCCGAATGCATCAGGAATTACTGGAACTCTATCGTGACCTGCGCGCTACGGATTTGCCCAGCCTTATCCTGCGAGTCGGCATGAACTTGACCGGGGCTGAAAACAGCATGTTTGTCAACGCTGCTGGCGACCAGACGCTGGCAGCCGTTGGGTTGGATGACCTACCGGAAACTTCTAAGCAGGCGCTCTATGAATACACCCGCAAAGCAGCGCAGAGCGAGGAGCCAGTCGTTTGTAACGATGAGCAAAGCTTGCCTGATGGCCCCAAACTCATTAACCTCGCGGCGATGCCAGTCGCGGTGCAAGGCAATTTGCGGGGCGTGATTATAGTGGCCAACAAACGCTCCGGCCCCTTCACTGACCAGGATACGGAAGTGCTGCTCAGTATTGGTAAGCACGCGGGCATGGCAATGGAGAATCACCGCTTGCACCAGGCTCTCAATGAGGCTTATAGCTCAACGATTGCAGTGTTGGCGGACGCCATCGAAGCCAAAGACCCCTATACGCGTGGGCACTGTGAGAATGTAGCTTCCATTGCCGTTAAAGTCGCTGAACGCCTGGGATTGCAAGCGGAAGAGATTGACCAGGTGCGCTATGCGGCTCTCTTACACGATATTGGTAAAATCGGTATTCCCGATGGCATCCTATTAAAGCCGAGCCGTCTATTACCTGAAGAGTTCCAGGTGATTCAACGTCACTCTTCGATTGGTAGTGACCTGGTGAGCCGGGTGAACAGTTTGGTTCCGATTGCTCCCACTATCAAACATCACCATGAACGCTTTGATGGCACGGGCTACCCGGATGGACTCAGTGGCGATGCTATTCTGCTGGCTTCCCGTATCGTCGGTGTGGTAGATGCCTTTGATGCTATGACCACTCCCCGCCCTTACCGTGAGCCAGTAGCTAAAGAGGAGGCTCTGGCCGAGTTGCGCCGTTGTGCCGGAGCACAATTTGACCCCACAGTGGTGGAAGCAGTGGCGGCGATTGTTAACGAAGCGCCGGGCCTGTAAAAAACCCGGCAGGTTGGGTGCCCAGCAGACAGCATATTGATGCTGTCTGCTGGGCTGGGAGGCCATGCGGCCAAGCGTCCGTTGGACGCCAGAGGATAGAATCTGAATGAGAGTACCGTCCGGTAGGACGGTTGGCTTCAGCCTTCCTGCCGGGTCTTTTACAGGCCCGGCTATACTGAACTTCTATGGCTGATTGGATACAACTCCGCTTAGTGGCACCCCCGGAAGAGGCTGATGTTTGTGCGCAACTGCTGCTGGATGCAGGCTGTAGCGGGGTGCAAATTGATGATTGTGCGGTGTTGTTTGACCAGAGTGAAGATGCCACGATCATCAGCAAGCCCGAAGCCTTTATTATCGGTTACTTAACCGATGTGAGCCAGCTTGAACCAGCGCAAAAACTTTTAAACGAGGCTCTCCAACAAGGCCATTTAACTGCGCGCCTGGAAACTGACACTGTCCCCACGCAAGATTGGAGTACTTCCTGGCGGGAGAATTTTCCTCCTTTGCATATTGGCTCGTTTTTAATTGTGCCGTCCTGGGAAGAAAGCGTAGCGGAGACGGATACATCAGGTGATGGACAAAGTGCTGATGCTGACATCGTTATCCAACTTGATCCTGGTTTAGCTTTTGGCACCGGGCAGCATCCTACTACACGCTTATGTCTGGAATTGCTAAGTCAATACTTAGCGCCAGTGGCCAGCCAAAGCCGTAATTCGCCTGCTTTGCTGGATGTGGGGTGTGGCAGTGGTATCTTGAGCATCGCCGCCGCGAAATTAGGAGCCACAGTCACCGCCAGCGACTTAGATGCCTTTTGCGTCCAGGCCACGCACGATAATGCACTGGCTAACCAAGCTGCGGTGCAAGTCGTGCAAGCGGCGGGACTGGATTGGACAACCACGCAGTTCGATTTTGTCTTAGCCAATCTCATGAGCGCACTGTTGATTACGTTGGCACCAGCATTGTCTAGAGTTACCCGCGATGATGGCACCTTGATTGTATCGGGCATTTCTGAACCACGCGCTTTAGAAGTGGAAGCGGCCCTTCAAGCCGTGGGCTTTAACACGCTAGAAAGGCGCGATTTAGATGGTGAGCAGCGTGGCGACTTCACGGAACGCTGGAGCGCGTTTGTCATGCAAAAGGCAAAATGAAAGAAGTGTTATAGAGATTAACTAAAAATATAGCACAATGTAGGGGCACCTCTCGTGGGTGCCCTGTCATAAGGCTCCGTCTCAGGGCACCCACGAGAGGTGCCCCTACAGATGGCAAGGCGAAAATATCAACCTCATCTCTATAGTAAACTAACGGTACAGGTTTTGCCTTTTCTATATTTTCCTTTGCCTTCATTTCCTTATGCCACGAGTTTTTCTTTCACCGGCAGTTTTGGAGCCGGGCTTGCAGGGCGAAGAGTTTAATCTTGATTTCGAGACAGCCAAGAAACTAACGCGGGTGCTGCGTTTGACGGCGGGAGAGACCTTTGTCGCCTTTGACGGGATGGGTCATGAGTGGGAGTGTGCCTTAACTGCCATTGAAGCGGGAGAAGGGGGTAAGAAAGCCAAAGGTGCCCGCGCTGTTATTGTTGCCGAACGCGAGGCTGCGCCCACTGGCGTCTTACATTTATCGGTGGCCCAGGCGATTCCTAAAGGCGATAAGATGGACTTCGTCTTGCAGAAAGGCACAGAATTAGGCGTCACCGAGTTTTGGCCGTTTGATGCCGAGCGCAGTGTCTCCAAATTATTAGGCGACGATGATGCAGAACGGGCAACGGCACGCGCTGAACGCTGGCGCAAAATTGCGGCTCAGGCCGCCGGGCAGTGCGGTCGAGCCGATGTGCCGATTGTTCATGCCATCTGTGATTTTGCGACCGTTGTAGGTTATGGCACCAATGGCTCGCGCTGCTTTATGTTGGATGAACTGCCTGAAACAGAACCACTGCGCGTTGTGTTGCAGCGCGACCCCATTAATTATGAAGAAGATGTGCCAAATCGTGTCATGTTGCTGATTGGCCCCGAAGGGGGTTGGACGCCACGCGAGCGCGAATGGGCCGAGCGATATGGGGTCGAATCGGTGGGTTTAGGGCGTCGCATTCTGCGCACGGAGACAGCGGCACTCGTGGCGGCTACTATTTTGCAATGGGAGGCCGGAGAGGTGGGTTGATTGTTTAACAGGGGTGGCTATTGCTCTAAAAGCGGTAATCTTTACCAGAAAGTTGCTTAAGTGGAGTGCCAATTTGACATCCTGATTGACAAGAGGCAGTAGGGCATTTAAAATCCATGTATCTGTGAGATTATTGAGACTACGGAATGTGGTAGAGCACACTGGCAATAGATAGTAACCCTGGCCAACGACAGAACGCTGGCAATTGCTCTAGAATGGGCCGTAGTCTTCCGCCGCAGCCTGTAGGCCGTGCATCTTAAGGACGCCACGCTCCATAGCTGAAATGAGAAGAGTTAGCAGTTGTTCGCTTACGCTCACCAAAGTCAAAGTTATGAATAAAATCATGTCTGAGAAAATTAACAGAGTAGTTCGGGAGGCATTGCTGTGAAAGAACTGAAGATTGAGCATGGAACAGCGCCCGTCGAAGGCCGCGATGTACATATTCTGCGACTCGAAGGTTATGTAGATGCCCACACATTTACGGATTTTGAAGAAGAATTGACCAAGCTCGTCGAAGGCGGCAATTACAACCTGTTGCTCGACCTCGAAAAGCTCACTTATATTAACTCGACTGGTCTGGGTCTGCTGATGGCGACTTTCCGCCAGGTGCGCCAGTATCAGGGCGATCTGGTCATCGCTAAGATGAGTGATAAGATCACTAATATCTTTAACTTGCTGGGCTTTTCGCGCTTGATTCACACCTATCCAACCGAGCAGGAAGCCCTGGCTCAATTTGGGCCATCACCTTCAGCCGCCTGATTTCCATTGTCAGCTAACTGTAAGGACGAACGCACGCTACAAGTGCAAGGACATCCGTGGCAGAGCATCAAACCAGTAATGGAAGCAGCGTGCGGGGTACACCTCAATCGGCTGCGGCTTTGGGACTCCCGCGCGAGGGGTTGCATTTGCGCGTCGCAGGCACCCCCGATGCTCTGCCACAAATCCGCCACTTAGTGGTCGAGGCTGCCGAACGAAGCGGCTTCGGCGAAGAGGATGTCGCTAAAATCGAGATGGCGGTCGGTGAAGCGTGTTCCAACATTATAGAGCACGCTTATCTGACGCAACCCCTGCGTCAGGAAATAGAAGTCAGCGTCCACCAGTTCCCCGACCGCCTGGAAATCACTATTCTCGACTACTCCACCATCAACTTCTCCGTCGAAGAAGCCCCTGGCGTCGGTCTCGACGACTACATTGATACCCAACGTCGCCGTGGTTTGGGCCTCTACATCATCCGCACCTTCGTTGACCGCGTCGAGCACCGCTTCATCTGTGGCCAGGGCAACGAACTCCGCCTCGTCAAATTCTTCGCTTAACTCCTGTTTCTTATGCTTTAGCAGGAAACCAGGGAGTAGGGAGAGCAGGAAAAGGAGGAGAGTAGATAGAGTATGGTGAGGGTGAAAACCTGCACACCAATTTGCTACTTTTATTCTTTACGTTTACTACCCTCTTCGTGCTGGCTTCCTGCTTTCTATAAATCCTGTTTTCCTGCTAAATCAAAAAACCTCCTGCTTGGCGATAGCGCACGCGCAATGTTTCCGTAAGTTTGCGCCAGTTATATCACTGATTACCAGGCAAACCTTAACCACCATGACAAACCTACCACGCCGCATCCTGCTCATCTCAGACGATGAGCGAGATTACACTCTCATCGAGACTTTACTGCGTGAGATTGAAGAATCCTTTGCGCTCATGTGGGCGACTTTGCAGAATAAGGAATGGAAAGATCGTCTCGATAATTCTGTAGCAGTATGTTTACTGGTCTCTGGTCCAGACTTCCCGGATTCCCCTGAGCAGATTGAGATATCAGACCAGGCCGCGCGGAGTAATAGTCCAGTGATTCTGTTGGGCACGCAAGACAAAGGCGTGACTGAAGGAGGGGGCAGAGATACTGGGGGTAAAGGCACTTCGGTGCCGCTTAATGTCACTGATGTTCTTGACAAACAGCATCTTGACGCTTCTCTTCTGAGGCATGTGATTGTCCGAGCGCTCGAAGGTCAGAAGGCTAAGCCGACATTAAATGGGAGTGCAGACGACCAGGGAGACGTCAGTGAGTTGGATAGGATTGAGCGGGAAGTGGAGCGGCTTACACGCTTGTATGCAGCCCTCAGTCATATCAACAAAGCCATTGTGCGCACTTCCTCTCGTCAGGAGTTACTCCAGAAAGTCTGTCGCATCCTGGTAGAAAAAGGCGGATTCTGCATGGTATGGATTGGCTGGCATGATGCAGGAACTCAGCGCATCCGACCCATCGCCAGTTGGGGTGACACTCACCATTATTTGCGGGACATCGAGATTTTCGGTGATGATCGGCCCGCAGGTCGTGGTCCGACAGGAACAGCTTTTCGTGAGGGCCGACCCTATATCTGCAATGACTTTGGCAAGGATTCAGCCACTCTTCTCTGGAGAGAGGCTGCTTGGGAAAACAACTGTGCCGCCTCCGCCGATTATCCGCTGCGCTTAGAAGGCAAGCCAGTTGGCACTCTCACCGTTTACGCCAACACTCCCGAAGCGTTTCAAGATAAGGAAGTAAGACTCCTGGAGGAGATTGCCGGTGATGTCTCATTCGCACTGGACGCTTTCGCTCGTGAAGAGCAGCGCCAACAAATGGAGAGAGACCTGCGGGAACGCGTGAAAGAGTTGCAGATGTTCTACCATCTCAGCGAGATGTTTGCCAAGCAAGGCATCACTCTGGAGGAGATTTATCAAAATATTGCGAACCTGGCGCCCCCCGCCTGGCAATACCCAGAGATCACCTGTGCCCGCGTTGTGGTCGAAGACACCGAGTTCCTGACAACGAACTTCCAGGAGTCCACCTGGAAACAAGTCGCGCCGGTCGAGGTCAATGGCGAAGTCGTAGGCTGCATTGAAGTTTTCTACCTCGAAGAAAAACCGAATGAGGACGAGGGGCCGTTTCTCAAAGAGGAACGGTTACTCATTGATGCTGTCGCAGACATCCTGGGTGTTGTCACCGAGCGTAAGCGAAATGAACATCAAATACAAGAGTCACAGACGATGCTATCGGCCATCGTTGACAGCACGGATGACATGGTCTGGGCCGTTGACGCGGAGGAGTTCAGAATCTTCTTTACCAATCGAGCTCACTGTGAGTTCGCCGCCAAAGAACTTGGCATTGCTAATCCGTATGGAAAGTCCCCACACGAGATGGTGCCCGATCCTCAAAGAAGAGAATTATGGCTCGCTATGTTTCGCCGAACCCTCAGCGATGGCGCTTTCAGAGTCGAGCATAAGTTTAAGTCCAGCACTCGGACTCTCTTACTCAGCTTCCAGCCACTTAAGCATGACGATGAAACATTTGGCATCTCCGTTTTTGGTAAAGATATCACCGAGAACCTGGCAACCCAGGAGCGCCTGCGCCAGTTGTCGCAGGCGGTTGAACAAAGTCCGGCGTCGGTGATTATTACGGATATGGAAGAAAAGATCGTTTACGTGAACCCAAAGTTCTGCGAATTGACGGGTTATGCGGCGCAGGAAGTATACGGCCTCAAGCCGCGTGAATTAGTGGGACGTAATATGCCAGAGGAGAGTTATCAGCAACTATTAAATGCCCTGAACTCGGGAAAAGAATGGCACGGAGAATCGTACAGCCGTAAAAAGAATGGAGAACTCTACTGGGAGTCCCTGGCCATCGCGCCGATCACTAATGAGATGGGCGAAATCACGCATTTCGCGTCAGTCAGCGAAGACATCACCCCCCGCAAGGGGATGGAAGAGGCGCTACGCCGGTCTCATGAGGAGTTAGAGATCCGGGTCGAGGAGCGGACCGCTGAATTGGCTGAAACCAACAAGCAGCTTCAAAACGCCAAAGAAGAGGCGGATAAAGCTAACCTCGCTAAAAGTGAATTCCTGTCGCGCATGAGCCATGAATTGCGCACTCCGCTGAACGCCATTTTGGGGTTTGGACAATTGTTGCAATCAGGAAATCTTGCCCCCGGTCAGCAGGAGTCCGTCGACTTCATCCTGAAAGGCGGACGTCATCTGCTCGACCTCATCAATGAAGTGCTGGACATCGCGCGCATTGAAGCTGGGCGGATGCAGCTTTCACTAGAACCCGTTTCCGTGGGTGATATCGTGAGTGAGACTGTGGATTTGGTGCGTCCTTTGAGCAGGTCAACGGGAGTTGAGTTACGAGAGCTCGTGACTGGCACGGCGCCGGAGCATTTGTTTGTCAAGGCGGACAGCCAGCGGCTTAAGCAGGTGCTGCTCAACCTGATGAGCAATGCCCTGAAATACAATCGGGATGGAGGCAGCGTATCCGTTGCGTGCGAGGCAGTTGGCGACCATCATTTGCGGATTCTGGTGCGGGATACGGGGCCTGGAATCGCACCGGAGAAAATGGAGCGGCTATTTATCCCCTTTGAACGATTAGGCGCTGAGCACTCGCGCATCGAAGGTACTGGCTTGGGGCTGGCTATTTCTAAACGACTCATTGAAGCAATGGAAGGGCGCATGGGCGTGGCAAGCATTGTTGGGGAAGGGAGCACCTTCTCCGTAGAGTTAGCGGTCGTTTCCAGCCCCCTCACAAGCGCCGCGCCACGGGCAGATTCCGTCCCCGTTACACCAGCCGCATTACGGGAACATACAATTCTTTATATTGAGGACAATCTTTCTAACCTGCATCTGATGGAAGAGATTCTCCGGGAGCGTCCGGGGGCCACATTGATTTCCGCCATGCAAGGCAATGAGGGGTTGAAGCTGGCGCTAAACCACCTTCCCGACTTGATTTTGCTGGATCTGCATCTTCCTGAATTATCAGGTTATGAAGTGCTATTGAGCCTGCGCGCTGAACCAACCACACAGCGCATTCCGGTCGTCGTCGTCAGTGCTGATGCCACACCGGGACAAATCGCCCGCATGTTGAGTGCCGGTGCGTATGGCTACTTGACCAAGCCCTTGGATATCCGTAAGTTTCTGGAAGTGCTGGACAAAGCATTAGGCGACCCTAAAGAGCGCTGAACCTAAAGAGCGCTGAAAAGTTCATGAATAAACGCCACATGGTTCAAGGACACCTGCCGCACCGGTGAAGCAGCAAAAATCAGACCCTAAAGGCAAGCACTATGGCTAAATTGGCTTTTCTCAATGCAGGCATTCTCATTGTGGATGACGAACTGGCCAATGTCCGGCTCTTGGAAAAGATTCTGCAAAACGCGGGGTATTCCAATGTATTTAGCACGACAAACCCGCATGAAGTCTTTCCTTTGTTCGTCGAGCGCCAGCCGGACCTCATCCTTTTGGATTTGATGATGCCCGAGATGAATGGGTTTGAAGTCATGGAGCGCTTGAGTTATCTCATTCCCGGGGAAACCTTTCTTCCCATCCTCATTCTCACCGCCAATGTCACCAGCGAAGCTAAAAATTCCGCTCTGGCTGGTGGGGCTACTGATTTCCTCACCAAACCCCTGGACCAAACCGAAGTCTTACTACGCATTGCTAACCTGTTAGCCACTCGGTTACTCCATCGCACAATGGAAGAACGCGTGCGAGAGCGCACGGCTCAGGTGGCCCAGTCGCAAATGGAGATCCTCCAGCGCTTGGCACGAGCCGGAGAGTTCCGGGATGACGACACCGGGAAGCACACTCAGCGGGTAGGTCACACCTCCGTTCTTCTGGCGCAACAACTGGGCTTGTCGCCAGAGCAAAGCGAATTCATTCGCCAGGCCGCCCCCTTACACGATATCGGTAAGATTGGTATCTCTGACCTGATCCTGCTCAAGCCGGGCAAATTGACCGATGCTGAGTTCACCATCATCAAAACCCATGCTGAGATTGGTGCGTCATTGTTGGCTGGGGGCGACTCCGCACTATTGCAAACGGCAGAGCACATCGCTGGCACTCACCATGAGAAGTGGGATGGCTCCGGCTATCCCAATCGGCTTAAAGGGGAGGAGATTCCAATCGAAGGGCGCATTGTGGCCATTGTTGATGTCTTTGATGCTCTCACCCACGAGCGACCTTATAAAAAGGCATGGAGTATTGAGGAGGCTCTGGTAGAACTACGCCAGCAAAGTGGCCGGCACTTTGATCCCCAAGTCGTAGAAGCTTTTCTGAAGTTGCCGCATGAGGAACTCATTTAGCCAGCCTACCTCGCGTCTTTGGACTTCAATGGTCGGAAGGGGGCGGCTGGTGAGGCCGTCCCGTGGGATTAGGCAGGCGGCGCATGGCGCAATTCGAGAATGCGGCTATGCGCCTGATCCGCCAGTTTGGAAAGAGCCATTAGGTCTTCGTATCGAAGCTGTGCGACGTGTTCCAGTTGCCTGCCATTGCCTGATGTTACCGCACGCAAAGGACGTTATGTGTGGTTAAAAAATAAGTGGCGAATTTGCGCGGAGCAGAAACGGACTCTGTGTTATTGAGCAAGCCGATGTTTAAAAGCTGAGAGAAAACTACATTTCTCCGTAATGTTTCCGTAAGTTTGCGCCAGTTGCTATTTTTCAAGGGGTGGTCGCATTGGCTTGAAAGCTAGGTGTGGACGCTGATAATGATAGCGCTCTAAAAACATCTCCACCTGTGATAATAAGCGTCCGGCATCCTCGGCTTGGTATTTCTTCCAGCCCAAGCACTCCTTTCTTAGAGTGCGATTGAAACTCTCAATATGCGCCTGCTCATTTTTCTTGTAAGGCCTTGCAATACGATGCTGCCCACAGTAGTTCCATACTTGGCGAGCAAACTCGGCTTCAAACTCACTGCCGCCATCCGTTTGCACTCCCTGCACAAAGCGGTTGAAGCGGCGTCTCATACACCGGTGCAAGAAGGCTGCACCGTTTTCTGCCGTGAGTGCCGGGCGCAGCAAAACATCGGCTTCTCGACTAAAGATGTCCACCGCCGTGAAAGCAAACAAGCCGCCGAAGTCCACACTGTCCATCTGCACCACTTGGCGCGCGGCAGTGGCTTGCGGCACTGGTCCACGCACTTGGTTCTTTTTCCCCTTGGAGCGTAGCACATACTTTTCGGCTAAGACCTCATAAATCTTAGGCACAGAAAGTTTGACGCCGTGTTCACGTTCTAAAAAGTAAGCAATCTTTTGCCCACAACAGCCTTGCTCGCGTTCTCGAATCTGCCAAATCCAGCGTTTGACCACCGCATCCACCTGGCGAGTGGGCCGTGGCACCTTACAAGCCCGCGCCTGTTGATCTAAGAAGGCCTTTTGTCCCTGCTGCTCGATACCACGCAACCACAGGCGGATCGTCTCTCGATCCCGCCCCAGCCGACGGGCAATCGCCGACTTGCTCAGGCCCTGCTCAAACAACTCTTGGGCTAATACCATCTCCGTTGCTTTTTCCATATTCATAGTCTGCTCCTAAGCGTGCAGACTGGCGGAAATTTACGGAGAATACTATGGCACGTTGACAGAGTGCCGCTAAAGGTTTATAATGAATTGGACAATCTGGTAATTGGTAAAGACCGCGAAGAGGAGTAGTAAGCGGGCCGAACGTTCGAGAGAGTTGGTTGATGTGCTGTGAAACCAATAACGTGTTCGCCGCTGAAGTCGCCTCGGAGTCGTGGATGCGAAGAGGATGCAACGCGCCAACATAGGTACCTGCTTCTTTGTGTAGTGTCCGCCGGGTTCGCCCGTGATAGCGATAATGAGTGGATGGACGTAGCAAGAATACACAAGAATACAGTAGACAGGAAACAGGATACCGTCTGATTAGAGGTTACTTATGTTCTGTATTCTGTTTCCCGTATTCTGACCATCAACGTGGGTGGTAACGCGAGAGTTTAAAAGAAATCAAACTCCCGTCCCGCGACGTTACGATAGACTTTTTACAGCTATCGCAACGCGCAGGGCGGGAGTTTTTGTTTTTATGCTGAGTTGGTTTCAACACAGAGAACACAAAGGAGGCACAAAGGGCACAAAGGAATGAAGATAGAGAATAGAGGAACGGAATTAAAATGGCAGTTTGTTACTGGCTATCCTCAATCTTCTATCCTCGATCCTCAGTTCTAAGTCTGTGTTCTTTGTGAAATCTTTGTGTTCTCTGTGTTGAAAATGTGAATGTGTTGAGATCGATGGAGGTTTAGATATGGATGGAGCAGAGGCTTTACTCGAAAGTTTAAAACGAGAGGGTGTGGATGTGCTGTTCGGCATTTCGGGCGGCGCGATTCTCCCCATTTATGATGCACTGGGTAAACAGGAAGATATTTGGAGTATCTTAACCCGGCATGAGCAGGGCGCGGGACACATGGCCGAAGGCTATGCGCGTGCCACCGGACGAGTCGGGGTGTGCATGGGCACCTCCGGCCCTGGCGCGACTAATCTGGTTACGGCAATTACCGATGCCTTTATGGATTCGACGCCAATTGTAGTCATTACGGGCCAGGTCGCTACACCCAATATCGGTAAAGATGCCTTTCAAGAGTGCGATACCTTTGGTATCACTATGCCGGTGGTGAAGCATAACTACCTCGTGCGGCGTAGTTCCGATATTCCGCGTATTGTCAAAGAAGCATTCTACCTGGCCCGCACCGGGCGGCCTGGGCCAGTATTAATTGATATTCCCAAAGATATTAGCGCCGGGCCTTTGGATCAATTTCTTTATCCTGAAACGGTGAACCTGCGCGGCTATAATCCGAATTTGCCTGCGGCCACTGAGCAAATTAAAGCGGCGGCCAAATTGATTGCCGAAGCCAGGCAGCCAGTGCTGTATGTGGGTAATGGTATTAACGCAGCCGGGGCCGCCGACGAGTTATTGAAGTTGGCCGAAAAGATTGATGCCCCGGTGACGACCACACTCTTAGGTCGTGGTGGTTTCCCGGCGGGGCACCAGTTGTCTTTAGATATGTTAGGGATGCATGGCACCGCCTATGCGAACTGGGCCGTGCATGAAGCCGACCTGTTGATTGCGCTTGGTGCCCGCTTTGATGACCGTGTGACGGGTGATCCCAAGGCGTTTGCGCCCAATGCCAAAGTCATCCACGTAGATATTGACTCGGCAGAGTTGGGTAAAATCCGCTTTGCGCAAGTGCCTATTTTGGGCGACGTGAAAAGTGTCATTAATCAATTAACCGAAGTGGTCGCGCCTAAGAAGCACACGCAATGGTTAGAGCGCATTGACGAGTGGAAAAAGGCTGCGCCCTTAACTTATGAGAACACAGGAACTGGCAAGCTCAAGCCGCAGCAGGTGATTGCGGAGTTAAATAAGGCTACGGACGGCGAAGCCATTGTGACGACCGATGTGGGCCAGCACCAAATGTGGGCGGCGCAGTATTATAATCCCAAGCGCACGCGCTCTTTTATTACCAGTGGTGGTCTGGGCACGATGGGTTATGGTTATCCGGCGGCGATTGGCGCTAAAGTTGGTTGCATTGATCGTGAGGTCTGGTGCATCACCGGCGATGGTTCCTTCCAGATGAACCTGCAAGAGTTAGCCACCGGGGTGCTGTATGATATTCCCGTCAAAATTGCCCTCTTGAACAATAGCTCGCTGGGCATGGTGCGCCAGTGGCAGAAGATGTTCTACGAGCGGCGTTGGAGTGGCATTGATCTCTCCCGTTGCCCGGACTTTGCTAAGCTTGCTGAAGCGTATTCGGCCACCGGTGTAACCATCACCGAAGCGGACGAAGTCGCCGATGCGATTCGTGAGGCGCAAAAGAACCCCGGCACGGTGTTGCTCAACTTCATGACGGATGCTGAGGAAGATGTATTTCCCATGATTCCAGGTGGCAAGACGGTGCATGATATGGTGCTCGATAGCTCAAATAAGGCGGTGCCCATCCCCGGTTCTAATGGCAACGGCTTAGACGGTGCCACTGCGACGGCGACCGCCAGCACCTATACATCGGAATGGACAGACGATATTAACGCGGGCAAAAAGAAGATTTAGGAGAGTTCAGGAGTGAGGGGTAGAGTGGTGAGTGATAATAGGTTTTGGTTTCACTACTCACCACTCTACCCCTCACTCCGCAGAGGAATCCAATGAGCGAAACAACGACTGAAATAATCAAAAGCAATGTGCCGCCGCAAGCGGATAATATGATGATGGAAAATGGCGTGCCCACCATTGTATCCAATGGGGTAGGGCTGCCCGCCGTGAATGTGATGAGCGGCAACGAACAGTTGCACACCATTTCTATTCTGGTAGAAAATCAACCGGGTGTCCTGGCGCGTGTCTCGCATGTGTTCGCACGGCGCGGCTTTAACATCGAGAGCCTGGCCGTCTCACGCACCGAAGACCCCACGGTCTCGCGCATGACAGTGGTGGTGGCGGGTGACGATGAGGCGTTTACCCAGATGGGTAAGCAGTTGTTGAAGCTCATTGATGTGATCAAAGTCATTGACCATACCCGCGATGACCTGGTGGGACGCGAATTAGCTCTCATCAAAGTCAAAGCGGATGCGGCGGCACGCAACGAGATTATGCAAATTGCCAGCGTCTTCCGCGCTAACCTGGTGGACATCAGCGAAGACACCCTCATGGTCGAAATGACGGGCAAAACCGATAAAGTGGATGCCATCCAACGAATGCTGGAAAAGTTTGAAATCCTCGAACTGGTTCGTACTGGCTTGATTGTCCTCGTCCGTGGCCCGAAGCAGACTTGAGAACCACAGAGACACAGAGGCACAGAGAGTAAGAAGAGGATAGAGAATAGAAGATAGAGGATCGCTATAACCATCTGGCAGACGATCCTCTATTCTTGATCTTCCACCCTCAAATTCTCACTGAAACCTCTGTGTCTCTGTGTCTCTGTGGTGAAATATGAACGTTCTGGAATTTAAGGAAGCGTCCATCAAGTTTGGCGGCTTGACTGCTGTAGCACCGCTATCGTTTGCCTTGCCACAAGGCCAGTTAGCGGCCATTATTGGGCCAAATGGTGCGGGCAAGACCACCGTTTTTAACTTGATTACGGGCGTTTATGCTCCAACGGCGGGTGAAATTTGGTTTGAAGGCCAACCTGTTGCCACCCCTCATAAATGCTTGCGTCCGCATCAGTTGACGCGCAAAGGCATGGCGCGGACTTTCCAGAATATCCGCTTGTTTGGCGACCTCACCGTGGAAGATAATGTGCGCTGCGCATTTGCTGGACATGTGGGTTATGGCCTAACGGCCACTTTATTGCGCAGTAATAAACAGGGGCAGCAAGAAGCATGGATTCGGGAAGAAACCTCTAAGTTACTGAAGATTTTCGATTTAGCTGATCTACGAGAGGGGTTGGCCCGCAATCTTCCTTATGGTGATCAGCGCCGTCTGGAAATTGCCCGTGCCCTGGCTACCAGACCTAAATTGTTGCTCTTAGATGAGCCAACCTCTGGTATGAATCCAGTAGAAACTAATTCAGTTACGGAAACTATCCGTCTGGTGCGTGATCAATTTGATTTGAGCCTGCTCCTGATTGAGCACCACATGAGCTTGGTCATGGGCATTTGCGAGCGGGTTATCGTCTTGGATGGCGGCGTGAAAATTGCCGATGACGTACCAACTTCTGTACAAAACAATCCGCATGTGATAGCGGCCTATCTTGGTGAGCCTGACCCGGAAGTGGATGCCGCTATTGAGCAGGCAACGGCGGTTCGTTAACTGATTATCTTAGAACTTTTTAAGGTTGCTAAATAAAGTCATTAACAGTTGCAAAATCTTTGAACTTAGCCTTGATGTTTGGGTATTGCAGCTATTAAGCTTATACCAATTATTTCGTTCTTAGTGGTTTCTTAATTAAATTCGTGATTAGCTCGCAAATGTTAAGTCGCTGGCATAGGAGACCCGCATGAAAGTCGAGTTCTTAGGCACCGCTGGTTATCATCCTAATGCAACCCGCCATACTAGTTGCACCTATATCAGCGATGCCGGGCCGGATTGTGGCTTTGTCTTGGATGCCGGGACGGGTTTTTTTCGACTTATTGGTCGGCCCTTGCCCGCGCATCTCCACATCTTCTTATCTCATGCCCATCTTGATCATGTGAGTGGCCTGACTTATTTGTTAAATGTGTTGTTGAAGCAAAAAACAGAGGTCACACTCTATAGTTCGGCTCAGACTTTAGATGTGGTTAGCAGATACTTATTTGATTCGCCGCTTTTCCCCTTGCCTTTTCAACACAAAAAGCAGATTATTGAGCCAGGCAAAGCCATCGAAGTCTGTGGCGTGAAAGTCTCCGTTTTCCCTTTGACCCATCCTGGTGGCTCCTTAGCCTATCGCTTTGAATGGCCAGATCGTTCTCTGGCTTATGTCACTGATACCGCAGGCGATGCTCGCTATGTAGATTTTATCTCCAACGTTGATCTCCTTATCCACGAGCGCAACTTCAGCGATGACCTGCATGAAATCGCCGATGCTTCCGGCCATTGCACTTCAGAAATGGTAGCCCATGTCGCACGCCAAGCCCACGCCCGCCGCCTGGCCATCACCCACTTTAATCCCCTCACCGAAACCGACCCACTTGAAGAAGACTCCATGCGTGTCGAGTTCCCCGAAGCGATTTCCGCTTATGATGGGCTGGTTGTCGGATTTTAAGACAACAGGCAAAATGTAAAAGGTAAGATGCACCAAGTCTAGTGGTTTCAATCGCTGGCAAGGGCGTTCGCCGCGTCAATCTTTGCCCTTTGCATTTTACTTTGCCCTTTTTATGCGTATTGCAATCTATCCTGGCACGTTTGATCCGGTGACTTCCGGGCATGTTGATGTTTTACGGGAGGCCGCAAGTCTCTTTGACCGCGTTATTGGTGCTGTAGGCATCAACCCGGGTAAAGTGCCCATCTTTAACCATGAAGAGCGCGTGGCAATGCTGCGCCAGGTGGCTGTGGAGGAAGGCTGGGCCAATGTGGATGTCGTGGCCTTTGATGGCCTGACCGTGGACTGCGCCCGCCAGCATAATGCAGATTTTATTGTGCGTGGCTTGCGTGCTGTTACCGATTTTGAACATGAAATGGCTTTAGTCCTCGCTAATGAGCAATTGGATTCAAACATCAAAACGGTCTTCGTCATGCCCAGCCATCGCCATCTTTACTTGAGTTCCAGTGTGGTGCGCCAAGCCGCCGAACTTGGCCATCGTGTTATCTCCGGTAGCGTTCCCTCTCACGTTGAACAAAAGTTGAAAGAGCGGTTTGGATTTTGAGCATAGCACTTCGAGGTAGGTAACATATTATCCGTTGCCAACCGCCAGTCCCAATGTCCAGTCTCTATTATGTTGCAAGTTGAAAACTTAAATGTCTATTATGGTGTCATTCACGCGTTGCATGATGTCTCACTCGCTGTGGGTGCAGGCGAGATTGTAACGCTCATTGGCTCTAATGGCGCGGGTAAGTCCACCACACTGCTGACGTTGTCAGGGTTATTACAACCAACCTCTGGCAATGTGCGTTTTGAGGATAAGGATTTATTGAGTTTGCTGCCGCACCAGCGCGTCACGCGGGGTTTAGTGCAAGTGCCCGAAGGTCGGCGTGTGTTTTCGACTCTAACGGTGGCCGAAAATCTGGACTTAGGCTCCTATACCCGCCGCGATAAGGCGCAGGTAAAGCAGGATTTAGAAGAAGTCTATGCACTGTTCCCGCGCTTGCGGGAACGGCGGGGCCAGCAGGCGGGCACCCTTTCGGGTGGCGAACAGCAAATGTTAGCGGTAGGCCGCGCTATGATGAGCCGCCCGCGATTGCTGTTGTTAGATGAGCCAAGTCTGGGCCTTGCACCTTTGTTAGTGAAGGAAATCTTCAACGTGGTTAAGCGCATTCGTGACCAGGGCGTGACGGTGCTATTAGTGGAGCAAAATGCTCATATGTCATTAGCTATTGCTGACCGCGCTTACGTTTTAGAGACGGGGCGAGTGGTGATGAGTGGCCCGGCTCAAGAGATTGCGCGTGATCCGCGTGTCAAAGAAGCCTACTTAGGCACGTAAGGCAGCACTGGCCCGGCTACGGCACCTGCTGGTGGATGAATGTAAAATTCCCCTTTGCGGCCTGCATACTCTTGCTGCACTTGCGCTAACCAGACCGCATCAACGTGACGGTATTTAAGAGTCAACTGAGACAGGCTCCTGGTATCGGTGAGTATTTTGGTGACATTACCCGTAGGTGCCGTATAGCCGATAGGCAATGCTGCCGTTGCCGGGCCGTAAGTGCCAGCAACCCGTTGGGCAAAGATGATATATGGCGGGTTATACTGGGCGGCTGCATAATTCCACACCAGGCGAGCGGGCCACTTGACAGTGAGTGTGTCCCGGCTGCCGTCCCCCGTCGTCAAGATCAGACCTTGCAAAATCACGGCAGCCGCCACTGCCCAACGTAACTGAGGCGTATCAGGCAAAGCCTCAATCGCAAACCAGGCGAAGATGGGCAGCATCCAGATGGCATAACGCATCAGTCCGGCCATCGCTGAAATCCAATCGTGAGTCATAGCGGCACTCAGAATGATGGGAAACAACAAAAGCCCTAAATAGAGTGCCTTCCAGTTGCGCTGGCGAATTGTATAAGCCACTGCAACCAAACTCAAGGCCAGCAGCCCCGGCACGTAAGGTAATAAGCCCTGATTTAAATCAAAGAAAAAGCCCCAAAACCTGCTCCACGAGATAAAGCGGACACTGGAAAGCCCCGCCCTCATGATGAGGTTTGATGAGCCAAAAAGAACTTTGTAAAAGACAATAGGTAATAAGCCTAGGGCAGCCCCCGCCCCTGTGACAAAGGTAGTAGACCAGTGCCGCTCGCGCCATGATAATAGCACCATGTAACCTGCCAGGAACAGCAGGGGCGGGTTTTGCATGGCGGGCAGTGCTGCACATAAAGCGGCTTGCCAATAGTTGCGGTTACTCATGCAGACCAGGGAGAGCAGCACGAACGACCAACTGAAACTTTCGGGGTGCGCCCAGTTCAGATACCAGATGACTGGACTGATGCCTGCCAAACCTAACACCATCCAACGCTTGGCTTCGGATAATGCGCTCTGGAACACGACCATGTAGCACGCGATCAGAAAAAGCGCGATGTTACCAAATTTAAAGGCGTAAAACTCATCAGCACCCAACACATGAAATAAAGCCTTAAAAGGCACGCTGCAAAGGGGATAGAGCCAGAAGTGCCAGCAATACCAGCGACCGTTGTGGGCCTGAAAGAAGCCAAGGTACGGGTTGGTAATAGCTAAATCGTGATAGACATCATGCGGGCGCAATATACGGTTGATAGGAGATATATCTTCCGGACGCATATCTGGTGAAGCATGATCGAACCAGGCTTGCGTGATAACAAGATATTCCTGTGCGTCGCCAGAAATCGTCACTGGCATGTGGGCCATGTATGCAATAACAACTAAAGTGTAAACCGCAAACCATAAATGACGGGCCTGGCCGAGACGCTGTCGTTGTGACCCTATGGCTGTCCACCCGTGCGCCGTATTGTTAGCGATGCCTGGTGTTCGCTGCATGAAAAGAGGATGTCAGAGGCCGTCTTCGCAAGTCCATAAAGTCTCACTGCACAACGATTATAGAGAAAAGCTGCGTGAAACACAAACGAAACACAGACCTCTTAATAATCAGATAGACTAAAACTTGACATGAATTGCCAGATTGCTGATTACACGGTGGGAGCCAGGCAGCCGCTCCTACTAATTGCCGGGCCATGCGTTATCGAAAGTCCTGAATTGTGCCATGAAGTCGCCAAGGCAATGAGTGACTACTGCCGACAGTATGGCATTAATTATGTCTTTAAAGCGTCCTTTGACAAGGCCAATCGCACTTCTATCCACTCGGCGCGTGGCCCAGGTTTAGCAAAGGGTCTGGAAGTATTACAGAGCATTAAAGAGCGGTATGCGGTTCCCATCTTAACCGATGTTCACGAAGCGAATCAGTGTGCAGAAGTAGCGCGAGTCTGCGATGTTTTACAGATTCCCGCATTTCTGTGTCGTCAAACTGATTTGCTAATTGCTGCGGCGCAAGCGGCTGTAGAACATAATTGTGCGGTGAACGTCAAAAAGGGACAGTTCCTGGCTCCTGAAGATATGAAGAATGTGGCAATAAAAGTGCGTGAAGCAGGATGTCAGAATGTGCTTTTGACGGAGCGGGGCACGACATTCGGTTATAACAATTTGGTGGTTGACTTTCGCGGTTTAGAAATCATGCGCCAGTGGGCGCCAGTATGCTTTGATGCAACCCATAGCGTGCAGAAGCCGGGAGGCGCAGGAGACCGCAGTGGTGGCGACCGATGCTTTGTGCCAGGACTAACCAGAGGGGCGATGGCCGTGGGCGTAGATGCGCTCTTTTTGGAGACTCATCCCAACCCAGACAGGGCGCTGAGCGATGGCCCCAATATGGTTCCCTTGGCCGAGATGCCTGCCCTGTTAGATGTGGCTTTAGCGATTCGGGCTGCGGTTTAAGTAGCGCGTAGCACAGCGTAGTCTGAAGCGGCAGATTAATGGCTGATCATGTCGCGGTTTTGACGTAAAGGCAGCCATTAGTTATAATGCCCGTGGCTATACCTTATTTAATTTTAGTCACAGTATAAAAATCTTACATTTATCAAAGGAAGGTTCCGGCCATGATGTCTACGACACAGCCCTCTGCGGAACCGCAAGATAATTTAATCCAATCTTCAGACGCCCCAGCCATGCCGGATAATACCATTGCTGCCGCAGAGCCTTTAACCACACCGTCCGTTGCTCCTGTAGACGCTGATCATACTGAGCCTGAGCCATCAGCATCGCCTGCTGTGGCGCAAGCTGCTTTAGAGGTGCCAGAAACCCCAACGGTGCAAGAGCCAGCCGCGCCAGAACCAACTTCGCCACAACAAGTCGTGTCACAAGTACCGGTGGTAGAGCCGCCCACCGAGGAATCGCCTCTGGTCGAACCGCCAAGCGCAGAATCCCCACATCTAGAACTGCCATTCGTAGAAGCTGCCGCGCCCGTGCAGTTAGTTCAGTCTAAAGCCGCGCAACCCCTACCAGTGCAAGCCTTACAAGGTTCATCCTTGATGATGGGAGGGGATTCAACGGCAGCATTGCGGTTGCCCCATCCTGGATTTGCTGCTCCGTCTGCTCCTGCCGTGGAACAGAGTGAGTCGTCCCGTAACCCCTGGCGCATTGCCGGATTATCGCTGCTGGCCCTATCAGTTGTGGTGGTGGGTGGCGCGGTTGGGGCTTATGTTTCGTGGCGTTCCAGTGGGCAGTTGGCAGATGGATTAATTATTCAAGGGCAGCCCGTTGGTGGTCTCACTAAAGCCCAGGCCCGCCAGCGTTTGGAAGAGCATTTTGGACGCCTGTTTGTCACGGTTGAGACTCCAGAAAAGCCCTACAAGTTAGGCTTGAGCGAGTTGGGTGGGCATCCGCAGATTGATCACATTGTCCAAAATGCCTACTGGTATGGACGCTCTGGCAGTCTTCTGAACAACATGATGAAGGTGTATGACACACGCCGGAACGAGCATCGTATTACTTTGCCAGTCCAGTGGGATAAGGTGCAGTTACGCAAGAAAATGTGGATTGTGGCCACACAATACAAGCAAAAGCCGCGTAACGCCAAACTGGAAGTCAATGAAGAAGGCGTCCACATCATTCCGCATCAGGAAGGGCGTGCCATCAATGTTGGCGAGACATTGAAAAAGCTGCAACATTCCTATTACGTTGGATTGGTGGCGGTGCCTGCGACCGTGGAGCGCGTTATGCCGCGTCTGACAGCGGCTAGCCTGGCTGGAACCGATGTAAAACTGGGCGAATATCCGACGCACTTTGATTCGGGCCAGGTGGGACGCACCAAAAATCTGCATATTGCTGCCGCTGCCGTCAATGGTAAAGTGGTAATGCCGGGCGAACTGTTTTCTTTCAACAAATGCACGGGCGAACGTACCTGGGACAAGGGCTATCGCACGGCTCATATCTTTGTCCATCAACCAGGCGAAGAAAAGGCCCAGGTGGTGGAAGGGTTAGCTGGTGGCACCTGTCAGGTTTCGAGCACCCTCTTCAACGCCTTGCGTCGTGCTAACAAACAAATCGGCGGACAGTTGAGAATTGTGCAGCGCGAGCACCACTCTTTGCCCGTGACTTATGTTCCCGATGGTCTGGATGCGACTGTGGCGTGGCCCGATAAGGACTTCAAGTTCCGCAACAACCTGTCTTATCCGGTGTATATCCGCACTGCGGTGCAGGGTGAGCGCATCGCTGTCAGCTTATGGGCGCGGGTGCCGCAAAATGTGGACAGCATCATCGTGTCAGATAATGCCACGCCTCCTAAGACCGCCATTGACGCCGAGAAAGCGGCGCAAACTGTGACCCAGCGAGCCAGTGCTACAAAGTCCACAGCCGTTGAGAGTGTCAAGACAGGTCAAGGCTAAGCCCTCACCTTTGCTTTCTGATTTAACACAAAGGACACAAAGAGCACGGAGGAGATTTGATAATAGAGAATCGAAGATAGCCTATTCAAACCAGCTATTGCTATCTTCGATTTCTCATCCTCTATCTTCTACCCTCATTTTTGTGCTCTTTGTGTCCTTTGTGTTAAATCAGAAACCAGATCGCTAAGGCGATTGTAAGCCTAAAGAACGGGCATCGCTGTATCTTCTACTTTCAAGCCTCGCTCTTCACTGCCTTTGCGGGCTGTTCCGTTATCGGAATTAGCTTGAGGCGTGCCAACTAAAGCGGCGTGTCGTTTGCGCTGGGCGTTAGTACGCACTGCGGCAATGGTTTCATCTGTGACAGCTTGCTCAAAGGAACGGAATCCGGCCAGCTTAAAGCCATGCTTTTTGGCGATTTGGCCGATGCGCTGCACCTGTTTCACGGTAAGATTACGCCCCAGGGTATAAGGCTCATAAGTCTGTTCTAAAGCCATTAACATGGTTTCGCTCATGCAAGCGTAAGCGGTTTTATCCGGGAAGCCGAAGTTGAAGTTGAAATTGACATCGCCCGGCACTTCGATAACGCCGCCTTCAATCACCAAGACATCGTTACGCTTTTCCACCACTTGCTTGCTCACGTCACGGGGCCGCGCTACGTCACAGACCACAGCGCCGACTTTCAGGTCGTCTGGATAGATAAGAGTGTCCGTTGATCCGGAAACGGCCAGGACTAAATCAGCATCGCGCAGCGCACTGCGAATATCAGTGGCGACCCATAAAGAGGCGCGTCGTGCTTCATCATTTTGCGCTAAAACCTCAGTGCGTAATGCTTCCAGCTTTTCCGCATTACGACCCACTAAAGCCAGATCAGCCACCCGATTCGATAGCAGTTGCGCACACACCGCTCCAATCGAGCCAGTGGCTCCAATGATGGCGGCACGCGCCTTGGATATATCAATGTCCATTAGTTCAGCCGCGTGCAGCAAACCTTCGATGCCTGAATAAACGGTGTAGGAGTTGCCACTGGTCACATTGATAACGCCTTCAAGCCGTTGCGCCACGGAAATCCCTGCATCCCCAGCGACGGAAGTAAACGCTCCCAGCCCCACCACTTTCGCGCCCAACTCCGCCCCCAGGCGACCCGCATCGGCTATCTTGTCATAAACCACTTCCACCGGCAGTTCTAATAGCTGTTGAGGACTTAAAGGGCAGCCCAGCAGCCAGCCTTCGGCTTCCACTCCGGTGGTTGACTTTACCCCCGTGATGTGGCTCATAATCTTAGGCGAGATGCGTAAGGCGATCTGCTCCACAGCACGTAGCGGTAGATATTTGAGAATGGGATATTTACGCGCGGCATCGCGCTTTAAATCCATCGGATGAATAATGAAAGCGAATTTTTCCATGTTCTATTATGAGACTGGAGACTGGCGGCTTGAGGCTGAATAATTTGGCTCAAACCATCAGTCTCAAATTCGATATTATAACTAAGCGTCATACCGGCTGCGGCCAGTCTCTAACCTCAAGCCCTCAGCCTCTCTGCTTAAAACTCCACGACGCGCGGACGCCAGTTGAGTTGCTCTAAGAGCTTCAAGTATTCCTCCGACGTGCGTGCGCCTAACGCGGCAAAGACGCCCTCCATAACATTGGTACCAAAACTGCGGCCTTCAAACTCCGGGGTGGTCGTGATAACGCGGCGTGCGCCCCGCTCTTTGAGTAACTCAATATCGCGGGACGTGACAGTATTGGTTAAAATCGTTTTGCCCTCAATGCGGTCAGGCAAGAAGCGGCGAATCAGCAAAAAGTCACCGGCGATAATTTCTGCCGCATCATAGAAAGCTTTATGCTTGGGAGTGCTGGTGATGGCATCCTGCTTCTCGCCCGTGGGATACAACCATTTAAATGGCAAACGACAGGCTACTGGCAAAATCACTCCGCCCAGTTTACGCACGGTACCCAATTGGTGCAGGGGAATATTCATGCCCAGAATAAACATAAAATCACCAAAGACACAGTTAGCCCCCACATTGACTAATTCTTCAGCCATGCCAAAACGATCCACGGCGGAGACTAACAAGACATTCTTACCACGAAAATCAACGATGCCTTCACTTTGCAGGCGTTGCACGGTAGCACGTTCAAGAGTATTCTTGAGACCGCTGCCATCTACCACAGGGGTCGTTTTGGCCGCTGCCGCTAAACGGGCTGCATCGCGCATCACATAGCGTCGGTCGCCTGCCACGACATATAAATCTATGCCGCCCAAACCAATTGCAGCGACTTTGCCATCAAGTTCCTGAATGGTTTGACGCGCTTTAACGAGGTCACCGTTGGTGCCTCGGCGCTCGATAGAAAACTCATGGCCCAACAAGGTGGCATGAGTGCTATGATCGCGTGAGGCTGAACCTAAGGACACCGAGACGACTTGAAGCGTCTTGGAGTCTGCTGGGGCTATAGTAGAAGTAGATTGGGATGTTGGCATGGCTGACATAGTGTTTGACCGAAAGTATGGTGCCTCAAAGTATAGCAGGCTAGAGACAGGTGCTAAAGCGAGTGTGATGCCTTTACGTCACTATGTCTCGTCGGGGTGTTTTGACAGGGCATAACTTGAACGTGATACTTTAGTTAGATCAACCCTTACAGGCCAATCCTTACAAGCCAATGGCGCGGTTTTCTCAGTTTATTTCTCAAATTCTGTCCTCCCCTCCGGCACCGGCTGCTCAGGATATGGGGCAGCCAGTGTTGCCTACCTCACCTCGCCCCTCGGAAGGGGCCTTAGCTCCGACAGCCCCGGCCCCCTCTCCTGTGCGACATGCGGCCCACACGGTCGCTCCGGTTGCAAAGACGAGAGAGATAGGATCGGAAAGGGCGAGCGAAGACCCTTCCAGCACGCAAGATGCGGAATTAATTGTGGCGGTGTTCCGCACAATGGTGCTGATTTTTGCTTTAGTGCTACCGCGCATTTTTCCGGTGCCCAGCACTTACAATAACCAAATCTGGCTCGCGGCTCTCACGGGTGTTTATAACATCGCTACAGGAATAGCCTGTATCTATCCCAGTCGCTTAGGCTTGCGGCGTCCTTTTATTGTCATTATGGATGGCTTGCTCATTACGGCCTGGATACGCTTTTCTGATCAGTGGGAGTTGTTTCCATTTTATTATGTGGTCGTGGTTATCGCTGCCATGTGGTTCCGCGTTTTAGGTGGAGTTCTGGCTGCCGCTTTCTCTTGCTTTTTCTTTTTTCTTTTTTTCTGGGGCGGGGTGGCAGGCGATCCAACCCAGGCGCGCGGGCCGGTATTACCCATTCCCTTAGCCCTTAATGCGGCCATACTCTTCTTAGTGGGAGCCTTAGTTGGCTATATCGCCGAAGCCCAGGAACGGGAAAGGGAACGCCGTCTGGAAGGGCAATTGCTAATAGCCAACTACGAGCGCGAGATTGACCTGGCGACCCAATTGCAACCACTCTTAATTTCGTCCCAGTGGGCTGGGGGCAGCGCAGAGGCAGGCGAAATTGGTGGAGTCGGGGAGACAGCTAACCCACTTAAGGTATTGGGTAAAACCCTTGATCCCGCCCTGGAAATTGGCGCGGCCATGAAATCGGCGCGGACGTTAGGCGGCGGCGACTACTTTGATGTCATTCCCCTTGATGAAGCGCGCACGGCGCTGTGTATCGCGGATGTTTCGGGTAAAAGCGCGCGAGCACAGGCCCGCTTGCCCTTGCTGAAATATGCCTTGCGTGCCTTAGCCCCATTGTATCCATCAGCCGATGCGGTCGGGGCGCTCATGAATCGCTTAAATGAAATTCTCGCGCCGGATTTGCAGCCGGAATATTTTATTGCTTTTTGTTATCTTGTCCTGGATTCACGGCAGCAAACTATTACCTGGTGTAACGCGGGACATATTGCCCCTTTGCTGCTTCCGCATCAGCCAGCATCCCCAGGCGCACCCTTTGCGGCTTTAGACGCTTGCGGGCCACCCCTGGGCATGTTCCCGGAGATGACCTATACCACACGCTCTGCCCCCTGGTGCCCCGGCGATCAACTACTGCTCTTTACCGATGGGTTAACCGACGCCTTTTCCTATGAGGCCAGTGAAGATGGCGAAGCCCAGGTGCGTCAACTGGCCCTGCGCCTGACGAGCAAAACTGCTGCTGCCGATGCAGATAATTATCCACTACTTTCAGTTCAACAAATTGCTCAAGAGTTCCTTGATTTAGCCAGTACGATATTAGATGAAACCGCCTTGCCCGCTAATCAAGTGCAGGCATTACTAAGCCCCTTGCTGCGCCGTTCGGCGACGCTAAACGAGGCCGGTGCAGGCCACCGTGATGACATTACAGTGGTGCTGGTGCGCGCCAAAGCAGAGCCACAGGGATAGCCACTCAAGCTAAACCCACCTGAAAAGTAACATCCGCTCGCAAAGCGAAATGGTATAATTCCATACAGAGTTTAGAACTTCTGGGATACTGCTCGTGTGCTATTCGTCAGTAGCGAGCAGTGTCCTTTCTTTTTGTAAATTGGGCCGAGTTGTAGTAAAGATTCAACATAGGGTTAAATATCTAAGCCGCTAACTTATGAGGAGTATTTGTGCCAGCTAAAGAGACCACCTCCACCTCTAAAAAAACGAACCGCGTTATTAAATCAACCGAAGCTAAAGAGACGAAATCGAATAAAACCAAAGCCGTGAATAACAAGGGCCTGGAAGCTGTTGCTGCCACTGCTGCAAAATCGAATGGCAATGGCTCAAAACCTGTAGCGGCTGATAATTTGGTTGCCAATGGTAATTCCCTAAATGGTAATGGCACCGCAGAAAAGAATGGGGCCAAACCCAGAAAAGCAAAAACGAAACCCATCTGCGCTCCAACGACAGAATCGCCAGAAGCCATAACGCCGGATAAATACATCATCATCAAAGGTGCGCGCCAGCACAACTTGAAGAATATTGATGTCACCATTCCGCGCGATAAGCTCGTGGTTCTAACGGGTCTTTCGGGTTCCGGTAAATCATCCCTGGCCTTTGATACGATTTATGCCGAAGGCCAGCGCCGTTATGTGGAGAGTCTCTCCGCCTATGCGCGCCAGTTCTTGGGGCAGATGGATAAGCCCGATGTGGACTTTATCGAAGGCTTAAGCCCAGCCGTTTCCATTGACCAGAAGACTGCTTCCCGCAACCCTCGCTCGACCGTTGCTACCGTTACCGAAATCTACGATTACTTACGTCTGTTGTATGCCCGCGTCGGCACGCCACACTGCCCTCAATGCGGACGTGTCATTGCCCGCCAATCGGTGGATCAGATCACCGATCAAATTCTCCGTTTGGGTGAAGGTGCCCGCTTGCACATCTTAGCTCCGCTCGTGCGTGGGCGCAAAGGCGAATACCGCAAAACCTTTGAAGATGCCCGCAAAAAGGGTTTTGCTCGCGTCCGCGTCAATGGTGTCATTTATAGCCTGGACGAAGCCGATGACATTCGCTTAGAGCGTTACGAAAAGCATGACATTGAAGTCGTGGTTGACCGTGTGATTGTTAAACCAGACGTTACCCAACGCATCGCTGATAGCGTGCAGACCGCGCTGCAAATGGGTGAAGGTATCGTAATGGTGGAAGTCGTTCAAACGGGGGATGAGGGACGAGGGATGAGGGATGAAAATAGTGAGTCCGATACCCCATCCCCCATCCCTCATTCCCCATCCCTTTTGACCTTCTCTGAACACTTCGCTTGCCCCTATGATGGTATTTCCTTTGAAGAAATTGAGCCGCGCACTTTTTCGTTTAACAGTCCTTATGGTGCATGTCCTGAATGTTCGGGCTTAGGCACGCATCAAGAATTCGATCCGCAATTGGTCATTCCCGATGAGCGGCTTTCCCTGGATGAGGGGGCCATTGCGCCCTGGAAAAAGAGTAACTCGAACTACAAGCGCGAAATGCTGCGCTCCATTGCGCGAGATTATGGCTTCCGCACCGACCAGCCCTGGTCGCAGTTAACGGACGACCAAAAAGATGTGATTCTTAATGGTACCAAAGGTCGCCGCATTCATGTTTCTTATGTGAATATGCACGGACGCCGCCGCGCCTACAACACCGAGTTTGAAGGCGTGTTGGGCAGTTTGCAGAACGAATATAAAGAATACAGCGATAACTGGCGTGAAGAGTTGCAAAAGTGGATGAGCGACCGCCCCTGCCCAGTTTGTAAAGGCGCGCGCTTAAAACCATTCCCGCTTGGTGTTACTATCGCTGATAAGAGTATCGCTGCCGTTACACACATGAGCGTCGGGGAAGCGGCGCAGTTCTTCACGGCCCTGCGGGGTGGCAGTCACAAAGAAACCACCAGCGCGGAAGCTGCCGCTCTGGAAAAAGTCGAGGACCTCGTAACGGGCGTGCGCGAGGACAAACTGGACGGCCAACTCAGCACTCAGCACTCAGCACTCAGCACCCAACTCAATGAACGGGACACTATTATTGCGCGACCGATTCTCAAAGAGATTCAAGAGCGTCTGCAATTCTTGGTGGATGTTGGTCTGAACTATCTCACCTTAGACCGCAGCGCCAATACGCTGGCGGGCGGGGAAGCCCAGCGTATTCGGTTAGCCACCCAAATTGGCTCCGGTTTAGTCGGCGTCCTCTATGTATTAGATGAGCCAAGTATTGGCTTACACCAGCGCGATAATGAGAAGCTGCTCACCACTCTCATTCGCCTGCGTGACATCGGCAACACAGTGATTGTGGTGGAGCATGACGAAGACACCATCCGCGCCGCCGACCATGTTGTGGACATTGGCCCCGCCGCTGGGGAGCATGGCGGTCGTGTCGTCGCACAGGGCAACTTAAACGAAATCATGGCGTGCGAGGCATCCGCCACCGGGCGCTTCTTAAAAGGCACCGATTTTATCCCGATGCGGCGGGCGCGACGTGCGGCGACCGGGCACCTCGTGGTCAAGAATGCGCGTGAGCATAACCTCAAAGGCATTGATGTCAAGATTCCCCTCGGTTGTCTGGTCTGTGTCACGGGCGTCAGTGGTAGCGGCAAATCTACCCTGGTGGAAGATATTCTTTATGCTCGCCTGGCGCATGAGGTGAGTAAACAGGCCACGGTGTGGGGCAAGCATGATGGCATTGAAGGTGTTGAGCAGATTGATAAGATCATCAACATTGACCAGTCGCCCATAGGCCGCACGCCGCGCTCCAATCCGGCCACTTACACCGGGGCTTTTACTCCTCTGCGTGAACTCTTCCAGGCCACCCGCGAAGCCAAGCAGCGCGGCTACGGGCCAGGGCGGTTTTCTTTTAACGTGAAGGGTGGACGCTGCGAAAACTGTCAGGGCGATGGCATTATCAAAATCGAGATGCACTTCCTGCCTGATGTCTACGTGCCCTGTGAAGTCTGTCACGGCAAACGCTACAACCGCGAAACGCTTGAAGTGAAATACAAAGGCCACTCCATCAGTGACGTGCTGGACATGACGGTGGCCGAAGCCTTAGAAACTTTCGAGAATATTCCCTCGATTCAGCGCAAACTTAGCACGATTTGTGATGTCGGTTTAGGTTATATCCACCTGGGACAACCCGCGACTACGCTGTCGGGTGGCGAAGCGCAACGCGTCAAACTGGCTACCGAACTGTCACGGCGCGGCACGGGTCACACCCTGTACATTCTCGATGAACCCAGCGTCGGCTTGCACATGGCCGATGTCAAAGTGCTAATTGAAGTCCTGCAACGCCTCACCGACCAGGGCAACACAGTATTAGTCATTGAGCATAACCTTGATCTTATCGCGTGCGCCGACTGGCTGATTGACCTCGGCCCCGAAGGTGGTTCCGGTGGTGGCAAATTAGTCGTTGAAGGCACTCCTGAAACGGTGATTCGCCATAAAACCAGCTACACCGGTAAGTTCTTGAAGATGCACTTAGAACGGCATGGGAAATAGCTATCTGTAGCTAATAGGAGCTGCTAAATCAGTTTGTTTAACATACGCCTTACACTCATTTGAAATATCTTGACAGTGGGTGTCAGACCTGGAACAATAAACTGTCAGTTGTGCATTGACAGAAACAACTTCAAGAGGATAATTCTTAAATAAATGGATAATGCTCGTCAATGGCAGATGATCTCCACCGTGGCCGTCGGTGGCTTTTTAACGGCCTTTATAGTAGCGGGCTGTGGCGGCGGCAGTGGTGGGTCGCTGTTTTCCGAAGGTAACGGTAATGGGACGCCGACCCCGGTGCCTACAACCAGTGGCACGCCAACCAAAACCCCCGTGGGGACGCCAAAAGCGACGCCGTTGCGCACCCCCGTTGGCACGCCAACGCCAGGGCCGACCAGTGGTGGAACCCCGTTGCCAACGCCGGTGCCGAACTCTTTATACACTTCATTCGGTGTGATTGGCAGCTTAGATGCATCGGGCACATTTACCCAGACTGCTGGCTTCTTTAGCCAATCGCGGTTAGTGCGCTCGACAGGGCCAACGCCCACTCCCATCGGGGGCGGCACCCCGGAGCCAACTCCCACTCCGCTGTCGGCCACACTTTATACTGGCACCTATGCCTTATCGAATGGTGAAAAGGGCATTTTCTCGTTGCTGGTGCCAAGCGGTCAACAAGCCAGTGGCGGCGGCGCTCCTGCGGTGGACATCTCCGGCTACACCTTACAGCCCGTGACTCAAGGTGACGCGGTAGTCACCTTGAAGATCAACGGCTCGACTGGCTCTGGCACAGTCACTTTAGGCACGGTGGCAACGGGCACTATCCAAATTACGAGCAAACAAAGCTTCTTGCGTGCGGGCAATACTTATCGCCACCTGCTGAAGTTGATGAAGCGTTAAGCCATGCTAAGGTTTAATAAGTAGTAGGCAGACCCAATAATGGAAACGGGAGGCACTTAGTAATTGCTGAGTGCCTCCCGTTTTTGTTTTACAGGCATTGTTTAGCCAGATGACTTCGGGTTGAGGAGCCAAGTAGATATTCTTTTGTTTAAAGCATGACAGTGATGCGCTATAAGACCAGCTACACGGGCAAGTTCTTGAAACTGCACTCAGAGCAACATGAAAATAGTCATGCGCGATTGAAACTTTTTCGTTCGCTAAATGCCTAAGATGAGATCGTAAAACCTTGAGATGTCATTTGATTGTTGAGTGTTATAAACTAATTTAATCCACTGATAGATTCATCAGGAGCAAAGCATGTCAACAGAGAGACGCGTATCGCGTCGCAAATTCATAAAAGGGGCGGCGGCAACTTTTGCGGCTCCGTATATTATTACCTCCACGGCTTTAGGGGCTGAGGGTCGTCCTGCCGCTAGCAACCGCATTACCCTGGGGCATATCGGCATTGGTAATCAGGGGAGTGGGCTTTTAGGGGCCTTCCTGGGCAATAATGCCGATCAGGTCATTGCCGTGGCGGATGTTAACGGCGAGCACCGTGAAACAGCGCGCAGGCGCTCCGAAGAAAAGTATAAGGGCGTGACGCCTTATAACGATTACCGGGAGTTGTTGGCGCGACCCGATATTGATGCTGTTGTCATTGCGGTGCCCGATCACTGGCACGCGATTATCTCGATTGATGCGGCCAAAGCGGGCAAGGACATTTATTGCGAAAAGCCCCTCTCGCTCACCATCCGTGAAGCGCAGATGATGCGGGATGCGATGCGGCGTTATGGGCGCGTGTTCCAGACTGGCAGTATGCAGCGTTCGATGCGCGAGTTTCAGCACGCCTGCGAATTGGTGCTGAATGGCCGCATTGGGAAGATTAAGCAAGTCAATATCGGCTTGCCGAATAACGGCAAATCTTCCAGCGAGTATGGCAACAAGATCATTCCCGATACGCCTGTGCCTGCTGGCTTTGATTATGACTTTTGGCTTGGCCCGGCTCCCTGGCGTCCTTACAACCCGGAACGGGTGAGTGGCGATTATGGCGGCGGTTGGCGCTATGTGCGCGATTACTCTGGCGGCATGATGACCGACTGGGGCGCGCATCACTTTGATATTGCCCAGTGGGGCCTGGGTATGGACGGCAATGGCCCGACCGAAATCTATCCGCCCGATGGTAAAGACCACCCGACTCTCACCTATGTCTATGCCAATGGTATTCCCATGATGTTGGGCGATGCCAACGGTGTAAAGTTCACTGGTGAAAATGGCATTATCGAAGTCAATCGTGGCTACTTCAAGGCCACGCCGGATGTTATTGGCAGCAAGGAAATGGAAGCGCGACCCAACGAGATTAGCCTGAACCGGGGACGCTTTCACTATGACGACTGGCTGGCCTGTATCAAGACCCGCGAAAAGCCGATTTGCGATGTCGCTATTGGAGCCAGTTCCGCCACCGTGTGCCACTTAGGTAACATTGCCAAGTGGGTGGGCCGTCCAATTAAGTGGAACCCCCAGACCGAAGAGATCATTGGCGATGATGAAGCCAGTCGCTGGTTAGATCGCCCCAAGCGTGCCCCTTGGCACTTGCCTTGATTTTAAAGTTTTAGCCACAGAAGCACACGGAAGAACACGGAAAATGGGGTATGGGGTTCAGGGGATAGGGTTTAGCAAAAGAGCCGAGTAGAAGCTACTGAATTTCTCCCCTGTCACCCCCTCACCTTGTCACCCCTTCTCTTCTTTCCGTGTCCTTCCGTGTGCTTCTGTGGCTAAAATCTCTCTTCTATGCCTAAAGCAAAGCTCCTGACACGGCGCAGGTTTTTGCAGTCCACAGCGGCGACTTTTGCGGCTCCGTATATTATCACCTCCACGGCGTTAGGGGCAGAAGGTCGTCCGGCGGCCAGCAATCGCCTCACGATGGGGTTTATTGGCGTGGGTGGCATGGGTGGTGGACAGTGCGGCTCGTTTCTGGGTTATAACGAGGTGCAAGTTGTTGCCATCTGCGATGTGCGCAAAGACACCCGCGACGGCTGGCAAACCCGCGCCAATGAGCGTTATGCCGAAGACAGCAAAAGCGGCAACTATAAAGGCTGTGCGGTTTATAACGATTATCGAGAATTACTGGCGCGGGGTGATATTGACTTAGTTCTCATTGCCACCCCCGACCACTGGCACGCGATTATCGCTATTGAAGCGGCTCAGGCAGGCAAGGATATTTACTGCCAGAAGCCGATGTCCCTCACGATTCGGGAAGCACAGATGATGCGTGATAGTGTGCGCCTCTATGATCGCGTCTTTCAGACAGGCAGCCAGCAACGCTCCGACCAGAAGTTTCGTTTCGCCTGCGAATTAGTGCGTAATGGGCGCATTGGCAAAGTGCAAACGATTCATGTGGGAGTGGGTGGCCCTTCTGGTGAAAAACCATTAGCGGAGCAGCCTATCCCCGCAGGCTTTGATTATGATATGTGGCTTGGCCCCGCGCCCTGGAAACCTTACAACAGTTATCGCGTTGACCCGACCGGGTGGCGGGAACAGCGCGACTATTCTGGTGGGCAGATGACCGACTGGGGTGCGCACCATTTTGACATTGCGCAGTGGGGCTTGGACATGGATGGCAGTGGCCCTGTCGAAATGCACCCGCCCAATGGCAAAGAGTATCCAACGCTCACCTATAAATATGCCAATGGCACAACGATGTATCATGGGGCCGTGGGTGATATTAATCCCAATGGCGTCCTCTTTACCGGCACTGAGGGCAAAGTGGAAGTGAATCGCGGCTATCTGCGTACCTGGCCCGATTCACTGGCTAAAGAGTTCATTGGCCCCGATGAAGTGCATCTTTATGAGAGTAATGACCACCAGCAAGATTGGCTCGATTGCGTCAAGAGTCGCCAGAAGCCCATCTGTGATGTCATTATTGGGGCGAGTTCCGTTACCGTCTGTCATTTAGGCAATATCGCCTACTGGCTGAACCGCTCCCTGCGCTGGGACCCGGTTAAAGAAGAATTTATCAACGATGCCGAAGCTAATCGCTGGCTGGATCGCCCGAAACGCGCTCCCTGGCATTTGCCTTGAGTTGAATTAGCCACAGAACCACACGGAAGAACACAGAAGAGGAGAGGCCGTGACAAGGTGAGGGGGTGACAGGGTGACAATAGCAGCCTTGGTTTCGCTGTCTCACTAAATCCTACACCCTAAACCCCACACCCTAATTTCTGTGTTCTTCTGTGTGGTTCTGTGGCTAAAATTAAAAGATATGATTTCATTCGTTAAAAGAGTAACCTTATTGGCCTGTGCGGTTGGGGCTTTGGTGCAATGTGCAATGGCGCAGCCGCCGGATCGTGGTGCTGATGATCCATCGGGTGAGTCACGGCTGCCGCTTATTCTGCCCGCCGAACTGAAGCGCTCGATTGGTGGGCCAACGCTGATTACCTTGCATCTTAAAAACGTTAAGCCGCAGGCGGCGCTGGACGAATTTATCAAACAGGCCAAGCAGGGGGGCGTTGAAGTGCGCCTTTATGCTAGTGGTCAGGAGCTTCCTATCAAGGAACCGGTGACGCTGGACATAACGGCGCAACCCTTCTGGCAGGCGTTGCAGACGTTAGCTCCCAAAATCGGTGTTTTCCCCAGCCCCTGGAACAACAGAAATGGCATTACCTTGGCGGCCTGGAACAATCCCTTTGGCACCGGGCTAACGCAAATGAGTTGGCCAGGCCTGATTGTGGCCCGCGAAATTAACCGCACGCAAGTGTTCACTCAGCCTCTCGGTGGCAATCAACCCGCGCTGAAGCACGAGAATTTAAGGCTCTCGCTGAGCGCCTTTATAGACCCCAAGGTGCGCATTATACAGCGTCGTAGTAGCCTGCACTTCGATGAAGTCGTGGATGAAAAAGGCCATTCCCTGATTCAAGAGAAAGATGTGCCACTTAATGCGTATAACAATGCAGCATCTCCCTTTTTTCAGCTTGAGCCAGTCCTGGCGCAGCCAGCGGGGCTGGGGAAGCGTATCGCGCGGCTGAGGGCCGCCTTGCGTTTAGGGGTCGTCGCCAAACAGGAAACATGGGAAGTGCCGGATATTCTCCAGGCTAAAGGTCTTTTGAAAACTGTAGATGACAAGATTTATACCGTCGAAAGTGCGCAGAAAAACGGTGATAATTACGTCGTGCGCCTTGGTGTCTCTTCGATTGTGCAAATGCCCAATGTGGTGCCGAATTTTGAAGTGTTCGGCGCCGTGCGGCTATTAGATGCACAGGGGCACGAGTATTCCCATACCACTACGAGCAACAATGGCAGTGAGAAGGGCATCACCGCCATCCTCACTTTTAGTCGGCCCCCGGAAGCGCCGAATAATGATAAAAGTCCAGCACCGCTCGGCGTGCCCACTAAATTAATCTGGGATTTCCCGACCGAAATCAGGACAGCCGAAGTGCCGGTTGAATTCAATAACCTGCCTTTGCCTTAAAACTTATTGATGTGTCCGCTTTGTGGTAAAACTAACGGGGTTTCCCTCTCAGTTACAAAAGCCAGGATTTGAATGCCTTTAGGAGATTAGTACTAATGGAAGGTCTTGTTCCGAAAAATTTAAAGAACCTCGCGGTGGCAGGTTTACTAACTGTGTCGGCCACTGCCTGGAGTCCGGTGCTTCCAGCACGGGCGCAAGAAGCCGATGTTGCAACTCTCGTTAAAGAGTTGCGAGGCGAAAGTCCATCCGCAACGCGCACCCCTGAACAGTTGACGACAGCCTACACACAGGTTTTGACTTCCTTGCTGCCTGACTTGAACAGCGATGACCTAAAGAAGCAAGGCGTGGCTCAGGATACCTGGGAGCGTATCGCCCTGCGAGCGGGACGACCGGGTGCAGAAGCCGAGCGGTTGGCTGCCTCCAAAGTTATGCTGACTCAAGTCGGCACGGCGGCACCGCAGGCGGTTCGACTCTGGATGCTCAAGCAGTTAGAAAATATCGGTCGTGCCGAGGCGGTGCCAACTTTAACCGGACTCTTAAACGACCAAGACCCACTGGTAAAAGAGCGTGCCCGTCGCGCCTTGCAGAACAATCCGGCTCCCGAAGCTGCCCAGGCTTTGCGCACAGCCCTGAACGATGCTACCACTCCAGAATGGCGTGTGGCATTAATTAACGCCCTCGGCTATCGTCGTGATGCCGCCAGTGTAAATGATCTCAGTCGTCTCCTGACTACTAATGATGCTAATGTGCAGGCTGCCGCTGTCGCAGCCCTGAGCAAAATTGGTGGGCCTGCGGCGCTGCGCTCTCTGGGAACGTTGCGGGCGCAGGCTTCGCCACAACTGCGCCAGAGTGTTGCCGATGCTCAGTTGCTGATCGCTGAACAACTCCTGGCCCAAGGCCGGAAAGCGCAGGCTGGGGCAATTTACCAGTCTCTCTATGCGCCGACCGAAACGCGCCGCAATCGCATTGCCGCCTTGCGTGGATTAGTGGCCGTGCGGGGCGAGAATGCGGTGCCGTTGCTGTCTCAGGTGTGGTCTGGCGATGATGCCCAAATGAGTGAAATTGCCAGCACTTTCATTGACCTCGTGCCCGGAACCGGGATGACCCGCGCTTTAGATACTTTGTTGCCTAAATTGCCAACGGCTGGTCAGGCCACATTAATTGGTGCCTTGGGCAATCGCGGCGATGTCACGGCCAAGCCAGTGATTATTCGAGCGTTGCAAAGCCAGGACGATGCGGTCCGCATTGCCGCGTTACGTGCCTTGAGCAACTTAGGCGGCGCGGCGGACGTAGCGTTACTGGCGCGCATGGCGGCCACGACAATCGGGCCGGAAAGTAATACCGCCCGCAGCACCCTCGCACGTTTACAGGGACAAGATGTGAATGACGCTATGGTGGCGGCTCTCAATGGAGCCGACCCTAAAACGCGAGTCGAATTGATTCGCGGTCTCACGGCTCGTCGCGCTCCTAAGAGTTTGCCTGCTCTGCTAAAAAGTGCTGGGGATACTGATGAGAACGTGCGGGTGGAAGCGATCAAGTCGCTGGGCACATTAGGCGATGATACCACTGTGGCGACTCTCGTTGGCCTTTTAGCCAAAGCCCCCAGCGATGCGCAACGCGATGCGGCTCAACAGTCGCTCAAAGACATTATAGACCGTTCTGGCAACAAAGCGGCGGATGCGGCCCCCATATTGATAGCCCTCCCTGGCACGCAGCCACCGGTGCATATCGCTTTGCTATCGCTCCTGGGTAAAGTTGGCGGAGCCGCTGCCCTGGACACTGTCCGCGCTGCAACGCGGGATACCAATGCCGATGTGCAAGATGCGGCGGTTCATACTCTTGCCGACTGGTCAGACCCCTCCGCTGCGCCGGAGTTGCTCCAAATGGCCCGCACCGCCGATAAGCCCAACTTCCAAATTATTGCGCTGCGTGGCTATGTGAGGCTGGCTAATGTGGGTAATCGTCCGGCGGGGGAAAAGATTAAGATGTATCAGGATAGCTTAGACCTCGCCAAGCGACCCGATGAGAAGAAACTGGTGTTGGGCGAACTGGCAAATCTAAACTCGATGGATGCCCTCAACCTCGTGCAGACCTATCTGACAGATGACGCCGTGAAAGAAGAGGCGGCTTCGGCTGCCGTGAGAATTGGCAAGAATATGGGTGATAGCGTGGGCACGGATGTGAAGCCCGTGATGGAGAAAGTCATTGCCACTTCTAAGAATGGCGATGTCGTCAAGCAAGCCAACGAGGTGTTGAACAAGATCAAGAAGTAGTGGATTCGCTCAGCATTGAACGATAAAGACGCAACACTCGCCAGAAATTGAATGTCATAGAATCGTTGTAGAGAAGTTCACCAAAGGAAATATCATGCAGACGAAAATTAAACGTAATGGCCTCATGATAGGGGCCGCTCTGACGCTCTTAAGCACTTTTAGTGCCCGTGCCGCCGTAACCATTCCCAATGAATACCGCACGGGCGGATTTGCTATGGGATGTCAGGCTTGGAGCTTTAATCACTTTACGGCTTTTGAAGCCATCGAAAAAACGGCGGCGGCGGGCGGTAAAGTCATTGAGTTCTATCCCGACCAGAAGTTTAGTGCCGAAGATGGCGACCTCAAGCTCAATCAAAATTTGCCGGACGACAAAATCCAGAAGCTCAAAGACAAATTAGCCAAGCACCACGTCATGGCGGTCAATTATGGCGTGGTGGGTCTGGGCACCAATGAAGCCGAAGACCGCAAGGTGTTCGAGTTTGCCAAGAAGATGGGCATGGTGGCTGTGACGAGTGAGCCAGACCCCAACGCAATGGATTTATTAGAGCGGTTGGTCAAAGAATACGACATTAAGTTAGCCATTCACGACCACCCCAAGCGGGCTAATGACCCCAATTATAAGTTCTGGGACCCGAATTATGTTTTATCCTTGGTAAAGAACCGCGATCCGCGCATGGGTTCATGTGCCGATACCGGCCACTGGGTGCGTTCTGGCGTTAAACCCATAGATGCCTTGCGCATCTTACAGGGTCGCATTATCAGTAGCCATCTGAAAGATTTAAATGTTTTTAGTCCCGATGGTCACGACATGCCCTATGGCGAAGGTATTTCCGATGTGCCTGCCATTCTGAATGAACTCAAGCGGCAAAACTTCCAGGGCAATATCTCCGTTGAATACGAATATAATATGGAGAACTCTCTCCCAGAAATCTCGCAGTGCATTGGCTTTGTGCGTGGTTATACGGCTTTCAACCCTGGCCCCTATCAGAGAGTGGGCGCGAATGTTGGTTTTTAACTGAGGGTAATCAGTCGGATGTAAGAGCCAGAACCTAAAAGTGGCCCGTGAGATGATTCACGGGCCACTTTTCTTTTGGGCTTTTATGAAGTGATTGTGAACTGTAAATACAACGTCTTATCTATAAATAGATCGTCCATGAGTCATGTTAGACGCTGCAACTTTCTGGTATGGTATAAAGTCAGAACCTTAAACGAAGCTTAACGGAGAGACATGAAGATTCTTGGATTAATCGGCGCTGCCACAGCGATGCTCTTAACCGCGCAGGCTAGTTATAGCCAGCAGGCACAGACCGGTGGGGCAGGGAAGAGGGCGGAAGCTGAAGTCTTTACTGACCCTGCCCAAGCGGGCAATGACTTCAAACTGCAAGGCGAATATGTAGGCAATGAGCCAGCCGGCAAATTAGGCGCGCAGGCAGTGGCTAAAGGCGACGGTAAGTTTGATGTTTATTTCTTAGGCGGCGGCCTGCCGGGTGCTGGTTGGGATGGCAAGACCAGGGTGCAAACCACGGGTGCCATTGATAGAACAGTTAATTCCGCACCCCTGGCTGTCCCTTTGAAGGGTAATGGATGGAGCGGGATGCTGCGGGATGGCGAAACGCTTACGGGTCAAACCGCAGACGGTAAAGAGTTCACCTTGAAGAAGGTCATTCGCCATAGCCCCAATGAAGGAGCCAAGGCACCTGCCGATGCCACCGTGCTTTTTGACGGCACGAACACCAACCAATGGCAAGACGGCAAAATTGTGGAGGGTAATCTTCTCAAGTGGGGTGCCCATAGCAAAAAGGCGTTTGGTGATTTGAAGGTGCATCTCGAATTTCGTCTGCCCTTTAAGCCCAAGGCGCGCGGGCAGGAACGTGGTAACAGTGGTGTTAAGTTGCAAGAGCGTTATGAAATTCAGGTGCTCGATAGCTTTGGCCTCAAGGGAGACCAACACGAGTGTGGCGCTGTTTATACTCAAACGGCTCCTCTGGTGAACATGTGCTATCCGCCGCTATCCTGGCAAACCTACGACATTGACTTCAAGGCTGCCCGCTATGATGCCAACGGCAAGAAGACGGCGAACGCCGTGGTTTCTGTCATCCAAAATGGCGTGCCTGTGCAGAACAATACCGAGATTAAAAACAAAACTGGCGCATCCAAAGCCGAAGGGCCGGAGCCACTGCCACTTGAGCTACAAGATCACGGCAATCCCGTCGTTTTCAGGAATGTGTGGGTGGTTGAGCCAAAGTAGAGACGCGATCAATCCGCCTCTGCGGGCCGGAAATTTGCAATATTTTGCAACATTTCCGAGTTGCACCCGTCTGAATTTAGTATCAGCTTGCTACAAGTGACGTTTCTTCTATGGTAATAGGGTGTCGTCACCGGTAAAATTGAGTAGACAGTTTATCTATAAAAGAGAGGAATTTAGGAATGACGAAGTTTAAGAGTCCGTTGTTAGTCGGTACAACTGCGGCCATGCTATTTGCAGCTTCCCTGGCTCCTATGGGGCAGGCGGCTCCAGCCACGAAAGCTCCAGCTAAGAAAGCCCCGGCCAAAAAGCCTGCTGGTAATGCGGGTAAAGTGGTGCTGCAATTGAAATTGCCCAAGCCCGCCTTTATGGGAACGCCCAAAGCGATTCCACCGGGCACCACCGTGGATAAAAGCAGTCTTGGCAAGCACCGGGGCGCGTTTTTTGTGCCAGCCGGGTTGACCAATGTGGCGGCAGGTAAGCCCGTCACCAGTAGTGATGAGCGGCCCATTATCGGCAGCTTGCCGCTTGTAACCGATGGCGACAAGGAAGCCACGGATGGTAGCTGGGTGACGTTGGCTCCGGGCAAGCAGTGGGTGCAGATTGACCTCAAGAAAGCCTACACTATCTATGCGATTGTTGTTTGGCACTATCATGGTGAGGCGCGCATCTACCGTGATGTGGTGGTGCAAGTCGCGGATGATCCAGACTTTATCACCAATGTCCACACCGTATTTAATGCTGACCTGCATAACCAGCTTGGCCTGGGCATCGGCAAAGATCGAGACTATTTCGAGAGCAACGAAGGCAAGCTGATTGATGCCAAGGGTGTGAAAGGTCGTTACGTTCGCCTGTATAGCAATGGCAATACTTCCGACGACGAGAACAACTACACCGAGGTTGAAGTCTACGGCAAATGAAACGCCGTTGGGCTTTGCCCGTAGGAATGCTCCTGCTCTGGGTTGTGGCACTCGCCTGGCGAGTGCCACAACTAGCTGAGCGGCCAATGCACGGTGATGAAGCTGTCCATGCCGTAAAGTTGGATACCCTCTGGGAAAAGGGTAAATACGAATACGACCCCCAGGAATACCACGGGCCAACCCTCTATTACTGTACGCTTCCCATCCTCTGGCTCAGTGGCAGCCACACTTTCAGCGACGTAAACGAAGTCATGTTACGCATCGTCCCGGCTCTTTTTGGCGCGGGACTTATTCTGCTGGTCTGGTTAATGGCCGATGGGCTGGGGCGCTGGGCGGCATTCTGGGGCGGGGTTTTCATGACCATCTCGCCCTGCATGGTCTTTTATAGTCGCTATTATATTCAAGAAACCCTTCTCGTTTTCTTCACTTTGGCGGCGATTGCCGCCGCCTATCGCTATGCCCGCAGTGGTCGGCTCCTCTGGTGCTTACTGGCCGGGGCTTGTCTGGGGCTGATGCACGCCACTAAGGAAACCTGGATTATGTCGGTGGCAGCGATGGTAGCGGCGGCTTTAATGACTCTGCTGTGGACACACTGGATTGATGACCGCAAAGTCACTTGGCGACCCTTGATTAAAACCAGGGATGTCACCCGCGCCGCGATTTTGGCCGTTGCCGTCTCGGTGCTACTCTTCTCAACGTTTTTGACCAACCCGCGCGGCCCGCTTGATTCGATCCTGGCCTATAACATCTATTTCAACCGGGGCGGTGGCAACAGTGTGCATAATCACCCGTGGGATTACTACTTGCACCTGTTGCTCTATACCCGCAGCAGTAAAGGGCCGATTTTCTCATCCCGCCTGCCTTTGCTCTATAATTTCTCGCCGCCCATTGCCTGGAGCGAGGCGTTTATTGTCCTCCTCTCGCTTGCAGGTATGCTCGCCGCCTTGTGGCATAAGGGCATTGGTCGTGCCCACCTTTCGTTTGTGCGCTTTTTGACTTTTTACACGCTCTTCCTGACCCTCATCTACTGCGCCATCCCTTACAAAACGCCCTGGTGCATGATGAATTTTCTGGTGGGTATGATTCTGTTAGCGGGTTTTGGCGCGGCTTCCCTCGTGCGCTCATTGCGTTTCGTACCGCTCAAAGTTTTGGCTTGTCTGGTGATGATGGTACTTGGATTGCAACTGGCGAATCAGTCTTACGCGGCCAACTTCAAATACTCCGCTGACCGGCGCAACCCTTATGTTTACGCTCACACCAGCAAAGACATCCTGCGCTTCGCCAGTGACCTGGAAAACCTGGCAAAGCTCAGCCCGGAAGGGCATGACATGCTGATTAGCGTCATTTCGTCCGAAAACAACTGGCCTCTCCCCTGGTATGTACGCCGCTTCTCGCACGTTGGCTATTGGCCCAGTCTGGCAGCCACTGGCTCACCCGATCAGCAGGCACTTGTCTTATCGGCTCCTCTCATTATTGCCTCCTCGGATGTGGAGCCTGCGTTGCAGCAAAAGTTAGGCAATAAATATCACGAAGATTATTTTAGCTTGCGTCCCGAAGTATTCCTGGCAGTTTTCGTTAAGAATGAATTGTGGAATGCTTCTGTTAAACAGAGATAGCCCTTACCCCCGGCCCCTCTCCCACGCTGCGGGCGAGGGGAGACCAACTCTTACCGATGGAATTTCAAATGAACCGCAGAGAACGCGGAGCAAACTAAAAGTTTTTTCTCTGTGCCCTCGACGTCTCTGCGGTTATTCAACTTTCACGAACAATCATGCCTGTGATCTCCCCTCGCCCGCAGCGTGGGAGAGGGGCCGGGGGTGAGGGCTTCTGCAACTCGCAGTGTAGAGTCGGCTCTAAATAGATTAGACTTAGCGTAATTTCATGGTGTCCCCCCCCAATGCCCTTTCGGTTGCAGAGGCGCAGCAGTCTTGCTGTCGTCCGTTGCACCACTTTTCTCACCAGGCGATGGCCTGCATGTGGGAGCTATTCATTGTTGGTGAAGCCGTCGAATATGCCCAGCAGGTTGCCCAAACCGCCTTTGAAGAAGTAGACCGCCTAGAGCGCGAGTTAAGCCGCTTTATTCCTTCCAGCGATATTTTCCGCATCAATGCTTTACAGCCTGGCGAATCTATGCGCGTCGGGCTGGCGACTCTCGAATGCTTGCAGTTAGCAGCCGAGGTGCATGAGCAGACGAATGGCGCGTTTGATATTACAGTAGGAGCTTGGCTGGACCAGCGGCGCGATGAGGAGGGGCGGATTCAATTGTCTGGTGCGTCCGCGCTGGCAGCTAAGCCGTGTCTTGGTATGGAACTCTTAGAGATTGATCCTGAAGAATACTCCGTCGGTTGGCGTGCCGATGGCAATAAGGAAGGAGTCAGTCTCGACCTGGGTGCTGTCGGCAAGGGATATGCACTGGATTGCATTGCCGCGATTATGCGTGATTGGCAAATACAGGATGCGTTAATCCATAGTGGACAAAGCACCGTACTGGCGCTCGGCACACCCGATGCGGAACATGCCTGGATAGTGGCCCTGCGTGACCCGCGCGATGGCGACCAAATGTTGGGTCAAATGTATCTGCACAACCGGGCCATGAGTGGCTCCGGGATGGTAACGCATGGTCAGCACATTGTTGATCCGCGCACGGGCGAAGCGGCGCAGGGCAAGCTGTCCACCTGGGCCATTGCGGATTCAGCCGCCTATTCCGATGCGCTCTCCACGGCTTTTATGGTCATGGCACCGGAGGAAGTGGAACAATACTGTCAGCATCATGAAAGCGTGGTTGGGCTTTTGCTGGTAGGCGATCCAGCACAACCCAGCATAATGTCTTTTGGCGAACTGGCGCGTCTAGAATCCACTCCATAGGGCGCTGTAGGGCCAGTTACATTTGTCTTAGATGTCGTACAATTCCATAGTAGGTTTTTAAGAGAGGATATTAATGCGAAGTAAGAAAGTGAGTGCAGCGATAGTGAGCGCACTATCGCTGTTACTGGTGACAGGACGCCAAGTTTTAGCGGCTCCCACCTGGGACGAGATGGTACAGAAAGTCACGGCAGCCTTGCCCGACAAGGCACAGGTGGCACCGGTGAGGCCACATAAAATCCTGGTATTTACCTTGGCTCATTCTTTTGTACATAGCTCTATTCCACTGGGAGCTAAGGCTATTGAGCTTATGGGCCAGAAGACCGGGGCTTATACAACGACTGTCAGCGATGACATCTCGATGTTTGAGCCGAATAATCTGAACCAGTTCGACGCAATTTGCTTTGTCAGTACGGTTGGTAACAAGGCTCTCAAGGACGAACTTTTTGTCCCCAAAGATGCGGATAAAGTGGCAGCAAAGTATCCTGTTTTTGCTGATATGACTTTGAAAAGAGCGGATAGATTAACACAGAATCTGCTGAATTTTGTCGCCAGTGGCAAAGGTATCGTAGGCATTCACGCCGCCAGTGATTGCTATAAGGATGTGCCTCAAGGCGCTGAATTAATTGGCGGCGTTTTTAATGGTCATCCCTGGAATGAGCAGGTTGGTATTACGATTGAAGATAAAAATAGCCCGCTCACCCGTGACCTGGTGGCGAATGCACCGGATGGTCATTTCGATATTGCCGATGAAATCTACCAGTTCCGCACCCCGCCCTATGACCGTACCAAGCAGCGTGTGCTGCTGGCGCTCAATTTAGCCCGAACGCCGCATAAAGAGGGCATGGCTCGCCCCGACAATGACTATGCAGTGTCATGGATTAAAAGTTATGGCCGGGGGCGCGTTTATTATTGCTCGCTGGGACATCGTGAGGAGATTTACTGGAATCCACAGATTCTCAAGTATTATCTTAATGGCATTCAATTCGCCTTAGGCGACTTGAAAGCTGATACAACCCCGTTGCCACAACCGGCTCCGGTAGCGCAACCGGCTCCGGTTGTGACTGCCAGCACTGCAACAGCCCCCACTAGTGGCCCATCCAACGCGCAAGGTGCCGCTCAGCCTCCGGCTGATCCAGTGGATAACTTCATGGCCGAGTATGCAGGCACTTTTACACCGAATGATGGTTCAGCCAATAATATGACGGCGGATGTCGTTGGAGAAGGTAACGGCAGCTATCGCGTCGTGCTGTTTATGCCAACCGCTGATGTCAATAAGCCGAATCGTGTTGAAATCACTGGCAAGCAGCAGGATAACACCGTTCCTTTTACTGGCAACGCGGGTGGCCTCGATTGGACTGGTTCATTAGGCGATCATAAGCTGACGCTGACTGGCAAGGGCAATGGCGGCGGTCAGATTACGCTGCAAAAGATTGTACGCCACTCGCCCACGGAAGGTATTCGTCCTCCGGCCAATGCCATCGTGCTGTTGCCTTATGTGCCCGGTCAGGCACCTTCTATGAATGAGTGGAAAAACAAGAATTGGCCCGCTTACGCCGATGGCAGTGTGTCCTCCGAAGGCGGCGATACTTCTTCCGTGCGCGACTTTGGCGATATGCAACTGCACTGCGAGTTCCGCTTGCCGTATGAGCCGACCGAGCGTGGCCAGGGCCGCGCCAATAGCGGACTTGGTTTCGTTGAGCGTTACGAAATTCAAATCCTGGATTCGTTTGGTCTTAAGCCAGGAGCAGGCGATGTCGGTTCTATCTATAATATTACCCCTCCTTCGTCCAACCCGGAACTGCCGCCTTTACAGTGGCAGACCTATGACATCGTTTTCCATGCGCCGCGTATGGGGCCGGATGGCAAAGTCGAAAAATTGCCGCGTGTCACCGTTTATCTGGATGGGGTGAAGGTGCAGGACGATAAAGAAATCCCGCGTGGTACGGGCATTGGCCCAGCCGAACATGCCGCTCGTGGCCCGCTTAAGCTTCAGTTTCATCACCACCCAGTACGCTTCCGCAACATCTGGGCGGTGGAATTAAATGATGGCGCTGGCCAAGCTGCCGAGCAGAACTTGGACAATATGGTTCGCACCGCAAGGTTAGAGCAACGGGCAGCCCGTGGCACAGGGGGCCGCTAAAGACCACTCCCGGCCCTCACCCCCGGCCCCTCTCCCAGTACTGGGAGAGGGGAGATCACACGCCTCTGTTATGGATAGTGCAAAAGTGAAAGTCTCACGAGCCACTTTGAGTTTGTGCTCCCCTCTACCAGTATTGGGAGAGGGGCCGGGGGTGAGGGCCGCTTCCCCGTCGGGACGGGGATTAGGTCGTATGTTACACTCAGCGATAATTTTCTGTAAAAATAGAGAGTCATTAAGATAAGAGGAGAGAAGATGGATCACATCGAAGAACGTGATGAACAGCCTTTAGCGCCAGAGCATCACGAAGACGTAAACCCTGATAATGGTGAAAGCTCACCGGCCCGCCGTACCTTCCTCAAGTCGGTCGCCACGGTGGGAGCTGGCTTAGTGCTGGCACCGGGCATTAGCGAAGCGGCAGATACCACTAAAAAGCTGCCCACGGCCAAGCAACTCAAGGCGCAGGTGGCTAAGAGTGGACAGGGCCAGACGATGAAAGCGGCCCCGCATGTCAAGCCCCCGAACCCGGTCAAGCCCAAGCCCCCTACGGCCAAAGCTCCCAAACCGGATGATATTAAAATCGCCATGATTGGGCCGGGCAACCAAGGCCGTAACCTCTTGGTCAACTGCTTGCGCGTTCCGGGCGTGCGTTTCACCGCTATCTGCGACATCTGGCCTTATAGCCAGCAATATGCATCGGGCATCTTGAGGAGTTTCGGTCAGCCCGTCAACGTCTATGCCGATTACCGGGAGATGCTGGAGAAGGAAAAAGACCTGGATGCAGTCGTTATCGCTACGCCGGACTGGATGCATGCCGAGCATACCATTGCCTGTTTAAGAGCGGGCAAGCATGTGTATTGCGAGAAGGAGATGTCCAACGATCTCGAAAAGGCCAAGTCAATGGTTTTGGCGCAACGCGAGACGGGCAAGCTGCTCCAGATCGGCCACCAGCGTCGCAGCAACCCGCGCTACTGGCATGGCAACAACCTGATTAACCGTGACCATACCCTGGGCCGCATCACGCATTGTTATGGCCAGTGGAACCGCGCTTCGGCCCTTTTGCTGGGCTGGGCTAAGGGCACCGAATTAAAGCAATCAGAGCTTGACAAATACGGCTATGACACAATGGATCGCCTGCGCAACTGGCGTTGGTACAAGAAGTTTGCTGGTGGCCCTGTTGCCGACTTAGGTTCGCACCAGATAGATATTTTTAACTGGATTCTGGGCACCACCCCGACTGCTGTCATGGCGACTGGTGGTTCGGACTATCCCAAAGAGGGCGACTGGGCCAATCGTGAGTGGTATGACAACATCATGACCATGTACGAATATAATACGCCCCAAGGCCCCGTTCATGCCTATTATCAGGTGCTCAACTCGACCAGTTATGGTGGCTATTATGAGGTCTTCAATGGCATGAATGGCACCCTCGAAATCTCCGAAGATGTCACCCGTGGTCTGATTTACCCGGAGCCAACCAAGCAAGAAAAGAAGTGGGTCAACGATGCCAAGGCCATTCAGTCAATGGGCCAGATTGCCATTTTGTTAAAAGTTGGCGAGACCCTCGGCGCACATGGCAAAGGTGGGCCGACTGGCAAGAAATTAGAAGCTGCTGAAACCGAGAAGCCACCGCATTTGCTGCACTTAGAGAACTTCTTTGGTGCCATTCGTGGCAAGGTCAAGCTGACTTGTCCGCCCGATGATGCTTATAAGACTGCTGTGACTGTATTGCGGGCTAATCAGGCGCTGGCTACCCAACAGCGTTATGTCTTCGATGCCAGCGAATTCACGGTGTAAGTTTTAGATGTGAGTTCCCCTGGCAAAGCAGCAAAACTGAACAGAGTGGAAGAAGTTCCGTCTGAGCTAATACATTAGGAAGATTGCGGGCAGGTGCCCCGCAATCTTCTCGGCTAAGATGCAGATGAGCATTGGCATCGGTTATAGTTGATTATAGTTTTCGGTGCCAGCTATAGAAATTGGAGGCTTTGAATTTAAATGACAAAATGTAAGCGGAGTTGGAGAGGACAGTTTGTAGGAACGGCCCTGATTATCGGGTGCGGTTTAGTTGCGCCTGAAGCGGCTAAACTGGCGCAGGCCGCGCCTACGGCCATTAGTTATAAAATTGTGCCTGGCCAGAGCAAATTCGATATTTCATCGCATGTGAGTGGCATTGCCTCCCACACCCGCACGATGGTCACGAATTCGGTCAATGGTGTCGTTGGCTTCACTAAGACGATGCAGCCGACTACGGTGCAGCTTACGGTTCCCGCCGGTTCGCTGCAATCTAACGATGGCCCATCAGTGGAGCGCAATCAAATCACCAAAGTGACCAAAGCGCAAATCGTAGAAGCTGGCAAGTATCCTAATATTGTCTTCAAGAGCACTGGCTTCTCCCCCAGTTCACCGGTGAAGGGCAGCTTTAATGGCGTGGTGAAAGGTAATCTGACGCTGCATGGTGTCACCAAGCCGATTGCAGTGCCAGTGCGGGCTACGGTCAGTGGCAATACACTTCATGCTTCTGGCAAGATAACCATTAATCAAACTACCTATGGCATCACGTTATTGTCCCTGATGATGGGCGCGGTTAAAGTGGATAATCCCGTAACATTATCCTTTAACATCGTTGCCAAGAAGTAATTGTTCTGAAATAAGAACATTGCTAAAAGAGACCTGCTCAAAACTGAGCAGGTCTCTTTTTCCTTTCCCCGCCCTCTCACCATTTCGGAGAGGGGAACAAAGGATGACTCTGTAATGGCCCGCACCCCCGGCCCCTCTCCCAACCTTGGGAGAGGGGAGCACAAAGGAGGACTGGCCCTTGAAAGTAGAAAGCGCCAAAGTGAGAAGCGTAGTGGTGTGACCTCTCCTCTACCAGTATTGGTAGAGGGGCCGGGGGTGCGGGCTACTGCCACTGCTTTACGCTGAACTTTCCCGAACCGGGAAGGGGGGCGGGGGGTTAGGTTAAACTCATGCCCAAAACCAGGGAAAGGCGAGAAACTATGCGGGTATTCATCATCAGTGACATGGAAGGCGTTTCAGGTATTGTGCGGTGGAAGCAAGTCAACGGTGGCGAGCAATTATACGAAGAGGGTCGCCGTCTTTATACCGAAGAAATGAACGCGGCGATACGGGGGGCGCGAGCCGGGGGTGCGACCGAGATTGTGGTGATGGACTGTCATGGAGCCGGGGACGATTGGAGCTTTAACTCGCTGATCCCGGAAATGCTCGACGCGGACTGCGAATGGGTAGTGCAGAAGCAATGGACGGAATATACCACTTTCCTGGAAGAAGGTTGTGACGCTGCGCTCTTTGTCGGGATGCACGCAATGGCGGGGACGCCCGATGGGGTGCTGTGCCATACCGTTTCCAGCCAGTCCTGGACGAACTTGCGCTTCAATGGCAGGCTGGTTGGTGAGACTGGTATCAATGCCGCCCTGTGCGGCCAGTGGAACTGCCCGGTGTTGCTGGTGACGGGCGATGAGGCAGTGTGCCGCGAAGCGCAAGAGTTGTTGGGAGCGGGATTGACCACAGTGGCCGTGAAAAAGGGTTTAGGCCGCTATAGTGCGCGCCAGATTCCCCCGGTGCGGGCGCGGCAAATGATTGAAGAAGGGGCGAAGCAAGCCCTCAAAGATTTGAAAGCGGTCACTCCTTATAATCCGGGGCATCCGGCGGAGATTGAGGTGGAGTTCACGACTCCCGATACGATGGTGCCCTTTGCGCGTAAGCATGGCGTCGAAGTAATTGGGACACGCTCTTTAATCTCGCGGGGCGATGACTGGTGGACGGCCTGGAGCCAATTTTTCTTTTAAGTGGAAAGATAGTAGAACATTTTGCGTGGTGGCTGTCAAAACCAATTGACACTCAGCCAGACTCCGATTAGAATAGCAGTCAGCGTCCCCAAATCGAGAGTTTTGCATTATCAATCAACCATTCCGTACAGTGCCTAACCAGGGCTGGGATGTCAGTCGGAGCAGATTTATCACTTGAGTCTGGACTGAGGCGGACGTTATTAAGGGAGGAATTCATTTGGCTACACAAACCGGACGGATGGATGTGCCAGCAGGCGCCGCCATAGCCGCACCCGACAGTAAAGATGTCATGCTGTTCTGGGGGTGCTTCGTGGCGATCCTTTGCACCTCAACGGCCTTTATCACGCGGGCTATTCTGGTTAATACGGTCTGGGTTACAGACTTTAACCTGGACAAAGTGAAAGCTGCGGAATTATTCGGTGCGGGCATCTGGCCTTTCGCTATCAGTATTATGCTGTTCAGTTTCGTGATTGACCAGATCGGTTATCGCGCCGCCATGTTTTTTAGCTTTGTTTGCTACCTCGTCTATGCGGCTCTCGCGTTAATGGCTTATAGCATGATTCATTCTGGTGGACTGGCCGGGGCAGCTTTGATCGAAGCGCAGAAACACGCTTATGGCTACCTCTATACCGGATCGGTGATCTTAGGCTTAGGCAACGGCACGGTGGAAGCATTTGCTAACCCGGTCGTAGCGACAATCTTTAGCCGTGAGAAGATCAAGTGGCTCAACCGCCTGCACGCGGGGTGGCCCGCTGGTCTGGTGGTCGGTGGTATCATCACGGTAGCCCTGAGCGATGCGGTGAAAAATGACTGGCGCATTGTGGTTTATCTATTGACCGGGGCTGCGGTAGTCTATCTGGTCATGCTCGCCACGGCGAAGTTCCCGGTGCAAGAGCGGGTGGCCTCTGGCACCACGTATAGGGAAATGCTGCAAGAGTTCGGCGTCATCGGCGCATTCATTGCGGGCTTTCTGGTCTTTCGCCAACTGCAAGAAGCCCTGGGTTGGAGTCCCATTATTACCTATGTGCTGTTGCTGGCGTCGGTTGCGGGTTATGGTGCCTATAGCCGTTCGCTGGGGCGTCCCCTGATGATTGTGCTGTGCTTGATTATGATGCCGCTGGCTACGACCGAATTAGGTACAGATGGTGCCATCACGGGTATCATGGAAGAACCCATGAAGACCGCTGGCTTCAACCCGGCCTGGGTCTTAATTTACACTTCGGCGATTATGATGGTGCTGCGCTTCTTCTCAGCCGGGCCTCTGGAATCACGTTTAACCCCGGTTGGCCTCCTGGCGGCTTGCTCCGCACTGGCTATCGTTGGTTTAAATTTGCTGTCTGTAGCACATGGCCTGGTCTTTATTTTTGCGGCGGCGACTCTCTACGGATTGGGTAAGTCCTTCTTCTGGCCCACAATGTTAGGCATGGTGTCCGAGCAATTTCCGCGTGGTGGTGCCCTCACCTTAAACGGCATCGCGGCCATCGGTATGCTGACGGTAGGTATTATCGGCGGCCCCATGATCGGCCATATGCAGGAAATCTCCTCGCGTAATGCGATTGAAGCTAACTTGCCCAATGTCTATCAGACAATTTCGCACGAGAACAGCTATGTTCTCGGCAGTTACTCGGCAGTGGACGAAGCTAAAGTAGCAGATTTGGCTAAAAGGGATAAATCCACCTCGGATAAAGTGCAAGCACTGGATAAAACGGCCAAGCAACATGCCCTGGCTACCATGTCTATCTTCCCGACCATCATGCTGTTGAGCTATATCTGCCTGTTTATCTACTTTAAATCGCGGGGTGGCTATCGTCCTGTGCATATCAGCATGGAAGAACTAACGGGTGGTGTCGAAGGAGCCGTGCAGGGTTAGCCAGGGTTAGCCCCACCGCACAACGGTTGAATCATAAGCAGGGTAGGTGAGAGACTGATGCTATGCAGCCTCTGATTTACCCTGCTTTTATTTTTAAAGTAGAGAATGTTAGAATGAATTTTTAAAGAACTTTATGAACATGAATAAAATCGCTTCTCTCTTGCTCTTTGGTGCTGCTTTGTGGACAACCGTCGCGTCTTCGCCCCAGGCACGGGCTGCCGATAAGAAGCTGGTGCTGATGATCGCCGGACGGCCCAGTCATGGCCCAGGCGAGCATGAACATAATGCAGGCGTGTTGCTGCTCAAGCGATGCCTGGATTTCAATGCGCCGCAAGTTGATGTGAAAGCGTATCTCAACGATGCCTGGCCTTCCGCTGCGGATTTAGCTAAGGCCGATACCATCTTGATTTACGCTGATGGAGGCCCCGGCCATCCGGCACTGGAAGGCGACCATTTGCAGCAACTCGCGGCACAAATGAAGCGGGGCTGTGGCTTTGTTTGTTTGCACTATGCGGTAGAGGTACCCATTACTCCCGGTGGCCCGGAATTCTTGCAATGGTTGGGTGGCTACTTTGAGCCAGACTGGTCGGTCAATCCCGTCTGGACGGCTAACTACCAAACATTACCCAAACATCCCATCACCAACGGCGTGCAGCCCTTTAGCACTACCGATGAGTGGTATTTCCACATGCGCTTCAAAGCGGGAATGCAGGGCGTTACTCCCATTCTTACCGATGTCCCACCCGCGACCACGATGAGCCGCGCTAACGGCCCGCATGAGGGCAACGCCACGGTGCGTGCCGAAGTTGCCGCCAAGACACCTCAACATACCGCATGGGCAGTAGAACGGCCCGATGGTGGGCGCGGTTTTGGCTTTACCGGGGGCCATTTTCATAAAAACTGGGGCATTGACGACCAGCGCAAATTGGTGCTGAACGCTATCCTTTGGACAGCCAAAGCCGAAGTGCCCGCTAAGGGCGTGGAGTCGAAAGTCACACCCGAAGAACTCGCTGCCAATTTAGCCCCCAAGGGTAAATAACCTGGTCGAGGATATCCTGCGACCTCGTTTGCTTATTGGGGCTACGGCTAATCTCGCTAACGAATTATGAATGTTTTAGTAGTGAACTGTGGCGGGGCCACACTCAAATATAAGCTTTATCAGATGCCAGAGGCGCATGTCTTAGCGCAAGGACATATTGATCGCTTAGGTAGCGACCTGGCCGTCTTAAAACACTCCCTGCCCCAACGGGCTGAAGTATCATTGCGGGTGGAGATGCCAGTGCCGGATCATCGCACTGGCATTCAATGGATGCTGGATCAAATTGTGTCGTCGGGGCATGGCGCATTGCAGACGCTGGATGAGATTGATGTAGTGGGTCATAAGATCGCCCATGACGGTATGAAGTTGGGTGATGCGGCAATACTGAGTGAGCCTGAGATTAATGTGATTCGTGAGATGGTAGCCTTAGCCCCGGTGCATAATCCGCCCAGTCTTACGGGGATTGAAATTTTTCAGCAGCTTTTGCCTGGCACACCACAGACAGCCTCCTTTGAGACTGGCTTCCACCACACCGTCGCTCCTGAAGCTTATACCTATGGCTTGCCCTATGAATGGCAGCAAAGGTATGGCGTGCGTCGTTATGGGTTTCACTCGTGCAGCCATCGCTATGTTTCCAATCGGGTGGGACAGCTAACCGATAAACCTAACGCGCTCAAAATTATCCTGTGCCATCTGGGTTCGGGAACTTCGGTCTGTGCGGTCAAGTATGGCCACAGCGTTAATATCGCTTCAGGTTTGACGCCGCAAAGCGGCACTATGATGAGCACACGTCCGGGCGATTATGACGCGGGGGCTGTCAATTACATCATTCGACGCGCCGGTATTACACCCGCAGAGTATGACCGTATCGAGATTAAGGAATCCGGTCTAAAGGGTATCAGTGGCGTTGCCAGTGGTGATATGCGGGATGTGGAAGAAGCGATGAACGCGGGCAATGAGCGTGCGCGGTTGGCCTTCGATGTCTTCTGTCACAAAATCCGACATTATATCGGTGCTTATTATGTGCAGATGGGCGGATGCGATGCGATTACCTTCACGGGCGGGATAGGCGAGAACTCGGTAGCGGTGCGAGAGTCGGTATGCCGTGATTTAGACTGTATCGGTGCCCGCTTAGACCCCGCTAAAAACCAGACTGGCCCCGCCGAACGCGCTATTCAGGCCGACGGTTCACGCGTGCAAATCTGGGTGATTCCCACCGATGAGGAGATTATTGTCGCGCGCGACGCCGCTCGACTGATAGCCTCTTGAATCTCAGCGGTTTTCTCTACCATACCCTCTGGAACCTGGGGCTGGCGGTTATCCCTGTAGCGTTGGGTTATGCTCTTGGCGCGTTGGGACGCCGCGCCATCGCAGGACACAATCCTCTGCTCTGGATCGGGGTTGTTGTCGTGGGGTTTCTGTGGTTGGCGTTTGTCCCCAATACGTGCTATTTGCTCACCGAATGGCGGCACTTATTACAATTGGTGGAGCGCAATCATCTCTATACGCGCGGCGAATCTGATCCTCAATATCTCTTTGCGATTGGCTTATTCGCCTTCTTCTATTTTTGCTATAGCGGCTGCGGTGTTTTAGCCTTAACGCTGTCAATCCGGCCTGTCGAGCGCATGTTGCGCGTCTGGCGCTTGCCCTTCCCCCTCGTGGCCCCATTCCTCTTTCTCCTGCTTTCTGTCGGCGTTTATTTAGGGCTGATTCTGCGCTATAACTCGTGGGATTTATGGACGCATCCCAAGATGGTGGGCACAACCTTAGTAGGTATCCCCTTTCGGCCCGTCCTCTCGTTTTCTATCTTTGTTTTCGCCCTGGTGTTATGGGGGCTTTACGAAGCTCTCGATATTTGGGTGGATGGCGTGAAGGAACGCTTGAGTAGATTTAAGGTTAAAGGTTAGCCACAGAAGCACGGGAATTTGAGGATGGAGGATAGAGGATAGAAGATCGCAAGGCTAAGCAGAGGCCAGTTATCCTCTGATTTAACGATCCTCGATCCTCTATCTTCTAGAACGAGTGCTATCCATTACTGCGAATGAACTGGTTCATCGCGGCTTTTTCCTGGTCATCCAGAACGCCATCGCCGTTCTTATCGAACATCTGTGTGAGTTGACGGAGCAGGCCCTGGGGATTGCCGGTGAAGGCCGCGGCCCCGAATCCCTCGCCAAAGCCGGGTGCGACTTTGCCCTGTGTTAAGTGTTCTTCGTCCACCGTGTAATACACAAAGGCAATGCACATTTCATTAGTGGTTTCTTCACCCCAGCGCACCTCTTGCGGTGGATTATGGGGATTCACCGGATTATCGGCTGAGTTGTCGTAGCGGGCTGTGAGTTCGAGTTTCGAGCCAGCGGGCAGGGGCACTGGCTCTTTAAAAGCGTAGGTGGTCTGCCAGTTAAAATCCCAATCCGGCACATGCACCAACTGGCGCGTCGTGCCGTTGGGTGGAGTGGCGGTCACGGTCATTTCCCGGCCTAGCAAGTGCATGTGAGGCATGACGCCCTGCACCGTAATATCAGCGGGTGCCTTCATATCCGTATGCACCACATATTGCTTATCCCCAGCGGGAATGCGCAGAGGCAAATACAGCATGGGTACAGTGCGCACCCGTTTATCCACCGGGTTTTTGCAGAAATACACGCCGATTTGTGTGCGGTCTACTTCAGGTTTACCGCTCTTATGGTAATGCACCTGCAAAACAATATCGGTGCCTTTGGGCAGATACATGCCCAACCCGGCAGGTAGTAAACGCGGCTCATTGCCGGGTGCCCAGCCGCCTAAGCCACCTGACTTCGGTGGAAAACCAATGCCGCCACCCGTCGAGGTATAGCCAGGGCCGGGATCGGCGGCGTCTAGCTTGCGCGCCTGGCCAGTTCTATCCAGAAAGGCAATGACATGATGCACAATTTTACGATTGCCAGGATGCACCTCGACCGCCGCTACCCAGCGGTCTTCGGTGTAATTGGTGGGAATCACAAAACAACGATAAACATCCGCGCCATCGGCGGCCACCTGGTAAGGTGCGTCTGGCTCAAAGATGGCATCGGGTTGGCCTAACTTCCAACCGGAAGCAAACTTGGGGAGCGGCGGCAGGTCCGCGGCTTTGCCCTCTGGTGCGCCTTCGGCCACCCATTGCTGAATCATGCCAATCTGCTGTTGGCTCAAGAGGCGCGCATCCAAAAACTGCTCGTGCCCGGCATCCGCTTTCCAGGGCGGCATGGTGTGGTCTGCGGTGACGAGCGCGATTTGCTTAGCACGCTTCTTTACGTCCTGATAGGTCAATAAGGGGAAAGGCGCAACTTCACCGGGATGATGACAGGAAGCGCAATTATCATAAATAATGGGCGCGATGTGTTTGTTGAAATTTAAGGTGCCTTTAGACAGTGGAACATAGCCGGAACTGGCTGTGGCATTACCCGGTTTGATGACATCAGCACTTGGTGCCTTAAGGATGTCCACTGGCGGCAACACTGTCTGGCTATGCACTAAAGTCGTGAGACCAACTATGCCTAAAGCAATGAACCCCGCCACGCTACACTTAAATTTCCCTGCTCGTTTTCTTAACCTATTCATATTACTTCCCAGTTTACCCGTTTGAGAGCCATAAGGGACGAACTACTATAGCTCGTCCCTTATGGCTCTTAGATTAAGAAGCTAGCCCGCTGTCAAAGTCCCGCTTTGCCCAGCGCACACGTTGCCTTGAGCATCCACCAGATCATTCCATTGCACAGAGATTTTATCGCCCGTGCGTAGATTGCCTTCTGTTAAGCCCAAGATAACAGTATGCGTGCTGGCATTATACCCGGCACTTTCTACCACCACAAGTTGCCCGTTGAGCGTCACACTGTAATGTGAGACATCGCTGGCTGTATCGGTATCCAAAGCTGCTAAGAACCGCAGTTGGATACTATTAGTCGCAGCTTGCGCTTTGGCGGTGGACAGCTTCACCACAGCAGGTTGAGGTTCATCCAAACTGCGGGTCGCGGCCCCAACCTTAAAGTTGCCCATCAGCAGGGTAGTTCCCACTGGCAACGGATAACCAATGTTGAAGTTTTTATCTACCGCAAAGGGAATCACGCGGTAGGTGCCAATAGCCAGGTTGAGCGGCAAAGGCGTTGTCCAACCGTTCCCAGCTACGGTAGCTGCTTTGATTTCGGCAGGCAGCACCTTGGTGAACAGATTAGCGGTAGAGCTAAGGGTAAAGGCGGCATCGAACTTGTTAGTTGTCCAGTTATACAGGCTGAGGTTAAGGCTGGTGGGGCTGGCACTATTGAGGCGAGCCAATACCACACCCACGCCCAGAATACCGCTGGTGTCGGCCACTGCGCCTTTAGCCGCAGGCACCTTGGCGGCGGTGAAGGTGGCATTGTTGGTCGGCGTCGTCACTGTCACCTGCGGTTTAGTGGTCTCGGTCGTGCTGACCACGAAGTTGACATTCACCGCGTTCTTCGTGCTCAGGGTTATAACTTGATAGGGTAGCCCTGGCGCGGTGGCGCTCTTGAACGAGGTGCCCACCTTATAAGGCGCTACGACATAGGTGCCAGCCGCCAGTTGGCTGAAGCTGTAGTTGCCATTGCTATCCACCACCACCGGCACTGGCTTGAATGTGGCCGGTGAAGTTAGAAAGTCTAAGACCGCATCTTGAATGGCACTGGCGGTTGGCGTGCCAGTGACCTTGAGGGGCAACAGCACCACTTTAACGCCCGTGACCGGTTTGCCCGCTGTGCCGACTTTGGTAAGCACCGAGCCGCTGATGGTAAAGCTGGTCAGCTTGGTTACAGTAAAGGCATGGTTGGTGCTGCCATTGCCAGTCGTAATGGTGATAGTCGTATTACCCACGGACACATCGTTAGGCACCGTGACGACCAACTTGGTGTCCGAAGATGATTCAGCATCTACCACCGCCAGGACAGTGCCAAACTTCACCGTTGCGCCACTGAGGTTCGTGCCCGTGATCGTTACTTGAGCGCCGACTGGCCCACTGGCCGGGGCGATGCTGCTGATGGTGGGCACGGGTGGTGCGACATCGCTGTTGGTCACCGTCACTGTCACCGGAGTGGCTGTCAAGCCGCCACTGCTGGCACTGATGACGGCTGTATGCGAGTTATCTACCGTGTGATTACTGACCCCATTGATGGAGAAGCTGGCGAAGTTGCTGCCTGCTGGAATAGTGACCGTAGCTGGCACGCTGGCGACGTTGGCATCACTGGTAGTAACTGTCACATCCAGGGCGATGTCGGTTGGAGTATTGCGCGTCACCGTAGCAGTGGCGCTGCCATTCTCAGCGAAAGTGGTTGGACTAATGCTCAAGGTGAGGGCGGCTGGGCCATCATCATCCACCACAGTAAAGGGCTTTTTATCCGTCAAAGTCCCGGCTGTGGCGGTAATAGTGGTGCTACGGTCGCCCTGCGCTACCGCATCATTAGCGGTGCTGATGGTAAAGGTCGCTGACATTTGGCCAATGGGAATAGTGACCCCCGTAGGCACCGGAATGGCTGCATTACTGCTGGCCAACGTCACTGGCAAGTCATTGCTGGGTGGGGTGTTGCGCGTCACGGTGCCAGTGATGCTGCCGCCTTCGACCACGTTGGCGGCATTGAGCGTCAAGGTCAGCGCAGGAATGTCATTGTCTGCCAGATTGATGGTGCCCGAAGCCGGGGTAAAGCCATCTTTGCTGACAGCGATATTAACACTGCGCGGCCCGTAGGCAATGGCATCATCGGGTTGGGCAATAGTGAAGTTGGCCGCTGCCTGACCTGCGGGGATGGTCACTGTAGAGGGAAGTGACACGATGCCAGCAGGGTTGCTGCTGACATTGACTGTCAGCGCGGCATCCGTGAGCGTGTTACGGGTGAGCGTGGCGGTCAAAGTTCCACCTTCAGTCAATGGCCCAGCCGGGATACTCAAACCTAATTGTGGGATGTCGTTATCCATCACAGTCGCCTGGGCGGTGCCATCGGTGAAGCCGGGGGCACTGGCGGTAAAAGCCACGGTTTGGGAACCATCCGCGATAGCATTGTCTATGGCCGCAATGGAGAACGTGACAGAAGTCTGGTCCGCTGGAATCGTCACCGTCGCTGGCACCGAGGCTCTGACTGGTCTGTTATCCGTGCTGGTGCTTGCCAGATTCACGTTCAGCGCCGTATCAGTGGGTGTATTGCGGGTGACGGTGCCCGTCGCCGCGTTGGTTCCGGCACCTTCGCTGAAACTAACTGGATTAGTCACCGGATTGGTAGCCACACTCAAAGTGAGGGTTGCCACATCGTTGTCCGTCACAATGACGGATGCCGTGCCGGACATAAAGCCAGTCTGACTGGCTGTAATAGTGACCGTTTGCCGGCCATCGGCGATAGTATTATCCACCGCACTAATGGGGAAAGTTGCTGATGTCTGTCCGGCGGGAATGGTGACGGTTGCGGGCACCGTGACTTTGCTGGTGTCGCTGCTGGTTAGGTTGACGATCATGTCTGCATCGGTGGGAGTATTGCGGGTCACAGTGCCAGTGGCAGCATTCTCGCCCGCAGTTTCACTGAAAGTTACCGGATTGGTGGTTGGGTTCGTTGCCACGTTAAGTATGAGGGCCGGAAGGATTGGGAAGGTGTCTACAGCGGGTTTGAACGTTTGATCCGCCTTAAAAATTCCGAAATAGGGTTCAAATGTACTCCCCGATTTATTCGGTTGATCAAAAGCCTCAAATGCGGCATTGAAGGCTGCAAAAGTAGTCGTTGGCACGGCTGGGCTGGAGGCATCGAAAAACTGTGGCCCATTGGCATATGCTGCAAAAAACTGCCGTTGATTTTCTTCCGAAGCATTAGTGCCGCCAGCCGTGGGCCAGCCCGTTTCTTTTACGAGGACAATCTTGCCGAAGCTGTCGGAAATGAGGGCACCTTGAGAACGTGCCCATTCGGCTGCCTCCACGGGCCGAGGCTGTGACTGATCATAAAAACCGTAAATGTTCGGCAATAAGAAATCCCCGAAATTCCCCACGTTTGGGTTGTTGGTATGATCGCCCTGGTACTGGGTTAAAGTCTCTGAGGTCGAAACCGGCACGCGCACACTGCCTAAGCGGTCGTTGAGTTGTGCTTGAGCAGCATTCAGTTGTGCTAAATCGGTAGTGGTATCAAGGCCCCTGTAGATTCTTTCGTTGCCAATGCAAACTGCCAAAGCCAGGCTGGTATTATATTGGAGGATCAGATCAGCAGCATTATTGACTTCAGAGCTATTAGTAGGATCATTAATGCCTAGAATAACTGCGCCGAACCCCAGTCTTTTGGCTTCACTCATAATCCATGCCGACATAGGATGGTTACCGCCAAGATCGGTCATGTCGGTGCCATAAAGAATCAAGCCATTGAAATAGCGGCTGAGCAACTGCAAATCAGCGGTAATGGAAGCTGTGGTGGGCGTTGTCCGATAAGGAGCATAACCAATGAAGCGGTCGCCGGGGGTCTTAACGAATTGGAAAAAGCCCGAAACCGGTGCGGCGGGAGGACTCACATAGCTGACGTTAATGTTGTCGAGGTCGAAGTTCGCCGATTGTCCACCACATCGCGCGCCGAATACCCCACAATTTGGGTAAGATGTGAAGCCGGGCACTGGGTACTGATTAATTATCGAAACTTCTGTGCCGCCAGGTGGTGTCAAAAAAACGCTAACGTTGGATGAATTGCCGCCAGGTTGCATTACAATCCTGGCGTGGATGAACTGCCCTGAAGCCAAGTCAAAACCGGCATCACGTTGGACAATGTTAGCTTGATTAAAATGAACGGATACGTAGTTGGGATTGGGATGGGCATCGTCATAAATATCAAACCCGACTCCAAGGGAATCCGCAAGATCAGGCTGTTCAGGCAGATTAAGAACGACCTTACCATCCGGCCCTTTGTTATTGAGGTGGGCGAGGGCAAAGCCTAACCCGTCGGCACGCCCATTGTTGCCAAGAGTGATGCGGAAATCGAACTCGGCGACAATCTGGCTAAAAACACCGCCCGCTGTGCGGTCGAAGGTGATAGTATTGTCAGAGGTTACAGTGGAATCGGTGGCCAATCTCAGACAATTCCCGCTCATGCCATTGGGTATGATAGTTGGCGCAGTTGACGCTGGATTAAGCTGATATATGTTGTAGTGAGTATGGACACCGTCGAAATCTTCTACGGTAGGTGCCGACTGCGCCTGGCACGACGCCGAGTTAACCCATAACAATGCTGTGCAAAGACCTACCAAGCCAGTACCAAAGTTTACCTTTCGCTTCATTTGGAACCACCTTTCGGACCCATATTTGGGTCCGCAATGCCTACATCAGCTTTTCGTTGCTGGTGCTGCGTTATTCGTAGCAACCGTTGGCTGCTCTCTGCTTATAAAGGGAGATCTACGACTCCACGAGTTCCGTTGCCCATGAATCTATGGTTTGGCGCAGCCAGCAACTTTAGCAGTATCAGTCCCCAAATTCGCTCTTAAATCGCTCAAAATACGGGTCATTTCGCGGTCAGCCCGACACCTTGTTACAGAGGGGAGCATTGAATGGGCTAGTTATGTTGAAACTTAGTGGCATCTTGTCGGCCTGATAACGCTATCAATGCAGATGACACCACGCTTCATCGAGATTATACCATGACATTATATGGATTCATCCAAATTTGTATATTAGACCTCTTGCATAAGTGAGATAGGGGTCATGCCGAGCGTAGTCGAGGCATCTTTAGAGAGCCGCCAGGTTAAGGTTTGTCCACTGCGCTCATGCTTCGCTCCGGTCGAAATGACCCCCCGATACTCATGCAAGAGGTTTATTCTCGCATTGTCCTCCGTAAGAATCTACCAGTTTTATGAACAAGAGCAGGCTGTAAAAATGGGGAAAGCAGCGGAGATTAGCATGGCGCAGATAAGACAAACCAAAAGCAGCAGTATGTTTGAAGCTGAGGTTGCTTTGCAGGGGTGAGGTTGCTACTGCCAACCTCGTATTAGAAAGATTAGCCACAGTAATACACTGAAAGAGACGAGGATCGAGTATAGAAGATGGAGGATCGAAAGGGCTAACCAGAGGTAAGGTGTCCTCTCGTTTGACTGGCGATCTTCTATCTTCTTTCTTTTAGTGTTCTTCCGTGGCTAAAACTTCAATCTAAAACCTGTGCGCCTTCGGTGGGTTCGGTGACCCAGCAGCGAGCGGTGCGGTTCATGGCGGTGTGATATTCTTGGGGCAGGCGTTGGGTGAAATCTTCGACGTGCTGCTTTTCGATAAGGGTAACAGTGCAGCCGCCGAAACCAGCGCCCGTCATACGGCTACCGAGGACGCCTGGTTGCTTGCTAGCCCAGGAAGCCAGCCAATCGAGTTCGGGGCTGGTGACTTCATAGAGTTTCGCTAACGACTCGTGCGACTCGTTCATGCACTGACCAAAGACGGTGAGGTTGCCCTGCTTGAGATTTTCCACGGCACGCAAGGTGCGGGCGATTTCTTCGACAACGTGTTTCACACGATTGAGCACAAGCGGCGGCAAGGAATCGCCATAACGAGCGAGATCAATCAGGGTCACATCGCGTAGTGAGGCCACCTGCGGTAGATGTTTTTGCAGTAGGGCAAGCCCTTCTTCACACTGGGCACGACGCTCGTTATAAGCCGAAGCCGCCAGTTCACGCGGTGCGCCGCTATCGGTTACCACAATGGCATGATTGGTTAGCTGGAATGGCACTTGTTCGAGTTCCAGGCTGCGGCAATCAATCAACAGGGCGTGGTTAGCGTGGCAGGCGGCGACAGCCATCTGATCCATGATGCCAGAGTTCACGCCTACAAAAGTATTTTCGGCTTTCTGGCAGAGGAGAGCTACATCCACTGGCGACATGGGTTGCTTTTCCAGATGAGTAAAAGCGAGGGCTGAGGCGACTTCAATGGCCGCCGAGGAGCTAAGCCCTGAGGCTACGGGGACATCGCTGGTAATGACGCCTTCAAAGCCATGCAGGGCGACGCTACCGCCCGCTAACTCGCGCGCCACGCCCTGCACATAATCAATCCAGGTCTCCTGCTTTTCAATGTGATCAAGCGAGAACTGGCGGCGCTCTTTGAAATTGGTGGAATAAAGATCAACCGTGCGATCCTGACGGGGCCGGATACGAAAGCGTGTTTCGAGTGGCAGGGCCATCGGAAGCACGAAACCGTCATTATAATCTACGTGCTCGCCAATCAGGTTGACACGACCGGGAGCGCGCACCGTAAAGGCTGAACTATCTCCATTGGAACTGGTGCCAAAATGTTGGGTAAAAAGTTGGTTGATGTCGTTCATAATGTTTAAGCCAATAATGCTAAAGGGTATTTGCTGCTACAGTTTATATCTCAGGGTGGCGCAAGGGCAGGCGGATGGTAAAGGTGGAGCCTTTATCGGCCTCGCTGGAAACGGTGATGGTGCCGTGATGCCGTTGCACGACACCGGCGACAATGCGCGTGCCTAAACCTGTGCCGCCCGGTTTAGTCGAAATCGCTTGATCGGTGAATAAGCGGGAGCGCACATGCTCCGGGATGCCCTTGCCCGTATCTTGCACCTCAACCACCACCATATCGTTCTCAGATTTTGGTGCCTTAGTGCGCAGGATGACAGAGCCGCCTTCAGGAGTTTCCGGGATAGCGTTATTGACCAGGTTGTATAGCGCGTTATACAACTGCTTACGATCGAACTCGGCACGCGGCAGTTGCGGGTCCAGCTCAAGATGTAAACGGATGCCAGAACTTTCGGCGACCAGGCGCAAGGCACGCGCGATTTCCTGCACGGTCTCGTTCAGGTCAGCCAATTCCCATACGGGCGGTGCCGATTCGCCCTTGATGGCATCGGCGATTTCTTTGGTGCGCGCCTGCACTTTATCGGCGGCATCCAGAGCCGATGTTAATATCCACTCGTAGTCGTGGCGCACCAGGTCGGCGGCGGTGGCGACTCTAGCACGCCACGGCTCAGTTTGAGGACATTCCTGGTAGATTGCATCCAGCGCCTCGAACATCTCATCCAGTAGTGGGCCTAATGTCCACACCCCGGTCTGAATGGGCGTCAGCATATTCTTGATGTCATGGGAAATATCGCCAATCACATTGACGAGTTCCGCTTTGCGCGCTTGCTGGGCGAGGTAAGCATTTTCTATCGCCGCCGCCGCCTGGCCACAGAGTACTTCCAGCACTTCGAGGTCGCCCCGGTCAAAGGAATGCGTAGCATTCAGCACTTGCATCACGCCAATGGGTGCGCCCTCGGAGCGTTTGACGGGAACCGTCATCATGGAATCAGTATGATAGCCCGTTGTTTCATCCACTGTCCGGTTGAACTCCTGCCGGTCGCTGGCCTTTTCCGTAAGGTCGGGCACCCCGCTTTTAAAGACGCGCCCCGCAATGCCCTGTGAAGCAGGCATGGCATAGCCATTGAGCGTGGCTGCCGCCGCCCCCACCACGTAGCGGAAGACAAGAGTATCATGGACTGGGTCATGCAGCAACAACGACCCGGCTTCGGCCTCCATCACATCAATCGCTAAGGTTAAAGTTTCGCGCACCAGGGCTTCGATGGAGGAATGGACAAAAAGCGAGTCGCTAATGCGCCGCATTGCTTCAATTTGACGTTCGCGGTGCTCGAGCGCGGCTTGCAACTCCCCAACGCGCCGTTCTAGAGCGGCTAAACGCACATCATCTGGCAGCATGGATTCCTGGAGAATAGATTCTGTGTTAAGGGCATCGCTATCCTGAGTTGACAGAATTGGTTCATGGCAGGATTGGCTTGCATCTTTTAGTGGAGGTGCCGTGCCGGGTGGCACGCAGTGGTCAGACTCTAGTGTGGCGTTCAGCGTTTGCGTGTTCCCGCGACTTTCATCCATGAGCCAATCACTCCGTGCCGAACTTTGCGCACGATGCTGAAAGTATAACTGGTTGAAGCCGTATTATCTCAACGCTTGGTTAGCTAAGTCAGTCTTCAGCGATAACATCGGGCAACTCAACTTCTTGAGGCGCTATGGCCTGTAGCTGAGCCGCCTGCGCTTCGGGCAGGGCATCGTTCAAAAAGGTGCCCGTGCCGCTTTCCACCGAGGCGCGATATTTAAGCTTGTCCGGGCTACGCTGCAAAGGATAGAACTCGATGTGGAAGCGGAAGTTCTCGACCCCGTTCATCTTGCTGAGTTGGTTCATGAGCATCAGCGTGGGAAAGCCGAAGGGCGACCCCGGCCACAGGTTCTCGTAACGTGAAGTGATATTCTTCAGCATCCCGGCTAACTGGCGACGTTCATCGGCAGTCATTTCCAGGAGCGAGCAAACCCCGCGCCGTCGCGCCCAGATATGCACTTCATAAGGATAACGCGCATAAAATGGCATCGCCGCCAAAAAGCCATCGGTCTGGGCGATGATACGCACCTGGTCGTGCTCTTCTTTTTCAATAACACCTTCCCAGAGTCCTTTTTGCCCTGCCAAATCCATCGTCTGATCCCATTGGCGTTGCAGGTAGGGGGGCAAAAAGGGGAAGGAATAAATCTGGCCGTGCGGGTGGTCGAGGGTCATGCCGGCGTCACGACCTTTATTTTCAAAGATGGCCACGTAGCGGATTTCGGGCAGGGCGATCAACTCCGCATAGCGGTCGCGCCAGGCTTCGACGAGGGTATAAATGTCATTCACTGGCATCCAGGCCAACTTCGAGTCGTGCTTTTCTGAATAGACCACAATATCGCAGCGACCCCGGGCCAGGGCAGTCATCTCGAAGATGTTGCGCGGCGCAGGTAGGGTCACATCGTCTGGCACAAAGGCCATTGAAGGCGCGCGGTTTTCAAAAATGGCCACCTGGTAATTGAGCGGCAGTTCCAGAATGCCCGGTTCCAGGGGACACGCATCTTTGGAGGGTAACTGCGGGCGATTCATGCGATTAGCGGCATAGACCGTCCACTCCGCGAGCGTGGGGTTCCAGCGCATGATGGGCGGGTTGGGCAAAAGGCGCGGCCCGCCCGGTGGATGCTGTTGTGCCGCCTGCTGATGCGCTGCGAGGTAAGGGGGTGGCGTCCCCGCCGTGGTGAAGTCGTAGTAGGTCAGGGTGCGCCCGTCGTCCATCGCCACACGGGTCTTGAACATTTGAAATTTCGGGAGACTCACGCCGCGCAGTGTAGCAAATTTTTTAAGCGGGTAAAAGGAAGCATGTTAGAGGCAAAATGAAAAGTCAAGGCAAGATTACGGGATGGTCTTGTTGGTAGGGATGGGTGACGCTATTGGTAGTGTCGGGGTTCTCATGCAGGCGCAACGTCACATTCTGAATGGCACATTACTGCCGCTATCATCCTAGACGGTTTAACGATGTAAGGGTCAGGATTAGTTACTCTCTTGCCGCTTTTGTGCGTCGGCAAAGGCAATTTCGCTCAGTGCCCACTCTTTGGCTAAGTCAATTGCTGTCTTCCCGTCAGAAAATTTGTAAGGTTCAATAGGATTATTGTCTTTGGGAGTTAAAGCCTTTACATGAGAACCATCTAAGTGGCAACTGTAAATGCGCCAGCGGATTTTGCCGCTCTTATCCACCGTCTTGCCGGAAAATGTTACCTCATTATCGCTGGGGCCTGCCCAACCATCTTTGACTTGCTCAATCTTCACTGCGCCTAATTCATTGTCAGTTAGTGAACCCAGTGCAAGAGATTTCGATTGTTTATCTTGAACCGTAATAATGGACATTCCTTTAGGAGTTTGTGCTAACAACTTTTTCCCATCTGGAAATATGCTTAGGCGTTCTATCGGGTTAAGTAGATTAGCTACGACATCTTCAACTTGATTCATACTAAGCTGCGTTAGTTTTTTGACTTCTACCATTTCTGCCGGAATTCTTTGTAAAGACTGTTTTCCTTCTAAACTCTTTTTGTCTTTGGATTCGCTTGTGGTTATGAAATAGAGCCAGTGACCATCTGGTGAGAAAATAGGATGCTGTTGATCGCCAGGTGCTACTAAACGCGCTCGGTGATGGAGCATGGTTGTAGGGCGGCTGAGATCATCTGCAAATAAATCTATGGTACTTGAAGGCTCTCTGCCATTGCCACAGACGATTCCCCAAGAGCCAGAACTATTCACGGCGGGATTTACGCCATTGCGTTCAGGCGAGGCAAGGATTTTGTAATTGCCCGTTTGGAGATCGAATGTATAAGTCCAGCCCTGCCGTTGCAGGGTGAGCCATGAACTATTGTCTAATCCGCTGGGCAGACCGGAACCCACCGTTAGGTCGGAAGTTAAGTGGGTAATTTTACCTGATGCATTAAGCAGCATAAGTTGAGTGGGATAAGAAGCCCATGTTGGTATATTAGCTAAATCACGTTTGGAACTAAACACTAAACCTTGGTTTGTCCAAGCAGGCTGAAAGTCTTCTACCGCATTCAGTGAATTGCGGTGATTAGTATCTGCATATTTCCAAAGTGGCTTTTGCATGTACGGTTTGCCAGTCATGCCATCTACGCTGATGTGACCCGTGAGTAATTGTCCAGTTTCCCGTTCCTGTGCCTGTAATTCAACATGATACTCACAAGGACGATCAGCAGTGGTATCCAAAAAGAAACTCAGAACTTTAGCATTTCTAATCTGGATGTCTTTATTTGCTATTTGCAATGCCGTTTGTTTAGCTTGGGACGGTGTGATTTTGTGCAGTGGATGAAACTTCACTTTTAACGCGCCAAAACTAATAACTTTACCATCAATAGACCGGACATCTGCATCCACATAATCAGTGGGAAACCCTTCCTTATCGGTATGTTCCCATCTAAAAGATAACACTCCCGTATTAGTCGGCCCTGTGATCTGAGGATCAGGTACTACGTTGGTTTCAAAAAACCACGAAAAATGCCTTTTCAGAAATTGAAGCGCGATTTGTTTACAGGTGTTTTCGCTCGGATAGAAGTGTTCCCCCGTTAAAACACGTAACTCTATCTGTCCGGCACCACAACTTGCTTCGAGAGGCGCTACGGCAAAAGTCGTTGCCAATAAACCTGTAACACCAAATACGCCTTCTGGATGATTCACATTTTCAGGAGGAAGATGGACATATCCATGCTCCGCCTGCCAAGAGAATGTCTTATTCCAGGCAATGTCGAGGAATTGAGAATCCTTTAATAAGGCTTGTAAATGTTGTTGAACATTCTCTCCTTCCCTTGCATCATCTCCAACA